>Ga0208279_1001893_pt1 | contig 10736 bp, 9 predicted proteins | sample AntAceMetag02UKM_FD_184766 | JGI IMG/M metagenome (GOLD analysis project Ga0208279, IMG submission 184766) | Saline lake microbial communities from Ace Lake, Antarctica - Antarctic Ace Lake Metagenome 02UKM (SPAdes) (version 2) | ecosystem: Environmental > Aquatic > Non-marine Saline and Alkaline... | reverse complement strand
TAACGGCTGCAAATTAGCGCCTGAAGCTGACTGCCGAACATGATTCAATAGCCGGTAGAGCTGTTTATCTCGAATCTTATGTTTTTGAACGAATCGACGATAGCTCCGATTTATCAGGGTTAATCTAGTCATACCTCGCCAGCTGGTATAAATCCCTCCCACCAGTGCCACAAACGCTGTAGGACCTACAGCCACCACCGCAACCAGAAAAAAGAATCCTCCCAGGAATCCTGACATTCCGGTGAGGAAACGGTTCCCAACCACCATGGTGCCAAAAGCATAGATAAGGTTATGCAGCACTACGCCAACAAGAAAAGCTACCAGGGAGACCAACAGCAGGATCCAGAAATCTCGCGGTGATGGCCAAGTCCAAACCCAGGCCCCGGCCAAGCAAGTTAGTCCAACATAGAGGAGAATAATGCCAGGGAGATTATCTGATACACCGATCACAAAAGCGATAGCCCCGCTCAATACCCCAGCTACGATAAGAATCCATTGAGCTGTTTTTATTCTATTGAGGAATTTATATAAACCAGCCATCATCTACCTCCGGAAGTTTTCTAATTAAATTGTCGAACCAGTAATAGTGGTGAATAACTATAGATCAGAGATCGACCAGGTCGGTGCAGCATCCATTTCGAGATTATCCCGGTGACCAGCATGGAACCGATAGCATCCAGCCCCGGCAATCATGGCTGCATTGTCAGTGCATAAGAACAGGGGGGGGATATGAACGTTATATTTTTTCTGCCCCTTAAACTTATTCCGTAAAACCTGGTTGGCGGAAACGCCCCCTGCAATCAGGATATCCTTTGTACCAAATTCCTCAGCCGCCCGTAACGTTTTCTGGAATAAGACATCCACTACAGCCGCCTGAAAGCTGGATGCCAGGTCTTTAATTGGCAGTTTGCTCTTTTGTTTCTCAAGCTGCTGCACAGTTCGCAAAACGGAAGTTTTCAGACCACTGAAAGAAAAATTGAAACTGTCATCTAACCAGGAGCGCGGAAAATCAAAAGCATTGGGATCTCCATCCAGGGCAGCCTCCTGTATCGCAGGTCCGCCCGGGTAACCCAATTCCAGCAGTCTGGCAACCTTATCAAAAGCTTCTCCGGCAGCATCATCCAGTGTGCCACCCAGGCGCTCATACACAAGATGATCCTTCATTAAGATCAGCTCAGTATGGCCTCCAGATACAATTAATGCCAGAAGCGGGAATTTAGGGGACTTCTTCTTTTTCTTCCCCTCTTCTTCCAACCAGGCGGAATACAAATGTCCTTCCAAGTGATTGATCCCCATTAATGGCAGCCCACTGCCAATCGCCAATCCTTTTGCCATATTAATGCCAACCACCAGGGATCCTGGAAGTCCAGGGCCGCGAGTTACGGCTATACCATCCAGGTCAGATAGTTTTAAATGAGCATCTTTGAGAGCCTGGTCAACAATTGGGTATATGGATAGGATATGCTGCCTTGAGGCCACTTCGGGGAATATGCCGCCAAACTGGGCGTGCAGGTCAACCTGGGAAGCCACAGCATTGGAAAGGATCTCGCGGCCGTTTTCTACTACAGCTGCCGCAGTTTCATCACACGAGCTCTCTATGCCCAGAATGCGCGCCAGCGGGTTTTCCAAACTTTCCCTAGGGGTTTCCTCTACTTGATTTTCACTCATAAGATCACCTGATCTTGTCTCATATTCAAACGATTTACCCATTCCAGTGTTTCATCGGCAGCACTAAATCATAGGGGTATTCGGCCAGAATTTCCATTCTCCCATCTGGCCTGACCCAAACCGTATCTTCCAGTCGACAACCCATCCCTTTATCCGGATAATATAGCCCAGGCTCGATAGTAACCACCGAACCAGCGTCTAATAAATCACAATCGCTACCTCGCTTGCTGAACCGGGGTCGTTCATGCACGTCCAATCCTAACCCATGACCCAAGCTGTGCACATACCCGGATTCCAACTGGCTGTCCTGACGTATCGTTCGGTGACCTTGGGCTTCGAATAGCTCACAGGTTCGGTCCTGGAACTTTACCGCTGGTTCATCCATTATCATTTCTTCCATAATGGTCTGGTAGACAGCTTTTACATCCTCGTACATCTCAGTCTCTGGCTCCGGAGCATAACCCAGGCACCAGGTTCTTGTGAAATCAAAGAAATACCCGCCGCCTGCTTCCTGGGGATATATATCAAAGATTATTGTTTTTCCCAATCGGATGGAATCCTCATGAGTACCCGCGCTGTGGGGTATACCGGCGTCTCGCCCCATTGCAAAAATGCATCCCAGTGGATTTTCTACCCCCAGTTCTGCCAGCCAGTAATTGATCTTGATATGCATGGTTCCAATTGTCAACGGTTCACCATTCTTCCTCATCAGGATCTCATCTTCATTTACTTGACAGGACTGTAGATAGGCTGCCGTCTTCCCAACTACTTCAGTCGTGATCTTTCCCATTTCGCGGATGCGATCAATTTCATGAATATCCTTGGTGGCTCGGGCTTCCAGCAAGATAGAATCGTCACCTTCACCTAAAAACTCAATCTCCGGCAGCAACAATTTTAGATATTTGAATGTGCCCAGGACAGGTCCTATTTCCACCTTTCCGTAAACCGCTACCCGGCCTTTTGTCAATCCAATTTCCTCGAACATCAACTTTCGCATTTTCGCTTGGGCGTCCAGCAGGTTCCCCTGGGATTCTTCCAAGATCTTCAGGAATCCATATTTGGCAGTAACAATTGTCTCAAACCCGGTAGATGCTGCTTCCTCACGTTCCATGGCGTTGCAGAAGATCACCGGCTCCTTTCCTCTGATCAGGATCAGGTCCGCCCCACTAACATGGGCTCTTCCGGTGAAATAAGTCATTGATGGGTTATGGGAGGCGCTGCCCATTATCCAAAGGGCATCTATATTTTCACGTTCCATGATTTGAGAGAGATCATTCTTCATATATACTCCATGCTGATCGTAATGCATTGACAAAATCCGGATCCGTTTCAGGCAGCACAGTACGGGGGTCCAATAACACCCTATCATTCTCTACCCTAGCGATCACAGAAGGCGATCCATTGCGGAGGATTTCAAGGAGCTGATTAGGATGATCCACCTCTAGAGCCAACACATAAGTTGGCAGAGTTTCCCCAGGTAAGGAACCTCCTCCAACCATCGATTGCGCCTCAATTATGTCCCCTTGTTTGAGAGTTTTTTTCCATTTTTCTGCTCTGGACTTTATCTCTAGTTGATCAGCCGAAATCATTTGCCAGACAGGAACTGTGGCCACCGCCTCTCCTTTAATATAGTGATCCAGTGTAGCGGAGAGTGCGCTGAGCGCCATCTTGTCTGCCCGGATTGCTCGGGCCAGGGGATGGGTTTTTAATTGATCGATCAATTCCTTTTTGCCCAGGATAATTCCCGCCTGCGGACCGCCCAGGAGCTTATCACCTGAAAAACAGACCAGGTCGGCTTCGGCAGCCAGGGATTCCTGTACCATCGGTTCGTGTTTCAAGCCATATGCACTGGTATCCAGCATAGCCCCCGAACCCAGGTCATCAAAAAACCATAAACCTGCTTTGTGAGCGCTTTTTACGATCTCACTGATCTCGGGTTCGCTGGTAAAGCCAACGATAGAATAATTTGAAGAGTGGGCTCTCATCACAGCGCTGGTGTCTTCGCTATATGCCTGTTCATAATCAAACAAATGAACTTTATTGGTCGTTCCGATTTCTACCAGGTCAGTTCCCGAATGGCGGAGGACTTCTGGTATGCGGAATCCTCCACCAATTTCTACTAATTGGGAACGGGATATGATCACTTTTTTACCCCTAGTTAATACAGTCAGACTTAATAATACAGCGGAGGCGTTGTTATTCACAACCAGTGCAGATTCAGTTCCTAGCAGCTGCTGGAACTGGGATTCAGCATGAATTAACCTTGAACCTCTCCCACCGGTCTCCAGGCTGAATTCGAGCGTGGAGTACCCACCGCTGACATTTTTGACCGCTTCCAGAGCAGAACTGCTTAAAGGAGCTCGTCCTAAATTTGTGTGAATGATCACACCTGAAGCGTTAATAACTGGCACAAGGGTTGGTTTTAACCGTTTGCTCAACAAATCGGCTATCATCTTTAAAAGTAAATCCAGATCAGGCACCTCAGAACCATTTTCAAGGAAGTCCTGGCGGACCAGGGCTAAGCAATCCCTGACGGCATCTACTGTCGCTTGATGGCCGTAATTTTCAACCAAGGATAATCCCTGCTTGGATGTGAGGATCTGATCAACGGATGGTATTCGGCTTAAATCATTCATATAAGATACCAGAGTAAAACTATCACCGCTATTCTGGACTCCAGGCACTCCGGTTACGAAACCGGATTAATAATTCAACCAGAGTTAAACCAACGGCCAAGATCAACGCCAGGCCAAAACTCAATACCTGGCCTTTGTTCAACCACAACAAAATGGCTGTGTAGAGACCGATCATGATCCCTTCCCGGATAACGATCTCATAATTTGCCGGACCAAATGGTTTAATGATCCTATTCAAGTACGCCACTGGAGGAAAAGAAGACCCTGTGATCGTGATGACAATGGCGGCATAAAACAACCAGCGGTTCTGTAATTCCGGAACAGTGTTTGTTACTAAATAGATCAGCAGTATCCATCCAGGAATTGCCAAGATCAACGAGATCGGCAGGAAAATCTTTACTGGAGGTGAACCTTTATCATCCATGTTTCAAATTCTAACATAGAGTTATCATCCATGAAGGATGCCGCTCCAGTTACTGATAACCTTAAGAAACCTTGATGGCTCTGTGAATCAGTAGTGAATTTTAGGTATTTTAGATAGTATTTTATTCATTCCGAGAGTGATTAAAGTGTCCCAGATAGCTGAGATTCAAGTAGACGTGTTTTATTTGCTGTAATGAGATTCTTATCTTTATTGAATATGTTAAGAATAGGAAATCAAGTTTTGTTGCTACCCCCATCTGTAGGGGTTGTCGATTTCCCTTACCCCAAATCAAGCGCATAAACACTACTTAAGGAGTAGATGAGATAATCCTTGAAAACCAGACCTATTCCTTAAGATAACAAACCTTAATAAATCCATATTCTTTAGAGGGCAGGATTGCCCATGTCACCTTCATCCGATAGAATTAGTCTTGAAGCGTTCCCCCATTTAGGGATTTTTAAATTCATAGTACGGCTGATCCTGATGCTAAATCAGGCCTTGGTTTTCACGGAAGGGGAGTTTCCGGAAATCAAGTATACTTCTTTCTTAAAGAGGTGAGGAGGACTGGGTTCATGGAAGGAAAGCAAGCTTGGCAAGCTGCCCTTGGCCAATTGCAATTAGAGATGCCAAAAGCGGCTTTTGATACCTGGTTGCGAGATGCAGAGCTGATCTCAGTCACCGATGGTGATTTTCAAATTGGTGTTCACAATGCTTACGCCCGCGACTGGTTAGACAGTCGCTTAAAAAGCACCATTACCAAGTTGCTTAATGGAACGATGAACCGCCCGGTGGATATCACATTCGTGATAAATAACGGCGCCAAAAAAACTGCTTCCCAAGATCAAATAGAAATGCTAGATTCACCCCAGGTTGAAACTCCCCAGGTTGAGAATTCCCCTCCTCAACGAGTCTCAATTAATTTCCGCTATAACTTCAATAATTTCGTAGTTGGCCACAGCAACCGTCTTGCTCATGCTGCTTCTCTGGCTGTTTCTGAAAAACCCGCCCAAACATACAACCCTCTATTCCTGTATGGTGGCGTAGGTTTGGGAAAAACTCACTTATTGCATGCCATTGGCAATATGAGCCAGGGACAGGGACTGGAAGTGCTGTATGTCTCCTCAGAAGAGTTTACCAATGATCTGATCACGGCCATTCGCAGTCACACAACCCAGGCTTTCCGGGAAAAATACCGCAGGATCGATGTCCTGCTAATCGATGACATTCAGTTCATTGCTGGAAAGGAATCAACCCAGGAAGAATTCTTCCACACATTCAACACCCTTCACGGCCAGAATAAGCAGATTGTGATGACCTCAGATCGACCGCCAAAAGCCATGGTCACTCTTGAGGAACGCCTGCGCAATCGCTTTGAATGGGGGTTGGCTGCCGATATCCAACCACCAGACTTTGAAACCCGAGTAGCAATTCTCCAATCTAAAGCAGATCGAATGGGTTTTGACATGCCGGATTCCATTCTGGAAAATATCGCTCAACGCTTCCAGACCAATATCCGAGAACTTGAAGGAGCGATGACTCGCTTACGGGCTTATGCAGACTTGAGAGGAATGGTCCTCGATGAAAAATTGGTTGAATATGCTCTGGCAGACCTAATGCCAGAAACAAAAGAAATCGAACCTGAACAAATCCTCAATACCATTGCCCAGGAATATGGCATTTCCATGGAAGATTTGTTGAGCCACAGCCGCAGCCAGCGTGTTGCATTCCCCAGGCAGGTAGCTATGTATATGCTCCGGGAAGAAAGTGAATTATCCCTTCCCAAGATCGGTGAACTTCTGGGTGGACGGGACCATACTACGGTGATGTACGGTCACGATAAAATTACGGATCTGCTGGAAAGAGATAAGAATCTGCGCCGGAAGATTGTCAACATTCAGGAAATCCTCTACTCCCCGGTCAGCGCAGCAATTTAGGGAGATAGATCACTAATATAAAAACCTGCTGGATATTTTCAGCAGGTTTTTTCATTTTACTTTTCCGGCTTCTTTTTCCCTGACCTCTTCTTCTGAATCCAGGATTTCAACTGCCTGGACCAACGGAACCAGGGGAACTCAACAGGTGTAGGTTCTTCTTCAGGTTCAGGCCAAGGATCCAGATCGAACATCTTCCGAAATACATACATTCCCAGCAATTTGATCGTAGCAACAACAGGAGCAGCTAGGAAGATTCCGATCACACCCATCAGGCTGGCCATGAACAAAGCAGCTACAAGCACTGCTGCAGGATGAATATCCAGGGTGCGGCCCAAAAAACGTGGGGTGATGTAATTATCAAAGACGAAATTTGTGGTCAATGATATCGCCAGAACCATGACAGAGTACTGCCATGGGAGCAAGCCAAAATAATTGACCGGCTGGAAAAACGTTACTAGAACCATCACAATAGATGCGGTCCAGGAGCCAACATAAGGGACAAAAACTGCCAGACCAGTCAATGCTGCCAGGGCTATCGAATATCTGACACCCAGACCGGAAAGAATGATCAGGTATACCACGAATACCATTACAAAGATTATGATTTGTCCCCGGAAGAAAGAGTCCCAGATCACTCTGAGCTGGCGGGTCATGCGGCCAATGTCATAATCATACTGGGGGATCTGGTCGAAGGTGATCTCACCAACACGGTGGGATTCAGACAGAATAAAATACGCCACAAAAACAATAAAAAAGATTCTCCCTATACTGGCCGCAGCTCCAGTTGCCAGAGAGCCAACTACTGATCCTGCCTGACCCAGTAGTGGTTGGATAGTTTCCAACAGCCTATTGGCCAGGTCGCTCAGATTAATGATATCCTTGATCCCGTACTTTTCCAGGAAAGCAGTGAGATCGCTTGCCAGATTGGGTAGATTCTCCGTAAATTCCTGAACAACGCGTACCAATCCAGTTGCCTGTTGGGCGATTGCGAGACCCGCTCCTGTTAACAAACCAATCAACAAAATGATGAAGAGAAGAAAAACAATGGTTGTGCTAAACCGCCAGGACAGGCGGGTTTTTTCAGTTAACAGAGATACGAGTGGTTGAAACAGATAAGTGATGATAGAAGCCAGGACCAGTAACGATACAATGGAGCGGTAGTAAATAAAGACCCCGGCAAGAATTGCCACCAGGGTTAACCCCAGCACTAATTTTGTAGTAGTCCCCCAAGAAGGTGAACGTTGACTTTCGGTGGTCATGGTTTATATATCCCCTTCATTCCTCAATAGCCATAACAAATGCTTAATGAACCAATAAATTATTTGTCCTAACAAACTATCTTGTTAAACAAAATCCTGCCCGATTGCTAAAACACCTTATCCTTCAATTAGGTTCGCTATAACAATTATTCTTTGTTTATCAATCCTATACGGATAACAGGAGATCAAAGTTGCAACGGATTCATCTGTAGATTCCAGGAATTCCACCTGGTGCGGCTCAACGATCAAAACATCTTCTACAACATATGTGTAACTCTTTCTCTCAGAGAACAAGATTATAAGGTCCCCTTCTTCCAGTTGATCCAGATCTCGGAAGATCTCACCCTGGATATCATTATGGGCAGATAACACCACATTCCCAATTTCACCTGGATTAACGGAATAGATAGCATGACCAACACCTTTTTTCAACTGTTCTGGTCCATCCCCTTCAACAACAGGGACATCCTTGTTAATCGCGGGAATCTGCAATCTAATGGCGTGATTAGGACCAGGGGTTGGAATCGGTATTTCCCAATAGGATTGAACGACTGGTCGTAAATGTTCCGGGATCTCTTCGATGTTCGGTTGACTGCCGCCAGGTGAATCAGGTGGAGTATGACCTCCCGGTAGAACTACGGCTTTGATCAATGGCGTTGCCGTCAATGTAGGCTGTTCCAAGGCAAGAGCAACCTCTCTGTTTAATTGCTGGAGGATATCCAATCCATTAAAGAGCACAAATACCAGGCCTAAAACAGCTAGGATCTCGATTGCCAGCAGGAAACCATCCACAACCTTTTTATTTCTCTTTTTTTCCTCTTCAACAGGATCCGGGGGGCCTTCTCCAACGGGTGACGTTGTCCTTAAATCTTCCCAAGAGGTTTCTTCTTCATCAGAGACCAGACGGACTACCCTACCTGTCTCGCGATAGCGTTCAATGCGCTCGTTTCTGCCTGAGCGTTGTTTTTCGGTCAGCAGCCTGCGCAACTCATTAATAGATAAATCCCGGGGATCTTTCTTTTGTGCCACATGAAAATTATAATCGGGGATTTAATACCTGCCAAGTCGGAATGATTTCTTGCGGGATTCTAACACTATCAAATAATAACTGCGGATGAGAGGCCTTGTAGAAAAAGACAGTATAATATTCCAATTGCTTTCAGGTAGACCCTGGATGATCTATCAGGAGATTTAATGAAGTTCTTTTTTGGTGATAAAAAGTTCCTCAATACCATGCTCAAACTGGCTGCTCCGATCATGCTCCAGAATTTAATATTCGCATCTCTGAATATGGTGGATGGCGTGATGATCGGCCAGCTTGGAGAAAGCGCAGTAGCTGCCGTAGGAGTAGCCAATCAAATATTCTTCCTGGTTTCTCTGCTTTTCTTTGGTATTGGAAGTGGATCAGCCATCTTCGCTGCCCAATATTGGGGGCGAAAAGATACCGAGCGTATCCAAAGTGTTTTGGGTTTAAGCCTGTTGATGAGCATTAGCGGTGCAGTGATTTTTTCCCTGGTGGCTATCCTCTTCCCTGTTCAGGTAATCAGCATTTATTCTAAAGATCCAGCAGTAATATCCCAGGGTAGCGTTTATCTGCAAATCGTCGCTTTCAGTTATGTTATCACTGCTATTTCCAGCAGTTTCGCTTTTGTTTTAAGAAGCACTGAAAACGTTAAACTTCCCCTGGTCTCAAGTTTGGTTGCATTAAGCTTAAACACATTCATGAATTACGGGCTGATACTCGGAAATTTCGGACTGCCATCATTGGGTGTAAAAGGTGCGGCGATTGCCACAATCATATCCCGCTTTTTAGAGGTTGTTTTACTGCTGTTAATAATCTACCGCAAAAAACTACCTGTGGCGGCAAAACTGCCCGCATTATTGAATTTCAAGATATTGCCAATTAAAAAGTTTTTCAATACAACACTACCTGTTATCGCGACAGAAATTGTCTGGTCATTTGGAATCACGACCTGTAACGTGGTTTATGCTCGGATCGGAACTGAATCCATTGCAGCTGTGAATATTGCTGGAACGCTGGACAAGATCATCTTTGTGGTATTTATCGGTTTAGGCCATGCCTGCGCGATCATGATCGGAAATCAGATCGGGGCCAAGCAAAATGAACTTGCCACTTCCTATGCAAAAAAATACCTGGTCTTGGGAGCAATAGGAGCTGCAATTTTTGGATTGATCATGTATATATTCGCCAGCCCTATGCTGTCGTTTTACAAGGTTTCAGATATCACGATCAATTACACAACGAAATTGATCGGTCTGATGGCTTTATCTCTACCGGTCCGGTCATTAAACCTGATACTGTTAATCGGTGTTCTTCGCAGTGGCGGAGATACAAGAGTTGCCTTTTTTATTGATGCTGGATCTGTTTGGGTCGTTGGTGTACCCATGGCGTTAATTGGCGCGTTCGTTCTTGATTTACCGATTCATTTGGTTTATCTGATGGTCTTAGCAGATGAAGTTGTGAAACTCGCAATGGGATTATATCGGTTCTTCTCCCAACGCTGGATAAATTATCTAGGTGCCCCAGCTTAAGGATAAGGTTTCCCCATCCAGATTATGCTAGAATCACTACTATCATAAGTTCGTTTGGAGGAATACGAATCTGGATCCACGGGTCCAAAATCTGATCTCCAGGAAAGGCCAATCCATCATCTAACAGACAATGCTGCAGGAGGGATCATGCCGGATAGGGAAAATCTCTATACTCTCTCAAAAGAAACCCTGATTGATATGCTGGAGGATTCAGCAAAAAATTGGCTGGCACATGATGGGCTCTGGTTCCAGGCTGTAGAGC
>Ga0208279_1001889_pt1 | contig 10756 bp, 8 predicted proteins | sample AntAceMetag02UKM_FD_184766 | JGI IMG/M metagenome (GOLD analysis project Ga0208279, IMG submission 184766) | Saline lake microbial communities from Ace Lake, Antarctica - Antarctic Ace Lake Metagenome 02UKM (SPAdes) (version 2) | ecosystem: Environmental > Aquatic > Non-marine Saline and Alkaline... | reverse complement strand
TGAGGCGCTTTGTTACTTGCATAAAGATCAACCTGCTCACTCTTGTCCTATCGACGCCTTGAATGGACACTTGCCTGGGAAATCGAATGACTGTTCGAGTGGTTACCCCGGATTATTGAGAAGATACAAATTCACGAAAGGGCGCGAAAACCGCGAAACTCCCTTTCGTGTCTTTCGCTTCCTTTCGCGTCATTCGTGATCCAAACGCCCCTCCGCAATCCGAATCTCCCCCTCCGTCAACCCATACAACTGGTACACGATCTGGTCAATCACTCGGTCGGTGGCTTCAATGCAGGCCATCAACAAGCACGATCCTGGATGGTAGGGGACATGCCTGCGCGCAAGCAGCATTGGTTACAACTCTCCCTTGAACGCCCGGTCGAGGACGGAGGGCAGGAGCGCGTCGAGGGCGGCTCCGGTGGCGGCCTGGTGTTGCTTCACCGCTTCGACCTTGGCTTGTAGATCGTCCAGGTAGGCGACGATGCGGCGTTGCTGTACAAGGGGCGGCACACGGCACGGAAGAGAACCCACTATCCTGGAGTTCACACCCGCTCGTGTTGCACCTCTGATGTTCTCCTCAAGATACTCACTGACATCTGCTGAAGTTTGGATGATCCAGTGAATGTAACGTGGTTCTACTTGAGACTGGTCTAAAGCAACTCTGATGATGTGGTAGTTGATGAGCCAACCTTCGGCCTCTTTCGGTACTACACAGCATCGTCCAACAGTCCCCATACGTGCAAATAGAATATCACCATTCTCAAGCGTGTAGCGCTCAAGTTCCTCAGCTTTTTCGTGTGATACGTACTTGAGATCGTTGAGGGCAAGTCCGTTGTATTGGACATTGCCAATCGTAAGTACAGGAACCCCAGTGTCAATGAAATCACTTGAACTCAGTTTGGATCCGAAAGGCCCAGTTTGTACACCGTTTCGGTTCGGGTCAAGCCAGTCACGTAGTTCGGTTATTTCAGCACCAACAGCAGATAGCATTTTCCTAGCTTGTGCGTTCACCAGGCTTTCTGCTTCCTCCACTGCCTGCTGACGCAGCGCCCGCGCCGCCTCGACCTTGGCAGCCAGTTCCTCGATCCGCGCGACGATGCGTCGCTGTTCAGAAAAAAACCCTGGTAAAGGTGGGGACTCCGAAAAGTTCGGGCGTTCATCGCCGCTCTCTTCAAGCCATTCAAGAAAGTTGCATATTGCTTCTTGAATTTCTAATTGAACCATTGGAACAGGAATAGCTGCGATGTGTTTTTTCGAGATTGTCTTGAAAGTGGTCCCAGTGCCTTGCTCGCGGAGCCTCTGTTCGTTAGCTTGTACAATGCGAAACAAGAACTTCCTATTGAGGTTTTCACTCGTAGGTCTAATACCTGCAACACCTCTCCCTAAACAGTATATTCCGTCCGACCACCTGGGTTCTCCGATGGTTGCCCTAACACAGATGATAATGTCACCGGGCTGAGAAAGCTTTGTAGGTGAATTTGTCCAACGATTTGTCTTAGGAAACACTAATCCAAGGTCAGAGGGACCACCTATGAATGATACTCCTTCTTCACTCGTGTTGTAGCTCTCGCTTCTAGGAGACTGTCCCATCTCAATATGTGCCACTCTTGCAAGCGGGCTCATTGTCGCTTCTCTTGATGCAGCTTCAATCAAGAGCCTGCTAGCCGCTGGGATAACCCAGCGTGCTATGTGACCAGTACGTGCATTGACTAATCTACCCATTTTGTCGGTCCATTGCTTGCTGGATTTCTCTCATCAGTACGAGTATTCTTTCCTCTTTGTTCACAATAGCTTGTACCAACTTCTCAGGTGATATGTGCTCGAAATCCTCGCCGGCGTTGGGGTTCTTCAGATCCAGGTTGGCCGAGACCAGGTTTGCCTCGTCGTCGTACTCGAGCACCTCGTCCACCGCCACCTTCCAGGCCCGCTCGTTCTCCTCGCGGTCGCGCCACCACTGGAGCAGCGGCTGGAACTCTTCGTAGCGCAGGGGCTTAGTCTTGGTATAGTTCTTGCGCCCCTCGGGGAGCGGGTGTTCATAGTACCAGATATCCTTCGTCGGCCCGGACCCGTCAAAGAAGAGTAAGTTGGTGGGAATAGAGGTGTAGGGCGCAAAAACGCCGTTGGGCAGGCGGACGATAGTGTGCAGGTTGAAATTCTTGAGCAGGTGCTCCTTGATGCGGGCCGCCACGCCGTCGGCAAAGAGCGTCCCGTTGGGCACGACGACGGCGGCCCGGCCACCCTCACCCCTGGCCCCCTTCGGCAGGCTCAGGGCAGGCTCTCTCCCGCCAGCGGGAGAGGGGGACGGGCGGCGCAGCTTGCGCATGAGCAACTGGAGGAACAGCAGGGCCGTCTCGGAGGTGCGGCGGTCCTCGGGAAAGTTGTTCTGGATGCCCGGCTCCTCCTCGCCGCCAAAGGGCGGGTTGGTGAGGATCACGTCGACCCGCTGCCGGTCGCCGATCTCGCGCAGGGGGGTGGTCAGGCTGTTGCCGAAGGTGATTGCGGGAGATTCCAGCCCGTGGAGGAGCAGGTTCATCTGACCCAGCAGGTAGGGCAGGGGCTTGGCCTCGCCCCCCCGGATGCTCTCTCGCTGCAAGGTGTGCCAGTCCTCCACCGTCTGGCACTGGGCCTTCAGGTGTTCGTAGGACTCTACCAGGAAGCCACCAGTGCCGCAGGCGGGGTCGAGCAGAGTCTCGCCCAGGCGCGGGTCGGTCACCGCCACCATCAACTGGACCACTGGCCGGGGCGTGTAGAACTCGCCAGAATCGCCCGCGGCGTCGCGCATCTCTTTGAGCATCGTCTCGTAGAGAAAGCTCAGCGTGTGCATCTCCTCCGACGCGGCAAAGTTGATCCCGTTGACCTTGTTGATCACGTCACGCAGGAGGTAGCCGTTGATCATGCGGTTGATCACGCCGCCAAAGACGGTGGCCACCACGTCGCGGCGTTCGTCGCCGTTCGTGCTCTGCAAGCCTCGCAGGTGGGCGAAAAGTCCCGGGCCGCGGACGCCGTCGGGGCGCACCGCCTCATCCTGGTTGATAAAGGCGATCAGTTCGTCGCCGGTGATGCCGCCTTCGTCAGCGGCCCAGTCCCTCCAGCGGTAGGGATGCTCGATGATGGGGCGGAAGGTCTCACCCGCCAGCAACGCCTCGTCCTCGCGGATCTGCTCCATATCGTCGAGAAATTTGAGGAACATAATCCAGGTGAGCATGGGCAGGCGGTCGAGGTCACCGCTGAGGCCCTTGTCCTTGCGCATGATGTCGCGGGCGGATTTGATGATGCTGGATAGTTGTTGGGCGGTGGTTTTAGGAGTTTGTTGTTTTCGAGCGCGTGCCATAGGGTCCTTTCTGGTTGCGGTCGCTGCGCTTACAGCGTGAAACGTGAACTCGTGAGCTACGTGTCACATAGTGGTCTCAAAACCGACGATTGGCGAATGGTAGATTGCCGCTTTGGCAGCAGAAACTCTTTAGCAATTCACGTTCGATATCCCTCGGAGCGGGAGGCGGGTCGGTGGGATATATCCATACTCCGAATCCCTCGTATCCAACGAGCTGCCAGAGGATTTCCCCACCTTTGTGAGGCCCCCTGTCCGTCGTGTATCCAGAACCGTGTCGTATCAGATTCCTCAATCGTTTCTTCAAAGGACGAAAGGATCTGCTGCCCGCCAATCCGTAGTAGACCATGTCTACACTCTCAACCCATTTCTCCCTCAATTCCTCCAATGACCACGGTCTTATGACGTTTCCTCTCTCAGGTGCAACATCAGGCGGGACGAAACCAACTTGGTAACCCTGGGGAAGAGTTATGGCGTAGATACCGCAGGAGTCCAGGCCTCCCAGTCTGGGTAGGCCAGATTCGAATAGCTGACCTATGCTCCCAATGAATATGAACCCCTTTGCTCTCAAAAAGTCGATTTTGGTAACGTCATCGTCTGGTCCGACAAAACTCGGGCCTGCGGATTTGGGGACTAGCTGTTTTTGAACTTTTCTCTGCCCCGCAGTTTCAGGAGATGCTCCACCACACTCCGGCAAGCCGATAAGACCGCTACTTTGAGTAAACTGGCGAGGATACTTTCTTGCTCTTGCACGAATCTGGGAAGGGGGAGCAGGTGTCCCCTTTCTTTGCACGAATAATCCTCTCCTACTAATCTCCGCTGCGATATCTGGAGCAGTCATCGGAGCCCCGTTATCTCGCAGCACGATCATCATCGCGTCATGCAAAGTCATCGCACTATTTCCTTAAAATGCCAAACGATGGAGCATACTCACAGTCACGCCGCATAGAGTAGAGTCTGCAATTGATGGATGGCGTGGCGCAGCGGCACCGGCCCGCCAAAGTGCCCCGCGATCTTGCGCACGTTGCCGTGCTCAGAGATGGGGGGCACTTTGAGCACGGCCGGAACCTCGAACTGGGCGGCGCCGTGTTCGGCGTACTTTTCCAGCAGTTCGCTCAGGATCACCTTGCCCACGCGGGAGGGGCGCAGGTCGAGCCGCTTGTCGGCAAAGTCGTTGAGCAGGTTGCGCAAGCGCTCGTTGCGCTGCCGGGTGCGGCCCAGCGCCGCCTCGGAGTTAAAGTCAATGTTGCGAAAGACGCCCTCCAGTTTCTCCTTGTTCGCCTCCTCAATCTTTTCCAGGGCGATATTGATAATCTCGCCCAGGTTATCGGCGTTGCGCTGCTCGTAGAGCGTCTCAAAGTCACAGCCTGCGGGCAGTTTGAACTTTTCGTAGCGCAGCGCCCGCCCGACGCGCTCCTCGTCGCCGCCGTAGCGTTGCAGCAGTTGTTCGTAGCGGTCGCGCCAGACATCGGAGATGTACTTGACGAAGAGCATGACGAGGATATAGTTCTTGTATTCGGCAGGGTCAACGGTGCCGCGAAAGGTGTCGCAGGCCCGCCAGAGGATGTCGTTGATTTCGGATTGGTTGATGGGGTTCATTGGGTGACCTCTTTGGTTGTGGTTTCCGCCAGTGAGGCGAAATACTCTTGTAGCAGCCGATGGATAAAGATGTAGCCACCGCCGACTTTGCGTAGGAAGATACGGTCGGTGGCGCAATGAACTTCACTACCATAAACCGCCTTATCCCAACCACCCCCCCGCTGTTGGTGTGTGTTCTTGAAGAATGTGTCCGTTTCTCTTTTCGTCACTCATTCCAATGCTCTCTGTCTCACACTTTGCCTCCATCGTACTCTTCACAATGGAGGCAGATCCTGATATGCCCACTCCACATAATCATAGAGTTTCCAGAACATCTTCTCCTTATCATCTACCAAAGACTCGATGATAGGAACAGCAAAAGCGATGAGCGCTTCCACATTCTCTATTCTCTTGATGGTGGCCAATTCCCATATCCGTCGAAGCAAGGTCAGCCTGTCCTCTTGTGACCAGCATACTGCTCGCTCTGCCAGAACATCAAGGAATCGAAGTTTGTCTCTCAAAGAGCCACCGACGTTATCAACTGCATCACGTACGTGCGTGATCTGATCGGGGTCGCCAATCAACTTCATCAATGCGCGAGCTCTGTTGACCTTCAGTTTTGTTGGAGGTTGAGGCCATGCCTGGTCATCTACCAGTGGCTCTGCTAGTTGAAGAAGATGGGTAATCCAATCTGACTTCTCACGGGGTAGCACATTCGCGGCCAAGTCGAGGTATGAACCAGCTAAATCAAGCGGCTGACTGAATGCCTGTTTACTGGACTCTATTATCTCTTCAATGAAGCCATCATCGAATTCGGCATAGTAAGCAATTCCCTTTAGTGTTGACACCTTGGTTGGCCCTGATGGCAACGATGCCACCATCTGCTTTGCCCTACAGCGGTCAAGCCGAGCCATTATGACAATTAGGTACCCCAACAGCTCTGCACTGTCAGCATAGCACTCGCACTCTTCCTTTTCTTCTGGACATTTCCAGCCAAGAAGAATCGGATAAACCCTCTCGACAATTTGCTTGGCATCATCTGGTTCAATCTGGGCTTCCTCTATCAGTTGATATAGGGCAGTTGGTAATGCCCTCATATTTTTGCATATGTGGTGTGGTGTTTCCTCGCCGTCAAAGCACGACACGAGTTCCTCAAGTTTGGAGCGATCCTTCCGCACTTGTGCTGCTCGAATAGCGATTCTCAAACGAGAGATTTCCCATTTCGCCTTCATACGGTTCCAGAGGTTCCATCTGGCACAGAGATCTATGGCCAAATCCGGGTCGCGGCTTGCCACTTCATACGCTGCACCAATCCTCGCTTCCAAACCAAGCTTGTACGTTTCAACAAGATCAATCCTGTTCCAACGAGCTGCTAGACGTCCTAGTAGGCGTTCTGAGCTGTACAGCCGACCCTCTCCAATGTTTTTCAGGTGGTCAAAGATAACTCCAATCTTGCATGACTCCAATACACTGGATCTCGCCACCATGGCGACGAGCACATCACTACGCCCACGCCTAACACCCTGATCACTGATAGCAAAGACCTGTTCGTCGAATACCTCTTTGGCTTTCTGCCTATTGCCCTGAGCCAGGTACGCTTCAGCCAAGGCTAGATAGGCTTCCGACATCCGCCCAGGCGAACTCGATAGCTTCTTTGAGTATCTATTTATCAACTCTTCGGCCTCATAAATCTCTCCACGTTCAACAGCTACAACCCTTATGATGTCTACAAGGATCGAGCGGTAAGCCACATAGTTCGAGTATTGGCTTTCTGCAGTGTCCAAAGCTTCTTGAGGATCTTGGAGCGCGATCTGTTTTATCAGAACATAGCCTGCATCTTTCCAATGGCTGGGCCATTCGGAGTTGAAGACAATATCCTTGACCCTTTCTAGATCGAGCTTGGCTATATTTTCAATAACCCAGGACCAGGATGGCATCGTTTGAGATTCGTATGAATGCAGCTCCTTTTCGGCTGCAATTAACCTTTGAATCAATTCCTCTCGCTGCTCGTTGCCGGTGAACGGTAAAAGGTTAACAATGGCTTGCACTTTCCTGGTAATGACCTCGGCGTTTCGCTCAACAGATTTGAGAATCGACAACGCTTTCTTTGCCAAGGACACCTTCTGAGAATGATCAGGCGATAACTCAACCGAGATGTAACGGAAAGCCTGACTCCTTGCAGGTAAGGGTAAGCTTTCAGCCAATTCCTTAGCCTCTTCCAGTCGATCTGTCAGCACGAGTATGGGACAAAGATACTGAGCCTTGTACGAGTAGGTATCTGACTCTGAAACTTGGGCCTCAATTCTCTGTGCCTGTCTAACCAAATCCTGTGCTTTCTGAGCAGCGGTAGGGATCTCCGCCATGATCCTCTCGTTCTTCAGTATTATCTTGGCCACAACAAGTCTTGCACCGTATTGATTAAGAATAGAGCTTTGATCAAAGAGGTGAATGGACTGCATTAGAACGTCGAATGCTCTGTCTGGTTGGCTTTCAGCGACTACATCGGCTATTCTATGGAACAACTGGAAAGGCTGCCACAGATCCCGCTTGGCATAATGGAGAGCTTGATCTATGCGTCCCAGCTTAGCCATAAACACGATGACTTCATCAGAAAGTCTAGACATCAGATCCTCAACCAGAGCACGACGCAGTTGATACGCCATCGAACGCAGCCAACCTTGTACGCCTTTGTCAACAGCGACATCAGAGGCAAGATACAAGTCTTGGATGAGTGAGTCTGCCCACGGTGTATCAACGTACTTGGTAGAAGTCCAATCTTGGCTCTCCACCAACGCATACAAGTCATCAATCTGGCCATCTGTAGCTAAGTGGCGGGCGTAGTGAACCAGAATATAATCCGGTGTTTCCCTGGGCCAACTGCGCGTTTCGTAACTCTGACACCAGCCCAACAGCCTCTGTCGATACATTGCCAGCTCATTTACACTAAACTCCTCTTCTACTATCTTCCGCAGCTGCAGGTGCATCAACTCTAGTCTATCCTCACCCAGCAGAAAGCGTATGATGGGCTGGATGGCTTTACGCACCTGCCGCTTACCCAAGTCCAGGACTTCTGCGATTTCCTCAACTGTCATTCCACCCAAGGCCACCACCAAAAGGCCCAAGATGCTCCAGGTGCGGTTGCTCTCGGCCAGAGTATCCAAGTGCCTAAACTGCTGACGGAAATAGGCATCAACATCTGGCGGTGGATTCTGCTCTAAACGGACAAGGGCAACTGATCCTTCTATTGCCACTTCTTGACAAACAAAGCGGGCAAACAGTGGTTCTCCCTTGGTCATCGCCAGTACACGCGGCGCCAAAGCGACTGCTTTGGCCTTGGCTGTGCTATATTCCTGCAGTAATGCTCTAATCTCAGTCTCACCGAAAGTATGAAGGCGCAATACACTAGATTCTCTGAAGGGGTGAGTCAGATCCACCTGTTGCAGCGGCACAGGGTTTGGGCGAGAGGTAACGACAACGTGAACATAGGAAGCCAGGCTGGCCGGAAGTAGATGGGCGATGGTCAGACGACCCGGTGCTATCTCATCCAGGCCGTCTACTAGCAATAGCAGTGGTCTTTCATTACAGGTGGCTTCTAGTGCGTGTGTCCAAAGTTGGCTGAACTGACTGCGCAAGGCGTTGACATCAGTAGGTACATCACCTGACGATCTCAGCATTTCCAACAGTTGCGAATTGATTGCTTGCAGAAAGGCAACCGGCGCGTTGCGTAACCCCTCCTGGCGGACAAAAAAGTACAGTAGCTCAGGCATTGGCGACTGCCCCCAGCGACCGGCCTCATGACGGTGCACTAGTTGAGCCATTAGAGCCGATTTGCCGTGACCAGACAGGGCTTCGACTAGTAAATAGCCAGGCTCTTCCTGCGCAGCAAAGCTGGCTAAGTGTGCTAATTCCTCCTCGCGGCCAACGAAGGTTCGGATATAGAAATCAATGAGAGAAGCGATCTCGCTACGGTAATTGAGACGTGGATAGGCGGGACCTTGGAAGACGTTGACGGTTGCCGTGCCACCCCGATCAGCCTGGGCAATATAAGAACCAACAGCCAATTGATGGGCAGGGTCGATCTCAGCCATAGTTATCCCTTGGGTTTGTTGACGGTGACAGTGGCCGTACTACCCCGATCGGCCTGGGCAATATAGCTGCCAACGGCAATCTGGGTGAACTGATCGGCACGAGGCTTTTCTTCGACAGGCAGTTCCAATGGATCAGGCGCGGGTTGACCTTCACTCAACCCCTTGCCGCCCAGCAAGAGCGCGACAGGAAAGTTGCCGCTGACCTGGAAATCCGGCACTTGTTCCATACCCAACGACTTGGCGCTCTCTGGCACGCGCCGCCAGACGTGGCCCATCACGTCGGAGACGAGCACCTCGGTCGCTCCCTCCTGCGGCTGGGCGTGGCCGGTGAGGGCTTCGATCAGGTGGTAGGTAAAGATGCTCATTCGCCTGTCCTTGCGGATGTAGGAGCTTTGTTTCCCGGTCGAGGAACTGAGAACGGCGCGGCCGGTCCCTCGCGCCAGGGTCTCCAATCCTTTCGCCCCTTTTGCTTCAGGCCCGACAGCGGCTTGTTCCCCTTCCATCAGCAGCGAAGGCGCCATGGCCGCCTCCACATATCCGGTCGGCAAGGGCGGCCCTTTAACACCCATTCCCCCGGCGTGGCAGCAGTCGAGCACGACCAGAAGACGCTGTGGCTTTAGAGCATGCACTGACTCAGCAAAAGCCACAGCCCGCAAGCCGCTCGACTTGACCCTGACTATTCCTCGAAAGTCGTAGGGTACCAGGTAGAAATCGTGCGGTTCGGACTTTTCTTGCAAGCCATGTCCCGTGTAGTAGACGACGGCCGTGGTGTTGTCGCTGGAGTCTGTCTGGATACGCTCTTGCAGCCACTCTAGCCCGTCCAGGATACCCTGGCGGGTCGCTTCCTGACCGGTGAGCGTTTTGACGTTATCCTTGGGATAGGCACACCGTTGGGGATGGACGAGCACTTTTGCCACTGCCTGGATGTCCTTCGCCACATCGGGCAAGGCGTATGCGCTGACGTAGTTCTCGTCCACTCCGATGAGCAGGGCGTAGCCATGGGTGAATGTGGGGGACATAAACGCCTCCTGCGGGTTACAAACAAAACGCCCGCCCGTGATTTGACGGCGGGCGGGCCTGGTGTAGAATGTGTCTACCTGGGCGGCCCTCACCGCCTTGGTCATAGCCTCGAACTCGGCAAAGTTGCGAGGCTTCTCAATTATACTCACGCCCCCGTTCTATGCAAACCCTGTGGGAACGGCCCAGGGGGGAGGGCTGCGAACACCCCCCTGCGCCAGCGTGTCTGGAGGCTGTTGGTGGAGGGGGCGAGCGTATCACGGAGGGGACAAGAATGAGAGAGTGATAGGGTCACAAGCAGTATTGGGGCTGGTAGCACTGACAGCGGTGGGCGTTTCTCTGGAGAGCAGCGGCGGGTGGGTGGCCTGTCCGCCGCTATTGGTGGGGATAGGAGAAGAGCAGCGTCAACGGCGGAGGCGGCGACACCGGCACCACGGGTTCGCTTGGCGGGTAGGATGGGTCTGGCTGCGGCGGAGCTGGATAGTGACGGCAGTGCGCAGCGAAGCGCTGATGTTGCTGGTGCAGCAGTTCCCGCTTTGGGAATTTTGCTCAAGCGCATCGGCCTAAAAGAGCCGATGCTGGGACAAAAAGCGACCAGCACCGTCTGTTTTACGGCGGTGCGACCTTAAAACGGGAATTGCTGGAGAAGCGATGCAGTCGGCGCACGCGGGATGGACGGACGCCGTTCGTGCGCCAGGAGCAGATGGCAGAGTGGTTTGAGGTGCCGCAGCCACACATCAGTCTC
>Ga0208279_1001884_pt1 | contig 10773 bp, 8 predicted proteins | sample AntAceMetag02UKM_FD_184766 | JGI IMG/M metagenome (GOLD analysis project Ga0208279, IMG submission 184766) | Saline lake microbial communities from Ace Lake, Antarctica - Antarctic Ace Lake Metagenome 02UKM (SPAdes) (version 2) | ecosystem: Environmental > Aquatic > Non-marine Saline and Alkaline... | reverse complement strand
GGTTCTATATAGCAAGCAAAGGCAAGTAAACCTTGTAAATAATGTATATCTTCTGTGGGAAGTTGTCCTAGGCTAAATTGGTGAATTAAGGATGAAATATAGCGTTTTTTTTGTCGACCAATGGAAAGTTTATTCTCATTCGTTAAAGTGATACCTGTTATATGTCGGTTATGCGCTTTTGATGAAAAAACGGTCTTGCTTTCATTAACAGTAATCACGCCATTAAAATGTTCAACTAGCAGTTTTTTAACTAAATGAGGTATTTCAAATAATGTATTTTTGGTATTGCTTGAAAAGCTTATATCGTCCGCATAACGGGTATAAGTAATACCTTGCTTCTGACACTCTGAATATAAGACCTGATCAAAAAAGAACATAATCACATTGGAAATAAAAGGCGAACTAGGCGCGCCAATACTTAAAATAAGTTTACCTCCACTGCGCTTGCTGGGATTCCAAAATAGGATTTGACTTAAAATATAGCGGTCTTCTTGTATTGGATCAATTTTCAGTTTTTTAAGTATTGAGAAAAATAAATCTGGCGTAATACTGTGAAAAAAATTCTGAAAATCCATTTTTAATAGATATTTGGATTGTTGATGTTGTTCAGCATTTTGTTTAATGCCTGTGTTCTTTTTGTAAGCAAAAGCGACATCGTGAACAGGAAGCGATTGTTCAAGTAAGCTTATTAATGTTCTTTGGTATTCTTTTAACTTTTTAGCTGGGTGGGCAATGGTACGTTTGCCAGAGGTCCTTTTAGGGATCGTATAAATTTTATACATTTTTGGCGCGGATAATACAAATTTTCTTATTTCGTGTTTGGAGGTTGAAAGCTCCGTACTCAAAAACTGATAAAGTTGCATTAATGGCCTTATAGGTGAAAATTCAAAAACATTAACAGGCTATAAAACCTGCTAATGTTTCTAAATGATGAACTCTTTACTTAAAGGAAGCGGAATATGTTTTCTGCGCTTCTGAAACGAAGAATGAGTGTAAGAAGCGCAGAAAATGTATTACGCAACCTAAAACCACTCAATAAATTTGAGTCTGGCTAAACGCCCGACTAGATCAAAAAATATTAATCCAAAACACTAAAGAGTTGCTTTTTATTATATCATTTGTATCTACATAGAAAATCCCCTAATTAATCATCACACAATATATTAATGAAAGTAGCTCTTTTAGCCGTTACGCAATCAGGTTGCGGGAAAACGACGATGATGTTAGCTTTGTTACAATACTTAAAAGTACAGCAGCATCGTATTGTGTCTTTTAAAGCAGGCCCTGACTTTTTAGATCCTTTATGGCATCAGGCAATTACTGGTAAGTGTTCTTATAATCTGGATACGCGCATGATTGGCGCGTCGAACAGTCAGCAGTTATTAGCCAAGCAAGCGACTACTGCTGATGTTGCGGTTATTGAAGGCGTGATGGGTTTGTTTGATGGACGCTCGGGCGTTGGTGGCAGTGGTTCCAGTGCTGAACTGGCGCAAGCATTGCAAGTGCCCGTTTTTCTGGTGGTGGATGCCAGGGGTATGAGCGGGTCAATTGTGGCTATGGTCAGCGGTTATGTTGCATACGCACAAAAAATGGGTGTAACTATTGCCGGAGTTATAGCTAATCGTGTTGGCAGTAAGTATCATGCAGGCTTATTAAGCGAGGCTTTATATGATTATCAACAACCTCCTCTGGTCGCCTGGATGGAAAAAAGCGCACCGGTGTTACCTGAGCGGCATTTGGGATTAGTGCAGCCGTCAGAAGTTCAACTACCGGATTTTTTGCCTTTTCTGCATATTGAAGTTGATAATTTCGTGGATTTTTTGACTGAAACATTATTTGCGCAGCCTAAGCCTGTAAAGAAACAGCAGAGCCTGTTAAAAAACAAGAAAATTGCTGTGGCTAAAGATGCGGCCTGTTGTTTTATTTATCCGGCTAATCTGGATTTTTTACGCGAGCAGGGCGCGGAGGTTTTATTTTTCTCACCTGTCGCTGGTAATGCCGTTCCTGAATTTGCTGATGCACTCTGGTTGCCAGGGGGGTACCCAGAGTTATTTGCGCAAGCTTTGTCTATATCAAATACCTGGCTTTCCTTGCGCGAGTTTATCGAGGCAGGTAAACCTGTATTAGCCGAATGTGGTGGTGCAATGTTACTGGGTGAGTCTTTAATTGATCTTGATGGGCGTTCGTGGCCGATGGCGAATATTTTACCTTTTCGCTCGAAAATGCAAACGAAACTGGCTTCTTTAGGCTATCGAGAAGAAGCGGCGGGGGTGAAAGGACATGAGTTTCATCATTCAGTACGCGAAGCAGAGCAATCTTTAGAGCCTTGTTTTCACGTTGAGCGGGGAGATCAAGGGATACGTTATAAGAATTTACGCGCATCTTATGTGCACTGGTATTTTGCCAGTGCACCTGAAGTTATAACAAAGTGGTTGGGTGGTAGTAAATGAAAGAAAGAGATCGCCGTCAGGGCATCGTATTAGTCAATACTGGCGAAGGTAAAGGCAAATCATCAAGTGCTTTCGGCATGGTGTTTCGTGCTGCGGGTTGGGGCATGAAGGTTTGTGTTATTCAATATATTAAAGGTAAGTGGCAAACGGGCGAGCAAAAAGCCGCCGAACGTTTTGAAAATATCGAATGGCATGTGTTGGGTGATGGTTTTACTTGGGATACTAAAAACCCTGAGCAGGATATAAAAACTAGCCGTGAAATTTGGGAATTCAGTAAGCAGAAGATTTTGTCGGAAGAATATGATTTTGTACTATTGGATGAAATTAATTATTGCTGTGGTTATAACTGGATTTCAGGGCAGGAAATAGCGGATTTTATTGCTAATGAAAAGCCACCATGGATGCATTTGGTATTAACCGGGCGTAATGCCGCGCCCGAAGTGATTGAAGTGGCGCATACGGTAACAGAAATGACCAAGATTAAGCATGCCTATGCACAAGGCATTAAGGCCGCACAGGGTGTGGAGTTTTAGGAAAAAACATTTGTAGGGCGCGGCTTTAGCCCGCCTATTCATTCACAATGCTCAATATACAAAGGCGGGCTAAAGCCGCGCCCTACAGAGTGCCTATATTAATAACCTAAGGATATTAAAGGAAAAATGAAATCGCTTTACCCGGAAATTGAACCGTTTAATACTTTTTTTCTTGAAACAGGAAGCCGGCATAGAATATATGTGGAGCAGTCTGGGAATCCTGATGGAATCCCAGTGGCTTTTTTACATGGAGGTCCCTGTTCAGGATCACGATCAGGACAGCGTTGTTTTTTTGATCCCGATATATACCATATTATTTTATTTGACCAGCGTGGCTGTGGATTATCCCTGCCTTTTGGGGAGCTAGAGAATAATACTACGCAGGATTTAATTGCGGATATGGAGCGTATTCGACTACAGTTAAATATTAAACAATGGGTATTGTTTAGTGGTTCCTGGGGGAGTGCTTTAGCCTTGCTGTATGCACAGCAATACACTGAAACTGTTTCAGCAATGATTATTCGTGGTGTATTTTTGGCGCGACAACAAGACCTGGACTGGTTTGTTAGAGAAGGTGCTAGCCGCATATATCCTGAGCAATATCAATGTTTGTTAGATAGCATGCCTGGACATGATATTGAATTGTTATACACCACTTTATGGTCCGATGATGAGCTCGCTGTGCGGCGTGTCACCCAGGCATGGATACAATGGAGTAGCAAGGTTGCAGTAGGCGAGGCTTATCAAAAAGTTGATCAGCCCGAGCATGTGACGCAAAAAATGGTAGCTCAAGTCAAAATGGAATTGAATTATGCTCGGAATCATTATTTCATTAAAGAAAATCAGATCCTGGAAAATTGTGCCAGTTTACACAATATCCCCTGCATTATTGTTCATGGGCGTTATGATTTTGTGTGTCCGATGGCCGCTGGGTTGAGCTTATCCAGAGCTTTGCCGAAAGCTGAATACAGAGTACTGGAACATGCAGGGCATATTGCGCAAGGTGATGAAATGATTGATGCATTGGTCGATGCAAGTGATCAAATGGCTGCGAGATTAGGGTTATGAGTGAACAAAAAAAGCGCCTGATTATCGCCATGACAGGGGCAACTGGCGCAATTTATGGTGTCAGAATGTTGCAAGTATTACAGCAACAGGATAATTGGGAATCGCATCTGGTGATTTCAAATGCGGGTCTGGTAAATTTAAAATATGAGCTGGATATGCCACGTAAAAAACTCTATGCCTTGGCAGATATCACGCATGGTGTTGATGATATTGCCGCCTCTATTGCCAGTGGATCTTTTAAAACAGAAGGTGTGATTGTGGCACCCTGTTCGATGAAAACTTTAGCGGCGATTGCGCATGGATTTGGGGATAATCTGATTTCCCGTTCGGCGGATGTCGCTTTAAAGGAGCGTCGTCGAGTGGTGATTATGCCGAGAGAAACTCCGTTAAATCTGGCACATATTCGTAATATGGCAAGCGTCACTGAAATGGGTGGGATAATCTTTCCACCGATGCCAGCGTTTTATAATAAGTCTAATTCAATAGCAGCTATGGTTGATGAAGGGGTAGGGCGGGTTCTGGATCTATTTGGGGTAAATGTTGAGGGATTGTTTACGCCGTGGGAAGGCTTGTAATTAAATAGAACTGAATTATATGCTGGGGGCATTATCGCGATAACAGGGAGTTTTATGGAAATGCTAAGGAGCGAGTGTTTAATAATACCCGAAAGTATGGCGCAGGATTTTGGATTCACAGCCGTGTTAGGAAGCAGGCGCATAGCCAGCTACGCAACTGGTTTTCTAACGCGGCTGTGGAGTCAAAAGACAAGTCAGACTTGGGTATTATTGAATTCTCGTTCCTAAGGCAATGCTCGGTAGTTCTTAATGCATCTTGGCCGCGTGATGGTTAAAGAATTTTAGATAATAGTTTTGAGGAAATCAGGATCAATTTGTGAAATATTACGGTTTATTATTGTTGGGAATCTGGCTAATTGCACGCAGTTTACTGGAACTTTTAAATGTCCATTTTTCTTATGATAAGATTGTACTTGCCTGCATAGCTCTGGCTGCTGGTGTATCCTTATCAACCTATGAACTTAAAGAAAAACTGGAAAGTATTGGTATACTACTGCTTGGAATATGGTTGATTATGGGGGCTGCTATAGTGCTGATTAAGTTTACCTTTCCGTCGAGTCAGCTGGTAATGCCGATTTTGGCTTTTCTAGCGGGTTTGCTGCTGATTGTAAGAAGATAGACTATAAGTTTAACCAGGCCTGTTTTAAGTCATGGTTTTCCGCATAAAAAATAATATCAAAGGGGGCAGTATCAAAAAAAATCAATTACTCTGACCCATTTGACGCTTCGGTCGGAGCTAGCTCTCTCAATCTCGTTCCCGAAATAGTGACATAGCGATCAACCGTGCCAGTCAGTCTATGCCAGCGCGTGGTTACGCCTGGCTCAGTTCGCGCCTGAGCAATCGAAACTGGATCGACAATTCAATAATATGACAACCTTCATCGATAAAAACTCATTTTGTGGGTTAAAGGGGAGAATAGTTGCTTGCATAAGAGAAAGGTCAGTTGTGAAAAGTATCCAGCACTTTCGCTGAAAATCTTGGAAACGGAGCCTAAGCGAAGTGAAGATTTTTAGTCTGCGATAGCCGTAGGGCAGATTGTTTTGTCGGAGTCTGAGCGAGAGCGAAGGTGTAGACAAAATAAAAAGGCATTCCGACACGGCGTCAAGTCATTTGGAGCCTATGTTCCGACCCCTTGTTGGGTCGGAACGAGGTGACGAGGACGAATCGGAGCCGCCGGAGGCATAAGTGGTCGCGTTAATTTTTTGCTGCTTGCTTGGGCTGGGATGCCCAAAACAAGCTTTCGCAAAAATAGCGACTCCCCTCACTCAGCGATAAAAAAAACTGTCAATAGGGCACATTTCTGAAAACTAAACAAGCAATAGAAAAATCTTTGCTCTTTTAGTCCTTCTGTTTTTTTCTGGAAAAACTGTGTCGTATCGACGCGACAAGGAAAAACTACGCCATTTTAATCTTTAAGGGCGAGATCTTTATTTTTCTTTCAAGGAATTAGAGAAAGCATTAAGAAAAATCAGGATTTCCAATGTATTAATCTGCACAGACATTTGTCGGGCATATTATACAAATTGATCATGATTTATTTATTCTGGCTGCTTAAATATAGAAAAAATCAATAAGATGTTGTATGCCATTGACATAGATTTTGCACGGCCACGGATTTGTATCGGCTGGGTTTTTGCCGATAGCTCTGTAGCTGGAACTTTGCGTGCTTGCTATACGCCTGCTTCAACATATTGCTCTCGACTAAAGTCAGCGCGTTATATTTCCCGCATCAGTGGCCGCGCGGAGTAAATTATCCAAATGGCACACCAATTGCTTTTGCATTATTAATGCTTCGATGGTGTCGCCCTAATTACTGTTAATAGATTTAAGTTCAAGGTAAAACGTTGATAAAAAAGACCAGCTTTTCGCTTATAACGCTAGCTCTTCTTGTGATGGCTAATTTCTTTTTCTGGGCCTACATAAACCGTCCTGACAAAGTGCAATCATGGGTGGGACCAATGATGGGTGTATCTTTTAATCCTATGCGCGCGCAGCATGATCCCACTGAAGGTATTTATCCAAGTGAAGCGGAAATCAATGACGACCTGTCTTTAATGGAAGGACGTGTCCATGCGGTACGCACCTATAGCGTTCAGAATGGTCTTGAGCGTGTCCCTGAGCTTGCGGCACAGCATAATCTAAATGTTACCGTCGGCGCATGGATCAGCAGCAACCCTGTAGAAAGTCAAAAAGAAATCGATGCTTTAATCAGCATTAGCCGTAATAAGCACGCTGATAATATCGTGCGTACGCTAGTCGGCAATGAGTCACTTCTGCGTAAAGAAGTAACCATAGAGGAACTCATTGCATATCTTAAACAGGTTCGTAAGAACACATGGCGTCCGGTTAGTACATCAGAAACATGGGATACATGGTTAGCCCACCCCGAACTAGCCAACGAAGTGGATTTTATTGCAGCCCATATTCTGCCTTACTGGGAAGGAATTGCAGCTGAGCAGGCAGTTGACTATGTATTCGACCGTTATCAAGCTCTGCGTGACGCTTTCCCCAATAAACCTATTGTCCTAACCGAAGTCGGCTGGCCGTCAGATGGTCAGCCGATACGTGGAGCAACAGCTAGCAAAGCCAATCAAGTAAAATTTCTCCGTGATTTCCTGAATCGCGCAAAACAACAAGGTTTAACTTACTATGTAGTAGAAGCATTTGATCAACCGTGGAAGCAAGCTATGGAAGGATCTTCGGGGGCTTATTGGGGTATATTTACTGCAGATCGGCAACCTAAATTTCAGATGCAGGGCGATGTATTTAATATGCCTGACTGGCAAGACTGGGCGTTAATAGCCGCTGTTTTAAGTATGGTGCTCATGATTCTGTTTTTGTTTACCCGAGTCAACATGAAGCTATCTGGAAAGCTTTTTTTTGGCATCATGGCCAACCTTTCTGCTTCGACTATTGCCTGGACTGCATCCATCGGCGCCAGCCAATATCAAACGACACTGAGCTTGGCACTGTGGATTATATTGCTTGTCATGCAAGCGATGGCAATTCTTGTCTTGCTCGTGGAGACACTGGAAATTTCAGAAGTGCTATGGAACCGATCAGGGCAACGAAGTTTTAAGGCGGTATCAGCACCTAGTGACTTTATTTATCCAAAAGTTTCATTACATGTACCTATTCACAATGAACCTCCTGAAATGGTCAAACAAACTTTAGCTGCCTTGGCAAAGTTAGACTACCCTAATTTAGAGGTGTTAATTATTGATAATAACACCAAAGACCCTAAGGTATGGCAGCCAGTTGAAGCAGAGTGTGCACGGCTTGGATCTACTTTTCGTTTTTTTCATTTGGATAACTGGCCGGGATATAAGGCGGGTGCAATAAACTATGCACTGACACAAACCGCAAAAGATGCGGAAATCATTGCTGTTATTGATAGTGATTATATTGTCGCCCCCAATTGGCTTAAAAGTCTGGTTCCCTATTTTACAAAAGAGGATGTCGGCTTTGTACAAGCACCTCAGGATTACCGTGACTGGCAGGAAAATAGCTTTAAAGCCCTGTGTCACTGGGAATATGCAGGATTTTTTCAGATTGGTATGGTGCAACGCAATGAGTCCAATGCGATTATCCAGCATGGAACTATGACCTTGGTGCGCAAATCCGCTTTAGAGTCTGTCGGTAACTGGGGCGAATGGTGTATCTGTGAAGATAGTGAACTCGGATTACGTTTATATCGTGCCGGTTATGATTCTGTTTATGTGAAAGATTCATGTGGTCGCGGCGTTACTCCTGATACCCTATCTGCTTATATGATTCAGCGTCATCGCTGGGTTTATGGTGCAATGCAAATACTCAAACGTCATTGGCGTGCCTTATTAATGAGTAAGGAGTCAGGTTTAACTCCCGCACAGCGGTATTATTTTCTTGCCGGATGGTTGCCTTGGTTTTCTGATGCTTTAGCGCTGTTATTTACTTTTGCCAGTTTGTTGCTGAGCGCAAACATAATGTTGGACCCTATACATAGCGAACTTCCAGTAAATGCGTTTATATTACCAACCATTGGTTTATTTGGCTTTAAGTTATTTCGCACAGTCTGGCTTTATCATGCCCGAGTCGGCTGCTCAACTCTGCAAACATTAGGCGCGGCGCTTGCGGGCCTCGCGTTGACGCACACCGTAGCGAGAGGCATTTGGCAAGGTCTATTTACCTCAGGTCGCCCTTTTATACGTACCCCTAAATTTGAGAAATCCAGACCTTTTTTAGTTGGCCTGATCACAATTAAAGAGGAGTTGTGTTTATTGATTTTACTTTGGTCTTCAGCTGGTTACATGATGTCGCTAGAGCATTTTGATAATGTCACTGGGCAATTATGGGTCGCAGTCTTGCTGGTGCAATCAATACCTTATGCAGCTTCTTTACTTATGCTTTTGATTAATATCGCGCCGAATTTATCTTTTAAACAAGCAAAGAAGTTAAATTAGTATTAAGAAAATAGCAATGAAGACTAGTTTAACCGTGATTCCATGCATGCCGTTGTCATCTAGGTTTGCTTATTTGCATAACCATGTCGGCCGAGATCTAAGGCTGGATTTTCTTCGCGGCCTGATTATGCTGGTCGTTATTAGCATACATATGGAATATTTCTCGCTGTTTAGCATGTTTGCCTGGGGGCGGATTGGCTATGTTTCCAGTGCCGAAGGCTTTGTGGCCCTATCCGGTATTGTTCTGGGAGTTGTCTATAGGCGGCGTTTAAGTCGGGAAGGTTTTAAAAATTGCGCCATAAAATTATGGCAGAGGTCATTTCAACTATACAGAATTAATCTTTTCATTATTCTAAGTATCGCTGTATTAGGCACAATACCCAGTATTAATATTTTTGAGGTAAGTCATTGGGCATCTCTCGCAGCGCCGGATAAAATCTATCCACTCTATCCACCTGCTACTGCTTCCTGGCAAGAGATTTTGCAACAAGCTTTGTTACTCAGAATTGGTCCGCACCAATTTCAAGTCATTGGCTTATATGTAGTACTGATCGCTCTAGCGCCGCTGGTTCTGTTTGGTTTGCATCACAAGAAAACGCTGCTGCTGATTGTCATTAGTTGCTTGCTATATTGGGTTAATCAAAAGCTGCACCTGAGAATAACTGGAGCAGGCTTTGAACGGGGATTTCCTACGCTCACCTGGCAACTCTTGTTTATCAATGGAATGGCTATTGGCTACCATCATGAAAAGGTGCTTGGATACCTGATTGCTCCTAAAAATAAACCCTTGATATTCATTGCCGGACTCGTTTGCCTGTTCTTTATGTTTCTCGCCTTAAATAACCCCAACGCAATATTCTGGCCCTGGCGAACTTTCTCCCTAATTGATCCGACTTATCAGCATGAAATCTATATGGCCTGGTTTCAAAAAAACACTTTAGGCCTGGGCCGATTATTAAACAATATAGTCTTGTTTATCGTTTTTTATTATGCTCTGAGCCACTACTGGATGCCCATCAATAAAGCAATCGGCTGGCTACTGGTGCCGTTAGGGCAAGCCTCATTATATGTTTTTATCCTGCACGTTTATTTTATAATACTGGTTAGCAACACATCACTACCCGGATACAATAATTTTTTTATCAATACCGGAATACATTTGGCAACGATTCTTATTATTTGGGCAATGGTGAAATATCGAGTTTTATTTAACCTTATCCCAAGGTAAATGGATATTTAACAGTCGCTTGCTGTATTAAGTACTTAACATATTTAAAGGGGCAGCAAGAATTAAGAGCTCTGGGTACTTAAATTATTAAGATATTTCGCCCTAAGTTAAGCTGCGCGCCGCTTCATCAACATGAAACAGAAGGTTATCTGAGTGTTCAAAAAAATTACCGGCTATCGTGTCGCTCTTAATATTATCCATGCTCTTTGTAAGTCAGATAAAATAGTTTTTTGGTGACGCGTTGGTTTTTGGATAAATGTCATGGCAGTCAAGTTACTGTAATTGTTAATCTTGAGGATAGTTTAGCTATATTTAGCTTGCGTATCATGCCGGGATTTCTCATACACTGCCTGGCATTTTATACAGCGAGTTGCGGTGGGCTGAACGTCAAGGCGCTGGTGTTTTATAGGGGTGTTACAGTCATTGCAAAGTCCATATTTATCCTCGCTAATTCTCAGTAGGGCAGCTTCAATATC
>Ga0208279_1001875_pt1 | contig 10791 bp, 10 predicted proteins | sample AntAceMetag02UKM_FD_184766 | JGI IMG/M metagenome (GOLD analysis project Ga0208279, IMG submission 184766) | Saline lake microbial communities from Ace Lake, Antarctica - Antarctic Ace Lake Metagenome 02UKM (SPAdes) (version 2) | ecosystem: Environmental > Aquatic > Non-marine Saline and... | reverse complement strand
ATTCATGTGCGGCATTATTCTCCCAAAACTCTCAAGACGTATAAAGGATGGGTTCGAAAATTTCAGGCCTTTACACGCAGCAAGACCCCGGAATTGCTGTCATCGAATGATGTTAAAGAGTTTTTAATATGGTCTGGGGTCGGGCCGTGACAACTGCCTGATAATTTAATAAATGACTTAAAAAATGGCCCCTTTTTTATTCTTAGGTGACTGTTTTCGGCCTTAAAAAAGTCGCTTTAAGAAATGGCGCTTAACGCCGGTTCAGATTCAAAATCCCAGAGAAAAGTATTCTCAACGGCCTCATCTTCTATACCATAAAGCGACTGTTCTTCCCGCAGATGATAACCGTCCCGGGTTTTAAATGTTTTTCTGCCGATTGCCAGATAGCCAAGTTGCTTTTTAACGCTATCAACAAAAGTCTTGTCGCCTGCGGCGATGCTTTTCGTCCATTTGCTGTCTCGTTGTTGGTGTATATTGTTAAGCGCTCCATGAATCCAGGTCGCGTGTTTTTCTGCAAGTTCTTTCCTGTTATCCATATTCAAAATATTAAGAAGGCTTTGATGGTCGATAAGGCTATATCTGGCGTGGGGTTGCTGGATTTCGTTATATCCACTGAAATGCCATTCCGAAGGATGTTTCACAACACCTGCACGCACCATATTCAAGTCAATATACATCAGGCACCTGATGAAATGAAGGTCTTTTTGAATAGCAGTGGCGTGATAACGATCTTCCCAAAAGGCACCTTTCCGGCGCTTCCGCTGATTAAATTCCTGGCCGGTTCGGCCGGCCGCCAATTGCATTGATTTAGGAATCACCTCTCGTTCTTTGTCATCAAGAACAAGAAGATGGATATGGTTCGATGTGGCCATATAATTCAGGATCACTAAACCATATCTTTTTTTTGCCTCGAACAGCCATTCCAGGTAGCGCTTCCGATCTTTTGAGAATTTAAATAAAAATTCCCGTTGGTGACATCGATGGGTGATATGCCAGACATGCCCAGGAAGATAATGTCTTTTTGCTCGGGCCATTTGAATCCCTTTTTTCTTAAATGGGCTATTTTGACCCCAAAAACGTTACCCTAAGGCCAAAAATGACCTAAAAATATACCACTATTTTCATAAAGTCAATATGTTAGCATGGCCCGACCCCAATGGACCGTCAAGCTTAACACCGTGACAGAAATCCAGTTTGTCAGTGATCTTGCCATGTTCTATCTCCTTCGTTTTCGTAGAAAAAGTTGGCAATCTTAGCTAACCGCATGCTGTAACGTCCAGGGACTGTCTTGTCGGTTTTAGATTTGTAGACCTTTTGAGATAATATCAACGCAACGTTTTGCAAAAGATCTCGATACAATGTGACTTAGGAAAACAGGCCCGAAGATGGCAATTGCAAGTGCATACCCGGTGAAAATCCGGTCAGCCAGTTTGCCATAGGCAACGCTAACTGCTATGGAAATCATTAAAGCAGCGACAACCAAAATGATTTCCATGACGAGCGCGATTGGCATTTGCGGCGTGACCTTGACCTGCGACAGATTGTCAGAGGGCTTAATTGTTACGACGGCTCCTTCAATCGGGTTTTTCGCAATCTTGATGCGGTCGCTTTTCCTTGTTATCTTGATAGAGCTTGTGCTCATGCCCCGCGCTAACACAGACTTAATTTGATCCAATGTAACGTCCCCACGCAAGTAAACCTTCATATGAATCTCCTTCCCGCCCTGCCGAACCGTGACCGGATCGTTTTTTTCCTCATGCCCGGAGTCGTGATATTCCCCACCTACTTGACCTGCCTTATGCCATAGTTTCCACCCACAACCTTAACAATACGTATCTCAACACCGTTATGGTTCAGGGTGAAGCTGTCCCCCTGAAACAGAGCATCCGGTCTATTTGAGTAGACGAAGAAAATGTCGTACCTTCCATCTGGAACGAAGACCGAAGAGGTGCCATTGGCGGGCACGTGAAGATTTATTCCAGCTATTCCTTTCCGTACTCCCGCGACGACGCTGAAATCGTTGGGGTTCTTCACGCGAATCTCATTTCTACCTTTAAGCGGTGCTTGTAACGGGGGCAGTAAAGACTCTATTCCCACATCTGTTTGCCGTTCTTTCACCGTCTTTTTCGATGCCGCATTTGCGCTGCCCGACAAGTCAAAAGGTTTCTTTTCAGATCCGCTTCGGGAACGCACCGCAAAAGCCCTCCTTTTGGGGGAATGGATGCGCTCGGACCAAGCCTTAACGCCGAATTGAAAGAAGAAGACGCGCGCGTCCGACGAACCTTCAGTCTCCCCAGACCATACAGGCAAACCACTGGTCTTCAAAAGTGAGGTCATGTTTCGATCCCCTGATCCTTTCTTGTACAGCCCCCTTAGTTCGTCCACAGTAGGCATCCGCCAGCCGCCCCGGCCGGTATTGAGGCTCTCTACCCAGAACTTGGCCTCGTTCCAGTTCATGTCCTTGTCCGGCCCTGCAACCCACTCAAGACCCGTACGGGTATCCCTAACAATCCCATTGGAATATGCCACGTAAAGACCGTCACGGCCAATCACATTAACCATGGTAGATTTGCCAGGCACTGACGCCGCCCCCTCTCTGGGCATTCTGTCCCCCTCAGACCCCTTCTCAGGTCCTCCCACAACCCAGGTAGACGATGAAGCGCTTTTCAACGCAATCAGCGCGCCACCCGGCGCAATTACAACACCACGCCCACCCCTGTGAACATAGCCTCGCTCTGTGGTTATTTCAAATACCAAAGGATTCTTAGGGTCACTCAGGAATGTATATCCTTCGAGACTTAGTACGCACAGGATTGTGTGTTCGGCTCCCGGATCCCAAAACTTGTTCTCAAATTTTCCGGTTGCTGGGTTTAAAACATACTCACCAATACCATCCACATCCAGCTTGCCACCGCCGTAATCCTTTGTAATCTTGAAGCGAGAAATGGTACGTGACTTCTCGTTTGGCGGTCGGATTGCGGAAACAGAGTAGTCCTGGGGAGCTGAAGCATATTTCTCAAGGCGTTTCATGACTTCGACCGTGTACGGAGTATCCCGGTACCGTATCACAAAATCAATGAACGCCTTTTTCGTGTCTTGTTTTTCAGCTTTTTGCCATGCTTTCTTCACACCACTTGGCGTAGCCTGTGAAACCGCTTTTGATTTAGCCTCGTTGGCGGGGCCTGCGATTACGTTCTGCTTAGGGGTAGCAAACTCCCCTGGCACTCTAAATCTAATGCGGTATTCCCTAAGAAATCCTTCCTCTCGACGTTTGGTGGAGATCACGTTTTGTTGTTTTATATTATATGGTTTTTCATTCGCTGAAGCAAAGCTGAGGCTTCGAAAGGCCTTGTAATTCTCACGTCTTACCTCAACCAATGGAAACGGAAATATACATGTTGTCCCGGAGACCACTGCAGCTTCTCCTTTGGGTGATGTACGCCCCTTAAACGTTCCATCTAAATAAACATCCATTTCAGCAGCCGGTTCTGTGCTAACATGGACGCGATAACTGCAGCATCCGGAGAGGAACAGAACCAAAATACTCATAACAAATACTATTATTCTACACATTTGAAGCTCCTTTCTCAGTTTTCGTCGCTTTCATTATAATCTTCTCCTTTAGCCTCGGCTTGTATTCGTTTGAAACAGGAAAGGGATGATCTATTTTAGGCATGGACTCACATCACCTGCGTGCAGGGTGGTGCCCTTAATGGCAATGCTTCCTTTGAACTATTTCGCTAAGTTCCCTTTGCCCCAGGGTTTAGAGTCAGGGATCTGAACTGGTTGACATTCCCCTTTTTTTCCGCATAGTAGTATTCGACCGGCCCCGTAACCCGTATACCATTCTCTCCCTAATTGATATCTATTTAGAGCTTTGAATGAGTTTTTTGTCCTTATCGATTAGAAGTATTGCTCCATTTGGGTAGGATAAGCCCCTTAAGGTAACACCGCCTTCCCCAACATTTATTAATAACCCCGGGTCAAAGGTCAACCATTCTTCAAGTACAGACAATTTAGAGCCAGCCCAAGGCTCCATGCCGCTACTTAATTTATAAGTCCCCGAAATGACGTTAAGACCGATTATCTTTGGACCATATTGCTCTTTGGCCCATTTAGGTACATCAGAATATAGATATATACAATTCTTGCCCCCGGAATCATCTGCGATGGCACTTGTGGCGCTTGATACCAAAATAGAGAAAGTCAAAATTACAGCAACGAATACAGAAATAGGCAACTTAAATCTCATGAGATGTTCTCCTTTCAAAAAGGCGTGATTACCAGTTAAAGCCTCCCGTTACTTGGAAATTGCTCGGTCGTTTCCTGTTCCGGACCTTGTTCTTTAGAAACAGCAATCCCTATAAAACTGATCAGAACTCATTTGCCACCCCCAGCACTCGCCTGGATTTCCAGAGCCAGCTTCTTGACGTCAGGTGAGGCGTGCCTTGTGAGTGCAGATACTCTTCTTCTTATCGATGCCTCTCTCTGCATACGCTCCGCTACACAGTCTCGCACCCAGGGTTTTTGTGCACTAAGTACGAGGCGTGCAGCCTCTTCCTCACTGATAGAAGCTGAGCCTACGCCAAGAAAGAGCCTACGCGACGCCAATAATGCCAAACTCTCAGAAATGATTTCCTGTTGCTGTTCGGTTCTTCCTTCGGCTTTCCCGGCGGCGATGAGGATTTCAAAGGCAGAGTTCGAACCGATGTAAGCGAGCCCTTCGGCTGCTGCGGAGAAAAGGACAGGATTTCTGTCAGCAAGCAGGTGCCGAAGCTTCTCGACTATGCGTTTCTGATACTGGTTAGGCCCACTTGGCAATAGGTGACCGTTTCGTGCACCACTTTCCCTATCAAACGGGGAATCAGAGGCAAGCAGCGTAAGGATCTGCTGAGGACCAAGTTTCTTTCCGAAAACCGCCTTAACAGAACCTGAGAGAGTGCCTTTTCCGCAGATGTATACCCAACCATCCTCGGACTTACGGAAGCAAAGCCGGTATCCAGGAGGGACATCAAAGGACATGCTATTGATTGTGCCTTTTCCTGCATATCGGATCTCACTCCCTTCTCCTTTGGCTGGTGCCACCACCGCTTTACCCGTTCCCCCTACGGGTGCTGCCATGAAAACCCTATCAGCGACCCGTTCGCAATTTAACTTGATAGCTCCCCGTTCACCAAAAATAGTGACCGATCCCTGTACCAAACCGCTCATGTCAAATCCTTTGGTATTTGGCCCAGGAATCTCGATGTCAAGTAATCCGCCAGGGCGAGGATGAGCCGATTGCTGACCAGCACCGCTTTCAGCCGATAGGGTAGCCAGGGTTATGAGAAAGGCAAGCCCCATAAAGACCAAGCCCATCTGCCGCGAATAGCTTTTAGCCTTGAAAATTTTGTGACGTGTAATCATCGATCTTACTCCTTTCTGTTCCCTTATCTTGGAAACTCAACTTAAGCATATATGAGTTAGACGCATTCAATGTCATTTGGCCTACTATTTCACTCTGCGTATTCCATAGTTTCCGTCAACGACCTTAACAATCCGAATCTCAACACCGTTGTGGTTGAGGGTGAAGCTGTCCCCCTGAAACAGGGCATCCGCTCTATTTGTGTAGACGAAAAAGATGTCATACCTTCCATCTGGCACGAAGACCGAGGCGGAGCCATTGGCGGATACATGGAGGTTCATCCCGGCATTGCCTTTACGAACTCCTGCAATCACCTCAAAGTCGTTCGGATTCTTTACACGAACCTCATTTCTGCCTTTAAGCAATATTTCAAAGGAGGGAAGCAATGTAGCTTGTGTAGCACCCTTTTTTGGTTGACTGTTGGCCCTCAGATGCCTTTGTTCACGGAACGGTTCTGCAGAGAGTAGGTCAACGTTAAGCATGCGTATCTCGCGGTTCTTGATAGCTATGGTACGTAGCGATTTGTTTCCGTTGAATATTATCATTGTACTATCCGGTACGTAGTCGTACGGTGTATCGAGCAAAACACCGTTTATACAAAGGTACCATTTGCCACTTTTCTTTACAAAAAAGGCCACATGCTGACCGCCAGGGCTGATCGCCAAGGAGCCCCCATGCACCTGGTCATACTCCGCGAGCTTAGCTCCGTTGACTATCACTGTGTCTCGTTTTCCTTGCCGGCCTACGTACGCCAGATTCCTGCCATCCTCACTAAACACGGGCCCAGGAACAAGGACAGTCTCAAATCCCGGTCCCTGCTTGCCGTCAACGACTACGCATTGGGCACCTTTATCCGCAGCCGCCACCCAGCAAACTCGGCGGCTATCCGCGCTAAATCTCAATGCCGCAGCGCCGTGATGTCGTCCCATCTCCTTGCCGTCCACCATAACAACACTCCACCCATTAATGATACTAAATCTAAGCGAAGAGGCGTCGCCTTTGAAACCGATGTAGGCAACTCGGCGACTGTCTGGGCTGAACTTCGGGCCAATCTGTAAGGCATCAAACGAGACCGAAGCGTCGTTGCCGTCGATCACAGCTAATTGTTTGCCTTTGAGCCCGGCTATCCAGGCGATACGTTTTCCATCTGGGCTGAATTGGATGCCCCCGGCTAATGCGTATTCCTTTACCCTATGTCCGTCAACAACAACTGCAACAAGATTATCGACGAGTTCATCAATCCAGGCGACGTGCTTCCCATCTGGCGAGAATGCGATAGCGCGCCCAGCCCCTTTCTCGTTTCCGTCAATGAGCAAGACGGATTTTTTGCCATCTTTAGCGACACAGCCACTGCGGCCACCGCGTTCACTCAAGGCTAAGCTTTGGTAAACGAAACTGTCATAAGTCCCGGAGACTTCCTTCCCATCTACGACCAATACCCACTTCCCATCAGGCTTTTCTGCCTGGTATACAACATGTACACCATCTGGGCTGAAAACAGGTGTTCCTCCGCCTAATCCTTCATAACGTCTTTGGGCAACACCATCAGCCACTACAAACATGCCAAGGGCCTCACCGCCCGCGACATAATACGCGAATCGCTTGCTATCAGGGCTGATGATGACGTTCTCCTTCTTGGCCTTTGAATGCAGTTTGCCCAGCACAGTCTGCTTCACCATTTCCGCTGCCCAAACTACGTCTATTGTCCCCAGAGCAACCAAGATGGCGAAAACAATAATAACCCGAATCCTTTTAGGGGAAGTTTGTTTGAAATTTCTGAGTGACATCCCTAAAGCCTCCTTTCGTATTTTTTTCTCCAACAATCAGCATAGCCGGCTGGCGCTGGAGCGCTGCGGACTTGCCAGTCCGAGTTGATGATGTCGTTATGTTATTCAAAATAAATCCATTGGCTAATGTGGGGAGGTGCCAATAATGTCCAATAAATAAGCCGCCTTATCACGATTGTGAGGATTCTTATCTTTTAACCACTCACGTAATAATTTGACAGAGCTTTTGTTTTCGATCGTCAGTATATCGCTTATAATCTTGTGCGTTTTATCTGACTTCAACATGTCAGTGGTTACGTCATCTTTCATTGTAACTTCATATAATAAGACTTTAACTTTTTCTTCTCCTGTTAGCTTGACAGGAATGTATTTATCATCTTCTGTTTTCTGGTCAGTGACCCCATATACCTCTTTGTTTTCTAAAATAATATAATTACGATACTCTTTCTCGGGCTTTGTCACTTCAAGGGAAAACACCGATCCGCACAATAAAAGACTAAAAAGAAAAATTAAAACAAATAAATGAACTGACTTCTGGATCATTGATTGACTCCTCCTTTCAAACATAACGCCGCCGGTCACCAGCGGCCGGAGCGCAGCGTAGGCCGTCTGGTGCACTGGCTTGTTGAACCACAGGATAGATCGTGACCGTGCCGGTCACGTCAATCCTTTATTGTTCGGCTTCATTTGACCTGTCGGATTCCGTAGTTGCCGCCCACTACTTTCACTATCTTGATCTCAACTCCGTTTCCCTTCAGCGTGAAGCTATCCCCTTGGAAGAGCGCGTCTGGCTTGCTTGAGTAGACGAAGAAGATGTCGTACTGCCCGTCTGGTACATATGCGGATCGCCGGCCATTTGCGGGAACCGTGAGATTCGTCCCTCTCTCGCCCGACCGAATGCCTGCCAGCACAGCAAACTCGTTCGGGTTCGTAATGCGGACCTCCCGTTTGCCCACGAGTTCAGCCGAGTGCTTTGGCAGCAAGTTGGCCGAGAGAGCCGTCTCGGCTTCGACGGCTTTCCCAACAACGTACCCGTTACCAACAGCAGAGATGCCTTCCTGTCGGCTCCACGTGACGTACGAATCGGGCGCATCGACTTCAGTATCACGTCGTATCAGGACCCCTTGCAGCCGGATGGCCCTCACGCCCTTTGCCATGGTGAGTCTCGCGTTGCTTCCCCCGATCAAGACGATCTTCCCAGTCGCGAAATCGTGGACCAACCTTACGTCCTTGCCCTCAATGTCAAACGAATCTGGATGAGCGGGATCCGCTCTTACTACATGAACACGCAAGTCCTGGTAATCGATGTATCTGTCGGTCTTCTCGTCGCTACTCGGGATGTCCTTGTAGGAGACATATCCCCTCTGTCCCTCAACGTACACGACATCCGTCTGCGCAATGACTTCGCCGGTCGCGAGACTCTTGAGCTTCTCCTTCGCAACTCTCATCTTGCCAGTGAACTTGGAGGACTCGCTACCAGTGTTCTCTTGGGCGTCTGCGGGACAGGCCAGCACAGCCGCAACGCAAGCAGACAGCAGCACTCCCGCAAATGCCCGACGACAACGACTGGTCCCACCTCTGGCAGTTGCAATTGGTCTCATCGTTCTACTCCTTCATTCCTTGCCGAACGTTCAGCATCATGCTCAAGATGGACCGCGTCCGCGCGGCCCATCTTGTAGCTCTGCATGCTCTTGTTGGCACCAGTCTGGTTGTTCTGTCCCTACTTGTACCGCTCCAATCCATCGCCGAAACCGCCGCCGCGAGCGCACTTCTCGCAAACCACGAGATCGCTTGACGAGTGCTTCATAATAAGATCACCTGCCCGGATGTCGGCACCGCAGCGATTGCAGTTTGCAGGTGGCGGTTCTGGTTTTTCTTGACCGCGCTGCGGCTTACCATCCGAGTCGCCTTTGTAGGTTGGACCATGACCCGTCCATCCACAATCTTGGCATTTGTATGTGCCAGCGGAATACTCCAGATATGATCCGCAGTTCTCCCCACAAGCCAGCTTGCTCCATCCACACTTGCGGCACCGGTAGGTATTCACGTACGGACTAACCGGCGAACCCTCCGTTTCATGAACAAGGCCGCCGCAGTTGGGGCATGGAAGCGATGCTTCCGTTCCTTTCGCTCCGCCAAACAATTTCTTGAAAATCGACATGGTGCCCTCCTATGGTGTTAACTATTCGTCCGTCTACAGATCAATGAACTCCGACATGGCTTTGCTCTCATCTCCTTTGTAGCGAGCAACAAGCAACCAGAACATTACCTTGCTGCTGGTAGGACGACCACCCTTGCACTTGATCATGTCAAGCAGAGCAGCCAAGTCGCGTTCGGCTTCCTCAAACCGACCAGCTTTGCAGTATGCCATCGCACGGTGTTCCTTAACCATGTAGGTGTTCACACTGAGGTCGTCCGCATCGAGAACCGCATCGTAGAACTCAATCGCCTTCTCAAACTCTTGGGCGTCGTAAGACTCACTCGCTTTTTGCAGGAGAGTACGAACGTCGACGGAATCTGTGTCCTCCGCTTGATCGCCAGTCGCGGAACGGGTATGCACTGCCGGTTCAGCCTTTCCTGTCACACTGTCGTTCATGCCGGGAGTGGAATCCGTGGGGTGAATCCCGTGTCGTCGCGACACTTCTGCCAGGAGGCTTGTGATCTTCTTTAGATTGGCCTTTCCAAGATCTAGCTGCGCTCTGAGAGTGCCCAAGTCTGAACCGAAGTCTATTGCATCGACTATCCCACCAGGATGGTCACTCTCGTCTGCCACGCTACAGAACATTTCTACTAGCCTTAGGAATTCGTTCAGCTTGGCCAGCGTGGTTGAAGCCTGATCGTATGAACCGCCTAGCCCCACGAACTGGTAGCCATCAAAGAGCCCTGCAAAGGTAGGCAGCTTGCTCATGTTCGACAGCGGCTTGCAGCACTGACTGACCTCATACTTCAACATTGAACAGTCGGTAAGCAGTTCTTCAGCATCATGTCGACTGACTGAGAAGGCTGTAGAGAGTGACTGAATAGCAGACTGTCGTTTGGATTCACGCTTGCTATCCGCGATCCGCGAGAAAACCCAGATGCACAGTAGCAGAGAACCGGCGCCAACCGCCACAGCGCCTATCCAGTGCATGCCCGCCGAGTGGAGCAGCCCTCCCAAGAGAATGGCGCCAAGGGCCGACAGACTGACGCATGCCAAGCTTTGCTTCATGTATTTCTGTAGGTCAATGTGAAGCTCGTGTGCAGACGCAAGGGCTTGGGACACCAAGTCCCGATGCCAACGATCCTCATTTGCGGAAGCACAATCCGCCAAGGCGGTACTGTTCTTTGAGGTATTCATCCGTATTCTCCTGTGCCAACAAGTTATTCTATAGTTCTGCATATCTCCACACCTATCGTGATATACAGAAGAGTGATTCCATGGTTTCCGCTCAATTCCACAACTAAATTAGGTATTTCAAGGTATTATCTAATAGTGAATTATCTTGGCAGCCCGGCCAATATTTCCTTAGCCCTCAGGACCTACTTAAAACCTCATACAGTGACTTATAATCTCTTGACAGATTTTTTGCAATAATATTTAATTTTTCTGCATAACATGTC
>Ga0208279_1001874_pt1 | contig 10792 bp, 10 predicted proteins | sample AntAceMetag02UKM_FD_184766 | JGI IMG/M metagenome (GOLD analysis project Ga0208279, IMG submission 184766) | Saline lake microbial communities from Ace Lake, Antarctica - Antarctic Ace Lake Metagenome 02UKM (SPAdes) (version 2) | ecosystem: Environmental > Aquatic > Non-marine Saline and... | reverse complement strand
TTGGCGAAAATCTTGGGGATCTGTTTCTTCAGAATGCCCGGCCCGTTGTCCTCAATCGTCACGACGAAGCGGTTCTCCTCCTGGCCCGGCGCAATGACGACTTTCACCTCGGGAAGAATCCCCCCCTCCTCGCACGCGTCCAGCGAGTTGTCCACCCCCTCCTTGATCGTCGTCAGCAGCGCCTTACGCGGATTGTCGAACCCGAGCAAATGACGGTTCTTTATGAAAAACTCAGCCACTGAGATGTCACGCTGGCGCCGAGCCATATCCTCGGCCGTGGCGCGCCGCGCCACCTTGCCCTTCGCCGCTTCGACGATCGGAGTTGAGTCGATCGACTGCGTCGCCTGCGATGGCTTCTTCACAGCCTTCTTCGTGGAGGCCCTGCCTGTCTTCTTCTTGGGGCTCTTGCCGGTCTTCGGCGCCGCCTTCTTGGCTGTCTTCTTGGCCGTTCTAGCCTTCTTCTTGACGACCTTTTTGGCTGTCTTTCCGGCAGCCTTCCCGGTCACTTTCGCCTTCGACTTCACCTGCTTCTTCTTTGCTTTCGCCATAAACTCCGTCCCCTGGTCTGACGACACGACTGGACCACCCCGGTCCATTTCAGCGGCATCAGGTGATACCTCAAAGTAACGCCGCCGTCAACATTCTATCGCGATCCAGGGGCGCGCCAACCCCGGCGCGCGGCAGAACGCCGAAGGGCAACACTTGAGTTTTCCCCAGGACGTGCTACAGTATCATGAACCGTCTGACGACACGAACAGGGTTCGGATCTGAATGGAGAAGGATACCATGGCTGAATCGATGAGCGCGTATTCCCGAGGGCTTTCACGACGTGCATTCTGCTGGTCGGCGGTAGCGGCCGCCGCCGTGTTGCCCACGACCGGCTCATGGGCCGGCGCCGCGATGAAGAACAAGGTCAGGTGCTACAAAAACCTCGGCCCGGGTCATATCGGCGTCAGGGCCAATCAACGGCAAGCCCTGGAATACGCAGCCAAGTTCGGCTTCGACAGCATCACACCGAGTACCAGCGAGTTTGCGAAGAAGTCTCCGGCCGAGATTGGCCAGTGGCTGGCGACAATGAAGGCGCGCGGCGTGCGCTATGGAACCAGCGGCTTGCCCGTCGATTTCCGCAGAGATGAGGATCGTTTTCAATCGGGTTTGGCCAGACTGCCCCAGCAGGCCGCCCTTCTGCAACAACTTGGCGTGACGCGCATGGCGACCTGGATCCTGCCGGGACACAAGGAACTGACGTATCTGCAGAACTTTGAGCAACACGAGACGCGCCTGCGCGAAGTGGCCAAGGTGCTGAAGGATTACGACATCCGACTGGGCCTGGAATTCGTCGGGCCCCGGACCTCACGGGCGCGCAACCGGTATCCATTTATCTGCAGCCAAGCCGGCATGATGGAACTTCTCGACGCCATCGGCACGGGCAACACGGGCCTGCTGCTGGACAGTTGGCACTGGTACACCTCGCACGGGACAGTGGCCGAGTTGCTCAAACTGACGAACAAGGACATCGTCCACGTCCACGTCAACGACGCCCCGTCGGGAATCGAGGTCGACCAGCAGATCGACAACCGACGGCAACTTCCAGTGACTACCGGCGTGATCGACATGAAGGGCTTCATCAACACCCTGGTCAAGATCGGCTACGACGGCCCGATCGAATGCGAGCCCTTCGACCAGGAACTGCGCCAGATGGATGACGAAGCCGCCGTGGAGAAGACCGGCGCTGCCCTGAAACGTCTGTGGGATCTCATTGCAGTCTGACAACAGTAGCCGGGCTTACGGCGTCGCCTCTCCCGCCGGCGGATTGTCATCCGCTTGGGCCAGGAAGGCCTTGAGGGCCCGCTGAGTCGTTTTGGGATTGCTGACGACACCAGGACCACAGATACATCCGCCTTCGCAGGACATGACCTCAATCAGGTTGCCCGGCGCCTTGCCCTTTCCAAAGGCTCGAAGCTGATTGAGGCCTTTCTTCTTGAGTCCGTCGATCAGCACGGGCTCGACAGAGACCTGTCCATCGATGTAATGCTCAACCGCTCCAGTCACCCCGCAACTGACCGGGAAGCCCCGGCCATGCACTGTGGCCGTCGTCGCGTCGAAAACCGTTTCTTCCAGCGAGGCGGTGTCGATCCCGCGCGCCATGAGAAAGGCGCCTAACTCCTCGTATGTCAGCACGTAGTCGACATTATCGTCGTGAATACCCTCGAACTTCTTGGCGATGCATGGCCCGATGAAGACCTTGACCGCATCCGGATACTGCTGGGCGGCCGTTTCCGCCGTGTAGGACATCGGCGTGCGCGTGCTCGAGACATACTTCTGAAAATCCGGAGCGTGCTTCCTGACGGCCTCCGTATAAGCCGGGCAACACGAGGTCCCCATCATCGCGTCGCCCTTTTCCAATCGTTCGACGAACTCGGCCGCCTCATTCTGCGCCGTCACATCCGCGCCGGAAGCCACCTCCAGAACGGCATCAAAGCCGATCTGACGAATACCGGCGACAGTCTGTCCCAGGGCGCCGGGAAACTGCCCGACGATGGAGGGCGCCACCATGGCGACAACCGGCCTGTCCGCCAGGATGTGCTTGGCGACGTCGATCATCTGGAAGCGCTCCATGATCGCCCCGAAGGGACAGGCCCGGGTGCAGCGACCACAGAAGATACACAGCGCGTAGTCGATGAACTCCCGGCCGCGATCGTCTTTCTTGATGGCCCCAACCGGACAGCCCTCTTCGCAGGGGACGGGCTGATAGACAATGGCGTTGTAGGGACAAACGCCCTGACAACGTCCACAGTTGACACAGGCAGCCGGATCGATCTTGGCGCGATCCCCCTGGAACGAGATCGCCTCCCGAGGGCAGTTCACCGAGCAGGGCCGTGCGACGCATCCGCGACAGGCGTTCGTGACGAAGTAGTTGTTCTGCACACAAGCGCTGCACCCTTCGTCGATAACCGTCAGAACCGGTTCCGTCACGGTCGATCGTTCCAATGCTCGGCGCGCGTATTCCCGCAACGGCAGAGGATCGTCCGGCTCATCCTCAATGCTGACACCAAGGATGGCCATCAATCGGTAGGCGGTGATGGCGCGGTCCTTGTAGATGCAACAGCGAATCGCATCGGCCTTGCGCGGGTACAGCGTCCGGGGTAGATCGTCAATGTCGCTCACGAGCGAGCCCGCGAAAAACAGCTTCAGCACCTTGGCCTGTAATTCACGTCGAATGTAGGTCGCTCTGTTCTCCAAAACCAACATCGCTCACCTCCCGCCCACCTGCCGTTGGACCTGCTGCTCGATGCACCGCAACACCTTGTCCAGGGTCGCCTCCGACAGCGTCTCTCCGTCGATGATCACGAACGGGGGCTTGCCACACGTTTCATCCTTGCACAACCCGATACAGGTGACGCCCTTGACCTCCACGCGATCGCGCAGGGGCTCGGCCAAGAGATCCTCTATCGTGATGAGGTCGGCGGCGCCCATGATGTGACACGCCGTGCCCACACAGATCTGCACTTGCACTTTCGCACTCATTGATCGTCCGTCTCCCAACAACGCTGGCCTTCTGCGGCTCAGCAGTATTCTACGGTCACCTGTTTGCCTTTCTGGTTCAGCAGAAAGACAAGCTCACGTATCAGGTTCTTGCGGATAGAGATATGCTTGGAGAACTCAGGGTTCTGATAGAACTCGTTGATACTCTGGCCCACGATGAAGTGGATCGCGTCAGCCATCACGATCTCCCGCGCCAACAGCACGGCGGCGTTCCGATCCGAAGGCAGCGCCACCGGATCGCAGTCACAATCCTCGAGCCATTGCAGCGTTTTGGACATGGTGATGATCCCCTCGGTAAGCAGGTCGACGCCGGAAAGCTGTCCGACAGGCGGAACCTCGGACGTCATGGTTCGGATCTCCACCTGAACTTCCTCGCCCAAATGGCGAGCCACGATATTGCCGGTGGTTCCCCCACAAATCACTTTGCGCCCCGCCGACTGCAGGAAACGGTCCACGATCGCCGATTCACCGGCGCGATCGAGAGGAGGCCCTGTGAGAATCGTGAGTTGATTCTGCTGCCGAACGAGGATGCCCACGATGGACGCATCATCGCCAGGCTGGCCACCATAGAGCGCGTGGGTCTCGGCCAGGACGTCATGCGTGACTTCCCAGGCACACTGAGGGCGGCTTTCTAAACGTCGCTCCACATGCTCGGCCACGTTGTCCCAGCCCCAACCAAAGTTCATCTTCACACCCAAGCCGGCGTGCAAAATGCCATCACTGAGCAGGCAGACAAAGTCGCCCCGCTCCAGTCGTCCCTCGGAGACCAGGATATCCCGTTCCCGAATCCGAGTCGTGTGACGGTCGGGGTGCATCAGCCGCCCCTGCCGGAAGAGCATCGCCGGAGGACTGTCGAAATTCGCGATCTTGTAGGTGCAGTCGCGATGAAGAATCTCCATGACCGCGAATGTCGAGTAGGCGATTTTGCGCTTCTTGCAGACAGGCAGCGTACCGATGACCGTCTCGACCACGTCGGCCAACCCCACGTCGGCCTTCAGCATTCGGATGATGATCTCCGTGGTCAGCGTGGCCAGAATACTGGCCTTCACGCCACTACCCAACCCATCCGAGAGCACGATGATCGTCTTGTCCTCTGTCCGAGCCGTCTTGATCTGATCGCCACACAGGCTTTCGCCATGCTTCTTGATCGCCAGATCCGAAATGTCCACAAAAAGGTCCGTCATAGTTGGCTCACATCACTTTTTCTCGAGCAGGCTAACGAGCTTGAGCAGGCTGACTTTGGTCTCGGCCGTCGTTTCACCCAACAGACCGGCAATTTCCTGGGCCACCTTCATCTGTTCGTCCACCACCCTTTTCACCTCATCGATGGTCTGCTGACGGATTCGCTTCAGTTCGCCTTGTCGCTCCCACTCCGGCGTCAGGTCCACCATGATGCACGCGATGATGTTCTGGGCCCTGATGGGAAAGATCACTTTGCGCACATACAAGGTGTTGTCCAGATAGGCGCGCTCCTGATCGCGAATCACGCGATTGGTCTCCCACGCCTGTCGAAAATGCTCGGTGTCGCCCTGCAAGGCCCCGGACAACTCCTTGCCGATCACCTCATCGGCTTCGACCTTGAACATCCTGCAGAAGGCCGGATTGACCACCTGGATAGCCATCTCAGGATTAACAGCCACCAAACCATTGGGGTCGTAATCCCACAGGAGTTCCCAAAGGGTCTTGTTCTCAGAATCCATCCAGTTGCCTCCTTATCGCCGGCAGTATCTCTTCGGCAAAGCGAGACTCAATATTCTCCGGGCTAATGCGCAGGATCTGTTGATCGCCGAGCTGCATGACGATGCCGTCGACACACGGGCCCAGACAGAAGGCCCCTTTCAACTCCACGCGGGCCTGCAACTCGTGCTCGCCAATCAGCCGTTCGAGGACGGGGAGAACCGCACTGACCCCCTTCTGGTGACACGCCGAGCCCATACACACGCACAATTCGATTGTCTTTTCCATTCTTACAACCGCCTAGGTTCTACGTCATTATGTGAAGAAACCGCATGATACCACTTCGTGTTTGCACCCTCAGCCTCAATTCGAGCCACGCATCGCGGCGAGTCTGCTCGATAGGACAGCCAGGCTGGCGGCCAGATCCATCCGTTCGATGATCACCCCCTCGGGCGCGGCGAGCTTCGTCGCCGTGAAGTTCCAGATGGCCTTGATCCCCGCATCGATCGCCAGTTCGGCAGCTCCCACAGCGCTCTCATCAGGAACGGTCAGGATGGCGATATGAACGTGCAACCGATTCGCTAAATCGGAGAACTTCCCGATGGGCAGGATCTCTTTGCCATGAACCCGGCGCCCGATCTTTTCGCCATCGTTGTCAAACAAGGCGACGACATTCAGTCCATGGTGGCGAAAGCCATCGTAACCAGCCAGGGCGATGCCTAGATGGCCGGCCCCCACAACGAACGCGTCCGTCACATTGTCCCACCCCAGGAATTTCTCAATGGCATCAATCAGTTCCCCCACCGGGAATCCCAAGCGAGGCTGCCCCGTAACACCGACGGCGGCCAGGTCCTTTCTCACCTGGATCGGCTCCAATCCGAGCCTCCTGGCAATCTCAGAGCTGCTGACATGAGGACCACTGCCATCTTCACGTTGTTGCAGGATCGACAGGTACATCGGAAGCCTGCGTACGGTTGGCAGGGAAACACTCACTTGACGATCACTTTGCACGGCAACTCCCCGAAACGCTCCACATGACAAACACCAACACACCACAGTCGCCATTGAGATATCGATAAAAGTATACCCATCCTAGCCCACATCGCAAGGCCATTTTCTCCGAGCCCTTCAGTAATCTCACCTCACCAAGGCCGGGCCCGGACGGAGATACATCATAACCGTTTCCTTAATAAAGATTTACCTTAATACCACCACAGATACGCTCGCGCATAATTCTTCCGATGTGGGGCGGATTATTCGGCATTGGGGGCCAGAGAGGGAGAGGAGAAACGCGGGGAATGGCAATCAAAGCGCAGCAAAACACCCTCAGGCCGCGATCGACGAACAGCCTGATTCACAGGCTGATTCACAGCCAATCTCGGCACAACTACTCAGGCAAGACGAGGCAACCATGGGCAGTCACTCGCCGTCCGACCTTCGAAGACATCCCCATCGCTCGACGCCAAACCGATGGCGTCGAGCGCGAACTCTGCGGCGGAGGATCACCGTCTGCGGCACAGTACAGATCATCTCCGCCTAAACCGACAGAAGCCGCGTGGGGACTCATCACGGAACCACGCATGCGGACGCCTGGATGGACCTGCTCACGGCAGGTCCATCGCCTCAATCGCATCGACACGCCGGGACACTATGACCGCCCACCGGCTAGTTGTTGATCGCCTCGGCATAGCTGTACGACGTGCTTGAGCTACCCGGCGCGAAGGACTCACCCGAAGTGATGGCCTTGGCCGTGCTTCCCGGGCCCTGCGTGATGGCATACGCCTCAGAGTTCGAGGAGGTGTTGCTCCACGTGCCACACCACCACCACGGCCAACACGGGGTGGGCCAGGGAGTCGGACACGGATTGGGCGTCGGACAGGGATTCGGAGGTGGGCACGGGTTGGGACACAAACCCGAATTCATCCAGTGACATATGTTCAAACTCGGGCTCGAGTAGCTCATGCCGATGTGGTAACCCCAACTCGTCGTGCTCAAGCCGAGCACCAGAACCGCCAACAATAGTGCGTACCTCTTCATACTTAACCTCCTTGTAGAAACAATGGTCTTCCTGACCTCGATGGGCCCGACTCCAACGGACCCTTACCGGTATGGCCACGACTTCCAGTGTCGCGACGACCAGACGTAAGACACTCTGCATCACCAGTCAACGGAGCGCAGACAGCGAGACAACCGATGTAGCGAAAAGCCTTCAGAAGTGACCCTCAGTCCGTAAATCCCCCCAGATCAACCATCAGGCTCCGTCCTGATTTGTTATATACGTACACTGATTGAGGGCGTTTGTCAAGTGAAAAACTGGGAGATTTGATGTCCAGTGTCAGTGGAAGATAATCACCCTCCCCCGTATCGGGGAAGAACCCTCCTTAACCGCCAAGTCCCGGTCACACGCCCAACATCAGGCCGCGAACAGAACCCAAGATACATCTAACTGCCAAGAACCCGACCGGCTATGACCTCATCCGGCCGTAGCCTTCTGTCGGACAGCCACGTGTTCCGAACATTACTAAGGCCCGGGCGTGGGCCCGGGCGTGGGCTCGGGCGCACACAAGTCAGGACACCTGACTTGGAAGAACGTAGAACCCATGGCGCAGGTTCTGGACATGAAACAACAGGGACCAGAGCACATACACTTTATCCTGACCATAACGATGTACATCCCGGGACAAAGCCCGTCTTCGATGACCACCTTTTCATCCACACAGGTGGCGCCCCCGCACATGCAACTCGGGCAGCCAAAATACATGTCCACGAGGATCAGATTGCCCCTAACGCAGACATCCACGCCATCGGGCAGGAGTTCGCAGCCCTTATACGGCAGACAAGCCCCCACATCGATCGTCACGTCCTCGCACGCTGGGACACAGCGCGGCACCGTGACACAGGCAAAGGGACTGGCCCATCCCGCCGTGCTCATCGCGAGCACTGTCACCAACAACAATCCATACTTCTTCATAATACGTCACCTCCTTGTTAACTGACGTTTCCCCCAATTCAGCCGGCCCTTCCCCGTCAGGCCGTTTTCCCGCGTAACATAACCACCTGGCCCCGTCACAACCGGGCTAGACCCCTACCCGCTGACGATGGAACCATTGCGCATACATACTCACGATAACACACGGAAGACACTCCGTTTACGTGTCTATGAGATGCCTGAACAGCGTGGATTAAGGTGCAGAGATCCAGTTGAAGCGTATCAGAGACCACGCTTCCATTCAACATATCTCATGCCTTATAGAATGCGCGTAAGGGTCACCGTCGGCAATTGTGGCAACTACGTAATCTCTGTCATCATTTATGATGACCCTTGTCACCTCCCTGCAAGAGCTTGGGCTTAGGCTGGCTTGCAGAGGGAGCCTCCCCCCCGAGTCCCATTGCACTGCTGAAACGGTTTGTGCACTGAGACTGCCCTCTGCACCAGGTGGTTACTTTTCGATGAGGTCGAGAAGCTGAGCGGCCAGAGGGGAATCGAGGTCCCGGAGAGCCCGCTGCTCTTGGCAGGCCAGGCCAACGTCACCGACTCGAAGATAAGCGCGGCCCAGATTGAAACGCGCCTTGGCGTGTTCCTGATCCGTTACGATAACGTCCCTGAAGCACTCAATGGCCTCGTCGTACAGGCCGGCTTCGAGATAGGCCTTGCCCGAAAGGACCTGCACCTCGCTAATCTGTGGATCCAACTCCTTGGCCAGCTTAAAGGCCTGCATCGCCTCTTCGTAGCGTCCCAGATTGGAGAACGCCAGGCCAAGAGATACATAGGCAGGAGCCCTGTCGGGTTTGATCTCGACGGCCAGTTTGTACGACTCAACAGCCTCGTCGTAACGGCCTGACTGCGTGTGGATCTCGCCCCGCCCCAGATGCGCCTCGTAGCAGTTAGGGTCCAGCTCCAGCGCATCGCCATAGGAGACCATCGCCTCCTGGGGGCGACTCACACTACGATACGCATCGCCCAGCAGGACGCGCGCATGAGGGTTGTTGGGCTCAACGCTCACAAGTTTCTCGCAGGCGTCGACCGCGTCCTCAGTCCGCCCGGCCGTGCTGTAGTGTTTGCCCAGAAATGCGTAGGTGCCCGCCTGATCGGGACAGATTCCTGCAACGCGACTCAGCACACAGGCGCGTACCGAATCCAGCCTGATGAACTCCACCTTAATGAGCCAGAACACGACCAGGAGCACGACAGCGATCACACTCAAGATCCAGGTGCGGCGTCTGCTCTGCCGGGAAGGCGGCCGAGATCGACCTTTCTCCGACTCCGCAGAACGGCTTATCTGATCCACATTGCGTGCTCTAGGTCGGTCAAACATCTTGCGTAGCACCTATCATTACACCTGCGATAACTCACCATACGCCAACACGGACGGACTCCGCGAAGACCATAGTCTGGTATCCATTGAAAGCATACGAAATGCCAGGCGCAACTCAAAACGTATCAGCGGCTATATCGCTCCCGCGCCGCTGGTCTCAGGATCTGGAGCCTCCCCCACAAGCCGAGGACCGGGCCTTCACCGGTTACGGTGCGTAAGCGTACCAGGCGATCCCCTCATAGATCCAGACGTGCGAGTACTCGGCGATCAGCTTGTCTCTCTCAGCCTCGCCGTAGGTGTAGAAATGATAACCGAGGGCATCCGACCAGAAGCGATAAACGGGGACAGCATCCGCCGGCTGCTTGCCCTCTGGATAGACGTAGAACACCGACCCCTCGTAGGTCCAAGCATGACTATACTGAGTCTCGAGTTTCTCCCTTTCCGCTTCCACAATCGTGTAGAAGTACACCCCCAGCGCGTCCGACCAAAAACGATGGACGGGCCTGCAATCAGGGTCTGCGTCGTCCATCAGGGCGAAGTAGGCCACTCCCTCGAACTCAAAGACCTCTCCGGCCTCGGCTATGATCTGGTCCTTCTCCCGCTCGGAACAAGTAAACAAGTGCTTCAGCCGCGTGCCCGACCAGAACCGATAAACCGGCGCCACAAAAGGCGCTGGAACCACGTAATCGGAACAAGCACTGCCCGGTCCCCCCCAGAGATAAGGGGCCAGACACTGGTATTCGTATCCCGTGTAGCAGTCGTCCGTCTGCGCATCGTAGCAAGCGCCCATCGACGGGGACTTGGCCAAACTGGAGTGGCCGGCTCCTCGGTAGACATAGGCGTTGCATCCGCGGACATCAACGGAGATCCATTCCGGGTTGTAGTCCGGAATCGTATGCTGCTTGATGGGCTCAACCGTACCGATGAACCAGTTTTCAATGTGCTGCAAAGTCTTGCTTTGCATGTACTTACTCTCTACATCCACTGTCGGGACATCGCTCGGCAGCGGTGGGCGCCGTTTCCCCAGTCTGGACCATTCCGGGGTCGACCAGTTGAAACGGACCTCGACCTGAGTCCGCAGGTTGGGATTCACCGCCTTGATATAGACCGCATAGTCCAGGTGCCCTTTTCGATTGGCATCGTATGGTCCGTTGTAGAACCACTGCCTCCACCAACCCCGCTGATCCACTTGGGGGTAGCGATACCATGTCCCGCCCGCGTAGCCGTGCCCGTCCCGAGCATATAGTCGCCCT
>Ga0208279_1001871_pt1 | contig 10800 bp, 9 predicted proteins | sample AntAceMetag02UKM_FD_184766 | JGI IMG/M metagenome (GOLD analysis project Ga0208279, IMG submission 184766) | Saline lake microbial communities from Ace Lake, Antarctica - Antarctic Ace Lake Metagenome 02UKM (SPAdes) (version 2) | ecosystem: Environmental > Aquatic > Non-marine Saline and Alkaline... | reverse complement strand
GTAACTACTCACCCGTTTGCCCCGCCGATGGTTGAAACCATCGGCTGATACGCAAAGTGCGTTAAAACGCACTAAAACGCGACTTTCTAACCCGTTTTAACGGGTTTCGCCGTATCAGCGGGGCGTTTCAACGCTCCGCGTGGGGGTGGCTGAGTAGTTACCACAGAATCTAATAGAACAAGGAGGAAAGAGAAATGACAAAGCATCAGTTGAGAACATCGGTATTGGGATCCCCTTGGTCAAGGGGAAGGGTGAGCCGCCGAGACTTTCTGAAAGGTTTAGGCACTGTTGCTGCCTTGACCGGCGTGAGCCCGATGCTCGCGGCCTGCGGGGCCCAGGGAGGAGAGGAACAGCCAGCAGAGGCCGAGATTGGTGGAAGGATCGACTTCCTGAGCTGGGAAGGCTACGACTTGCTGGAGGAGACCAAGGCGTGGCGCGAGGAGCACGGTGTGGAGATTGCCTCTACCTACATCGGCAGCATGGAGGACACGCAGGCCAAGCTGGTGGGTGGTGCCGGTGTAGGGTATGACCTGATCAGCTATAACCAGGGGTACGATGATTTGTACCGGGAGTTGGAGATCCTAACTCCTCTGGAGGTGGAAAACATGTCCAACTACCAGAAAATAATGCCCCTGTGGCGTGAGGAAGGCTCTCCCTGGGTGCAAGACGGAAAGGTCTGGGGAATACCTTTTACCTGGGGCCCCTACACGTTGACGTACAACGCTGATGAAATCGAGCCGAGTTCTTTCTTCGATCTGCTGGATCCCAAGTGGGAAGGCCGGATTGGGATCATTGACGATATGCTTATCGCTGTCCCCACGGCTGCCGCGCTGGCTGGTCTGGGAGACAAATTGCCGAACCTCACACCTGATGAGTTGGATCAGGCCATAGACACGATGAGGCAATTCAAAGCCCAGGCTCGCGGTATCGCGCCTTCCTACGGCGAACTGACAAGCATGTTCGTCGCGGGTGAAATCGTGGCTGCCATTCCCTGCTGGGGTGCCGTTGCCCTTTGGGCTCAAGCACAGGGAGCCAACATACAAAACACTTTCCCCGACGAGGGTGGGTTCTGCTACGTGGACGCCTACGCCATCCCGCCCACCTCGGACAATCGTGCCACAACCCTGGCGTTCATAGACCATTCGCTCTCACTCGAGATCCAGGCGGCACAAGCACTGAGTTTGGCAGCGGTGGTGGTCCGTCAGGATGCGGTGCCCCTCCTCGACGCCAGCGTCAAGGACCTCGTCCCCTACGACCACCTCGATGACCTATGGGCGAAAGCACCGTTCACAGACCTGCCCCCACAAGAATCGGACGAGTATACGACTTACGCGGACTGGATCGCTGCCTGGGAAGCTTTCAAGGCAGCCTAAGACTAATTAGCGGGACTCTGAACCAAGGTGCCGGGGATCAGCCAGATGCGATCCCAAAAGTGAGCTTGCGACGTGAGGGGTATGAAATACCCGGGTTGCCTGCCTGCTTCTTGGGATCGCACGTGGTTTATGGTGCTGGGCGCTGAATTGGTCCGACAAGGGGAAGTTGATGAAACGAGGAAAGATCTCCGACTCTGCCAGTGTAGAGACCACCCGGCTTGCCCGGCGACGTTCGTGGTGGTTGGTAAGGGAAACACTTATCTATCTGGCCCCAATTGCTTTGTTCATGGGTCTGTTTTTCGTCGTGCCGGCCGCGGTCTTTTTCGCTTATAGTTTCTTAGAGTCAGAGTTGTACACGGTCTCCCTAGAACCGACCTTGGCCAACTACATCCAGGCAATCACCGATCCGGTCTACATCAAAGTCACGTGGAACGCTGTTCAGATAGGCCTCTTGACGGCGGTGCTGTCTGTGGGGTTCAGCTACCCTGTGGCTTACTTTGTGAACTTTAGAATGACACGAGGCCGAAACACCATCTTGATGCTGATCATCATCTCTCTACTCAGCAGCTATCTGGTGCGCGTATACGCCTGGAAGACCATTCTGGGGCGGAATGGCTTGATCAATGGGCTGTTGACCTCTATCGGGCTGATAGACGAGCCATTGAGTTTTCTGCTCTACAGTAAGGCAGCGGTGCTCATTACGCTGTTGCACGTCTTCTTGCCATTTGCAATTCTACCCATCCTTTCTGCTTTGCAGAACATAGATTATAGCGTCATCGAGGCTGCCAAAGATCTGGGGGCAAGCCCGCTGACTACGTTTCTCAAGGTCACATTTCCTCTCAGTTCCAGAGGTGTGATGTCCGCTTTCTTGTACGCCTTTGTCCTGGCTGCCGGGGACTATGTGACACCGCAGCTCGTCGGTGGCACCAGCGGCGTTATGGTAGGGGTGTCCATTGCTAACCAGTTCGTCAAGACAGGCAGATGGGGAGCAGGTTCTGCCCTGTCGTTCGCGGTATTGGTTGTGTTTCTCGCTATTTTCATGTTGATTACCTACTTGCTTCAGGCCTTGAAGCTGATCCCCAGGCAACCCAAGCGGACGAAGCTGGAAATGGAGGCGCGGTAGGATGTCAAGTATGGCTAAAGACCAAGGTGGTATGAGTAATGTCCAAAGGCGTAGATGGCGACCCGATTGGCTGACCATCTATACGGGCGCGGTTATCGTGTTCTTATTCCTACCCGTGGCCCTCATCGTGCTCTTCTCTTTCCATAGCACACCCAGCCTTAGTTTTCCCATTGAGGGGTTCTCGCTGCGTTGGTATCGAGAGGCGTTCAGCAGGTCAGATCTGCTGCCCGCGCTAAAGAGTTCCTGCATCGTCGCCGGCGCGACAGCTCTGATCTCTGCGGTTCTGGGGACGCTCGCCGGGTTCGGTCTAACGCGCATTCACTCCCGCGTAAGGTCGGTAGTAGCAGCTATCTCTAGTCTCCCCATTATGCTGCCGGGCCTTTTCTTGGGCATTGCCCTACTGAGCTTCTTCGCGGTGATGAGAGTACATCTCTCGTTGCTTACCGTGGTCATCGCACACATCATCTACGCTCTTCCTTACTTTGTACTGGTGATGACTGCACGCTTAGAACAGTTTGACATCTCGTTGGAGGAGGCAAGCCAGGACCTTGGGGCGACAGGTTGGCAGACTTTCCGTCTGGTGACCTTTCCGCTGATCGCGCCCTCGATCATCGGTGGGGCACTGCTGGTTTTCGCGCTGTCGTTTGATGAGTTTCTCATCACTTTCTTCGTCATTGGCAGCCAGAGCACTTTACCCATGGTGATCTGGTCTATGCTCAGGCGCACTATCAACCCGTCGGTCAACGCTATCGCCACTATGATCATGACCTTCTCGTTGACCCTGATCCTGGTAGGGGGCCGCCTGGCGGACCTGAGAACCAGCCTGGCTGGACAGAAAAAGTGATTCCTCCACACATGGGGGGGAAGGTTTTAACCAGATAGCAGTTCCAGGTGGTCCCCCTCTTGGGTGTTGTTAGGTTGTTCTCGCTCACAAGGGATCGTCAGATCCCGTCCAGAGCGCCGGATATGGCTATCCGGCGCGAGCAGAGCGGCAGAGGTGGGATACTGCAGTCCAACAACACTCTACAGGGGGACTACCCAGTTCCAGAGGTGGAAAAAAGTGTCAGAATACATCGTCCGTATCAGTGGTGTAGACAAAAGTTTCGGCAACAAGCGAGTGATCGAAGGGTGTTCGCTAGATATTGAGGAGGGGGAATTCATCACGATCCTGGGGCCAAGTGGTTGCGGCAAGACAACACTGCTGCGCATCGTCGCCGGTTTCGAGCGTAACGACTGTGGGTGGGTGGAGATAGCCGGGGAAGTGATGGGAGATACACCACCGTACAAGCGTCCTGTCAACATGGTCTTCCAGCGGTACTCTTTGTTCCCGCATCTCAACGTCTACGAGAACATTGCGTTTGGCCTCCGTTTGAAGAGGATGTCAGAAGATCGAATCTGCAAGAAGGTCAAGGCAGCTTTGGACCTGGTGCGATTGCCCGGCTTTGAGAACCGAAACGTCACTACGCTAAGTGGAGGTGAATCCCAGCGAGTAGCTCTGGCCAGAGCGTTGGTCAACGAACCGCGTGTACTCTTGCTGGACGAGCCCCTGGCCGCGCTCGACCTCAAGATTCGCAAGGCAATGCAGGAGGAACTCAAGCACATTCACGCTGAGTTGGCAAACACATTCCTGTACGTTACCCACGACCAAGAAGAAGCTATGGTTATGTCTGACCGCATCGTTGTCATGAGCGCAGGGCGCATCAAACAGATCGGCACCCCGTTCGACATTTACTATGAACCCAATTGCTTGTTCTCCGGCCAATTTGTCGGGGAATCAAACATTCTGGAAGGAAAAACCGTCGAGTTGGGCGACGAAACAGTGTGTGTGGATGTGCAGGGCGCATTAGTGTGGGGCCGGCCACGACAGTCAATCGGGATGAATGAGAGCGTAAGTATGCTTATTCGGCCCGAAGTGATCGTAACACGCAAAGTCGGCAGTGGTGTCATGCGTGAGAACAAATTGAAGGGAACACTCACCGATGTTACCCTGATCGGCGGCTTGGTTCGCTATCAGATCGCCACGGACAACGGGCTCACAATCCGTGCCTCGGAACATGCAGAGGACCCGGATCAGCTACTCCAAAAAGGTCAACAGGTGACTGCCTGCTGGTTTGTGCGCGACACCTTGGTGTTCATCGAGTAGCGCGTGGCGAGCAAGCCACGGCAGGCAGGCCAGCAACGCTTAGAAGTCACAACGCCCCTGCTTGAGCAATAGCGGCCTGGCACGTCACACAGTCTAACATGGGAGGGACAAAACAAATCATGAAAAATAAGGCCACCTCGATCAAGTGCGATTATATTCGCATGTTCTCCAAAGAAGAAATCGAAGCGGTACACAAGGCATCACTGACCATTCTAGAGAAAACAGGTGTTCTAGTAAAGCACGAGGAAGGATTGCACATGCTGGAGGCAGCAGGCGCCAGTGTGGACCACGAGACACAGCACGTGACCATGCCGGAGGAACTGGTGGAGCGATGCCTGGCAACAGTTCCGTCCAAGATTATCCTCGCAGCTCGGGATCCAGAGAAGGACCTGGTCATTGAACACGGACGCTTACCAGTGGCTCGCAATGGTGGCGGTAGCGACTATACACTGGACCTGGATACAGGCGAATTTCGTCCGCTCTACACCGATGACCTTAAGGACTACATCAGGCTGATGGATGGGTTAGAGTATATAGACTTCGTTGCTCCCGTGTATGCCCACGATCTCCCAGTTGTGGGCCGGGACATTCGGGTTCTCGAACTAATGTTTGCCAACACAAGCAAGCACGTACATATGCGTGCCTTCAGCAAGCAGAGTTTAGAGTTCATTCTGCAGATGGCGACTGTCGTGGCAGGCAGTAAGGAATCGCTCAAACAACGGCCCGTTTTGAGCCTCCTGGAGGCGCCTGTTAGCCCGCTAACGTATCTGGACGTTACGGTTGATGCACTGTTCCTGTGTGGGGAGTACGGCATTCCCCTGGAGCTCTGTTGCATGCCCATCGCCGGTGGGACCGGCCCTATCACTCTAGGGGGGAACATGATGCTGGCGAACGCCGAGTTTCTGGCAGGGGTAGTCATCTCCCAGTTGGCAAATCCAAGGGCGCCTCTGGAGTACGCGCCGCGTTGCATGATTATGGATATGAAAACCACTGTTGGGTTGACTGGTTCGATTGAGGGAGCCATGATGGCCGCGGCGGGTGCGCAGATGGCAAGAGAGAAGTATAACATTCCCATTAGCTTGCACGGACCCTGGACCGACTCAATGCTGCCAGACGGGCAGTCGGGTCTGGAGCGGGCGAACTTTGCCTTTCTGGCAGGACTGGCCGGAACCAACGTCTTTTCAGGAGCCGGGATGATCGAGCAGGGCAAGACGTTCAGTCACGTACAACTTGCCGTGGACGATGATATCCTGGGCATGATTCGCCTGGTACTGGGTGGCATCTCTACCGGGGGGGACTGTCTAGCCGTGGAAGCCATAGACCGCGTAGGGCCAGGCGGCAATTTCCTCGTAGACGAACTCACGTTGAAGTATCTGAGAGCCGAGCGTTTCTTCCCAAAACTCATGGAGAGGCGGACTCGGGAGACCTGGGAGGCGATGGGCTCGAAGGACTTACGTGAACGGGCCAAAGACCGGGTTAAGCAGATCCTGACCGATCATGAGCCCACACCTCTTGACGACACTATCGCCAAGGAACTCGCTTCCCTGGTACAAACATCGGAAGAGGCCCTCACATCAGACTAGTGCTAGTGGATGGGACCCGGGGCAACTGCGAGGTAGATCGAATGTACAAAGCCTGACAGACAAGTTGTGGGTAAGCGATGGGACAAGAGGCGATAGCCAGAACAGGAAGGTAAGGAAGGCAACATGACAATCACAATTGAGGAGGTAGTGGAAAAGATTCCCGATTGGCACGGCAGGCCAGTAACCATCCATGCGCTACCAGGTGGCTTGACCAACACCAACTATCGGGTAGAGATAGATGACCAACCATTCTTCGTACGCATCCCCGGTTCCAGCCCAGAACTGTTGGCTATAGACCGAGACAATGAATATCACAATACAATGGCCGCCGCTGAGGCCGGCGTAGGCCCCAGAGTGCTGTACTACCTGAAAGAACACAACGTGATGGTTATGGAGTTCATTCGTGGAAAGACTATGTCCATCGTGGATATGCACCGCCGAGGTATGCCTGCCCGGCTTGTGCGATCACTCAAGCTGTTGCACGCTGGGCCGCGTTTTCGGACCGACTTTGACATGTTTCGGCTGCTGGAGTTCTACATGCAGGTCGTTGCCGAGAACAATGTACAAATTCCCGACGGCTACCTGGAGAGGCTGCCGACTGTGGCCCGGATTGAAGAGGCGCTTAACCGGCAACCTCTACCCACCGTGCCCTGTCACAACGACCTGGTAGCTGAGAACTGTATTGACGACGGCAAAATCCTGCGCATCGTTGACTTTGAGTACAGTGGCAACAACGACCCGTGCTTTGAGATGGGAGACACCGCTACAGAACTAGGATACAACGAAGCCCAAATCGCCGAGATGTGTGCTGCATATTTCGGGGAGTCACGTCGCTTCTTGATCGCCCGCATACAACTCCTCGGCCTTGTGTCGGACGTAGGATGGGTTTTGTGGACCGCTATCCAGAACACGATCTCGAAAATAGGTTTTGACTTCTGGGGCCACACTATGCATCGTTGGGAACGCGCGCTTAGGCATATGGACTCGGCTGACTTCCCCGTTTGGCTAGAAGACGTGCAAAGAGCGAATTAAACTGGCTCTTTGGGATTTCGCGGGGTGCTCTAAGCGGGTGTGCCACCCGCGTCCCACATCCAGGGGCAAAAGGCGACCTACACGACATTGGCAAGAATCTGGTCAAGATGATGTTGGAGGGCGCTGGTTTTGAGACGGTTGACATGGGGACAGATGTGGACCCAGCAGATTTCGTGACCACCGTGCGGGAACACCAGCCTATTTCCCCGTGACCGACCGGCTGTTCCACGCGATGGAGTTTGACCCTGACTATTGGCGGCTACCTGACAAGTCTCCGGGTAACCGTTGAGCGGGCCGCAACAACGCTGGCATAGGTTCCAGAGCAAGGGGCATCCCCATCTTGCAGGGGATGCCCCTTCGGTAAGACTCTGGCGAGCTCAGTCGAACCGCTCAGAACAGGCCCTTTTGGAAACGGTCCGTTCGAAGCGCGGCCTATTCGACCGGGATCTCCTTGTAGACCTTGTCGATGTCAATGCCCTGCTTGCGGCGGTAGGCGTTGAAGCCATAGAAGATCGCTGCGGCCAGGCCGTAACAGCCGAACATGAAGATCATTGAGGTGGCGTTCTGCCATCCGATGCCGTAAAGGAAGTCCGGGTCCCACACCCAATCCACCAGCAACCAATCGAGGAAGGGCAGGAAGACCAACCCGGCCAGGGTGATCAGGGGCATCTCCTCCCCTTTGGCCAGCACTTTGGTCCCCACGTAGTACGCGATCCATACCAGCATCACAGCGTTGATGATCGTCAGTACCCACGTCCCGACCAGGGTGATCCAGGCCAAGCCGCCGACAGCCGCGCCCAGGGCGCCCATGCCGAAGCGTACCGACCTGACGATGAGGTAGATGGCTGACAAGCCGTACAGAATCGTCACGATCCAACTCAGCCAGGTGGGCATTTTTATCTTGGAGATGGGCGAGCCCTCGAACACGTCCTTCAAGCGCCACGGCAGGATGATGGCCGCCACGGTGGATCCCAGGAAGGTGACAGCGATGACCAGTGTGGCGTCTAGCGCCAGAGTCTGGAAGTCGAAGATGTTGTAGGCATAGAGGATGGAGATGATGATGGACGGGACCACCATCAACAGCAGCGCGTTGATCGGCGTCCGGGTGCGCGGTTCCACGTTAGACACCCACTCCGGCAGCATGCGGTCGAACGCGGCGGCGAAGATCACGCGGGTTGAACTCATGAACACCGTACCTGACCAGCCGAACCACCAGAGGCTCATCAGGAGAATGACCAGGAACTGGAGCACGGGGCTGGTGGTCATGAAAGCCGCGAACAGCGCCGGGTAGGGCCAGAAGGGCAGGGGCGGCGGCACGTCGGTGTAGCCCCAGGTGTAGTTCCAGAAGGCCCCGTTGGCTTTGTTGTAGAAGTCCCAGCCCAGTGTCTTGGCGATCAGGGCGAAGAAAATCACGCCCAACACGGTCGTGATGATAATCGCCAGCGCCATACCCCAGAAGTTGCGCTTGTAGTCGCTGGCGCCCCGCACCTCGCCGTAGAGGGTGGAGCCCCAGTTCGGCCACAGGTTGAAGAAGACGATCATCGGGATCAAGGCCATACTCGCCCCCACAGCCATGTTGCCCCACGGGGCCGCCACTGTGCCAGCCTCCTCGCCCGCTTGCAGGGTGGCCTGATACAGGTCTATGGCCTCAGTGCCAAACATATCGGGAACTATCGCGTTGAGATTGGTGACGAAAGTCTGGTTGTTGCCGGCGAGGAGCAGGACGAAGACCAACAGCAGGCCCACCATGCCACCCCAGAAGCAGAACTTCTGGATGCGCGCATACCACCTCATGCCAACGGCGATGTAGAAGAACACAAAGGCACAGACGACCAGCGAGCCGACCAGCAGGCCGTGGGAGGTGCCAGTGAACCATAAGGCTGCGTCCCGGGCGCCCAGGATGGCCAGAATCGGGGTGAAGAATTCATACACGAGCATCTGGCCATATAGCGGCACCCACAGCCAAAGGATGAACCACCAGCCGGTCACGCTCAGGATGAATCCGAGGGCGCGCCCCAGGATTCGGCTCTGCCAGACGTAGTCGCCACCGGCGCGCGGCATCACCGAGATCAGGCTGGCGTAGACAATCACCTCGAAGATGGTGAAGACGGCGCTGATGATCAACGCCGGCACCAGATGTCCTTCGAAGTAATAACAATAGGAGAAGATGTACAGGCCCAGGGTGATGAGGTTGATGGAGAACGTGGCGTAGATGAAGGCATCCAAGACCGACCAGGACCGTACGAGACCACTTGCTTTGCGAACGAAAACGGTTACTTCACTCATCGGGAACCCTCCTTAATAGGAAATCATAGGATAGACGCTCACGATTGAGAAAACCTTGAAGCATGGCAAAGACGCCATCTCCAATACTGCTCACACTATATCAGGACATCACCTCCTTTCCCGTCTTGAGCATTCTCAGGTATTCCCCCTTCAAGTTCTGCAGGAAGTCCATTAACTTCCTACGGGACAGGCAAGTTCGCATCGCCGGCAATACCTAATACAGTTCTTCGTTTGGGATATGTCTTCTACGTCCAGCGCAGACTGCTGCATTTCCCTGACATCCATTCCAGAATTCTCGACATCTTCGTCCATCTGGATATTACACTTGGTACTACTGAAACATCCGTCTCGCCCGGGAAGAGTGACCATTCCCACTTCAGCGGATGAAAGAACGATCTTTTCATAGGCATTCTGGGGACATGCCTTTCTACAGAATTCTTCGCAGCCGTCACACGGATCAAAGGCGACGGGGCCGGTAGGAGTCAATTCCTCTTCGAGCAGCATTGCGCGAAGACGAACCCTGGGCCCGAGTTCTGGGGTAACAAGTATATTGTTTTTGCCGATGCAGCCAAGTCCGCCCAATACCGCTGCATCCTTGAGGTATATTCCGCCCTCCTCGACATAGTAGGGCAATTTGTAGGTTCTAATACCAAATGTTTCTTCAATCCACGCAGACAGTTCCCTGTTGATTCTTATCAGAGTACGATTTCCTGGAGTGCCTTTGAACCCATCCCACCAATCAAGTTCGGGTTTGTCCCGGGGATGGGAAACGGCAACAACCAAGGCTGACCTGGCTTTTTCAGGCCATGTGATTTCACTACAGTCTGCCATCCCCGGATCAGAGCCAACCCCATCTGTCTCCATGCCGATTTTTCGTATCCTCTCAATAAGTCGGGGAAGGTGGGGCAAATTGACAATTTGCCCCACGTTGGCCCCAGAATATTGAAATGATACGATTTTTCTCAAGATCTCGTGGGAGGGTGATTCTTTGAGGAGTCTGACGCTGACGATACCCGCCATTGCCGCTCCCATTTCCTTCGCCTTTTCAATGATCTGAGAGCCCTTGTCCGACGTCATATAAACAATTCCGGTAAGCGTTCACCCCTCCCTCCCAAGGAGGGGCAGGGGGAGGGTTAGGGCAATCGCATTTATCCCATTCGCTCGGCCTGGATCGCCAGATCCAGGCCCTAGCCACTGGATTTGGCAATCCAGCGGGAGCAAAAAGGGCTTTTCGGTGTCCCAAAGTCTGCCCGACATTAT
>Ga0208279_1001867_pt1 | contig 10827 bp, 11 predicted proteins | sample AntAceMetag02UKM_FD_184766 | JGI IMG/M metagenome (GOLD analysis project Ga0208279, IMG submission 184766) | Saline lake microbial communities from Ace Lake, Antarctica - Antarctic Ace Lake Metagenome 02UKM (SPAdes) (version 2) | ecosystem: Environmental > Aquatic > Non-marine Saline and... | reverse complement strand
GGCTGTTCTGGCATAACCAAAGAAAAGGGTGTTCGGCGACATCTCAAAAATTGAACACTTACCAACATCCACAATATTTCAGTGACTCACGACTTATACATAGTTAATTTAGAGTTTGCTTCTAACCCTCAATATCTGAGCTTAGTAATGCTTGCAAAAACTGCTAAAAGGGATTTCCATGAAAAGATATTTATTTTCAACGATTCGAGAGCACATCTCCTTGCTTTCTGGTATTCTCCACGATGCATAAATTTTTTTGCTGCACCTCTCCAATTTTTGCTTAACCGTTCCTTGAACATAAGTCGGTGCTTCAAGTTCTTGTTGGGATAAGCAGCATAATGGTATTTTAAGAGATTCAGACAGCTGCTGGTAAAACCCCCTATATCAGAGGTGATACTAATCTCTTGCAGTACATAAGCCCCCAACAGCTCGTGTAGGAAAAAGAAGGTAAACCCAGCCCTTGAGAGTTTCAGCCATAAATCATAGTCGTCCACTCCATGGACAGCCTTATCCTCAGATAAAAGCCCCACTTCAAATAGGGGATCCCTTCTCACAACAGTAGCTGATGTTGACAAGCAGTTCCCTTTGAAAAATAAATCCTCATATGTGTTGTGCGGACCATACCGGTTAGTTCTAACGACTCTGCCCATTTTTAGAACATCTTCATCATGGCAAACAAGATCCACATTTGCTCGTGATTCAAATACGTTTTGAACTCTCTCCAACTTTTCCGGATACCAAAGATCATCTGAATCTAAAAACGCTATCAGATCTCCCTCAGAATTCCTAATGCCGGTATTTCTTGCTGCACCCACGCCCTTATTTTCCTGCCTAATGACTTTAATATCAAGCTTGTTTTGCTCTTGATATTTTTCAATAAGTTCACAACTGCTATCTGTAGAACCATCATCTACAGCTATCACCTCATACCTATCTATAGTCTGAAATCTTATAGAATCTAACGTACATTCTATAGTTCCCGCTGCATTAAAAATGGGCAATATGATTGAGAAAAAATTTGACAAGAAATGTTATTCCATGCTGAAAGGGTAGTATGAAAGAGCACTATACCAGTAAGGGTAAAGAATTCTACCCTGACAGGCAGTAGGATTTTAATCCCATTTTTGTTCCGTTTGGGGGGCTAAAGATAAGTCTCCTTTTTGACCAATTGAGCTAATCCAGATGTACTGATAGATTAATTAATGCTTTAGATCATCAGCCTTAATCGACCCAGGGACATTTTGCTGATACACCATTTCTATAAGTTTCAAAAGCCCTTGGCCTAAATCGACCTGGAGTTTTGGGATGTATTTTCGACCTAGTTTGGGACTGAAATTATATGGCGTAAGCACGTAGTGGGCCGTCTTGGGTTCTTGCAAATGGCGAATATTAACTGGTTTGCTAAGGATTTCCTCGATCATATCGAAAAGCTCCGACATCTTGAAAACCTGTGTTCCTGTGAGCAAAATATTCTGATTGGCATAATCAGGTTTGAGGATTTCAACACTCGCCCTGGCAGCGTCCTCCACATGGATATATTCCCGTCTTGCATTCAAATTCCCAGAATAGTCGATCCGCCCTTCGTTTAGGGCCTGCCTGATGTATCTTAGGATTGCATTTCTTTCATCAGATCTCGGCCCATACAATGTCCCATACCTCAAAATGGTGTGCTCCGTGTCATACAATTCATTATAGATTTCGATGTATTTCTCGCAGGCTTCTTTGCTTGCACGGTAAAAAGCTCCAGAATTGCTGTATACATATACCGAACTTGCAAACACAAATCTTTTGACATTTTCGGCTCTGCACGCTTCCAGGATTACCGTGTTGCCTAATATGTTATACCGTACCGTATCCAAGGGACGACTTTTTGCTTCGTCAATGTCTGCTATGCCAGCAAAATTAAAGACCGCCTCGGCCCCTTTAACGACTTCCCCCACAAGGCTTTCATCCAGAATATCCCCCACAACCATTTTCTGGTCATCGCGGAGCCATGGAGAAGGATTGATATCGAAGATGGTTACTTCATGCCCCGTATCGCTTAACTTATCGCAGACATGAGATCCGAGAAATCCTGAACCACCGAATACGGTTATTTTCATAGCTTTAGAATAAAGTTTTAAGATTTAAGTTTTAGGTTTTAATAAAAATGAATAAATCCTGATAATCTGCGTTTATCTGCGTCCAATTACTATCTACAAAGGATTCTGTGCAGACCTATACAAAAACACCGCATCAATTCCATAGGCTATGAATTGATAGCCCTGTTTAATTTTTTCTTCCAGGAGTTCTTTGTCAGGCTGCACAATATGCAGACCCATGGGAATTGCATAATGTAGGGCCTTTTGAAAAATATCATCCAGTGTCCTGATAAAGTCAGGATGTTCAAATTGCGCAGTAATTCCCATTGAGCCAGAGAGGTCGTATGGACCAACCATAATTGCATCAAGATCTCTCACAGACAAAATATCATCCAGATTTGCAACGGCATTTATATGTTCAATCTGGGCGACAATAAGAACCTTGGAACTGTATTTTTTAACATATTCATCAAAATTTTCACCAAACTGATTGGCCCTTGAATAGCCCACTCCCCGGGTTCCTTTGGGCGGATAATACGACCAGGATATACCATCTTCAAGCTGGGCTTTGCTTTCTATCATAGGCAGAATTATCCCCTGGGCTCCGGCATCAAGTGCTTCCTTTATGTTTTGCTGGGAGCATTGAGCAACCCGGGCAAACGGAATTGTACCACCAAGTTCTATCCCGCGAAAGATATCCGGCAAATTTTCATTGGAGAAATGACCGTGTTCCAGATCCACGGCCACCCAGTCATATCCAGCTTTTCCAATGATTTCGGCCACGGATGAATTCGGGATCTGCATCCAGGTTCCAATGGTTGGTTCCCCGCTTTTCAATTTTTTTAATATTGTATTTATCATTATTTTATATATGTGGGACGCAGATTTTCGCAGATATGCGCAGATAATTCTTTTTTTATTTCTTAATATCCTGAGAATCTGCGTTCATCTGCGTTCATCTGCGTCCCATAAGTTTTTCCAAATCCATCCCTACAAAATCCCGAACCCATGTTATGTCAGGTGCAATTTGCAGCAACTGCGCATTTTTATTTGGCAAAATTCCAATAAAATCAACACCTGATTCAGTCGCTGCCCTGTAATCACTTTCAGCATCACCAAAAAAAATACATTGATCTGGATTAAAGCTATATTTATCAAGTTGGTAGTTTACATGTTCAGTTTTATAACAAGAAGAGCCCAATATCTTCTCAAAATAAATATCTATCCCGCGCCGTTTGACGATCTTCTTTATTTCTTCATCCGGTGTAGCTGAAACCACAAAACAGCGTATTGACTTATGCCATTTTTTTAAAAATTTTTCAGCCCCGGGAATTTCCGCCGCAGAGACCACCTCGTCTACCACTAAACGGGAAAAATCGTTACAAAGTCGCTGCAATTCAGCCTTGTCCAATGGTTTGCCTAAAATTTCCTGGTAGTAATGATGAAATTTATCAACCCTGGTCATGCCACCGTTATTTCGATTATGTTCCACAACTTTTGCTTCAACAACGGGTCCATAACACTCAAACAATTTAGCAAAAGCCCTGGTCTTCACCTCGACTGAATCAGCCAGAACACCATCAAAATCGAAAAAAAATGCTTGGTATTTTTTTCTAATCATCATCTAACCAACCCACAATCGTACACGGCGCTCCATCGCCGTTACTGAAGCGCAAAGGCAAAGCAATAACCTTTTGAAGATGAGCATGTGTTTGTAATTCACTTAATCTCATATCCTCAAAAATTAAAATTTCTCTCTGTAAAAATTCTCTGTGCGCCATCCTTCCTTTTTCTCTATGTTTCAAGCTGGATATGGAAATAAAATCCATGCCTACAGCTCGAAGATTAGGACATTTTAAAAGCAGAAACTCTGCTAATTCCGGCGCTAATCCCGGACCTGCTTCCCAGTACACGTCAGTCTCGCGATAGCTCTCAAAACCGGAGCGAAATAAAAGCATATCTGTCATCTCATCTAACTGTTTCAGCAAGGGAATATCTTCAGATGTAATTAACTGACCGGGACTGGCAAAGAAAAAGATAACGTGCGGACAATTGAAAAACCAGTTTTCCGGTGCATATTGGTCAATACGCTTACCGTTTGCTAAGAAATGATAAGGGCTATCAACATGAGTTCCTGCATGGCTGGGCATTGTCAAAACACTTGTATTGCAGGAATCCCCAAGCTCAATGGCTTTCTCCTGTTTCACAGAGATACCACTGCCGCCGCCATACAAAGGAGTCCCTTCATTAATAATATGAGATAACCAGATATGTTTCATTTAGGTTTTAGGTTTTAAGATTTTTTTAGTTTTTAGTTTTGGTTTTAAGGACTTGATAAGGGCGTGTAGCATCGAAGAAATAATTTTTAGCTCTTCAACAAGTTCGTTTTTTGTCTTTTGCTTTATCACAGCAATTTGCTGTGCAATATAAACCTGAGTGCGTAATTCAGCTGATGAACCCTTGGCAATGTGAAGAAAACGGATATATTCAGCAACAGAATCACGTTCCGCTCCTTCCGCGATATTGGAAGCTATAGAGACTGCCGCACGCGTCATTTGATTCTTGAGACCATAATCACGACAATCCCGCAAGATCTCATAAATCTTTACAGCCAAGCGACATGCTCGCTTCCAAACTTCCAAATCCTCAAACGAACTGTATGCCATCTTCCCCTCCTAAAATGCTTTACTTAAAACTTAAAGCCTAACCCCTAAAACCTAATCCCTTTAATAGATTCTCAACCGCCATTTCTTCCATGCGAATTCGAGCCTCTATGGCATAGGAACCAATATGGGGTGTCAGGATAACATTCTCAAATTTCGTCAATGGACCGGAATAGGGTTCTTTTTCAAAGACATCTAAACACGCACATGCTACCCGACCCGATGCAAGAGCCTTGCATAGTGCATCTTCATCCACCAGACCTCCGCGAGCCATATTGACGATAATCACACCAGGTTTGCAAAGAGAATTCAGTTCATTTTTTCCCAATATCTGTTCGGAGGAACTCGCATGAATTGTAACGATGTCCGACTCAGAAAACAGCTTCTCAAGGTTGACCGATTTTGCCCAATCGATTTTCTTTGGCACAGGGTCATAGAAGAGAATATTTGCACCAAATGCCTTGACGAGTTCCCCTACCCGCTGCCCGATGCCGCCGAATCCAACCACACCAACAACTTTTCCCTGAAGTAGACTTCCCATACTTTTTTGCCACACACCGTCTCGAATTTGCCTGTCGTGTGGATGAATAGCACGCAAAGCAGAGAGGGTTAAGCCAAGAGTCAGTTCTGCAACGGCCTGGTTAAGAACACCCTCAGTACGATAAACCTGGATGCGCAACTCCTCTGCGGCTTTCCTGTCCACATTGTCCAACCCCACCCCCACACGTGAAATCACGCGAAGAAAACCTCGTGATTTCTCCATGGCAGATCGAGTAATGGGCTCGGTACCTGCAAGGATTCCGACTGGCCTGTTTTCCTCCAGAAAACTAATCAGCTCTTCTTCCGTAATTTTTCGCTTCCACGGGTTTTGAACAAGATCAAGACCTCTATCTGCAATTGTATCAATAAGGTCCCTACAGTCTTTCCCAAAAGAAGTTGTTGTGGAAATTACAGTTGACATTTATTCACCGAAAAGCAATTTGGACGCTGATGACCGCAGATTTCCAGGATTCTTTGATAGCCAAAGTGAGGTGTCTGCGTCCATCTGCGAAAATCTGCGTCCACATTAGCATCATTTAGAGAGTTGTCGCGCTTTCAATCCAAAAACCTATTCAACCTCTTCTCAGTTATTGGGGCAAAATACTCATGAAGATACCTTTGATTGTATTCGATATCTGCTTCTGAGAACCGCAGCAAATCACCTTTTTCAGCAACATCCCTCCTGAACTGCTCAACTGAAATAGCTCGAATTTTCTTTCCCCGGTAATTGAAAAGCCTGTCGCAATCATACACTTGTCCGTTCAGCGGGAAATAGACTACCGGTACATTGTACCTCAAGGCCTCAATGCCAAGGGAATTATCATCGTACATCAAAAAGCAGATCTTTTTGAACAAGTCCGGCCAGGGGGTCATTTTTGCTGGAATGAAATTCACGGGGAGCGGCCTGTGGATCGCAGCCCGCTCTTCAATCAAAGGATGTATTTTCAGATAAACGATATATTCTGTGCCCTCAAATACTTTTATCAAATTGTCTATGATGGCTCTGTATGTTTTGATATCCGATGAAAATGCAAAAGCTGTTTCCCTCGAGGGTTCACGCTCCCACCCAGTTTTATCTTCAAAAAGATAACCATGCCGCAGTGCACATCCATCAGTAACCCTCCCTTCGGGGAAATGCCCGCGACTCTCCAACACATCCCGCAATATTTTTCCCACCGTCACAATCTTATCGGGAAATATTGGCAGATCCTTTTCATGAACGCCTGGAAAATGATTTAAGAGCTTAAAGGAGACGCTGGTATGCTGGAATGCCACCAGTCTGGTCGTAGGCGAACATTCATTTCGGGCAAGAATACACATCTTTTCCCAAGGATGATTCTCATACGGGTATAGTATCTCATCAATATGATACTGAGTTAACAGACGCTTGAAGAAATAATATTGACGATATGCGAAAAACCAGTTTGCTCGCCTGAGATAGTCATTTCTCAAAGAAAGATTTGTCAAATAAGTTATATCTTTGCCTCTAAAAACGATAGGATCTCTCAGTTTTATTCTGGAAACTAAACCCCTGATGACGGTCCTCATCAAATCACTCAGCGTTAACACCCTATCGATGACGCTGACCTCCACATTCCGAGACATTCCGGCGATATCAGCAATATACTTTTCATAGCGGTTCTGCCTGCCAAGAAAGCTGTGGAACACGACAGTGCTTTTTCTCTTTACTGCAAGATAATTGATGAGCGGTGCGAAAAAGGCATCTCTATGCACACCGTGATCGTTGGTCCTATCGTCATAGAAACTAAAAAGGCCGTATTTGTAATTACCTCCTTGGACTTTCTTCAATCTCTTTCGTGCGACGATTAACAGGCGAACCTTATTAAAAAAAAGCTTCATCAGTCTATATGGAAAGGCCGGCCAATAAGAGAGTTCAGTTAAAACTCGCTTCTTATATGAATACTTAAATCTGAGACCAGACTTAGCCGCAAAGTGCAGCAATGCCCTGAATACGATGTAATCTAAATTAACAATCTTTACATTCGATGGCGACTTTTCAATTGACTCTAATATAAACAGGTATTTCATTACCTTATCAAGCAAACCGGTCTGTGCTTCACACCTTGTGAGCGTGGGTGAAATCAAATATTTGGTTTTGGCTGCATTCTCTTTGACATACATCGAGAAGAAATTATTAAACACAAAATGTTCTTCTTTACTTACTCTAATATTTTCAATATTATTAAAGTCTATTTCGCTTTCAATTGCGTCACCGGCTTGTTTGAAGATCTCAAGGGTCAGGTTGTCACGATATTTCGATCTCAACATTTACGTCTCCACTCTCTTCGCGCTTTCTATTGCTTGTTATTAGAAACATTACAGGCCGCAAGGCAATTATGACGTCACCTCATAAAGGCATGTCGCGATTTGAAACTTCCCATCATTTTTCGCAAGACCAACAAATACTCAAATCTGTAAGCCACCATCCGAACAAATCGTCGCATGATATTCCTTGCAGAAAGACTTCCAGTGTATTCTCGTTCTGTCTTCTCAAGATATTCTAAAACCAACAGGTAGTTCCTTTCAGATAAAGATCTATCAGCAGTCGCATCACCCTTCTGAAAAATGGACTGGAGACTTTCATTTCCCTTGACCATCGCAAAACCGCTCATATTAAGCATATTTTCTAATGATCTCAAATTGAAGTTATAATTGTGAGCATGCACTAAATAATCAATCAAATCGTTACGATAGGCACCCAGATGCATAAGCCCGGGAACCTCTATATACAATAATCCATCATCGCTCAACAATTCCCGAAGGGTTCTCATCTCCCTTTCTATGTCGCCAAAATGCTCTAATACATGGCTCAAAATAATTACATCGAATGTTACTCCAAATTGAGAAAGAGATTCGGTTCCTCCGATTGCAACAGATATTCCCTTTTCTTTGGCACTGGCAGCATAGTTTTCCTCATATTCACAACCATACAATGTGCATACATAACCTTCGCACGCAGCCAAATCATGAAATGCGGAAAGATTGTAACCCCCGGCACAACCAAATTCACACACTTTCATTTTTGGCTTATGTAAATGATCTTTCATAAATTCAAAAATTTTTTCCCCCTGCTTTTCGTTTACAAGGTTTTCAAGCACGGTACCTTTAGTTACTCCAAAAACTAAAGGATGATATATCTCCCTGTAGTATTGTGCCAATGATTCATCAGAAATGCGCGGACTCAGGAGCAACAACCCGCAATCCATGCAGATGAAACTCCCAAACGGCAGTCCAAATCTATCCTTTTCTGAAACCTTATTTAATCTGTCCGAACCGCATGGACACGCTAACGAATGTGATAGACGGATATCACCCTGGCAAATCAATCTCACGAGCAGTTTTCTGTATTTTCTCCGGACAGTATTCAACCTGAATGCCGGAACACTGTCAAATCTGTATCTCTCAAAAAGCATGGCGTTAAATCTCCTCATGTTTGATAAGCCGAAAAAGCACCTCTCCTAAAGAAAAATCACTTTCATCATCGATGTCAAGGTCCTTGGCCTTTGGTATCTCAAACAGATAAGGCCTTTTTCCAATTCTCGCCGATGTAGTTTGGAAACTCTCCCTTGAGAAAATATAAAAGTTGGAATTCTCTTCATAAACAGGGTGCAAATCCTGTGTTCGAATCAACCTCCTCGGATCATGGTTAATTGCCGTGCCCTTATGAGTATAAAATCGCGATTGGTAGCGGGTCGCGGAAAATAGAGAATCGTAACCGATACTAATCGCCTCAAAATATTTTATGATCGCACATTCAATTGTTGAGGAGTCGAGCAGGGGATTTGTCACGTGCGTTTGAATAAAATGTCGATCCTTTATTACGGACAGGTCATGCTCAATGATCTTGTTGACGGAAACGTAATCTCCACACAACGGTTCAGGCCTATTTATAATATTTACTGAGGGACCGAAGTGTTCATATATATTATTTCTTATCTTGTCGCTGTCCGTATCTACGTGAACCTCCTTGACATGAGGGGACTCTGCAAGCGTGCTAAGCACCCAGAAAAATAGAGGCTTTCCTGCAAAATTCCTTATATTCTTATTAGGAACTCTCTCGCTATGCCCTTTCATCGGCACTAAGGCTATCACGTTATTCATCCCATTATTTCCTCTCTCATTAACGCATGCGATCAAGCACGTCTCTTACGTAGGTGCGAAAACGATTCATGTAACCGACCAATTCGCCCCTTTTTAGGCCTAATAATACCGGAAACATCCAACACAGCATTACCGCTGCACAAAGGTATAGAACGCCGAACAAAAATACAGAAAACAGAGTGCCCATTAGACCGGCATTAGCAAATCCTATATGACTCTTGACAAGAGCAGAAAGATATCCCGTTGAAAATAAGGCAATTAACGGTACAATCTGCCATCCCAAGGTACTAACAAAAGACTTCTTTAACGACCTGCATACAAAATAGATTATGATATTTACACCGATTATTTGAACAACCACCATTTTAAGCGCCAAGCCGGTTGCACCTAAATCCAGACCAGGGATCAGATAAGTGGATGGCGCTATGAAGAAATAGCAGAGAATAATTCCCAGAGCAGAAGACAAAATGGAAATATTTCGGTAAATGTCAGTTCTTTCCATGGATAATAAAATCCCCCCTGCTAACTGCCCATAGGTCTGATGTATTGGATAAAAAATCATAACCATTAAAGGCACATTGGCCCCTGAGTATTCCGAACTTCCGATAATGTATATGATCTCGCTTGTATTGAAAAAAAAAAAACAGAAAAGAATGCTGCAATGAAATAGAACGTTCGGACTTTTTCAAAAAGAGTTCTAATGTAGTCAATATTCTCCTGACCGTGGGCCTTTGCAACACTTTGCATAAAAACAGGCGTCATAGCTCCAGTAAATAAGAAGCAAATAGAACTCAATTGAAAGGCGAGACTAAAGTACCCTTGCGATACAGATCCACCAATAGTTTGGAGGAACCAACGGTCAAAAAAGCCAAAAAGCAGGCTAAAAAGTGACAAGACGACCAACGGGTGGGAATAGGAAAAGAAATATCGCAGGATTTTTTTTGACTCTTTCAGTTCTACCTTGGCAAAATGGAAATCAAAGGTATTCCTGTGCCGAAGATATATTATAAAAGCACATATAAAGAACAAGTTAAGGCAAATCCGTAATCCGAAATAGCTTGCAAGATTTAACGCGTCCAAAAAGAATATTGATAGCAAGGCTCCGAATCCAAATATCGATACAGCAAGGCGTCTGATCTCAAGGCCGACGGTTGCTTCTTTGCTGTCAGAAAGGCCGGTAAGCCTTTCAGTAAGGTATAATAAATAGGCAAGAATTCCTCCGGCATAAATATAGTGTAACTTCTGATCTGGCCACAGATATTCTAATAACCCGCACCAATTAAGAAACGCAATAATTAAAAACAGTACAATTCCTAAAGACAGACAGAAAAAGAAATAGAGCATTGTAGCATTTTTCGATTCTGAATATTTCGAGGAATAATTGAAATGCGCTTGGCCAATATTTAGATCTAACGTACTTG
>Ga0208279_1001862_pt1 | contig 10843 bp, 7 predicted proteins | sample AntAceMetag02UKM_FD_184766 | JGI IMG/M metagenome (GOLD analysis project Ga0208279, IMG submission 184766) | Saline lake microbial communities from Ace Lake, Antarctica - Antarctic Ace Lake Metagenome 02UKM (SPAdes) (version 2) | ecosystem: Environmental > Aquatic > Non-marine Saline and Alkaline... | reverse complement strand
TCACGACCGCGTGACCGATGCAAACAAGATACCTCAACTTGCCGACTTGATCGCTCAACAATCTGAACAACTCCGGCTGGACACATCGTGGGAGACTTAGATTTCCCCCTACTTTTTGAGAAGATACCCAGCCGCGACCTGCCGGGGATGGCCGCCGAACGGTTCACCGCTGCTACTCCCTTCCTCCCGTATCATCCCGTGTTGATCCAGGCCACCTTCGCCAGCGTCCAGAGCGGTACCGCCACCGGCTTCAGCCTCAACCCCGAGGCGCGCAGTATGATCGGCATGGCCCAGGGTGTGCTGAGTAACCCGGTCAATGGATTCGTCCGAGGCGAACTTGGCCGTGTTGTCTCAATGGATATGGTCTACGACCAGGTTGCCGTGGACCTGCAGCCCCAGGATCGTCGGGAGATCGAGAGCCTTCCCAGTCGGCTTCCGGGCTACCGGGAGTTGGACCAGCGGGTGCTCAAGTCCCTCTACCTGCTTCAGGCGGTACCCTGGATCGCCGTCACTGCCGAGACGCTGGCCCACGCGCTATTGCGGGACGTGCGGACCGAGAACGTGGGGACGCTCAAGCAGGAGATTGAGAACAGCCTGAAGCGGCTGTATGGGGCTCGATATGTCGTGCCCAAGGGGGATGACGTCTGGGAGTTCCTCACCGGGGCCAAGAAGAGTTTCGAGGAGGAGGTGGCCGGTCTCACCGTGCGCCAGGTGGAGCGCCGGCGAGAGACCCGCAGGCACCTGGCGGAGGTGTTGCGGCCGGTGGGCAAGTTGAACTACCGGGAGGGATTGCGCTCCTTCGACGTCACCGTGCGAGGCGACGGGGAGGAGTTTCAATCGGGCGGGGACATCACGCTTGAGGTCTATTCTCCCCTCTACGTGGCATTGGAAGAACTGAGCGTGGAAGACCTGGAGCAGGTCGTAAGTTTCTCCCACCCCGAGACTGTCTACTGGATCGCCGCCGAGAGCCCCGATCTGGTGAACCACCTGACGCGGGCGATCCGGCTGGACGAGGTGCTGGAGAAATGGCGGTCGAAGTCGTCCAAGACGGACGAGGAGCGGGAGATCACCCGCGAGAAGGAGACGGAACTGAGCATCTTGTGGTCCAAGATCGAGACTGCGCTGCGGGTGGCCCTGATCAACGGGACGATTGTCTGGAATGGTCGGGCGGAGGAACTGGACGGCCGCACCACAACGCTCAACCCCATCTTCAACCGGCACGTAGGCCAGGTAGTGCCCTACGTCTACCCCAAGTTCGACCTGGCGGCCGTCAAACCGAACGAAGATGAGATCAAGGCGGTGCTGACGGTGGCCTCGTATGCGCTGCCCACCGTGGGAGCCGCACTGGATCTCTTTGACCAGGACGGTCACCTGAACCAGCACAGCGGCGTGGTGGAGGAGGTGCGGGGGGAACTGGAGCGGCGCTCCCATGGGGGCTATGACCTGAGTGGCAAATCGCTGGAGGCACACTTCAGCGGCGGGGACTACGGCTGGCATCCGGTGGTGGTCCGGCTCGTTCTGGCGGCGATGTTCCGCGCCGGGATGGTATCGGTCAAGGCGGAGAACGTGCACTACACCGACCACACCGTGCCGGCAGCGCAGGTGCTCTTCACCCAGACACGCCCCTTCCGGCGGGCCGTCTTCTTCTACGAGGAGGCAGAGGCGGTCGCGCCGGATGAACTGCGCCGGGCGCAGGACGAATTGAAGGTGATCTTCGACGCCCCGCGGCGGGAGGAGACGGCCAACGCGCTGGCGGAGCAGATCCGCGAGGAGATGAAGCGCTGGAACGACCGGGCCGAGCGGGTGGTACTCCAACTGAGACCGGCGGGCTACCCCATCCCGGAAACCCTGCAACAGAACCAGGAGCTCCATTTTCGGGTCACGCGGTTTGCCAATCCGGGCAAGATAGTGAAGGCGTTCCTGGAGAACCTGGAGGAGGTACGCACCTGGCACGCCAGGGTCCAGGCGCTCTATGGCTTCATCCGCGATAAGCGCCTCCCCGTCTTTCAGCGGGCGCGGCGGTTGCTGGAGGAGATTGAGCGGGCCGAGGGGGTTCCCGGGACCGAACCGCTGGCGCAGGAGGATGCCCGGCGCTGGCGGGAGCGGCTGGCGAAACTCGTGGCCTCGGGGCGGGCAGCGCACGAGTGGGAGAACTTCACCACTGCACTCACTCCCCTGCAGGAGCGATTCAGAGAAGTGTACACCGCGTTGCACCAGCAACGGGACGAGGCCACGACCCAGGCCAGGGAGCGACTGGAAACGGCGGGCGTGCCCGTGAAAAACAACCTGCTGCCTTACGAATGCCGTGGGTTGGAGTGGGACGAGGACGGCCTGCACTGCGCATACTGCCGCGCCTCGTTGAAGGAACTACCCCTACAGGCCGCCGCCCTGCCCAGCCTGGTGGGGGAACTGCGGGAGCGGTACGAGGTCGAGACAGACTATGGTGATGAAGTGCTCAAGGTCAAGCGGCTGCGCGTGGCCGAGGTGGTGCCGAAGCGGCGCATCAAGAACGGGGCCGAATTGGAGGAGGCGCTGGGGGTGCTGCGGGGCGCGGTCACGGAGGCGCTGACCGAGGCAGATGTGGTGGAGTTGGAATGAGCGCCGCGATGTGCTTTCGTCTTGCATCACATCATCGGCGTAGGCTGCAAATAGTTCGGTCGATCAGCGGGTTTGACCCGCTCAGAGCATCGGGGTATAATCCATTTGCGCGTTGGGCGATTGGGAAACGTGAAGAAGGAGAGAAGTATGGAAGAAATTGCACTGAGAACCCAATTCTCCACTGTGGTTAACTGGGATGAGGTCCGCAAGGTTCTGGGCAGCGCGTTGCGCAACGAGGCTGAGCTGGCCAGCGCGCGGCGTACCTACTTTGAACGCACTTGCCGTGCCTTTGAACAGCAGCACCAGATGTCTTCTGAAGAGTTTATGCGGCAGTTTGAATCCGGCGCGCTGGGCGACGATGCCGAGTATTTTGACTGGTATGCGGCCAAACGTGGCCTCGACCTGTGGGAGCGACGCTTTCGCATCTTGTCAGGGGTCCAGGTTTGGACGCACGCGATTACTACTTGAGCCTGCAAAACGGTATCCACGCTGCGCCGCACGTGCTCCGTTCAGACGTGCGGTTTGAGGAAATCGACGTCAACGAGTGTTACGTGCGCGGTGTCCTCACGCTGATAGGTGGCTTTGAGCTGCACATCGCAGAATACGTTGTCACCGACCCGATCCTGACGCGCCCCAGGTACCGGTATCACTTGCAGACTTCCGATGGCAGATTAATCAGTCGGTGGGATAACGCGCCGCACCACCCCACCGTTTCCACCTTCCCCGACCACCGTCACGATGATCGCGATGGGATTCATCCGGCCCCTTCAATGAATGTCCCTGATGTTCTGGACGCTGTATTGCAGTTCATCTGACCTTGTGACCACGATGAACCGCCAATCCAAATCCGCCATCAAATCACTCGTCCTCACCCTGCGCCACAAACTGGAGGACGACATCGGAATCCAACTCAAGCGTTACGGCTTCGCCGGCGAGCGCTGGCTCGACCTCGACCGGTTGCCCCACATCCAGCGGGACGACCAGGCGACGATTGACCACTTTCGGCTCAAGGCCGCCCTGGAGCAGCACCTGCGCCGCATCGGGGCCGACCCTGGAGAGGCCACACCTCAACAACGCGCCGAGGCGGTGGACTGGTTTGTGCGCGAGGTCGCCTTCACCCACCTCAACCGGCTGGTGGCCCTCAAGTGCCTGGAAGTGCGCGGCCTCATTCCGGAGATCATCACTACCCGCGACGCCTACGGCGGCCGCTCCCGCGCCCACTACGACTACCGCAACGGTCACCCCGACGAGGCCCGCCGCCCCGACGACGCGCTCCCCGCCGCCATCCGTCACGTCTGCCGCCACGTCTACGCCGAGTTCAAGTTCCTCTTCGACGTGGGCGACCCGGCCACAAACCACCCACCCCCAACCAACGCCATCCTCTGGCCCGACTCCCCCGTCCTCAAAGAGTGCATCACTCTCATCAACAACCTCGACCACACCGCTGGCCAAAGCCCTAATCTCCAATCTCCAATCTCCAATCTCCAGTCTCCCTCCACCCTCTGGGCCGAAGACGAAATCCTCGGCTGGATCTACCAATTCTACAACGCCGAGCAGAAAGAAGCCATCCGCAAGCGCGGCCGCCCCCGCCGCCCGGCCGAGGTCGCCGTCATCAACCAATTCTTCACCCCGCGCTGGATCGTCAAGTTCCTGGTGGACAACACCCTGGGCCGCCTGTGGCTGGAGATGCACCCGGATTCGGAGCGAGTGAGGGCGAAGTGTGATTATTTGGTGCCGGAACCGTTGGGGGCAGACGAGGCGGGGAGACAAGGAGACCAGGAGACAAGGGGACAAGGAGACCAGGAGACAAGGGGACAAGGAGACCAGGAGACAAGGGGACAAGGAGACCAGGAGACAAGGAGACGGGGAGAGGGAGCGTTTCGGCTAGACCCGGATTCGCCGATCAACGATCCCAAGGCACCGCCGCGTCGCGAGCCAAAGCGCCCTCAAGACATTCGCCTGATTGACCCCGCCTGTGGGACGATGCATTTTGGGCATTACGCCTTCGAGGTTTTCCAGGAGATCTACCGCGACTTCAACGAATTCTACGCCCAGGAGCAGGGGGGCAGCAGTTCGCAATCCATAATCCGAATTCCGCAATCCGAAATCCCATCCGCCATCCTGCGGTACAACCTCTACGGCGTGGACATTGACCTGCGGGCGGTGCAACTGGCCGGACTGAGCCTCTTCATCAAGGCCAATCTTGCCCTGAGCCAGGCCGAAGGGACCGCGAGCCCCAGGGCCCACATTTCTCACGTCAACCTGGTTGTGGCCGATGCGGTCCTTCCCGCCGACGGCGCTCGCCAGCGCTTCCTCGACCAGTATGGGGACGACAAAGTGGTGCAGGGCGCGGTGCGGCAGGTACTGGACGAGATGGCGAACGTGGCCGAGGTGGGCAGCCTCCTGCGGGTGGAGGAGCGGCTGCGGGAGATCTTGTCCAGAGCCGGCCACGCGGCGGTGCAGGATTGGGACGCCGAGCGGCAGCGGGGCTTGCCCGGCCTTGAGTCGCCCGTGCGCCAGTTCTCCCTGGCCGAGACCGCCGGCGCCGTGCCGGAGGAGTGGGGGGCGCACTACACGCTGGCCCGGTTGCTGGACGACCTGCGCGCCTTCGCCGCCGATGCGCTCCAGACCCACGACCTCAACGCTCAACTCTTCGCCGAGGAAGCAGAGAAGACCGTGCATCTACTGGATGTGTTTCTCAACGATTATGATGTGATGGTGATGAATCCGCCGTTTGGAAGCACGTTAGGCAACGCGAAGGCATACCTGAACCGGAGCTATAGAGCATTCTGCAGTAATTTACTCTGCGCTTTCGTTGAGAGGGGCCTAAGTGACTTTGTGCCCAAGGGCTTTCTGGGAGCAGTTCTCGACCGGACATTCCTGCTGAAGATGACCTATGAGAAGTTTCGGAGAAAAGTCTTGCTAGGGCAGGGTCGTGTAGTGGCGTTTACTGATCTTGGGTGGGATGTTCTCGATGACGCAAATGTGGAAGTTTCTACTATTGTGGTTGGTGCACAAGGCGATCAATCCGAAGCGGTCTTTTTCAGAGCTCCTGAGGAAATCAACTTGGAAGAAGCGGCTGTTCCCTTGAGTGAAATGCGGGCGTTTGTGGTCTCTATGTCCGACTTCGAATCGTATCCCAACGCATCTTTCGCATACTGGATTCCTAAGTCTGTTCGCAGAATGTTTCGCGAGTTTCTTTCATTGGACCCAAACGTGGGGACGGCCAAGGAGGGTATACACCCCAATGATGCAAAGCGTTTTCTTCGAGCTCACTGGGAGATTGAGTCGAAGAACGTGGGAAGGCGCAAGAGGTGGGTACCTGTGGCTAATGGAGGGGGTTACTCCCCTTTTTATCGTGATAACCAGTACCTTATTTTGTACGAGAATGAAGCTGAAGCAATCAAGACTCTGAGAGGAATGCGTAACGAGCACTTGCAGTTCAAGGAAGGAATCACTTGGGGCAAACGTACGGATTTGATCAGTCTTCAACACTTGCCAGAAGGTCATGCTTTCACACATGAAGGGCATTGCCTGTTTCCTAACGACTATAGCCTTCTGTGGCCGCTCTTGTCATTGCTCAACAGCAGCTTGATGCACTACACCGTCAACACTCTGTGTGGGCAACACAAGACATCTGGCTACGTCGGTCAATTGCCCTTCAGTCAACCAGGGTCACTGTTGCAAGAGAAACTTGGTTCCACAGCAAAGATCGCCCACAACATCAGAGCCTTCTGGGACACCGGCAACGAAACCTGCACCCGCTTCGACGCCCCCTGGCTCGTCCAGGCCCATCGGTCCACGCTGCTGGCAGGCACGACCGCCGACGGCCAACCGCTGACCGCCGAACTTGACCTACCCACTCCCCCACACCCCCACACCCCCACACTCTCATCCCTCCTGGACACAGTCCGCGCCACCGAAACCGCCGCCGACGCCCGCCTGCAAGGACTCCAGGCCCAGATTGACGAGGCCATCTACGACCTGTACGAAATCTCCCCCGAGGACCGCGCCCTCATTGAGCGGGAACTGGGCGACCGGCCGCCGGAACTGGTCTGGCCCCAACTGGAACGCAAGTCGGACGAGGAGAAACGGTGCGAGCACGTCCGCCGCCTCATCTCCTATTTCCTCCTCCAGGTCCTCAAGAAGAAGCGGGATGGCATCCTCCCCCTCACCCCCGGCACCGGCCAGCCCACCGCACTCGACGAGGTCCGCCGGGGGTTGGAGGCCGAGTTCGGCGAGCAGGCCGCCTTCTGGATGGAGCCGGAGATCAAAAAAATCCTGGGCCGCGATATCGAGGCCTGGCTGGACCGCGATTTCTTCAAGTGGCACGTCAGGCTCTATAAGCGCAGACCCGTCGTCTGGCACCTGGCCAGTCCGTCCAACACCTTTGCCTGCTTCCTCCACATCCACAAACTGGACCAGGACACGCTGCGCAAGGTGCAGACGCTCTACCTCTGGCCCCGCCGCCGCGCAGCCGAGGCGGAGTTGGCGTCGGCCAAGGCTGAGAACAACGCCCGCCGTATCGAGCAGGCCGAGACTATCCTGGACGACCTGGCCGAGTTCGAGAAGCGGTTGCTGGCTGTCATTCAGGCCCAGGTCGAGTGTGATATCCCCGACTGGGCGGAGGGGCCATTCCGGAACGGCGTCTACGACCCGGTGTTGGACGACGGGGTGAAGGTCAACCTCACGCCGCTGCAGGAGGCGGGGGTGTTGCGGTACAGGAAGGTAGTGTAACCCAATATATTGCCCGCATGAAGAATCTCGCCATCATTATTGAGGAAGTCAAGCTCACTACACCTCGCGAACTTGCCAAGTGCATAGGAGTGAGTGTTACTCAAGTGCAGATCGCTTTGGCAGCCCTGGGTAGGTTTATTCTGCCCGATCAACAGGTAGATGTGGAGACGGTTCTGACAGTCGTCAGGCAAATGGGGCTCGTTGTCAAGGAAGCCGCGGTTTACAGTCCGGTGCCGCCAGGCGTCGAATTGAAACCAAATTGGATCATCTTTCAAACCAATGTGAGAAAGCGTCATCTGCGCGAACTGTATCATTTTACGCCATTGGATAACCTCGCCGGAATCGTCGCCGCCGGCGGTGTCCTCTCCAGACGACAGATGGACGAACGTGGCGTAAGATATTTGCGCAACAGTTGGGGCAATCCAGAAAAAGAGCGAATCCTCGGCGCTGACTATATCTGCCTGAGCATCACAAACCAATGGAAGATGTTGAGCAGCGTGATGATAAAGCTGCCGGATCCACCGACTGTGCTCGTCGTGGCGCCTCGCGTGATCTGGTATGAGGGGACGTGTTTCTCGCCCAAGAACAGCGCAAGCCGCGATATCATCGCCTCGGAATTGCCAACCTGGGCCGACTTGGCCCACTTCGATGCTCTGTTTCCAGCGCCCGATGAGAGAAAACCAGTCGATGTTCAAGCCGAGGTACTGGTGCGCGACTGCATTCCTCTCGATGATGTCAAGATAATAGCGTTCTACAGTCAAGATGCTTTTGAGCGAGCCTGGGAACTGTGCGGGCTGGAACGGACAGATCCGTTGATCAGAAAGGTGTGTATCAAGAAAGGCTACTACCCAAGCCTGGAACGCCTGCGCGGCGACAGTCTATAAAGATTAGATGCAGCATATGTCTCTTCAACACCAAACCCAAGGATCATTGATTGCCAGTGCAATAGGCGACGCACTAGGCTGGATCACCGAGTTCGAGAAATCACCAGCCGATACTGAGCGCAGGTACGGTATGACCCAAATAACTGACTTTGTGGCGTGGTCGAAGCGAGTCGGAGGCCGCTTCCACGGTTACACTGATGAGATTCTCCCTGGTGAATACTCAGACGATACGCAGTTGGCGCTTTGCACTGCTCGCTGCACCACCGATCAGGGACACTTTGATGCTGTCCGTTTCGCAGAACTCGAGTTTCCCTCCTGGCTGGACTACGCTCGCGGTGCAGGCAGGACGGTGAAGAAGGCAGCTCAAGCCATCCAGCGCAAGAAAGCGACTTGGAGCAGTAACTTCTTTCAGCAGACGGTCCGGGGGCACAGGGTTGATTGCCGCGACAGTGGTGCAAACGGCGCGGCTATGCGGGTCGCTCCGATTGCGTTAGTCAATCCTGGTTGGAACACGCAGGCCGAGAAGGACATCTGGGCCAACGCCATCATCAGCCACGGTCATCCGCGAGCGATTTGGGGTGCGCTTCTGTATGGCTATGCCCTGAGCGCTCTGCTGACCGTCAGTAATTCGCTTGAGCCTCTGACGTTCGTTGAGAAGCTGGCTTCATTCGTCAAGTCGCTCAGCATACCAAATGACGAACCCATTCGAGTATGGCAGAACATCTGGAATGAGGAGCGCGGCCCACGCAAGACCTTCTGCGAAGTGTTTGAGGACACCCGCGAGGAAGCGATCGAACGCCTGAGGAGAGTGTACAAGGCGGTGCGCGATCATTCTCCGATCATCAGCGCCCTGACGGACCTGGGATGCTTCTCTCGTGCCACGAAGGGCTCCGGCCTGGGCACAGTTGCCGCCGGAATATACCTCTTTGCCATCGCGCCTAACGAGGTCGAGCAGGCAATCGTCAACGCTGTCAATGCGATTGGATCCGATACCGACTCGATCGCGGCCTTTGCTGGCGGTCTTGCCGGATGTCTGAACGGGGTAGAAGCTATTCCCACGCGATGGAGAAAGGGGATACAAGACGGTTCCTACTTGATGCACATAGGAGAGCGCCTGGCTGCTATTGCCGATCGCCGTCCTATTATCCCGCTCAACCCTGACGAGCACCGGGAGGCAGAAATCGCCAAAGGCCCTAATCCTCAGTTTCAAGCGAACGAGCGTGTGTATCATGGGGCGCTGGGTTATGGACGTGTCCAGACAGTCGATCGTCAAATGACGCCACGCGACAAGGAGGTAGTCCTTGTTCGAGTTATCTTTGATCGTGGTCAGAGTGCCAAGTTTGCTATCCGAGACCTGGACAAGAGCCCTCTTTGGATTCCAGCCCAAGATCGACTGCTCTGAGAAATGGTTGTGCACAGAATATAGGGGGAGATGAAACCTATGCTCATTCAAGCCCTGACCGAGGAGTTTCAGCGCTGGTTTGCCCAGGCCGACCACCACGACATCGTCCTATGGTTCGACCCCGACGGAGAGTACAGCGCCCTGCTGGATCACCTGACTGACCTGGACCTCTGGCGCTACGAGGGCAGCCTGCTCCCGATCCGCTACCGGCTGATCCACCGCGCCCTTGGCGAGCGAACTGTCGTCTACCTCCCCCTACGCTTTGAAGACGAGAACGCTGAGACGCTACGTCCCTTCTTCGCCACAAGCCTGGTCTTCCGCAAAAGGCTCTACAAGTTCCTGCGCCGCCAGGGCCTGGATTTCCCTGATGACCCGCAGGTGGCCCACGAACTGCGGACCCTCCTGCCGCGGCTGGCCGCCCGCTCGGTGGGCAAGGGGCGCGCCTTCTGGGAGTACAACCTGGCCAACCTGGAGCGCGCTCGGGAGACGCTGCTGGGCAACTTTGACGACATTCTGCTTCGCTTCCTGGCCCAGCCGGAGGCCACGCTGGCTGAGCTGAGACGCGAGAAACTCGACGGTCTCTTCTTCGCCCAACTGGAGAGCGCCTATGGCCTGTCGGCGACGTCGGAGGACGACCCCGAGGAGACCGCCCGCCGCCTGGCCGCCCAGCTGATCCTCACCTGCGCCTACGCCCAGGCGGAGACGAACCTCCGCGAGCACGGATTGGAGCCACCGGACTTTCCCTACACCGAGCGGCTGGCCGAGCCAATGTATCGTGAACGCTGCTGGGCCTTTGTCACCCGCTGGCAGGGCAGCACCACCTATGGGGCAGTCTACGCACGCCTGGCGGATGAGCTTCAAGCTCGCTACGACATGACCCGCTGGGCCGTGGGTCTGCCCAAAGACCTCGGGTTGACGCTCCGGGCAACCTTTGCCAACGTGCAGGATGCCCTCTGGGATCACATCCAGGATGCCCTGGCGACACTGGAAAGTGAGGACGAGTGGCGAGGCTGGCTGCAGGCCCACGATGGCCCTATTGACGCGCGGGCGGATGACTTCTGGGTACGGCAGGGGCGCGACCCCGGCTGGGGACTGCTCTCCCTGGGAAGTTCCCCCAAAAAGCTGTACCACTTGAGGCTGTGTTTATTGTGATTCTCTTCTGGAAGTGTGCCAAGAGCCCCCACCCACAAGAGGGGGGCATCGTCGCCGTCGTCGTAGGGCT
>Ga0208279_1001861_pt1 | contig 10843 bp, 8 predicted proteins | sample AntAceMetag02UKM_FD_184766 | JGI IMG/M metagenome (GOLD analysis project Ga0208279, IMG submission 184766) | Saline lake microbial communities from Ace Lake, Antarctica - Antarctic Ace Lake Metagenome 02UKM (SPAdes) (version 2) | ecosystem: Environmental > Aquatic > Non-marine Saline and Alkaline... | reverse complement strand
ATGGGGCGCAAACGGGACTCCGATGTCGTTGGTCACTGCCAGGGCCGAGGGGCTCGGTTCGTGGTCCAGGCAAAGGGCGTGATCATCTGCCATGACCGCCAGGTTGGCGCTCTCACCCGTCTCGCGCACCAGTCGCTTGAGGTAAGGCTTGGCCACAGAGCGCAGGCTGAGGCGATCAATGGCCAGCCGACTGAGCTCGACGACCTTGAGCCCCAGCCAGTAGCGTTTGCTGTCGGGGTCCTGTTGGACGTAGCCGCGCCAGAGGAGTGTGCTGAGCAGCCGGTGCACTGTGCTGCGATCCACACCCAGCGCCTCGGACAGTTCGGGCAGTCCGGCAGGTTTTTCCGCCAGGCCGAGGAGTTCCAGCAGTTGCAGCCCGCGATTCAGGGATTGGACGTACGACCCTCGGGGTTCGGAACGCAGCGCTTTGGCCATCAGGGCATCACCTTCCACGTTTCCGTCTGTCGCAACGACATCACATGAAGTGCAAGCCAGTGCAGAAGAACTGTCCTACTCTGGGAATAATCATCCGAACATCCAGTGTTGACAAGACGATTTGTTGTATGCTATAATATCTGCGTTGCGATACACGCAATGGCATTGCGCCCAGATTATGCACCAGCATGACACCATTGTCAAATCGACCAAATGAGATACACACAGGCGACTCGGCCTTCTTGCCAGCTAGAGGCAACTGAGAGAGCTCTCGAACAATGCTGAATCCAGACACTCCAGGCAATGCCCGGCAAGCCTGAAGACGGCCAAGAATGACCACGTTCAATCGTTTGCCTGGGTTGATGCGAGCTCGGACACAGTGGCATCGCAGACAAAGAGTGATTCGGCGCGCCGTGCGCTCGTTGCGGTGGTCTGCCCTACGCTCTCCACTGTCGCACAGGCTGCGGCCAAGGCCTCCTGCGTCTGTCGAACAGCGCAACCAGCGCCTCATGTCGGCGGAGGGCATCGGCATCGGGCTGGCACTCGGCGTAGGTACGTTCCTGCCTGTCTTCCTGTTGCGCTTGGGAGCGTCCGACCTACTGATCGGCTTGCTGACCGCCATGCCCTCGCTGGCCGGTATCCTGCTGGCCATACCGGTCGGTGAGTTCCTGGCGCGACAGCCGCATATCGTGCCCTGGTATTCGAGAGCGCGGTTATCTGTACTGTCCTGCTATGTACTGACCGGGTTGGTGCCCTTCTTCTTCACCAACCATCGGCCAGAGGCAATCATCCTGATCTGGGCGCTTGCCGCCATTCCGCAGATCTTCGCTGGAGTATCCCTCACCGCGATGATGGGCGCTGTGGCCGGGCCCAGAGGACGGTTGGCGTTGGCCAGCCAGCGCTGGTCCATCTTCGGCTTGGTCAGTGCGCTGACCATAGTTATCGCCGGCCAAGTGCTGCGGCGTCTTGGGTTTCCGCTGAACTATCAGGTTGTCTTCATCAGCTCGGCAGTGGGCGCGATCATCAGCTACATCACGTCAAGCCGTGTCCAACTGCCAACCACCGAGGTGACGACGACACGTCAACCTATTGGCCAGGTGCTCCGCCAGCATCTCAGCGTCCTGCGCGGCAGCAAGCGATTCCTGCGCTTCACGGCGGGCCAGTTCGTGTTCCGATGGGGCCTGCTGTTGCCAGTGCCGCTGTTTCCCATCTACTGGGTGCGCAGCGTCCACGCCTCCGATGCGGCCATAAGTGCAATCGGCACCGTTCAGACTGTGGTGACCATGGCGGCCTACTTCCTATGGACCCGGGCCTCCCGCCGGGGCAAAGAGCGGCGCGTTCTGCTGGTCAGCAGCCTGGGGCTCAGTTTCTATCCACTCCTGACCGCCCTCACGCCTCGGGTAGAGCCCTTGGTTCTATGGGCAGCTCTGGCCGGCTTCTTCGCAGCCGGTGTGAACCTGGTGTTCTTCGACGTCTTGCTCAGCACCTGTCCCGCGGAGCGACAGACAACTTACATTGGCATGTACCACACCACCGTGTACATCGCCGGTCTGCTGGCGCCTGTGGTCGGCACAGCCTTGGCCAGCGCAGTCGGCATCGTGCCCGCTCTGGTGCTGGGCACCGCGCTGCGATTGGCCGGCTTTGCCTTGATGGCCATGCTCGGAGTGGGCAAGGCGGAACCGGTTGGCTAGGACGCGGACCAACACGGACAAACACGCATTCCTTTCCGCTTTTTCGCTGACAAGTCCCATTTGCCTGCTTGTCGAGAGAGTGTCCGGTACAGAGAACAAGAAAGGAAACAGGAAAATGCAGGAACTCAGAATCGGCATCATCGGTGCTGGCATCATGGGGCAGTGGCACGCCCGTGTTTACCGGACGCATCCCCAGTGCCAAATGATCGCCGTCAGCGATCTCAATCAGGAGAAAGCCCAGGCCCTGGCTAGTCAGTTCGATATCCCTCACGTGTTTGAATCACACCAGGAGATGTTGTCTGAGGCAGACCTGGACCTGGTCTCAGTGTGCACACCGGACTTCGCACACGCCACTCCAGCCATCAATTGCGCTAACGCGGGCAAGCACGTGCTGATCGAGAAACCGCTGGCTGTCACAGTCGAAGATGCCCAGGCCATCATCGCCGCAGCGCGTCGCAACGCAGTCAAGGCTATGGCCCAGTTCAGCCATCGCTGGGTTCCCGCCTACCGCCAGACCAAGGATCTCCTCGCCAGCGGGGAACTAGGAGAACCAGTGCTGGCCTACGCCCGAAAAAACGACCACATCTACGTCCCCACCGAAATGCTGAAATGGGCGAACCATTCGACGCCCGCCTGGTTTCTCTCCTCCCACGACATTGACCTGGTCTGCTGGTATTTCGAGACGGAGCCCGAGGAGGTCTACGCCAATGCCGTGCGCAAGGTGCTGGTGAAGCAGGGTGTTGACACGCCCGACGCCATCCAGGCTCAGGTTCGTTTCACCGACGGCGCCGTCGCTACCTTCGAGGCTTGCTGGATCTACCCCAACACCTTTCCCACCATGACCGACTCCTTCGTCGAGGTGATCACCACCGGGGCAGTGATCCATCTGGACCGCAAGCGAGAGCAGATCGAGGTAAGCACGGTCAACGGGTTCCAGTATCCTCGCAACCTCCTGGGCTACGCCTACGAGGGGGCAGAGATACATGGCGCGGTGCCATTGTCTATCCACCACTTCGTCAAATGCGTGCTGTTGGATAGGGAGCCTTTGGTGACCCTGGAAAGCTCACTGCGCGTGACCCGCATTCTCGACGCTATCCAGCGCTCCATTGACCTGGGAGCGCCGGTCCGCCTGGAAAGCTGAGGTTTTGAACCATGGAACTGTTCGACGCTTGCTGCTACATCGGTCGCTGGCCCAGCGAACAGCTGGCCTTCGCCACAGTTGAAGGATTGCTGGCTGAGATGGATCGGCTGGGCATCGGCCGCGCCCTGGTCACCCATACTCTGGCGTGGCAGAACGTACCTGCCGTCGGGAACGCTCACTTGATGGAAGAGATTGCCGGCCATCCCCTGCTGGAACCGTGCTGGGTGGTGATGCCAGGCGAGACAGAGACAGGAGGACCAACGAGGGAGGTGGAGGCTCTCTGTGAGACCATGGCCGCTCAGAACGTTCGGGCCGTGAGACTATGCCCCCGCGATCACGTCTATCCCCTGGCGGACTGGATGGCCGGCGACCTGTTGGCCGCTCTGGCAGACCGCCGCTATCTGGTCCTGCTGGACCTGGACCAGGTTGTGTTGCCCACCGGTCTGTTTGACGTGAACCCAGCAGGATGGCGTGATGTGGCCTGGCTATGCCAAGCCTTCCCCTCCTTGTCCGTGGTCCTCACCAAAGTGGGCTACCGAGCCTTGCGCGTGTTGCCATTCTTGATGCAGGATTGCCCGAACCTTTTCTTGGACCTTTCCTATTTTGCGACTCACCAGGGCGTCGAGGAGATCACGGCAACGCTGGGCGCTGAGCGGTTGCTGTTCGGCACCAACCAACCACTGACCGACCCTGGTGGCGCGCTGACCCGCCTCCTTTACGCTGAGATCACCGCTGATCAGCGAGAGATGATCGCTCACGGGAACCTGGAACGGCTTCTGGATCGAGTGAGCGGCGTGGGACACAGACCTGCACAGTCCCCCGTGGAAGGAGTGCCAGACAGACCCCCAATTACCATAGCCAACTCCGGCCCGGACTCTTCGCAGGAACAGGGAGAGCAAGCCTCTGGGCACAAGTCCGCTGACTTGGCAGCTCTGGTACAGGCAGGGCGCAGTCTGAGCGAATCGGGGCTGGAGATCATCGACGCCCACGGGCACGTGGGGCCTTACCGCAACTTCTACATTCCCAATCCAAGCGCAGACAGCATTGTGAGGACAATGGATCGCTGTGGCATTGCTCGAGCCTGTCTGTCCTCCAACATGGCAATCGGACCAGACTGGGTCACCGGCAACCGCCTGACGGCAGAGGCAGTGGCAACCTATCCGGAGCGGCTCATCGGACACGCCGTGGCCAACCCCAATGAGCCCGAACGGATCAGGTCAGAGTTAACCTACGCTTTCGACGAGTTGGGGCTGAAGGCGATCAAGCTGCATCCAGACCTGCACGCACATCCCATCGGGGGAGAGGGATACCAGCCGGCCTGGGAGTTTGCCGCCGAGCGGGGATGCCTTGTCCTCTCCCATACCTTCCACGGCTCTCGCTACTGCGACCCCACCGCTTTCGGCCCGCTGGCCGAGCGCTACCCACAGGTGCCTATCATCCTGCTCCACAGCGGGTCTATGACAGCAGCGTTCGAAGGAGCCATTGCGCTGGCCCGGCAACATGCCAATCTGTACCTGTACCTGAGCGGCTCATACATCACCGGCCCTTGGATCGCCCGCATGGTAAGCGAGGCCGGGGCCGAACGAGTGATCTTCAGTTCCGACATACCGTTCATTGACCTGCGCTACAGCCTGGGACGCGTGGTCTTTGCCCAGTTGACTCTGGAAGAGCAGAAGTTGGTCTTAGGTGGAAACATCCGCCGCTTGATGGGGTTGTGAGAGGCGCCATCGTGATCCGTCATTCTACTATGCAGGAGGAGCCTCTCAGTGTCATTAGGTTAAGGTGTAGCATAGGGCCTTGTGCCCGTTTTGTGCCGCCACAAGACGCCGACAAGGGGCTAAACTGCACCTAACTTCATGACATTGACGAGCGTCTGATCACATGAAACCAGCGAGCACCGTGTGGCTGGACGAGAGCAATCAGGTAGGCGACGAAGAAGTCGCCTTCCAGGAACGCTTCCAGGACCCTGGAAGCGGCATTCCCATCCTGCGACTCACCAGCCAGCCTTGCATCAACAGGAACATCTACCCTGAAAACCCCGTCAGCACGCTCGATGGCAAGCGGTTCATCTTCGCCCGCAACAGCGCCTTGGCAGGCAAGACCACTTTCTGGATCGCGGACGTGGAGACCCACAGGATACGACAGATCACCGATGAGGAGAATGCCAGCGCGCCGGTCGTCACGCCAGACGGCAAGTGGCTCTACTATTCGGCAGGGCGCGTCATCAAGCGTTTGTCCCCCGTCACCTTTGAGCGCGAGGATTGCTTCGTGATTCCAGAGGAGTTGCGAGAGGTGAAAGGCATCCGCTCTGTGGACTACTCCGGTACGCGCTTTCTCGCTGCCGCGAGGGGGCAATCAGGACTCTACGGCGTGGCAGTCATTGACTTGGCTATGCGAAAGGCGTGGATGATCTTTGAAAGCCGCGATTGCCGCAATGCACACCCTCAGTACTCGCGCAACGCTGGCAGGAAGGTATTGGTGCAGGTCAACGACGGAATAGAAGTGGACGAACACGGCAACATCGTCCGTCTCGTCGGCGATGCTGGCGCCAGCCTGCATGTGCTGAACGACGATGGCAGCGGTCGTGAGCGGTTCAAGATCGGTTCTTCGCCACTGGAGCGAGTGCAGGGGCATCAGTGTTGGGTAGGACGCCAAGATGCGATCCTCACTACCCTTCATAGTCGGGAAGATGTCTCTGCGCCATGGGTTCAGGACCGTATCGTAATCATCGCGCCGGGCGAGGAAACCTACAGCGTCGTCGGTGAAGGCAAAGGTTTCACCCACATCCACACCAGCCCCGAGGGCAAGTGGTGGGTCTCGGACTGCAACAAGACAGCCGACATCTACGTCGGTTCCTTGAGAACCGGACAGTACCGCCTGCTGTGCCACAGCGGCGCGACGTTCGGCGCTGCCAATTACACTCATCCCCATCCGTTCTTCCTCGGCGATGGCAAGACGGTCGGCTGGAACAGTGATGTGACGGGCGTGCCGCACATCTACTGCGCGCCCATACCCGAGGGCTTTCTGGAGGATCTTGTCTGATTCTGATGGCTGCTTCTGGAATGGATGCAGTAACCAACTCACAGCAACGGGAGGTACGCGGCATGTTCAGACCATCCGGCGTCTATGCGGCGATGATGACCCCTTTCGACGAGAAGCGCTGCCTGGACGAGCCAGTGCTGCGGGACTTGGTGGATTTCCTGATCGAGGCGGGCGTGGATGGGCTGTTCCCATGCAGCAGCAGCGGGGAGTGCGCCCGGTTGACCGATGAAGAGCGGCGCCGATTGATCGCGATTGTCCTGGACCAGACGGACGGACGGGTGCGGGTCACGCCGGGCGTCGGCGCCCCGGGAGTAGATCAGGCCATCACCCACGCACGCCAGGCGGACGACCTGGGGAGCGACGGGGTCGTCCTCTGCCCTCCGTATTACTATCACAACGTGTCCCAGGAGTCCGTGGTTCGCCATTTCCAGATCATCGCTGAGGCCGTGGACATACCCATCATCATCTACAACATCCCCGTCTATTGCAGTCCGATCACGCCGGAGAACGTGAGCATCCTATGCCAGGACTATCCGCACGTGGTGGCCATCAAAGACAGCTCCTGCAACATGGTCACCTTCAACCATCTCTTGGACCTGACCGCCGCGGTACGCCACGACTTCAGCGTCCTGACGGGCGCCGAGGAGATGCTCTATCCGGCAATGATGATGGGAGGCAACGGCGGCATGATGATCAGCGCCTGCGTGGTGCCTGAACTACTGATCGAACTCGTACGCTGCGCCCGGGCCGGTGAACACGACAGAGCACGTCAGTTGCAGCTCTCCTTGTTGAAGTTAACCCGCGCCATGGGCGCCGTGCCATTCCCGGCTGGCTACAAGCTGGGCCTGGAGGCTCGGGGCTTCCCCGTGGGGGGAGACCGTCATCCCATGGGACCTGCAGGAGAGAGACTACGAGAAGCCTATCGTCCACTCGTCAGCGAACTGGTTTGGCAGGTGCTGGATGAGGCAGGCGTTACACCAGTAACTGGCAAAAGGCGGTGATACATTACGCCGAAGCCAACACTCGAGGAACCATGCAGGACTCCCCTGAAAGAGGTCATTCAGCCACAGAGACAGGGAGTACACAGAGGAAAGACCAAGATAGAAAACATCAGGTCAGGAGGCCTACTCACATGAACCTCGGACTGAACGGCAAAGTGGCGCTGGTCACCGGCGCCAGTAGGGGAATCGGGTTGCGCACAGCCCGACTGTTGGCCAGTGAAAGCTGCCATCTGGGAATCTGCGCGCGCAACGGCGATGATTTGGCCAGAGCCGCAGATGAGCTGCTGGACACGGGCATTCGAGTGAGTGCTGTCGAAACCGATGTCACCGACCCTGCGGCTGCAGCGCGGTTCGTCGACCAATGCGCCGCCGAATTGGACAGGATTGATATTCTCATCAACAACGTGGGTGGTTCCTCTGGCGGCGGGCTACTGGAGGCCACAGACGATGACTGGCGGCTGACGTTCGAACTCAACGTCTTGCAGGTAGTGCGCATGGTACGACTGGTGGTGCCACACATGCGGCAGCAAGGCGCGGGTGCCATCGTCAGCATAGCGTCCATCTCTGGATGGCATCAACAACTCTCGGGCACACCGCAGTACGGCGCTTCCAAAGCCGCTCTCATTTTCCTCACCGAGTGGCTAGCCCTGGAGCTGGTACACGACGGAATCCGCGTCAATACCGTCTCCCCCGGCTCAATCATCTGGGATGGGGGATCCTGGGACTGCTTTCGGGAAGAACACCCGGACTCGTTCGCCGCTTATGTCCGGGACGGGTTCCCCATGGGGCGACTGGGCAAGCCTGAGGAGGTAGCCAACGTCATCGCCTTCCTGGCCTCACCGCGCGCCCACTGGATTAATGGGCGGCACATCCCGGTGGACGGCCTGGAGCAACCCACTCCTGTTCAAGACTTTCGGCCTTGGTAGTCATGACAGATAGGAGGACAACGTGGATCATAGAACACCGAACCCTGAACTTTACGGCGTACCGTGGACCACAGATGAATTCAACGATATGCCCTATCGTGTGCTGGGGAGGTCTGGGCTGCGTGTCTCCAACGTAGGGCTGGGCACGTGGAAAATCGGGTATCCCGAGACTGGCGATGGATCGCGCCTGGACGAGAAGACTGCTTTGCAGATGCTCGACCGAGCCATCGAATTGGGCGTCACATTCTGGGATACTGCCAACCGCTACAATGCTGCCTCCGGTAACTCAGAGCGTGTGATCGGCACCTGGATGAAGAACAATCCCGATCAGAGGCGCAACGTCGTGCTGGCCACCAAGGTGTTTGGCGGAATGGACGGGCGGACACCCAACCATAGCGGCCTCTCTCGAGGCAACATCCTGGACTCCGTGTATGCCTGCCTGGAACGGCTGCAGGTGGACCGCGTGGACCTGCTCTATTTCCACTCCTTCGATCCCGTCACGCCAGTAGAGGAAAGCCTGGCCACCGTGGAAGATCTGGTTGGACAAGACCTGGTGCGCTACTTCGGCATGTCCAATTCCACCGTAGATCAGTTGGCGCTCTACCGAGCAGCAGAAGAGAGCACATCTATCCGTTGCCGGGTGCTGGCGGTTCAGAACCAGTTCGACATCCTCCAGGGTGAGTCGAAGCATCGCGGCGTCCTGGCATACGCAGCCCACACAGGTATATCATTCGTGGCCTACAGCCCCCTGGCCCGAGGCCTGCTCACTGAACGCTATCTGGATCCCGCCAAGGTGGGGCCTGGGGACCGTGTATACGACGAGGGGGAATGGGAAGGGCTAGCAAAGAGGAAGTCCCTCATGGCCCGGCTGCACCAGCTTGCAGCGCTGGCCCACGCGTGGGACCTGAGTCTGAACCAATTGGCTCTCGCCTACATGCTGACCTTGCCTGGCATGGGGCCAGTGATCCCGTCGGCGTCGTCCGTGGAGCAGTTGGAGTCCAACGGCGCCGCCGGCAAGCTGACACTGAGTGATGAACAGAAGATGCGGGTGAAGGAGGTACTCCGCACGCGAGTTCCCGCGGCACCCTAACGAACCAGAATGCGAGAAAGCAATCGCGCCACAGCGTACTAGACGACTCGATTGACCAGCGTGCCCAGCCCGCTGATAGTGCACTCCACCACATCACCTCGCTCCATGGGAGCAATGCCATCCGGCGTTCCCGTGGCGATGACGTCGCCGGGTTCAAGAGTCATGTGCTTACTCACAAAGGCCACGATCTGGGGTATCTTGAAGATGCAATCGGCCGTGGTGCAATCCTGTCGCACCTGTCCATTCACCCGCAAGGTCAGCCTGAGCTGATGAGGGTCCACTATCTCATCTTTCAGAACCAGGTGTGGCCCCATGGGGCAAAATGTGTCAAAGCTCTTCGACCGGAACCAGGGATGGGCCCTCCCTAGATCCATGGCTTGCATATCCCGGGCCGTGACATCGTTGATGATGGTGTAGCCAGCAACGTACTCGAAAGCCTCTTCCTCGGCTACGTTCTTGGCTCTCCGCCCGATGACGACGCCCAACTCGATCTCTGGGTCCAGTCGCGTCACCATGTCCGGATAGATGATGTCAGCATCTGGGCCGATGATGGACGAGGGAGCCTTGGTAAAGATGATGGGCTCATCAGGAGCGGAATGGCCGGCCTCCTGCGCGTGGGCCAAGTAGTTGAGCCCCAGGGCGATGATCTTGGATGGTCTCGTGACCGGAGACAGCAACTGGATATCCTCGTCAACCATATAGTGCTGCACCTGGCCGGATGTGTCCAGATAGGCAAGCAGCTCGTCCAGGCAGGGAAGCAGATCCGGCGTGTTCTCCAGGAGGTCCACCATGGTGGGCTCACGCCGGAGTTCGAGCCAGGGGAAGCGATCGGGGTGCGCTCGCATGACCTGGGTGAGATTGATCCATCGGCCATCCCCATCTAGACTGATAGCCGTTCGATTGTTGGTTTGACACACAAAGGACAGACGCATCGTAATCAGCTCCTTGCTAGTAAGTGTTGGCAGCCTCCGCTGGGGAGGACAAATGCACAGAGTGAATAGGACAGAGTAAGGAATGCACAGTATGAATTATGAAGAGGTAACGATCACAACCGCCCCTGGCCCTGGCGCGGGGCAGGCACGCATTGGGTTCGAGAGGCAACCCCTCGGACGATCCGTTGATGTCGTTGCCGGTCGACTCGGCGCCTGGAAGGTGGAGTTCACCGTCGGACAGGACGGGATCGCCGTAGGCGGAGGCGTAGCCCTGTGGGGGGCATACTCAGGTTTCCGCTTTGACGTGCGTCCTCAGGCTGCTTTTCCTGAGCGGCGAGGCTTCGTCACCGCCAGCACCACCGGCCGCGCCCAACTTGAACTCCACGTCAACAGCCGTGACCCTGGGCACACTTGCCCCATTGCCACAGTCCTGGTCCGGGGCGCCCCTTTGCTGGAAGGTGATGTGATCGCCCTTCGCTTCAACGACCGCTCCCAGGGCAGTCCCGGAGGGCTTGCCTTCCTCAGTGTCATGCTGGGAGTTCCAATCTACGTTGGAGTTGACGCCGATGGCTCGGGCATCTTTGT
>Ga0208279_1001857_pt1 | contig 10852 bp, 8 predicted proteins | sample AntAceMetag02UKM_FD_184766 | JGI IMG/M metagenome (GOLD analysis project Ga0208279, IMG submission 184766) | Saline lake microbial communities from Ace Lake, Antarctica - Antarctic Ace Lake Metagenome 02UKM (SPAdes) (version 2) | ecosystem: Environmental > Aquatic > Non-marine Saline and Alkaline... | reverse complement strand
CCGGTGTTCCCGCCGGTTCAAGACACACTTCGTTGGAGTCGCCGCTTTCAAGCCCTTCGGTGTCAAATGCTCTCGCCACAAAATAATAAGTTTTGGTTTCATCCAGATTATAAATTGTGCAGGTGGGTTCTGTGCCTTCCCAGGATGGATTGGTGTAATCGTATGATTGACCTTCCTCGCGTAAAAATACTCTGTAGCCTGCCAAATCAGGTTCGCTGTTGGGACTCCACTCCAGCGTCACCTGACCCGATTGAGCATCACCTGAAGATGGATTAACAGTTATGGTGCAAATATCGGTTTCCTGGAGACCATGGTTATCAGTTACTGTCAAACTAAAGATCAGTACATCTCCATCAGGACCAACGTCCGGAGCTGTAAAAGTGGGTTGCGCCGATGCAGGATCGGACAATGTCACAGGCGTGCCGCTGGTCTGAGCCCACTGATATGAGACAATTTCACCATCCGGGTCTGTTGAGTTGAAGCTATTTAAGGTGACGAGCTGGCCTCCATCAGCGGTCTGATCCGGGCCGGCGTCTGCTGTCGGCGGCTGAGTGACGTAAACATAACAATTGGCCGTGCCCTGAAGCCCTCCAAAATCTGTTACCGTTAACTGAAAGATAAGATTACTGCCATACGGGTCTGTTTCAGGGGCAGTAAAAGTCGTTATGTCTGCTGTGGGATCGGACAAGGTAACAGGATCACCATCAACCTGGGTCCAAAGATATGAAGCAATACCATCATCAGCATCTGTTGATATAGATCCATCCAAGGAAACTAGCGTCCCTGCGTTAGCCTCTATGTATTCTTCAGCAACGACTGCTATTGGCGGTTCGTTTTGCCAGCTGATATTGACAATACAAGAGTCGGTATCCTGGAGCCCGCCGGCGTCTGTTACGGTTAAATTAAAGGTCAGTGAAGCACCTTCCGGACCCACGTCCGGTGTTGTAAATATCGGCTGGGATGAAGCTGGGTCTGAAAGAGTGACAACCGGCCCTCCGATTTGACTCCACAGGTAAGAAGCAATGCCATCATCAATATCTAAAGAAGAAGATCCATCCAGGGTACCAACAACCCCCTCATCCACATTCTGGTCAGTTCCGGCGTTAGCTTCAGGCGGCTCGTTTAGCCAGGTAACGTTGACAATACAAGAATCCGTGCTTTCAAGCCCGCCTTGATCAACAACCGTCAATTCAAAGATCAGAGAAACGCCCCCCTCATCAACATCGGGCGCTGTTAAGGTTGGCTGCTGTCCGTTGGCATCGGAAAGGGTTACCTGAGGTCCGCCTGTCTGCATCCAATGATAAGAGACAATGCCGTCATCAGGGTCTGTTGAATTAGATCCATTCAGAGTAATGAGTCGGCCTTCATCAGCAGTCTGATCCGGGCCGGCATTTGCAATTGGCGGCTCATTAGCCGGTGTTCCCGCCGGTTCAAGACACACTTCGTTGGAGTCGCCGCTTTCAAGCCCTTCGGTGTCAAATGCTCTCGCCACAAAATAATAAGTTTTGGTTTTATCCAGATTATAAATGGTGCAGGTGGGTTCTGTGCCTTCCCAGGATGGATTGGTGTAATCGTATGATTGACCTTCCTCGCGGGCAAAAACTTTGTAGCCCGCCAGGTCGGGTTCACTGTTGGGACTCCACTCCAGCGTCACCTGAGTCGCCGCTGAAGCATCGGTTGTGATAAAAAACATGAAGCTGAATGTAAAAAGAACAAAACAAAAGAAAAAAACATAACTGTATCGATATGTTTTATAAATAGCCATGAGGCACCCCTTTCTCTCTGAACTTGATAACTGATAGAGAGAAAGGCGCCTGAATGGCCTGCCGCGCGATGCCTTTTGCCGTGTGCGGACTCAGTTCTACATCTTTTCGGCAACCCGGCTGTCATGGCTTTTTAAGCGTTAGACCCGTGGTTTTGCGTCCCCGCCTTTCAGCGGGTTTGCCCTTTCGCTCTGTAGTTGTATCGAGTATGGTTTTATGGATTTAAAAGATCGCTTGCGTTTTCGTACTCGATAAACCTAAAGAGCAAGGTGCGTGCCAGGACCGATCCTGTATTTTTAACTGATTGATTTAATTGCTATTTAATGATTAGGATGAAAGGCGAGGTCAGTGGAAGTCCGTGGAGTCGGGTGAAAACACCCTAAAAAAAAGGGAATTAATGCATATCTATCTGATAATATATCAAATAACGTGTATCGGGCAGCAATGCCCGATGCTCAGTCATAAGATCCCGAATTTTCCCATTTTTGTATAAAGAGTTTTCGGATCTATTTTCAAAGAGGCAGCGGTTTTTCCCCTTTGCCAGCGGTTTTGTTCAAGCGAATTCAAAATAAGCCGTTTTTCCAGGATTTCCATGGCGTGTGCAAGACCGGTGACTTCATTTCCAAGGTCAGGATCAATCCCGGTTACCAATTTATCGGTCTTTTTACCCATGTCCAAAAGGGGAAAATCGCCTAAAACAAGATACCTTCGAATCACACTTTCCAATTCACGAACGTTTCCATGCCAATTATAATTATATAAAACATCCATAATTTTTCCGGGTATGGCCGGTGTTTCTTTACCCTTTCGGTATGATTGAAGGAAATGCTCGATGAGCAAAGGGATGTCCTCTTTTCGTTCTCTTAAGGGGGGCAAGTTTATGGGAATTACACTGATCCGGTAATAGAAATCCTCCCGCATCAATCCCTTTTCAACCATTTCTGAAGGTATCTTGTTGGTAGCAAAAAGGATACGGACGTCAGATTTTCTGGCGCTGGTATCACCCACAGGAGTATATTCTCTGGTTTCAACCATCCGCAGTAATTTGACCTGCATATTCAGGCCGATCTCGCAGACTTCATCCAGAAATAATGTTCCCTGGTTGGAAGCATGCAAGTAACCGTTTTTGTTAACATCCGCACCGGTAAAGGCGCCTTTGCGATGTCCGAAAAACTCACTTTCAACCAGGTTTTCAGGAATAGCTCCGCAATTGACGGGCACAAAAGCTTTATTATTACGATTGCTCATATCATGGATGGACCTTGCGACCAGCTCCTTGCCTGTCCCGGACTCACCCAGGATAATAATGTTTGCATCGGTTGCAGCAGCCTTTAGGATGAGTTCATAGACCTTCTGCATGGGAGCGCTTTTTCCGATAAGGCGGCCAAACCGGTAATGTTCTTTAATGGAAGACCTGAGCTTGGTATTCTCTCTTCGGATATTTTCGGCTTCTTCCTGAATAGCCGCTTCTCGAAGCACGTCATGGGTAATATTTCTTGTAGCGGCGAGGATTGCCGGTCTGGTTTTCCAGTTAATCACTTTGATGTTGGTAGATATCCAAATTTTTCTGTTATCTTTGGTAACACAAATTCCCCGTTGTAAAGGTTCAAGATCTCCGTGGTTCTCTCCGGACTCAAAAACCCTGGCAAATAACTCCCTGTATTTGCCTTCAAAGAATTGAACAATTTTTATTCCAACGAGCTCTTTAGGGTCAGAATAGCCGAGCATTTCGGCAAATGAATTGTTTGACAGCAGGATTTTTCCGTCTTGAACCAGGATAACGCCATCAGGCGACAGCTCAACCAGTCTCTCAAACCTTGCTCGTTCTTCTTCCAGAGCGCTTTCGGCCTTCTTGCGGTCTTTTATTTCTCCCTTGAGCTCTTTAGCGTAGATTATTGACTGTTCATAAGCAATTTTTAATTCTTTAATCTTATGTTCAAGATCTTGAAAAGTTGGCTTTTTGGCCATTAGGACATCCTCCGGGTATACAGTCGTAATCTCCTGAATATTTATAAATCTTCGAGTATTAAATTTCGAAGTTTACCTTCGGCTTGATCTCGTTTACTCAGGGTAAAACCGGACAGTGAACTATCCTCAGTCGAACCCACCTCTGATTTTATTTCCAAAATTTCATCTATATTTTCCAGGAATACGTCTACCACATCAGGATCAAAATGCTGTCCGCGCTCTTTTTTGATAATTTCAAGAGCAATTGCCACAGGGTAGGGCTCCTTGTAAGGGCGTTTGGACGTAAGGGCGTCAAAAGTATCCGCAAGGGCAACAATCCTGCCGACCAGGGGAATTTTATCCCCGGAAAGGCCCCGGGGATATCCCTTGCCATTCCATTTTTCATGGTGGGAAAGTGCTATCTGCTCCGCAACCTGTAATATTTTTGCGGCTCATCGCTGTTTCGTGTGGGTAAAAACGGTCATTGAGAATGAGCCGTGTCTTGCATCCAGCTTCTTGAGCCAGAGTGGCAGTCGCGCTTCTATCGCCGTCGCTATTTCAAATACAGTGTGAAAAATCAGAGCTGTCAAGGCTGTGAGCGAAGCGAGCACCCGCAGGGCCTGGCCTTGATAGGGCTGTTTTTTCACGCTACCCTTTTTATAAGAAAGGCGAAAAGAAAGAAAATTTACCCACACGATATAGCGAATAGCCATTTTTGCTTTAGAATTGCCCAGTATTTTTGCCCCTATGGTTGTATGTGTTTTCATTAAATCAAATTCTTGGTCTGTCAATTTCCCCGATTTCAGCAAGATATGATCAGGGGTTCCAATTTTACCCACATCATGCATTGGAGCGGCATATCGTATGCTTTTAACTTCATCTGGCGGCAACCTGAGTTTTTCGGCCAAAAGGGCACTGTAACGGCTCATACGAACGATGTGGTCGCCCGTGTCTTCATCTTTGTACTCGGAGGCTAGTACAAGTCGGTGAATAGTATCCAAATAAGCTTCCTGTAATTCCCGATAGGTAGCTTTTAATTCTGAGACAGTCTTGTTTAGGTCATTCGCGTATTTTGTAAGTTGCCGATTGGCTGCTTCAAAATCTTTTTGGTTTTGTTTTGCGGTTTTGTAGACCTTAGCAAGATCTTCGGCATATTTTATCAGTTGTTCAGTAATAGAATAACCGGGAGAAAAGCTATTTATCTCCATGAAAGTGTTCCTTTTATGTTACGGGCGATTTTTTTATGCTCACACTGAATCTCGGACAGCTACCTATCCCAAAACCTCTTCCACCTTCCTGATCAAATCCAGAGGACTGAAAGGTTTGGTAAAATAATCGTTCGCACCGGCATCCATTCCTCTTTTTACATCTTCCACATCGCTTTTGGAAGTTAACATGATTATGGTGCATGCTTTGGTTTCAGGGTCGTTCTTTAAAATCCGGGTGGCTTCAACTCCGTCTATTTTCCCGGGCATCAAGACGTCCATGATAATCAGGTCAGGTGTTTCAGCCTTCACAATCTTAATGGCTTCTTCCCCGCTTTTTGCTTGAAGGATCTGATAATCTTCAACCCTGAGGGTAATTTCCACCAACTTTCTAATTTCCACATGGTCATCCACTATGAGAATCTTTTTCATTATTTTTTTCTCCATTTTATTCGCCTTTGCCGGAATACCCTGCAGCTTGCTGCAGGAATGAACGGCAAGGTGAACCGCGCCGAAGCTCATCAGAGCGAAGGCGGGTTAATTTCGCTATATCATTTTACGTTGGAATGGCTACGGCGCAATTCCGCTTTGATACCCCGCAGCTTGCTGCGGGGAGCTTCATCGAACGGGAATTATTTTTCTGATATTCAATCAAAGATTGTCAACCAGTTCCGATGGGAGCATTACCGATTTGTTAAAATGGTTCCCACGCATTAACTTATTTATTTTTGAACGAAAACCTCGCCATCGGGTCTCGGGTGTCAGGTGTCAGCGCCTCTGTTCATCATTCCTGAAACCTGACACCTGAAACCTACATTTCCCCTGAAACCTACATATCCCCTGAAACCTGAAACCAAAAAGTCTTGGAAAGCTATTAACAAACTGGTAATGCACCCGTCGAGTCTTTTGTCTCATCCAATACTTTTCGGACAGTTTTTGCCAGATCGGCTTTGACAATCGGCTTGTAAATAAATGCCTTGATGCCGATTTCTGAAACCGATTCCTCAGATATATTTTTGCTGTAGCCGGTACACAGAATAACCGGGATATCAGGCCTAATCTTCATAAGTTCGATGGCCAGGCTATCACCGGTCATGTTTGGCATGGTCATATCCGTGATGACCAGATCAAAATCATTCGGTTTTGTTCGGAACAGCGCTAAGGCTTCTCTGCTGCTGGTCCTTATTGATACGGTGTATCCAAGTCTTTCAAGAGCTTGACTCCCTATTTTTGCTATGGGGGCTTCATCGTCCACAAATAAGACTCGTTCTTTACCTGTAGGGAGCGTATCCGGTTGATATGGGCGGTGCTCTTGGCGCTTTCCGGTTACCGGCAAATAAACCGTAAACACCGTTCCTTGCTCTGGTTTGCTGTCCACCGAAATCTTTCCGCCATAGTTCTCAATTATACCATGGATCATGGCAAGCCCCATACCTGTTCCTTCTCCCGGGCCTTTGGTCGTGAAATATGGATCGAAAATGGAGCCAATGATTTCAGGAGCGATCCCTGTGCCGGTATCCGATACCTTAACTTCAATGTAGTTCCCCGGTTTTAAATCCAGCCTTTCCCGGGTTACGCTCCTATCCATCACGATGTCTTTCAGGCTGAACTCAAGAATGCCGCCTGTATCCTCCATGGCATGAGCGGCATTGGTGAACAGGTTCATCAGAATCTGGTGAACCTGCGTGGCATTACCCATTATCAAAGAGTCACTTTCGATGTTTTGCTTGATTTCAATGGTGGTAGGAATAGAGGATCTGATAAATTTAAGCACTTCTGTTGCAATGGTATCGACCTGGATCGGTTTTAATTCCTCCTCTGATTGTCGTGCAAAAGCCAGTATTTGCCTGACAAGGTCCTTGGCCCGTTTTCCTGCCGTATATACCTCTTGAAGATTGTCTTCAATGTGAGTGCCTTTTTCAACCTCGTCAAGCGACAGTTCAGTAAATCCTATAACCGATGACAGAATATTGTTAAAATCGTGGGCGATACCACCGGCCAGGTTGCCAATAGATTCCATCTTTTGGGCTTGGAGTAGCTGGGCTTCGAGCCGCTTTCTTTTACTTTCAGCCCGCTTTCTTTCCGAAATATCGCGCATGGTACCTACAAGCTTTATGGGATTGTCCTGTTCATCCCTGATCAATAGAGTAGAGATCGAACAAGGACGTTGGGTACCATCTTTGTCTGTTAGAGTAATTTCAAAGTTGCTAACTTTTCCTTTGTCTAAAATCAGTTTTAAAAATTCATCCCTATCTTTGGGGTTGGTATAAATATCATATGATGATTTCCCGAGTAACTCATTCCTGTTGTATTGAGAAATGTTCTTAACTGAAGGACTAATTTCCAGAATAGTACCGTCTATACTTGATTCGTAATAGACATCTTGTAAATTCTCAAATAAAGTATGATATTTTCCCTCACTCTCCCATAACGCCTCCTCCGCCTGCTTGCGCTCGGTGATGTCCTCGAATAGACCCACGGCGCCAAAAACCTTTCCATCTTCACCGATAATGCTCTGGTAAATAGCCCTCATGGATGTAGTGTTGGCGCCGGTGACAGACAGATAATCTCCTTCGTAATACCCCAGTTGGCCATTGAGAGAATCCTTGACCGCCTTAAGCATTTCTTTGTCATGCAGTCTTTCGAGCATGTTAAACCCCAGAATGTTTCCCCTTGGGGCTGCCATGATCTGTGTAAAATTGTCATTGAAATCCCTGATAATTCCGTTGGCGTCAAAATGCATAATTCCCAACGGAGCATTGTTGAAAATCATGCGATACCGCTCCTCACTCTCCCTCAACTTTTTCTCTGCCTGCTTGCGCTTGCTGATGTCATGAAACAAAGAGATGTAATATCGTATTTGATCCTGTGAGTCGCGAATCACAGATGAACTCACCATAACCCACACTGGGTGTCCGAGCTTGTGGATGAATCGCTTTTCATGGGAACTTTGCTCTCCAGCTCTTACTCGATTCAACCAATCGAAACAGCCGTCCAGGTCATCCGGTTCGGTAATTTCAACCCAGGTCTTACCCATCAATTCTTCCTCTGAATAGCCAAGAAACCTGCACAGCGTCTGGTTGACTTTCAAAAAGTAGCCATCGTTTGCCATTAAAGCTATTCCAGTTCACGTTGAAATTACATATACAGGTCAGGAGTTCTGAAATGGTACAACGTATGAGCGCGGTAAAGGGTAATTGTCGGTTTTGCTTTAACAGGACATTTTTATGTTTTCTTCGGTCCCAATACAGGCCTCTTCTATCCTTATTTGGTTGCATCCAATATCTTTATAAGAAAGACTCGAACTTTAGGATCTCGGTATATATCCATATCTTTCAGATCTGCCACCCGAGAGCGGAAGGCATCAATATCGGGATGTTCTTCCACCTGCATACCTTTTTCTTTAAGAAACTTAAGCCGGGCTGCATTTTTTGACCGATTATCTTTACGCTGGAACACCGCGGCCTCATGCATGGCTTCTTGAATCATTTTTTGGGTTTTGGCATTTAACGTTTGCCACCATTGGAGCGAAGCCACATCAATATGGTAGGAATAGTCATGGCGGGTAAGGGTCATGTGTTTTTGTATTTCATAAAATTTATAAATTTCCATGACCCAGAGCGGATTTTCCTGACCGTCGATCACGCCCTGTTCCAATTCAGTATAGATGGGCCATGGCATGGGGACGGGATTCGCTCCCAGGGCCTGCCAAATGGCTTTGTGGATGGGAGAGACCATGACTCTGATTTTTAGTCCGTTAATATCTTCGGGGCACTTAACCGGCCGTTTGTTGTTGGTAAGATTTCTAAAGCCATTTTCAGAAAAGCAAAGGCCTTTAAATCCGTACGTTTCAAGACTTTTTAGCAATTCGGCTCCTAACGGGCCGTCCAGTATGGTATCTGCCTGCTTATAGTTTTTAAAAAGAAAGGGATAGTTAATGACACTTGCCATGGAATCAAACGTGTCAAAAGGACCACCCGTAACAACAGCCATCTGAACGGTATTCATTTGCACCTGTTGTAAAATCTCAGTTTCATTGCCGAGCGAGGCGGAATCAAAGATTTGTACCTTGATGTTATCCTTGGATCGCTGTTCAATAAGTTCTTTAAATTTTTCTGCAACAATGTTTTGTGCCGAACCTGGTTTGGTCACAACACCGAGTTTGATTTTGACGGCAGCCATAGCAGTGTTTGCAAAACAAATTATGATGCCTATGATAAAAAGCGTTCCAAATCTTTTCATTACTTTATTCTCCCTTAAAAATTTCAGCGTCGGCTTTTTCGTAATACTGCCCCTTAATCCTTAACACTCGATACGCTATTGTTCCAAATATCGATATGCAACTTCCATGTTCCATCCGTCATTTTTTTCCAGATATGAACATTTTTGCTCGGTATCCATGTCGTTACCCGCCCCTGTTGCTGATATTCAAACTCATACTGAGTGACTTCATAGGCAATATCGCCATATCCGTCCATTTCGACCTCGACATCATTTCGGGAAATGAACTGTTTAACCAAATCTCTTTTCCACAACTCTTTGATTTCCGATCTCGATCGAACGATCTTTCCAAAATTAGGCATGATCATGGCATTTTCTGTATACATGTCGGCGATATCATCAATATTGCCACTGTCAATCGCTTGCCCAAACTTTAATTTCGCTGCTTTCAGTTGTGCCCTGTCAAATATTTCCTTCTGCACATGTCCGCAACTGACGAGCATAAAAACCGTAAAAAGTGCAATACACAACCCTGCTTTTTTATTCATTAGAATATCCTTTTTTACTTAAGGGTGTCTGTCCACCGGCAACTTCTCAACACCTGTACGCGGAATTCCTTTCTCCACCGTTTCAAGCTCCCTTTTCTTGTCCTGGGCCAAATCTACGTTATAAAACTCTCCGCCATGAGGGAGCGCCATGAAAAAATTATGGATATTGTCTATCTCAACCGTCACATTTTGAATCCGGCATTCCAGCAAATGCCCTCCGGCTTTTTTATCCCGAGTGATAAAGTGCATGTGATACCCTGGGACATTTATTCCTTTCACATAGGCAGGAGAACGAAACCCCACAATGGTTCCCTCTATATTCTGAAATTCAAAGAACGCCTGCTCTTTCACCACTTGGACAAGCGGAGGATAAGGTTTGTTTTGTCCGGGAACGCTCCGGGTCTTGATATATTTGAATTTACCCTCTATCTTGATGGCATAGAATATATTCCGTGACGGCAACAGACCATCCAGGTATGTCTTTAACTGGGTATAATTATTTGTCGTATCCAGCGTCACTGTCTTGTCGGGGGCAAAGAATGTCACCACGGCAAAGGGGGTCTTCATCGAGTCTTTAACCGGATATGCCACACCATCCATCTTTATTTGATAGAATGCGCCCTCCAGCCCAATCATTTCGCCATCCAGGGCATTAAAGGTCCCTATGCCAAAATCACCATTTCTTTTCAGCTCTCCGAAACTTACATCTCCATCATAGACTCCTTTAAGCAAGGCATTAATGGTAGATGATTGAAATACGACATCATTTTTTTGTACGTGGGCACAGCCCAAGACTGTTGAAACGGTTAAAATGACAAGCACTATAATACAATGTATATATCTCTTCATTCCTTCCTCCACGAATCGCTTATTCTTTCGTTATTTTATTACTTTAAAGGCTTGAGATTAGCGTGTGCTATCCATTTCCAACCGCTGCCAGTCTTTAAGAAGGCGCTGAGTCGGGGGGCCGGCTTTTTGGAAAGCAGCTTTCCTTTGATGGTCTCTTTTACGGAAACAAAATAAGTGGCAATAATAACCGGGCCGTTTCGAGTTATTTTAATGTCGCTCAGGGTGTAGTTACCAAGTTTTAGACCTTTGATTGCTTCTATTTCTTGTTCACGATTACTTGAGCCAAACTGGTGTACGGACTGAAAGCCCTCGGCAATTG
>Ga0208279_1001854_pt1 | contig 10885 bp, 8 predicted proteins | sample AntAceMetag02UKM_FD_184766 | JGI IMG/M metagenome (GOLD analysis project Ga0208279, IMG submission 184766) | Saline lake microbial communities from Ace Lake, Antarctica - Antarctic Ace Lake Metagenome 02UKM (SPAdes) (version 2) | ecosystem: Environmental > Aquatic > Non-marine Saline and Alkaline... | reverse complement strand
GTTCCGGAATAAAACTCCCACTTCTCCGACTGTTATATATGAACCAACATTTAATTATCAACATGGAGGAGATTTAACTATGAGTACGGGGAACAAAAAACCAAGTACACGCGACAATGTCGGAAATCTGACCTCTCCTGATATTTATGCCGATATCCGTCGCATGATTGAGGAGACTCGATCCGCCGTAGCTATTGCCGTCAATGCTGGGCTTACCAATTTGCATTGGCGCGTAGGAAAAAGATTACGGGAAGAAGTCCTTCATTGCGAGCGGGCAAAATATGGGAAGGAGATTGTGCAAGCACTGTCTGCGAAATTGACAGCCGAATATGGAAGAGGCTGGAGTAAGCGCAATCTGGCATACATGATTCGTTTTGCCGAAGTTTTTTCAGATGAACAGATTTTGCACACACTGTGTGCAAAATTGAGTTGGAGTCACTTCCGGAAGGTTATCTATCTTGACGATTCCCTGAAGAGGGATTTCTACACTGAGATGTGTCGGATTGAGAACTGGAGCACCCGAACGCTTCAGAAGAAGATCGACTCTATGCTTTATGAGCGTACCGCCTTGTCCAGGAAACCGGAGAAGACAGTCCGGCATGAATTAGAACAACTGCGCGAATCCGACCGGACAACCCCGGACCTGGTCTTTCGAGACCCATATTTTCTAGACTTTTTGGGTTTGAATGATCGCTATCTGGAGAAGGACCTTGAGGACGCCATCCTGCGCGAAATGGAGAATTTTCTATTGGAATTGGGTAATGGCTTTGCCTTCCTTGCCCGCCAGAAACGCATTCAGATTGATGACGATGATTTCTACATCGATCTGCTCTTCCTGCACCGGCCGTTAAAACGCCTGATCGCTATCGATCTGAAATTGGGCAACTTCAAACCGGAACATAAAGGCAAGATGGAACTCTACCTGCGTTGGTTGGACAGACACGAGCGCCAGCCAGGGGAGGAGTCGCCCTTGGGTATCATTCTCTGTGCCGGCAAGAAACAGGAGCAGATCGAGTTACTCGAACTGGGCAAGTCAGGCATCCATGTGGCTGAATACCTCACGGCATTACCTTCCAGAGAAGTCTTGCGGCACAAACTTCGCAAGGCGATTGAACTATCCCGCAGACGATTGGCAGACCGGGGGGCGGAATGATAAGCCACAAGCCTTATCCTGCTATGAATAAAAAATCAGGGTCACCCATTAAAGGTTTTCGTCAAGGGTAAATTTTAGAACAAAGTTCTCCCTGGACGGCGCTAAATCACAAAACGCTGCCTATAAAAATTGATTTTGAAAAAACGGGGTCAAGCCTCGATTCTTGACAGTTAAGCACAACTTTGGTGCTTTATTGCCATGCCAAGGGCATTGAGAATTGAAAGAATCAGGGGCTAATGGGCTAGAGAGTTGGGGTCAAATCTTTAATCTTGACAATAAATGAAAAACAGGAGCAAACCTCGTAAGCACGAATTAGGAAAGAATCGGGGGAACTCCCCGGCTACCGACAGATATTGAGATCTTTGAAGCTCGTCGATCGGTGCCCCGAGAAGATGCTAAAAAATACCTGATAACAGAATCAACCGGGAGAAAGGATTAATCTTGCGCGGGGTGGAGGGACGGGAGTAAACTGCTTAGGTGCTTGGGGTCGGACCTACCCAAGCAAATAAATATCAATGAATTGCTGAAATTTACCCCCCTGTTTATGTTGCGGATTAAAGTCATAAGTGCAACCGCGAGGTTCCGGAAAAGCACCCGGGAAGACGGATAATCCTTGCGCGAGATGAGAAGACGGGAGTAAAATGGTAAAAGCTTGAATTTTAAGCCGGAGCACCCCAAGATGAAGGATTGAGGCACAAAAAAATTTTGTCTACAGCCCGGCGCTGGATAAAATATCTGGCTTGACTATAGGGCATCAACGCAAGCAGACAGTTATGAAGGAGAAGAGATGAGAAGATGGATGATGGGTTTGTCAATATTGTTAGGACTGGGTTTCGGCCTGGTCTCTCTGGCCGCCGACTTTAATGGGGACGGGTGTGGAGATATCGCTTTCTTCCGGGCGCGCACCGGGCTCTGGTCGGTGCGGCAGGGTACACGGGTCTACTTTGGCGACTACTTAGATGAACGCGTCCCCGGCGATTACAACGGAGATGGCACGACCGATATTGCGATCTTTCGGGGCGACTCCGGTCTCTGGGCGGTCCGGGGGGTAACCAGGGCTTATTTTGGATCGGTGGTTGACGAACCCCGGGCCCGGGACTACAACGGAGATGGCACGACCGACATCGGGATTTTTCGGAGAGCTACCGGATTATGGGGAGTGCGGGGAATCACCCGCTGTTACTTTGGCGGTTCTGCGAATTTGTCGGTCCCGGAGGATTACAACGGCGACGGGACGGACGATATCGCGATCTTCCTCCCTGGGACTGGTTTGTGGGCGGTCCGCGGAATAACACGATTCTACTATGGACGCAGCGACGATCTCCCCATCCTGCCGGATTATAATGGGGACGAAGAATGCGAGATCGGGATTTTTCGTTCATCTTCGGGATTGTGGGCGATTGCCGGTGTTACCAGATTCTATTTCGGAGTTGAAGGCGATTGCCCGTTGACCGGCGATATCGATGGTGACGGCAGTTCAGAGTTTGCAATCTTCAGGCCGGGACAAGGATTATGGAGAGTAAGGAATATCACTTCTTATTATTATGGTTCCAAAGGAGATATGCCGACGTTGGGGTGTCCCAACTATTCGCCCCATAGCTATACTGATAATGAGGACGGGACGGTTACCGACAACGTCACCGGTCTGATGTGGGCCGCGGACGGGAGTGGGGATGGGTGCGCGAGCGGCGGGGAGCTGGACTGGAGTTCGGCAATCAGCTGGGCGGAGGGAATCAGTTTTGCCGGCTACTCGGACTGGCATATGCCGGACGTGCGGCAACTAACCGGGATCATGGAGATCTGGAGGGCCAACCCGTATGCCTATACCATACCTTTAGTAAATCCCACATATTTCCCCAACACCAAAGCGGATGTTTACTGGACAAATTTTGACGGCTCGACTATCCCGGACACCGCCTTTTTTATCGGCTTTGACATGGGCGACCTGGCTCCGGCTCCTAAAAATATGCCCACGTACGTTCGCGGTGTTCGCAATCCTTAGAAAAAAAACAGGGTTACCCCAAACAAAAAGCAGGGTCACCCATTAAAGGTTTCGCGTCAAGGGTGAAGAGTCAGGGTCACCCATTAAAGGTTTTCGTCAAGGGTAAATTTTAGAACAAAGTTCTCCCTGGACGGCGCTAAATCACAAAACGCTGCCTATAAAAATTGATTTTGATTTAATCGGCTTCACAATAAACTCCAATCGCTTATCCCACGCCTGTTACTTCGTCGGGTTTTGGATTAAGAAGTAGTCCTTAAAGAACTATTCCGTCCAGTCACCCATCTGGTTCTAGGCTGTCTTCGATCCTCTACTATTTGATAACTCCCAGGAGCCCCAGGCATCAATACCGGGATTTTTTAGAAATCCTTGATGATCGCCATAATTCAGGCTCAACGCTGATCACCAGTAAGTTCCCACTCCAACATCCCCCCGAGAGCATCATTCCCTCATTTAAACCTTATTATTAAAAAGGGGGACGGTGTTAAATAGTTAAATAACCACTTCCCCTCTCTCCTGGATACCGCTATACAGCTTGAGAACTTTGTTCTGACCCAAAACGAGATCTTCCAACCTCCGGGAATTCTCCCCCGAACAGTTCAAAACATACCATTCCGACCACAGTTTTTGGGGTCGGACCTGCCTAAGTGATTGTCGGGGAATAGGGAATGGAAAATGGAGCCGCACAAAACCAGCAATCCCGCGGTAGCGAAGCTACTTTGCGGGCATGAACTTCGTTCATCGCGGGGTAAAGTTTTATCCCCCAAAGTGGCCTTCTAAGGAAGATTATTTCCGAGTTTGACTGGTCTCGCCCCAAATAATAAGTCCTGGATCTTCATGTTCAAATCCAGGGGCCAGGTGCAGTCCAGTTTTTGGGAGATGTTTGATTGCTGGAAATGGACGTGACAATAGGGGTAAGAAATTCATAAATCGCAATAGCTATTTCCTTGAATTCTTCCGGAAGATATTCCTGCTTCAGTTTTTTTCGGAACGCCATCCATTGGATCTGTTTTGATTCGAGGAATGATTCCCTTAGTATCTCAATTTCCGGTGGTACTGTTGTCCCGCGCTTTTCGAAGGTGAGGCGGATGGCTTCAGCCAGCGTAGTGCCGACAAAGCTGAACTGTCGGGACAACATCCAGATATCATAAAAGTCTTTCATCCGGCTGTTCAACTCCCCACGCTTGACCATTACTTCGTACTTTTCTGAGATCAAGCTTTCCCGGCTGTAACAAAGCATCCGCGCTGCCGGGAAATCAAGAATGGTCGGAAGATCAGCTTCTTCCACGCCCGGATATACTACATCACCGAAACCGATGTCGATCTGCATGAGTATCCTTGCAGTACCCAATTTTCCCGAAAATAGAATTCTGGTTCCTTCATAATCAGCGTCTTCGGTAATTCGCTCAGTTTTAATTGAATCGGAATCGAAAATAAGGCCATCTTCTCCTACGTCCACGGCCAAAATGTCGCGGAACTGTTCTACGAGGTTATATTCGTCGGTATTAGTTTTCCCCAACAAGTCGATATCCATAGTCGGGCGAAGTTCAGGCGACCGCCATACTCTTAACATTAAAGCTCCCTTTAGTATAAATCGATCGGCATGAGCAGATTGAGAGAGCCGGTAGAGGAATCGCTCCATAGCATAGTATTGAAGCAGCTCATTAAATGGTCGTTGATCGCTTCTGGCGCGGTTGAGAAGACGTTGCCGGACTGAGGCTGATATGTTTTTTGGGGAGTTCATACAGTCGCCTCCAGATATGGCCGCATTACTTTTTCGACCCGGCATATCCTGGCGTATTTGAGCAGTTCATCTGCATCGAATCTTTTCCGAATTCTATAGAGCTTCAGCGCTTCCAGGACGACATCCATTCCGATCTTATTGCGGAATTTAAAACAGTCCGCCAGGGTTTTCTCAGGGCTGTAGATTTTGATGGTCACCCCATCAATCCGATCTTCCACGATGCCTGCTTTATATGATGCATTGGAGAATCTGTGGCCGCGGATAGGAGGAAAGTCGAGAGAAGGGATCCGCGAGTTACGAGGCACCGCAATGGAAACTTCGTGAGGAATCTGGGTCGTAATCTCATGATAGGCCAGTGCGGAGATCAGACAGATAACGGCGTTGGGAAAGCGGAGGCTAACCGTAACCAGATCAGGGTTGCTGATAGGAGGAAGTTCCGCCAGTCGATATATACCCCTGCTTATTTGTTCGATGACGCCCTTATCCCGGAGAGAATAGAGCATATAACGTGAGATGCCGAGCTTTATGGCTTCGCTCATTCGAAGTTGGCCGCCGTGTTGGCGGAAAATCTTTTCGGGTTGTTCTTTCATGCGTGCCTCCAGACAAAGTGTAACCATATGTTGTTATGTGAAAACAATATGTCTGAATCTATTCAGTAAATCAAGAAGAATCTAAAGAAAATTCAGTGTCACAAAAGAGTCTTCGGAAGCTGGGAGAAGAGTTGGGAGGGATAAGCGCCGGCGGCTTAACGCATACTCATCAGCGGATACAGAATAGCATGAAGAAAGATGAAAAGCCATCTCAACCAGTGAACCGGATTTATCAAGAGATCATTAGTCAATAGTCAGGGTTTGACCCTGATTTTTCAGACCACTGAGAATTGAATATCCGGGCTTTCCCGGCATTAGTCAACTCTGCTCAGCTCTTTGTTATGGTTTAAATGAGGATGATATGTTGCTTTCCCCAAATCAACTTGATTTCTCAGAAAAGACGATAGCAAAACTTCAAAAACCTGAACCAAAGAAAGATAAGTAAGGTGTCCTCGGACTTGGGCTGCGCGGGATTGTATTTGTGTTGACTTTTTCGCACTCAGTATCCACTATAAAACCCGGGTTTCGATATGTGATATGTGGCTATGAAATCAGATTGCAAAAAACAGGAGGCGTTTCAAATGTCTGAGAAAAAACATATTGGGGTTTATAACGATTGGGGGAAACTAAAGGAAGTCGTGATCGGGGTTGAGGATGATACAGTGGAGCCGGAATGGATGAGCGGGTTAAGGTTCCTGTCCAAAGAAAGTGTAGAGGGCCTTAAGAAATACGGAGGCATGAAAATGGCCGAAGTATATCCGGATCATGTTACAAAGATTAGAGAAGAAATCGAAGGGTTGGTTCAGGTTTTGGAAGAACGGGGAGTCATTGTTCACAGAACAAAGCCCATGAAGCATAAAGAGGTGAAAACATACCTCGATACGGTGCAGAAGGGAAATCATTCTTTCGGAGGAGAAGACTATTTCCGGGTTATAGCCGATAACGTTATATTGATAAATTCTCTGAGATTACCCTTCAGGAGAAAGCAGACATTCGCCGTGCGGGAAGTACTGGAACCCCTTATTAAAGGGAGCAACGCCCGATATGTCGCGATGCCGACTCCGAGTCCGCATTATGATGAGTTTGACACCTTTCTTGAAGCGGGGGATATTTTAACGGATGGCTTCAACATTTATGTCGGCCATTCCGGTGTCGGATCGAGTGATGCGGGGATTGAATGGCTGCAGCAGTATATGGGCGCGGAGTATAAAGTATGGACCGTTCAAATCGATTCCAACATCTTGCATCTGGACTGCGTCATGACATTGATCAAACCGGGGCTGCTGGTCTATTATCCGGAGCTCGTCGGGGAGCTGCCTGAGACGCTTAAGAGCTGGGAAAAAATCAAATTAAAAAGAAAAGAAGGGGAAGAAGAACCATTCGGCGCGAATAATCTCAGCTTGGATGAAAATACGATCATTGTTCCTTCCAGCTATCCGGAGGTGGCCGAAGAACTGAAAAAACGGGGCATGGAGGTGATCGTGCGACCCTTTGAGATAACCATATCATATGGTGCCGGGCCCAGATGTTTAACTGCTGTCTTGAAACGGGATCGTTAACGCGGAAAACAAAGAAAGGAGTATTTTAAATGCCTGAGAAAAGAATTATCGGCGCGTGGAATGAATGGGGAAGGTTAAGAGAATGTGTCATCGGCCAGGTGGACGATTGTATTGAGGCAGGGTATATTCCTGCTCTCGTTTGGGTGTCGGAAGAAGGGAAAAGAGGATTACGAAAAAACGCGGGCAAGGCCTTAAAAAAAGCATATCCGGATATTTATAAACGGATCCGGCACGATTTGGATTTATTGGCAAAAACATTAAGAGACAATGGTGTAAAAGTTCACAGAACACTTCCCTTAAAAAATGAAGAGGAGAAAACGTTCCTGGGTAATGTGCAGGTCGGGAACATGCCTTTTGACGGCGCAGATTTCTTTCGCGTGATCGGCACAAAAGTTATTCTGCTTAATTCATTCCGCATGCCGATGCGGCGTAAACGCGTCTGGCCGATCCGCCGCGTGTTAGAGCCCTTGATTATGGGCAGCAATGCCGAATACGTAGCAACTCCCCCGCCGTCACCACATTACACCAAAAATGAATTATACATAGAAAACGGCGATATCATGATAGATGGACATAATGTCTATGTAGGTATGTCAGGAAACGGTTCCAGCGCGGCCGGGATCGCCTGGCTCAAACAGCTGCTGGGAGAAGAGTACCGGGTTTATACGGTCCCCCTGAAACCAAATCTTTTTCATCTGGATTGGGTTCTAACTCTAAATAGACCTGGATTACTGACTTATTGTCCGGAAGCACTCCTGAACGAGTTGCCCGAGCCGCTTGAAAAATGGGATAAAATAAAAATCAAATCGAGCGAAATTGCCGGCGCGAACAATCTCAGTATTGATGAGAATACTATCGTAGTGGCTGAGCACCAGACCCGTATCGCGAAAGAATATCAAAAAAAGGGCATGAAGGTTTTGACTCTTCCCATGCAGGACACGATAGCTTATGGATCCGGTCCCAGGTGCCTGGTGGCAGTATTGAGGCGTGATCCATGAATAAATTAAAACCCAGCTTTCCCGGGGAAAATATGCCCTTTAAGCCCGAAAAACCTATGACAACAATAAGCGGTTGGATTTCAGTTTGTAAGAACAAGCATATGTTTTCGAAAAAACAGGGTCACACCCCAAATACTAAGTCTATGATATAGCTGCTCTCAAATTCAACCCAGCATCTACAACCCCCCGGAAGGGAGGTTTTTCCTTGCGTTGGCAAGACTAAATAGGTACACCTTTTGCCTTCCGGTTGTTTCTAGTCATTTAGCCATATACGATACAGGTGAGTGTTTGCATTTGAGTAATCCGTCACCAGTGTTGATCAATTGTTTTACATCATGGCTGACTGGATAAGGCCATAAAAATAATCAGAGCAAAAAAGAGTCTTCGGAAGCTGGGGGAATAGTGGGGAGGAATAAGCGCCGCCGACGTAACGCATACTCATCAGCGAATCCGGAACAGCATGAAGAAAGATAAAAAGCTATCTCAACGAGTGAACCGGATTTATCAAAAGATTATTAGTCAATAGTAGGGTTTGACCCTGATTTTTTCTAATTTTGTAAGATAAATTTAAAAGGCAACAGTTTCGATTGTTGCCTATTTTTTTTACTTTACTTCTAAAATTCGTCCCCAACTTGCTGGAACTGGAATAGAATTACAATCAAAAGACTCATCATTATTTAACAAATCCCTACTTGAATTTGATCTAAACTCAAAGAATTTTTCTTTATCGGAAATGTTGATAAGAATAAGCAGATTTTGTGTTTCTGTTTTCCGTGAAAAAGAAAAAAAATCCGATTCTACTTTCATTTCATTGTAATCACCATTTTTCAGAGCATCGGATGATTTTCGTATATTGGATAATTTGCTGATTGTTTTTATCAATGATCCATCAGATTTTCTGTACATAGAATCCAAGTCCAGATTCGGGCGTAATTGCATATCATTATGTCCGCCCTTTTCACCTCCAATTCCCCATTCGCTACCATAATAGATTGATGGAATTCCCGGCATGGTAAAAAACATAATATGTAATGGATATAAATGTTTTCTTTGATGTAAAGATGTTGCAATTCGATTCACATCATGATTGTCCAGAAAATTGTATAATTTTAGGTTTTTATACATGCCGTTTTCACCAGATTGTCGTCTGATTGAATAAGCAATCTCATGCAAATTATTATCATTGAAACTTGAATACAATCCTTTGTAACATTCATAATTTGTCGTGGAATGTAAACTTTCAGGATTTGCCCAATTATTATAATCACCTTTAACAACTTCACCCATTAACCAAAAATTTGGTTTCATTGATTTTGTAAATTTGGAAAGGTTTTTCATAAAATTTGGAGTCAACGACTCAGCAGCATCCAGTCGCAATCCATCGATATCAAACTCATGAATCCACATTTTTGTTGCATCAAACAAATGTTCCTCCACATAGGAATAATCCAGATTCAATTTCACAAGATTGTAATTTCCGTCCCAGGTTTCATAACTAAAGGGATCACCTAATGGACTTCTCTGAGAAAAATCTATTCCTGTAAACCAATTTCTGAACATTGAAAACTCACCATTCTGTTGCAAATCTTTGAAAGCAAAAAAATCTCTGCCAACATGATTGAAAACACCGTCAAGTATCACTTTTATATTATTTTTATGTAATTCATCGATAACCTTTTTTAGTGTTTCATTTGTTCCAAGACGTCGATCGACTTCAAAATAATTTGTTGTATCATATCCATGCTCCACACTTTCAAAAACAGGTCCCAAATAAAGTGCATTTATCCCAAGTTTTTTGAAATAAAAAATCAGGGTCACCCATTAAAGGTTTTCGTCAAGGGTAAATTTTAGAACAAAGTTCTCCCTGGACGGCGCTAAATCACAAAACGCTGCCTATAAAAATTGATTTTGATTTGATCGGCTTCACAATCAACTCCAATCGCTTATCCCACGCCTGTTATTTCGTCAGGTTTTGGATCAGGAAGTAGTTCTTAAAGAACTATTCCGTCCAGTCACCCATCTGGTTCTAGGCGTTCCTTAATTCTCTACTACTCTACCATTAAATAACTTCCAGGAGCCCCAGGCATTAATGATGCCCCAGAAAAACTTCAGTACCGTACCATGTCCAAAATGAATATGCACAAATCTGTGGATCCTCAGGCCTGATCAAATAATAGGCCTGAGTCCAAACCCGCGTGGCTCACAGCACGGGCGGAATAGCAGAACGGACTTGACTGTATGGCCAATCAATCAAAGTGAGTTTGTGGCAGCTTCCAATCAAACCTATTGGCTTTTCACCAACCCTGCGTCTGGATCACTGCCACAACTCATTTATCAGCCGAACATCTTTTTCGCGTCAAAGTCCACCTGGTCTCGCATGATGTAAAAGCAGGCTTTGGAAATCTTACTTGCCAGTGCCTTGGTTGCCACGACCTGCTTTGACCGGGCCATCTTCTTTTGATGATATCGCTTTGCTTCCGGGCAATATCTCCTCATGTAATTGGCTGCCTCAACATACGCCCAGCCCAGATATTTGTTGCCGTTCTTCTGGTTTAGGTTCCTCTTCTTCTTGTTGTTTGAGGTATGAATAGCCTTCACCGTTCGGCAATAAGAAGCATAGTTCCCCGCCCCGGCATATCTGCTCAAGGGGCCGGTTTCCAGCATGATGGTCAAAGTCAGTATCTTCCCGATCCCCGGGACCGTCTGAATCTTCTCATACTCCGGCTTAATCTTGACCCGTTTTTGAACCTTCTTCTCGAATCTCCGAATCTTCTCGGTAAGGTGCCTGATAACGGAGATATTTGTTTCTCCGATTAAGATCAGATACTCATCATTAAAATAA
>Ga0208279_1001850_pt1 | contig 10923 bp, 7 predicted proteins | sample AntAceMetag02UKM_FD_184766 | JGI IMG/M metagenome (GOLD analysis project Ga0208279, IMG submission 184766) | Saline lake microbial communities from Ace Lake, Antarctica - Antarctic Ace Lake Metagenome 02UKM (SPAdes) (version 2) | ecosystem: Environmental > Aquatic > Non-marine Saline and Alkaline... | reverse complement strand
TTCTGAACCTGGCCACAGAGAATTCGGAGATAACGGTGGCGGCCCGTGAAAATGCCACTTCAACAAAGAACATCAGTGATTTGCAAACCATTTTAACAGATATTATGCAAAACACAAAAATTGATGAGTCCAGCCTCCTGGCAAGTTATATTCAGGATTCTTCATACAAGTACTTAAGATCAAGATACACTCACGTCAAAAACAACGGGGTTAAAAAGGCGCCGTTTTATGTGCTTCTCGGCGCACGGATGCCCGCCGTATTGATAGAAACGTCGTTTATCAGCAATCCCAGGGAATGCAAACGATTGAGCAGTGCAAGCTATCAGGAGCATTTGTGCGAGGGCATCATAAAGGGCATACGAAAATATGTGGAGAAATCCAGATCTGCTTCATGATGATAACACCAATGCCAGGGAAAGGTTAAAACGCCGGGTCAGCAGTGCCGCACATGCTAACAGACGTCTTGCTTCTGGTGTTTGCAGTAGCGAAAAACTGCGTTTAGCATGAAAAAACATGCGGCTGAAATCATTCAAAGAATACGCTTCGAGTGCTGCTTTATAATGGGTCAGAGATTCCTCTTCTATATCGAGTAAAGGGCCCAATTCGGTTTTGCAGCGGCGACAGGTGCGCATGCCTTGATATTTTGTATTACAGGTAGGACAGCGTTCCATATTAACGGCCTTTTCTATCCCATATAAAAAAGAATATCATCAAGTTCATTTCTAAACGTTTCGGCATCTTCCATTCGGTTTTCCTTCAGCGCATCGCGGATATCTTCTATCAGGTTAATCATTTCATTCTGGTCGTCTTCGGCACCTTCTGACAGCTTTTCTTGGGCACGCCTGATGATTTCGTCATATTGGGGCGGCGGTTTTGTTATGTCGGCCTCTGTTTGGACCTTCTTTTCGTTGGATATTTCCGATTTCCGGCCTTCTGCCCAAAGTCCGTTAATGCGCTTTTGAGTTTGTGAAAGTTCTTCCTCGGTAAACCTTGAAATAGCATTTTCAATCACAGCGTTGATCTTCTTGGCGGTTTTTTTCTCAACGGCTTCGATTTTCAGAATTCCGTTCAGATCCAGGTCAAAATTCAGCATGATCTTGGAGTTTGCCGGAGACGGTGTTAGATTAAACGTGTAATTTCCGAGCAATATATTGTCCAGTGCATCGGGTGCTTCCCCCTGATAGACTCCGATATCCACGGCCTCCTGGTTGTCAAACATAGTATAAAAAACGTCGCTTTTCTTTGTCGGAATCTTGGTATTACGCCGGATCAACGGAACGAACATGGACATGCACGGCACACCGTCTACTTCGCCTACAGCGGAGGTGCCGAAAGTATACGGCGTAATATCTACCAGTACGGAGGAACTTTCCATTCCCATTTCTCTACCTGCCTGCATACCGGCACCAATGGTCACACACAGATCCGGATCGATTTCGCTGTGAGGCAAACGTCCGAATTTTTCTTCCAACATTTGAGATATCCTCGGAATGCGGGTTGACCCGCCCACCAGTATGATTTTGTCGATGGCTGACGGGAGCATCGAGGCATCCTTTAGTGCTTTGTTCACAGCTTCCATGGTTTGAGCCAGATTTTCCTCGATCATTTCTTCGAACTCCGCCCTGGAGAACTCCAGCGACAGGTGAAGATCCTTGAATTCCTTTTTGCCAATGTGATCTTCTTCAATGGTAGTGTATGGTGCGGACGACAATTCCACTTTTGCGGCCTCGGCAGCACGTTGCAGTCTGGCCATCACCGCTGGGTTATCTTTCACCGTAATTTCAAGCTCCGACTCTATATGTTCCACCAAACGATCGACAATTTTAAGGTCGAAATCGTCGCCGCCCAAATGATTATCGCCGGTGCTGGACAGGACTTCCACTACACCGGACTCTATTTTAACTATAGATACATCAAAAGTGCCGCCGCCAAGGTCGTAGACCATAACCCTTTGAGTTTCCGGGTTCATGCTTTCATAAGCAAGCGATGCGGCCGTGGGTTCATTGATTATCCGGGCTACTTCAAGTCCGGCAATTTCGCCGGCCTCTCGGGTGGCCTGTCTTTGGGCATCGGTAAAATAGGCCGGTACTGTGATTACAGCTTTGGAGACCGGGCGGTTGATTTTTTTTTCAGCGCGTTCTTTAAGCGCCTTGAGGATAAAGGCCGAAATTTCCTGGGGTGAAAAAGATGATTCGCCCAATTGGAGTTTTTGATCCGTACCCATGCATCTTTTTACCGAAAGGACAGTCCGTTCCGGAGCTATTAACGCCTGGTTGCGCGCTTCTGCGCCAACTATTATGTTTCCATCGTCTCTAATACCTACACAAGAAGGCATAATGCCGTTGTCGCCCTCTGCAATAATTTCTGTTGTGCCGTTAAAAACAAAGGCGACTTCAGAATTGGTGGTACCCAGATCTATTCCAATAATCGGTTCCATATTCTGTCTCCGTTCTTAATATTTGTAATAAGATATACACAAGCATAATACGTCTGTCGAACTATTTGTTCACTATCACTTCCGCAGTACGGATCACTTCATTTCTTCTTACAAAGCCTCCTACCTGTTCTTCAATTACTACGCCTGTTTTCTTGTTCAGGTCGCTACCCTGGCCCACGGCCCGCATAGTAGCAGGATCAAAAGGCTTGCCCAGAGCATCCACAAGGGTTATCCCGAAATAGGACAGCGCCCGGTCGAATCGACGAAGAGCCATTTCATATCCTTTAACAATACCTTCTATTCCCCGTGGTGGGCGGATGAACAATCGTTTGGTTGCAGCCGTCGCCTTTGCAGATTCAAGTCCTCGAATCAAGCCATCCCGAACATCCAGAAACGGCAATATGGCCTTTTTTTCACTTTCAAGTCGTATCCGTTCCTCAAGCATTTCGAGTTTAACCGTTCTTTCCTTGAATACTTCCCCAGTGTTATGTAAAATTTCCACTAAACTCTTTTGATTTCTTAACGTGTTGCTTTGCTCACGGTTTTGCAATTTGATCTCCTGCCGCAGGGCCGTGAATTCTCTCAGTAAAGTATATAAATCGCATGCATCCATATCAACCTGTCGGTCATGAGGAAGTTCTTCCGGCAATTCAGTCAACCATACCCCGAAGTCCTCCATGGCCTTTTTTTTCCATCCACTTTTCGGAAATTCGGCCGGCTCAAATGTATGCGCCTCAATTTTTGCAGACATGAGGGACAGGAAAGTAACCGTCCACTTCATGAGCGGTAAGACAATATTATTGAGAATACAGTGTATAACACCTTTAATAGATTTTCCCGGATGAAATTTCGACATTGAAAACCTCTTGGATAATTAAATGTCTCAGTAATTCTACAATTTCTTGAAATTAAAGATCTTTTAATAGCCTCTGGTTTATAACACTTCCATGGAATACTGGAATATTGGGATAAAAGCGGAAATAAACCATTTTAATTGTAAAAAAATCCTTCAAACCAATCATTTTTACCCAGTGAAACTTTTTTTCTATTTCACCGGGGCCATTACTCCATCATTCCACCATTCCAATTGTGACCTGCCCGCTCGTGCCTTGCAATGGCAGGCGGGGCGAAGCGAACTAAGTTATATCATCAAGCAGCTCCTTAAGACCCGCTCGCCTTCGGGCCAATCTTCGGGTACGTCCGAGAAAAATGAGTGCTTCTTCTGCATCTGATAGATACAAGGTGCCGAACAACTTTGTCCGGATGCGGGATCGAGGGGTTTTGATCTGTTCATAGGCGGCCGTAATTTCCTGGAATCGTTCCGGGTTTTTTTCCGGCGTGTACCTCTTAATAAGCTTCAGATACTGTTTTCTGATCTCTTCATCCGAAGCATCCGGATCGAGTCCTAAGATAAAATAATTTGACAACATGCTGTTTTTAATCCTTTCCAAAGAAAAACATCCGGGCCTCGCGGGAAAGGGCATTAATACCTTTCTTGTCAAGATGGGTTGCCATGGTAGAAAAATCATTATCCATATCCGGACTTTCTTTTCGAACATCTTTTCTTGTTTTGCGAATTATAAAATCCGGTGCTCCCCGAAGCCCCGCGGCATCAATGACATGTTCAAATTGTTCGATAATTATATCAAGATGCCCTTTAACAAATGATGGATCAATGTCATCTGAGCTTAATTCCAATAATGCTAACAATTCGGTCAAGCCTCCAAAATCGTCCGGTTCATAAAAATTTTTATCATCGTCAAACAGATCGTAAAGAGGCATCATATCGTCTATAATTGGAACGTCCTGAAAAGTGAAATCAAAATTTTCAAGGGCAAACTTTAATTGTCCGGATGTATGTGCAGCAAACCGCCTGGCTGCGGCACGAAGTGGTTCTTGATCTGATTCCGCAACGTTTTTCAGTACCCTCCCGAAAGCTTTTTCATCCATAAATAACTCGTGGGTCATATGTCTTATTACCACCTGGTAAAATTCCAGTGTTACCTTCAATCGCCGTCCTGCCTTATTAATCCTCCGTTTTATATCATTAAGGGCCGGTTCAAACAGATTTGCATCAATAAGTATGTTCAGAACAGAGATAATATCGGTATCATTGATATGTTTGAGAATATTTTTAGATCGCTCCAAAATGATTCTTGCGATATGCTTTGAACTGACAAGGGGCTGAACTTTTTTTGCCAACGGTTTGAGTAAGCGAGCGATATGGCTTGAAGGCAATTCCTTTATCTTGTTAGCAAAATACTTATAAGCTCTGTCCAATTCCCTGAGAGTTTTTTTGTCCCATTCAAATCCTCCTCCGGTTACGTCCAGAATCAGCATGGCTAAGGTGCTTATTTTCTCAAAAGGAGAAAGCGGGGTAACAGCCCGGTCGATAACCGATCGAACATTTTTAGAATTACTGACAACCTTACCATCGAACAAAGACAACTGACCCTGTTGGACAATCTGAAACAGTATCTTTTTTTCAATAACCAGAGGGAGCGTAGTTTTGCCGCTCAATTCAGCGGCTTTCTCAAGATCCCTGGACGCCAGATGAAGCTTTTTTCTTTTGATGCTATTATCCGCCGAAATTAGCAATGAAATCACATGCCGGTCGATAACCCGGTTGTCATGTGGCGCGCGTTTCATAGCTTCTTTTAAGATATTTTCGGCTTTGCGAAAAGCATTTTTTTCGTAATAAAGGGTGGACAGTTCTAAGCAAGGATATGGATCATCCGAAAAAAAGTCGAGCATCTGTTTTAATGCTTCTTCCACCCTGATTTTTGACTGCCTGGAATATCGGGGTAGACTTGTCATCAGTTCATAGCCATGCCGGTTTTCCGGGTCCAGTCTGATTGCTTTTAATGTCATTTCAACTAGAAATTCATCAGGATCATCAGATGTAATACCCAATTCCTGTTTAAAGGATTCAATATTGTATTTTATACTTGGAATAGGTATTCTTTCTTTTCGGATTTTTTCAACCGTATGGAGTAAAATCAGAGCATGGACGATGTTGTTGTCTGCCGGGTCGGGAAACTCTTCATCCAGACAAAACAGGTACCGGCCGGTGTTGTATAAGGGAATCTTGAATTTAAAATATTCGATTTTTCCGATTAAAAGATCCAACTTGTTTTTAGGCAGTAACCGTTTAATGAGATGTTCATATTTATGGTCACAAATCGTATTATTTCGTGTAAAGCACCAGATTAATTCCAGCAGATGGAAAATTCCACGCACGGAATCTTCAGGATAAATCGCTTTTCCAACACTTTTGAGCTGGTAATCAATATTTTTAAAACGATTTTTTTTTATATTTGAGACAACATCGGCAATCTTCTTTTCAATATTTATAGCACATTCCCACAGGCAGGGCAGATCAGAAGGGTTTTGTTTCAGCTTTTGTGCCAAGGTATAAAGAGGGAATTCTTCCGGGATCATGGCAAGAGCCCGTTGCATCGCCTGGTCGTTTTCATTGTAAAAAGATACCATAGCAAGACAAAACATGCGTATCGGCGCAAAAGGAGAGGTTCTCGATACCGGTTTCAGAGAAGCCAGGGCAGATTCCCAATCGCCGCTCTCCATAAATTCTGCTGCCTGACAAACCGTGGGAACGTCACTTTTCAAGGTAACTGCTTCATTAAGACTGTCCACCAGGTCCCATCTCTGGTGGATCAAAAACTGGCCAGCAAGATACTGCTCAACAACACGAGAACGAGTGTTCTCCATAATATATTTGTTATAGGTAGTTATTGAGTTTTCAATAGAAGCGCTCTTTACAAATGTAAGCAGATCATTCTCGGAAAGCTGATCATACGCAGGCATAAAGGTATAGGCCTGGTGATGAACCAAATTGGCTTCGACATTCATCCCTTTCTGCTTGAGCTGGGATTCCCTTAAAAGATAGGCCTTGAACAGCAAGAGGTTGACGTCGTCTGCCACAGCACCTTTTTTTATCGCCTGCTTCAACAATGAGATGGCGTCTCTGGGCCTTCCCGCTTCGAGGAACTGTTTACCCTGATTAATAAGCTGAGGAAAATCTGCTTTTTTAATATCCAGGTGAGCTTTTTTCTTGCGTACTTTTTTTCTTTTTTTCTTTTTCGAAGCCATTGATATTTTGTGTATGTAAACTTAACATTTTTTTCACAAGATCAAATTCTTTTTTATTTTGCCATGAAAAACCTGGTCCTTTGGACCTCCGGCTCTGCCTAAAGAATCGCTGCAAGAGTTTGCAGTGCACTAAAATTGACGGCCTCGTAAAAAGTCAAAAAACATCATTTTTTGTCATTCCGTCCCGGATCGGGGTCCGGGATGACGGACAAGCCGGAATCCAGTGTTTTCAGAAAGTTATAACTGACCTGGACCCCGGCTTTCGCCGGGGTGACGACTTTTTACAAGACTGTCAAAGTTAAGGAATTCTGTCAATTATATAAAAAAGGCTCAATATTTGTAAATTGAGCCTTAATAATATTCAGAGCAGGTGACATCAACGGATTTTTGACAAAAAGTTAAATCAAACGCAGCCCGATGGTCGGCTAACTAACCGATATTGGGCATAAGGGTCCATTTGATCACCCAGAAAGGGGTGATCGGGTATTTGTCCAGGCATACGATGCCGCTGTTTTGGAATTTAAAGACCGGCTTTTCTATGGATCCTGTTATTAGATATGACGTCATTCTTTCCATAAAAGGCAGATGGCCCACAAGCATGCGATTGGCCGCACTGTCTATTTTATGGGCAAAAGCGGTGACATCATCTATAGGATTCAGCCCGCTGCTTTCTTCAACTCCACCTTCAGGTTCCAAAACAGATGCAAGGATTTCAGCGGTCTGGCGAGCCCTGGTCTTACCGCTGTGGGTTATGCCCGACACAAGAACATTGTATGCTTTGGCCACCTCCGCGATACGCTTTGTTTCAGCGATTCCTTCCGGTGAAAGACCCTTTTTCGGATCTTTGTCTTTGGGCAAACTATGGCCGTGCTGAACCAGAAAAAGTGCCATGGGTCGCTTCCTCCTTCCGACCGTAACTTCTCAATAAATTATGGAGCCTACTGGTGATAAAATGTAATCTGTCTGGCTGTTTGAGTAGGTTAGTGAGCCTTAAGAAAAAACAGCGAGCCAGATTATTCATCTTTTAAACATATGATGGGGCGTTTAACCAATTAATATTAAAGGATTGGTACCTGTTTTTTCTTTAGGCTTACTTAGCTGCGAGTTCCAGACAGGTTACAGTTTATTATCAGTAGGCGGCCCACTATGATCATTTCATACGCCAGAACTTATTGAGAAGTTACTTCAGACCTTGTTAATCCTTTGTTTTTTTGTCACGCAGTGCTGCATGCGCGGCAGCCAGGCGTGCCACAGGTATCCGAAACGGGGAGCATGAAACATACGTTAACCCCAGCTCATGGCATAACTGAATAGATTCGGGATCACCGCCGTGTTCACCACAAATACCGCATTCCAGGTCGGGTCTTACGGCCCGTCCTTTTTCAACGGCCATTTTCATAAGCAGGCCCACGCCGTCCCGGTCAATCACTGCAAAAGGATTATCTGGCAGGATTTCTTTTTCCATGTATTCAATCAAAAACCCGGCTTCGGCATCGTCTCTGGATATCCCGAAGGTTGTCTGGGTCAGATCATTGGTTCCAAAAGATATAAAGGCGGCATATTCGGCGATCTGGTCGCAGGTAAGGGCGGCACGGGGTATTTCGATCATGGTTCCGAATTTGTAATCCAGCTTAATGCCCTGTTCTTTCATAACCTTCTTGGCTTCGGCCTCAAGGGCCTTTCGCTGAACTTTTAGCTCGTTCACATGGCAGGTCAGGGGGATCATCACCTCGGGGTGCACGTCGATGCCCTCTTTGGCCACCATACACGCGGCTTCAAAGATGGCACGAACTTGCATGGAGGTCAGTTCCGGAATATGAATCCCCAGGCGCACACCACGCAGGCCCAGCATGGGATTGGATTCATGCAGACTTTCGACCCGCTTAAGTATTTGCTCTTCTTTGTTGATTTGATCCAGCAGCCTGTTGATTTCCTCAAGAGTGCCGGCTTCTTTCAGACGAATCTTACAGTCGGTCAAATCTCGCATCAGGTCCACATAATTGGGCAAAAATTCGTGCAACGGCGGATCGATCAGGCGAATGATGACCGGCAGACCATCCATCACGCGGAAAAGACCCGCAAAGTCTTCGCGCTGAAAGGGGAGAAGCGCCTCGAGCGCATCGCGCCGTTCACTCGGCAAATCCGTCATGATCATCTTTTGCACAAAGGGAAGTCGCTCGGCCTCAAAAAACATGTGCTCTGTGCGGCACAGGCCGATCCCCTCCGCGCCGTAATCCCGTGCGCGCTGAGCGTCGGCCGGATAGTCGGCGTTGGCCCAGACGCCCAACTGACGAAACTCATCCGCCCAGGAGAGTATTTTCATCAGCCACAGATCTTTAATGTCAGGCACTTTGGTCTTGAGCTTGCCCAGGTAAACTTCGCCCACAGTGCCGTCAATGGAGATCCAGTCACCTTCTTTGATAATTTGATCGTTTACGCTCATCTGGCGATGGGCCATATCGATTTTGAGTTCCGAAACCCCCACTATCGCCGGCTTGCCGAACTGCCGGGCAACCAAAGCTGCGTGGCTGGTTCGACCCCCCCGGCTGGTAAGAATCCCCTGAGAAGCCAGCATGCCGTGTACGTCGTCCGGACGGGTTTCAGGACGTACCATGATAACCTCTTTGCCTTCTTTCTTGGCCCATATTTCAGCGATATCGGCGTCAAGGGCAACCACGCCATAGGCCGCGCCCGGCGAGACATTAAGGCCGATGGCCAGCATTTCGCCCGAGGCTTTGGCCTTTTTGATGGCCTCACGATCAAATTGCGGATGAAGAAAAAAATCAACCTGCTCGGGAGAAATACGCATCACCGCTTCTTCCTGTGTAATCAAACCTTCTTCCACCATATCCACCGCTATGCGAACAGCGGCCTGGGCCGTACGCTTGCCGTCGCGCGTCTGCAGCATCCACAGTTTGTTCTTTTCAATTGTAAACTCAACATCTTGCATATCACGATAGTGCTTCTCCAGCTTCTTTGTGATCTTCTCGAATTCGTCATAGGCTGTGGGCATCTCCTCTTTGAGTTTTAAAATGTCATGGGTCAGACGTATCCCGGCAACCACGTCCTCCCCCTGTGCATTGGTAAGATAATCGCCTTCTATGTGATTTTCTCCGGTGGTCCCGTTACGCGTCAAAGCAACACCGGTGGCGCTGTCATTGCCCATGTTGCCAAAAACCATGGTCTGAATACTGACCGCGGTACCCAGATCATGTGCAATACCGGCAGCATTGCGATAGTCAACCGCCCGTTTGCCGTTCCAACTTTTGAAAACCGCTTCGGTGGCCAAAAGCAGTTGCTCATTTGGATCGGTTGGAAAATTGCGGTTTGCATATCGTCTGAAAATGGATTTAAATTTATCCGTCACGTCTTTCCAGGCATCAGCACTCAATTCCGTGTCGGTTTTGACACCTGCTTTAAGACGGGCTTCGGTAATGACTTCCTCAAACGCCTCATCAGGAGCACCCATTACAACACTGCCGAACATTTGCACCAACCGGCGATAAGAATCGTACACAAAGCGTTCATCGCCGGTGAGTTCGATCATGCCCATAGCGGTTTCGTCATTGAGACCGATGTTGAGCACCGTGTCCATCATGCCCGGCATGGAGAACTTGCCGCCGCTGCGGCATGAAATCAATAATGGATTCTTTGGGTCGCCGAATTTTTTGCCGGTGGCAGACTCGACAGTTTGCATCCCTTTTTTTATCTGTTCACCCAGCCCCTCTGGAAAGGCGCCACTCGCCGCTAAATAGGCATTGCAAGCCTCGGTAGTTATGGTAAAACCCGGGGAAACCGGCATGCCAATGCGCACCATTTCCGCTAAATTGGCACCCTTGCCGCCCAATAATCCACGAACGTTTTCCCAATCACCACCAACATAGTCTTTCACTTCTTCGACTTCACCAAAAAGATATACCCATTTATCAGCCATTTTGAAACACCTCTCCATAAAATTAAAGATTGAAATAAAAATAAGGAAAGTAAAAAAAAGATTTTCGGACAGAGATCAGTATAGATAAAAGTCGGTTACATGTCAACTGAGAAAAATACAGCTGTTGTGGGTTTGATAAGAAAAAAATCAGGCTAGCACCGGGTCCACCCACACTCCATGTTGGAGCAAACCATACAGCCTTCGGCCCGGTGAACCGGTGCACCGCAATCCGGACAGCAAATAGCTTTGATTTTTGCTGCGTTATGTTCGTTAAAATGAATGTCTGCATCTTGAATCCGTTTCGCAACCTCACGATACAAGTCCGCATTTTCTATGGCAACCTCAAGGGCTTTGCCCATACCGGCCGCACAACTGTTTACTTCCACATCTTTTCCTGCGGAAATTGCCTTTGTACAGGCAGGACAATGGATAGATTTCATGG
>Ga0208279_1001846_pt1 | contig 10932 bp, 5 predicted proteins | sample AntAceMetag02UKM_FD_184766 | JGI IMG/M metagenome (GOLD analysis project Ga0208279, IMG submission 184766) | Saline lake microbial communities from Ace Lake, Antarctica - Antarctic Ace Lake Metagenome 02UKM (SPAdes) (version 2) | ecosystem: Environmental > Aquatic > Non-marine Saline and Alkaline... | reverse complement strand
TCTTCTGAGTGGCAGGTTCCACGAGGTGGATTCGGCGGCGATGGACTTCGAGATCGCTGGTTCGATGGCTGTGCGCCAGGCTGTGCGACAGGCCTATCCCGCGCTGCTTGAACCGGTCATGTCCATCGACATGAACGTCGGCGAGGAGTATCTGGGAGCCATCGTGGGCGATCTCAGCCGGCGGCGGGGTGTCGTGAAGGAGATGCGAGTGCGGGGCAACGTGCGCAACGTGGAAGGCGAAGTGCCACTGGCCGAAACCTTCGGCTACGCCACCGATCTGCGCAGCATGACCTCTGGCCGCGGTACCTTCACGCTGGAGTTTCGCAGCTACGATTTGGTACCCGATAGCCTGGCTGAGGAAGTGATCAAACGGCGGAAAGAAGAGGGGAAGATTTCGAAGCGGTAGTGGGACGCGGATGAACACGGACGAACACGAATAGGAAAGGGAGGATGTAATCCCTGCCGCTGGCACAGAGTTTGACAACTCGTGCACTATGTGGTATTCTTATGACTAGTGGCAGGAAATGAGCAACGGATAACGTTTTGTCATTTTGGCCGGGGGCTCCGTGGTGCGCCGTCATCTACTGTACTCCCTGCGTTGGGCTGACGGCTGGCACGCCGACCGGGGCTTCCCTCCACGTTTCGGTGCGGCGTTCGCTCTTGGGCAAGGATAGGGGTAGCTAATGAGGAGGCTGCTATGCCGGTCGCCCCTGAGACCATCCATCATCACTTGATCCAGCTTCCCCAGCAGCGTTCTCTCGACGCTGCCCTGCAACTCTTTGATGCTCTGGGCTACCAATACGCCGACGAACTCCCTCTCCCTACCCGCAACTGGCCCGCCGGCATCCGACGGCTCGTGCGCCGCAACGCAGAAGCGCCCATCTATCTGGCCCAGCAGCGCGACTTTCGCGTAGTCTACACTCACCTTACCACCGACCATCTGTCCCGCACCGTTGAGCGCCCCATCGTCGAGCACACCCTGCACAAGCTCCACCCCTACGCCCTCTTTGTCTTCGCCAACCGCGACCTGACCCTGTGGGATTTCGTCAACGTCAAATACTCCGCTGAGGATGTCATCCTGAGCGGAGTCGAAGGGCGCCGCCGCACCATCCGCCGCATCCACGTCGGGCCAAGCGAGCGGCTGCACACCGCCGCCCAGCGTATGGCCCTGCTGGCCGTGCCCGCCCCCGACACCAGCGGCCTCGAACTGCAGAGCCTCCACGACCGGGCCTTTGACGTTGCAGAGGTCACCAAACTGTTCTACCGCGACTATGTGCGGGTGTTCGCTGCGTTGTGCGCCGACATCGCCAGGCGCAACCCCGGCCGCAAAGCCGAGGCCGAGAGCGAGGCCCAGGTGCTCCTCGACCGCCTCATGTTCCTCTACTTCATCCAGAAGAAAGGCTGGCTCGACGACCGGCGTGATTATCTCCACCAGCATTTCCAGGAACGCCACAAGACGAAGCCGACAGGCGCCGACTTCTACAGTGACTTCCTCTTTCCCCTGTTCGTGGCCCTGTCCAACGAGGGTGCAGCCTTCCCCGGTCTGGGCGACGTCCCCTTCCTCAACGGTGGGCTGTTCGAGGTGTCTGCCGCTACGGACCTGGCCTCTCAGCTTGTTGTAGGCAACGGTGTCTTCCGCCAACTGTTCGACGACCTGCTGGAGCGTTACAATTTCACCGTGCGTGAGGACACCCCCCTGGACGTGGAGGTAGCCATTGATCCCGAGATGCTGGGCCAGGTCTTCGAGAATCTAGTGCTCGGCCTGGAGCGAGGAGAAGACCGCCGCAAGGCCACCGGCTCCTACTACACCCCCCGCGTGATCGTCCACTTCATGTGTCGTCAGGCTCTCAAGGAGTACCTGGCTGCCGAAAGCGACCTTGATCCATCTCGCCTAGAAAGGCTGATGGACGCCGGTCCCGCCGAGCAGTTGACGCCCGAAGAGGTAGCCGAACTGGGCGAGATGATCAGCGAGCCGGAGGCCCGACTGTTGCGCGGGTTGGTGCAAGGCGCGCGCATGCTCGATCCCGCCGTTGGCTCGGGCGCCTTCCTGGTGGGCATGCTCTACGAGATGGTGGCTCTGACCAAGCTGCTGGACGTGCGCTTGCACGGCCAGAAACGGGTGCGACGCCGCAACACCGACTACGACCTCAAGCGGCGCTTCATCGAGCGCAACCTGTATGGGGTGGACATCCAGCCCCAGGCGGCGCGCATCTGCGAGCTGCGCTTGTGGTTGAGCCTCATGGTGGACTATGAGCGGCGGCCTGGAGAGCCTGTGCCGACGCTGCCCAACCTCAGCTACCGTGTGCGCGTGGGCGATAGCCTCATCGAGCGGCTGTTTGGCGAGCCGGTGCAATTGGACGAGCTGGCCAACGACGCTGTGGCCCGCCAACTGATTGACCGCATCCAGACCGAGAAACAAGCCTATTTCCAGGAGCCCGACCTGGCGGAGAAGCAGCGACGCGAACTGCGCATCCTGGGGCTGCTGTGCGAGTTGGCGGCCAAGCTGCTGGGAGCCAAGCGGGGGGCTGTGTTAGACAAAATGTCGGTCGAGGTGCCAGGGCTATTGCTTATCCTTGGGGGGGGATTGTTGACCAGGAAGCAGTTGAAGGCCAAGCGGGAAGCTGAAGCTGAGTTGGCCCGCTACGACGCCCTGATGGAGCAAGTGAAGGCAGTGTACGACAAGGTGCAGGCCATGCAGGCTGGCGAACTGCTCGCCGAGGCCCGCAACGTGGACGCTCTGCGCACCCAACTGGGTCTGTCCTTCATCTGGCGGATGGACTTTGCCGAGGTCTTCGCCGACAAGGGCGGGTTTGACGTGGTGATGGCCAATCCGCCGTATCTCCGGCAGGAGCGGTTCTCTGGGCAAAAGCCACTGCTCAAGGCCGCCTTCCCCGATGTGTACCATGGCGTGGCCGACCTGTACGTCTATTTCTACCGCCAGGGGTTGGCCCTGACCCGGCCAAAGGGTGTGCTGACCTTCATCAGCTCCAACAAGTTCTTCCGCGCTGGCTACGGAAAGAAGCTGCGCACTTACCTGCGGGATAACACTCGGTTGAAGACGGTGATTGACTTTGGCGACCTGCCCATCTTCGAGGCCACCACCTACCCCTGCGTGCTGGTGGCTGGCAATCGTCGTCCTGGTGATGGCGAAGCGACGGTGCAAGCGCTGAACGTGCGCAGCATGGCTACGTTGGAGCGTCTGTCCGACGCCGTACAGCGTGAGGGCTGGCCCCAGCCGCAGCGCAGCCTGCGTTGTGAGGGATGGGCCGTGGAGCGGCCCGAAGTGCTGGCTCTGCTGGATAAACTGCGCCGCAGTGGGACACCGCTGGGGGAGTACGTGGGAGGACGGTTCTACCGGGGCATTGTGACTGGACTGAACAAAGCCTTCGTCATTGACCAGGCCACACGGGATCGGCTCGTGGCCGAGGACCCCCGCAGCACCGAAATCATCAAGCCTTGGCTACGGGGCCGTAACGTGAAACGCTGGCAGGTGGATTGGGCCGGGCTTTACTTGTTTTGGACGTACCAAGGGATTGCCATCCGAAAGTACCCAGCGGTGCTGAAATATCTGTCCAGATTCCGAGACCGCTTGGCAAAGCGGTGGGAACCGAGTCGCGGACAATGCGAATGGTACGAATTACGTCCCTGCAGCTACTACGCCGAATTCGAGAAGCCGAAAATCATTATCCCGGCTATCACGCAAACCGCTTCGTATGCCTTTGACATAGGCGGTTTCTATTCCAACGACAAGACAACCATCATTCCCACGGATGACCTATACCTGCTGGGCTTGTTGAACTCAAAAGTCCTTGATTTCTTGATGCATTCCATCTCTGCCGAGAGGCAGGGCGGTTACTTTGAGTACAAGCCCATGTACACCGAACAACTCCCTATCATCAACGCCACCCCAGCCCAACGTGCCGCCATCGAAACCCTGGTGCGCAAGCTGCTGGATGCGAAGGGCCAGGGGCCGCAGGTGGCGGAGTGGGAGCGGGAGTTGAATGCGCTGGTGTATGAGTTGTATGGGTTGACGGAGGAGGAGATTGCGGTGGTGGAGGGTTTGGACCACGAATGACACGAAAGGAGGCGAAAGGCGCGAAAGGGTTTCGTGGTTTTCGTGGGTTTTCGCTTGTTTCGTGATCCAAAGCACCGACGCGAAGATTGACGCGCTGGTTTGTGAGTTGTATGGGTTGACGGCGGAGGAGATTAAGTTGGTGGAGGGTTTGGACCACGAATGACACGAAAGGGGGCGAAAGGCGCGAAAGGGTTTCGTGGTTTTCGTGGGTTTTCGCTTGTTTCGTGATCCAAAGCACCGACGCGAAGATTGACGCGCTGGTTTGTGAGTTGTATAGGCTGACACAGGAGAAGATTAGGATTGGGGAAGGTGAAGGTAGACTTCAAACATCCAACAATACACAAGCTAGAAGGAGGTCATCATGGAGATTACAGAGCTGATGTTCAGTATTCGCAAGTTGGACTTGGTCCTGCCAGAGTTCCAGCGTGAATACGTTTGGAGCCGTGAACAGGCTAAGCAGTTGGTCGTCTCTCTCTTCCGTGGTTTTCCCACCGGTAGTCTACTTTTCTGGAAGACCGACAAGCCGCCAGCGGTCAAAAACACTACCATTCCGCCTGAAAAAATCGGCGCAACACTCGTCATCCTTGACGGGCAGCAGCGGCTCACCACGCTTTACCTGTTTACTCAGAATGGGATTCCCCTTTACTATCGCGAGGAAGACATCAAACGCGACCCGCGTGACCTGTACTTCGACCTGGATTCAGGAGATTTTCAGTACTACCAGGTGACGAGAATGCGAAACAACCCCACCTGGGTCGCCGTCACGGATTGCTTCGCTGATTCCGTCGAGCCAGTTGAGATAGCCAATCAGAAGGTCAGCGAAGGACAACAACTGGGTGAACTGATTAAACGTTACTATGGCAACCTGAACAGACTACTCAATATCAAGAAACACACCTACCCTATCCAGATCGTGCCCGCTACCGCCAACATAGATGATGCCATAGACGTGTTTGACCGGGTGAATAGCCTGGGCACTCCGCTCAGTAAGGCTGACTTGGCTCTGGCTCATATCACAGGCAAATGGCCACAGGCACGGCAGGTTATGAAGGACAAGATTGATGAACTCGAAGGGAAGCATTTTGCCTTTGATCTCACCTTTATGGTGCGCTGCCTGACCGGTGTGGTAGAGGGCGGGGCGTTGTTTGAGACCATCCATGAGACGCCTGCCGATGATTTGCAGCAGGGATGGGCACTGCTAACGAGGATCCTGGACTATCTGGTGACTGTGCTGGCTGGACATGCCAACGTCCATTCGACCAAAGATCTCCCCACGACCAACGTACTGGTGCCAGCGGTGGTCTATCTGGCGCGTCACGACGTCAAGTTCGACAGCGATCGCACGATGCGCCATTTCATCCACTGGATGTACGCCGCCAGCACCTGGGCGCGCTACACCAGCCAGACCGATCAGCGTCTCGATCATGATATCACCATCATCCAACGAAGCGACAGTCCTTGGAGGGAACTTGTGGACGCGATCATTGATCAGCGTGGTCGGATCGAAGTTAAAGCAAGTGATTTGGAAGGGCGCACTACTCAGCATCCGCTCTACCGTATGACGTGTGTGCTGGCCAAGTCGCAAGGGGCTGTTGACTGGTTCAACGGCATTCCACTTGACGTTTCACCTGGTGGCTCGTATGCTATCCACAGCCACCATATCTTCCCGAAATCGCTGCTTTACTCTGATGGCGGCGGCTATAGCTCTGAGAACCACTTGCACAAGAAGATTGTGAACGAGATTGCCAACCGCGCTTTTCTGACTGGTCTCTCCAATAGCAGTCTGGGCAACACGGAGCCCTCTCGCTATCTACCAGCCGTTGTGCGCCAATACCCAGGTGCATTGGAGAAACAGTTTGTGCCGACGGATCCGGCTCTGTGGGAGCTTAACCGTTTCGAGGACTTCCTTGCGGCACGCCGTGCGCTCATCGCTCAAGCCTTCGACGAGCGAATGACCGAACTCGTTGCCGAACTTAAACCGCCGAAACCTCAGACTTTGGCCGATATGCTGACCGGTGAGAACGCTGCCCTCGAATACAAGGCGAGCATGCGATGGGACCTGCGCACGCAGCAGGTGAACAAAGCCCTTGAGAAAAGCATTGCCAAGACCATTGCTGGGTTCCTCAACAGCGAAGGGGGCACGCTGCTCATCGGTGTAGCGGACGACTGCACCGTGATGGGTATTGAGTATGACCTGAAGACCATCGGCAGAAAGGATAGAGACGGCTACGAGCAAAAGCTGCATCAAATACTCACTGACGCTTTGGGCGCAGAGTTCTCCCAGTACCAGCACGTTTCTTTTGAGGAGAGTGACGGCAAGACCGTCTGCATCGTCCGCGTAGATCCCAGCCCCGAGCCAGTCTACTTGACGGACAGAGGTACCGAGGAATTCTACGTGCGCGTGGGCAACACAACACGGCCACTTGATATGCAGGCTGCTCACGACTACATCAGCATGCACTGGCCAGCATAGCCACAGGGGGCGAAAGGCGCGAAAAGGGTTCATGCTTTTCGTGGTTTTTCGCTTGCTTCGTGGTCCAAAGCACCGACGCGGAGATTGACGCGCTGGTGTGTGAGATGTATGGATTGACGGAGGAAGAGATGGCGATTGTGGAGGGGCAGAATCACTGAGGCACTGGGAACGCTGATCATGCTGGGGCGGTTTCAGTGATTTCAGGGGTTTCAGTGGGGTCAGTGATTCAGGGGTGATGGTTAGGATTATCCACCCGCAGACCCTCAGCGGTAGCGATGTGGTTCAGACGATCATCGGCGGAGAGAAAGGTGAGAGGCGGGTAACCTTGTGCCACGAAGAATTGCTGCGCACCGAGCGCTGTCGCCAGGTGGGTCGCGTCGTAGGCGCGCAGCGGATGCTGCTCCAACAAGCCACAAGCCAGATCAATGACCGCCATGGTGGGGGGCATGATCTGATACTCGTTCAAGCAATCGCCTCGAAATGCATCCCGGGCCATGGCAAGTTCCGCAGAAGACAAAGAGCCGTCGCGAGCCCGGCGCGCAAAAGCACTGATCACCTCGACGATGGTCATGCGGGAAGTAAACAGCAAGGCAGGCTGGGCTGAGGCCATTGTTGTTCGCAGCCAATCGCTGCCCACCTCGTCCACGTAACGTTTGACCAGGGCGCTGGCCTCCAGGTAATAGTGACTCACGCCCGATCCTCGATGATGATTTCAGAAAGAGGTTTGCCGTGGCTTAGCTTCTCTGCCAGTCGTGCGCGTTCTTCGGACGACATCACTGGGGGTTGCGCCCAAGGCAGATCTTCGATCAAGCCTGCCGCTTTCATCTCCTTCACGATGTGAGCGTGTACCTGGCGGGCGTGATTGGCTTTGGGCCTAACGACAATGGCATCGGCGCGCTGTTCGATTTCGACCTCTTCAACGTCTCCCCAGGCAGCGATCAGGGGCCGTGGCACCAGTACTCCCTGGGGGGTAACCTTTACGGCAATTACTGTACTCATATCACTGTTCCCTCCCATCAACGGATGCTCACATTATAGCATATTTCCTGCTGAAAGGGAAATCCCCTATGCCTCACGACATCATAGACAACCGCACGCGGGAGCTGTCTCCCGAAATCAACAACTTCCTGGCCGATAGCATCCGTGCTCACTTCGCCGTCGGCTACTTCTTCCTGTCCGGCTTCCAGGCCATCGCCGAGCACATTCCCGCCCTGGATCAACTGCGTCTGCTTATTGGCAACGTGACCAACCGCCAGACCGTCGAGCAACTGGCCGAGGGCTACCACCATCTGGCAACCACCCAGCGCGCCGTCCGCCGCCAACGGATGGCCTCCGCCCAGACTCCTCGCATGCGCAGCGAGACCGCCTCCTCCATCCAGGCCACGCTGGAACTGATGGATCAGACTGACGATGCCCAGGCCTTGGTCCTTTCCCTGGCCGACCTCATCGCCCAGTCCATGGTGCAGGTGAAGGTCTACACCCGTGGTCGCCTACACGCCAAGGCTTACATCTTCGACTTCGACCCGGCCCGTATCCACGCCCAGAAGGGTGCGGCCATTGTCGGCAGCTCCAATCTGTCCCTGGGCGGCGTCACCCACAACACTGAACTCAACGTGCGTGTGTTCGGGGACGGCAACCACGCCCAACTCTCCCATTGGTTCGACGAACTGTGGGACGAAGCTGAAGAGTTCGACGAGAACCTGATCCACGAACTGCAGCGCTCCTGGGCCGCCAGCCAGGTGGTTACACCGGAAGGCCCCCGGCCCGTCAGCCCCTACGACATCTACCTCAAGACCCTCTACACCCTGGTCAAGGATCGGCTAGAAGGTCGCCGTGACGCGGAACTCCTCTGGGAGGCCGAGATGCCGCAACTGGCCGACTTCCAGCGTGTGGCCGTCCAGCAGGCCATCAAGATCCTGGATACCTACGGCGGCGTTTTCGTGGCCGACGTCGTGGGCCTGGGCAAGACCTACATCGGCACCACGCTGCTCAAACACTATGCCCTCTATCGCGGGGCCCGCCCCCTGGTCGTCTGCCCCGCCTCCCTGGTGGAGATGTGGGAATGGTTCATGGAACGCTACCAGATTGATGCCCCGGTCATCTCCATGGGGCTGCTCAGCCAGAAGGGCAACGAGCGGATGCTGGTTGACGACTGGCGCACCCGCGATCGCGACCTGGTCCTGGTGGACGAGTCTCAGAACTTGCGCCACCGCGATACCCGGCGCTACGCAGCGCTGCAGCTTTTCACCCAGAACCGGCCCACCATCCTGCTGACCGCCACCCCGCGGGCCACCAGTGCCTGGGACATCTATCAGCAGGTCAAGCTCTGGCATCCCCGGGATACGACCATCATCCCCATCAACCCGCCTAACCTGTCAGACTTCTTCCGCAAGGTGGAGCCACGTAACCAGGATGCGCCCAGCCGCGACCTGCAGGAGGTCCTCAACCACATCCTCATTCGCCGCACCCGCCGCCACGTCCGCACCTACTACCCCGATGCGCAGATCAACGGCCAGCCCCTGGTCTTCCCCGACCGCCAACTGGAGACCATCACCTACAGCATCGAGGAGACCTACCGCGGCCCTGACGATACGACGGGAGAGAGCCGCGTCTACAAGCGGTTGCACGACCTGATGGGTCAGCTCACCTACGCCCGTTACGCTCTCTTCGACTACGTCCTGCCCGAACAGCAGAATAGGCACAGGTACCAGGAGCTCCAACGGGCTGGCGCGGCCCTGCGTGGCCTCATGCGCGTGATGCTCTTCAAGCGTTTCGAGTCCAGTGTGCACGCCTTCCGCCAGACTGTCAACCGTCTCAGGGACCTGCAGAGCGCTTTTCAGGGTGCCTTGGATCGCGGCCTGGTACCCGCTGGCGACGAGGCTACCGATATCCTCTACAAATCCGACCTGGACGATGAACTGGCCCTCTACGAGGCTCTGGAGGAAGCCAGCCATCGCTATCCTATCGCCGACTTCGACGTGCCCAAACTGCAGGCCGCCCTGGGCACCGACATCGCTCTTCTGGACGAAATGGCCCGCCTGGTCGAGCCCATTGGTCCCCAGGAGGACAACAAACTTCAGCAGCTCATGGCCATGATGACCGAAGGCCACACCCTGTCCAGCCACCGTCCTCTGCCCGGCGACCTGCTCCACAGCAAGGTTCTCATCTTCACCCAATACGCCGATACCGCCCACTACCTCTACGATAATCTCAAGCACCTGGGTCGCATCCGCTCCGTGGAGAGCGACACCAAAGACCGTGGCCGTATCATCTTGCGCTTTGCCCCCAAGGCCAACAACTACCAGCTCAGGCCAAGCGACGAAGAGCTGCGCATCCTGGTGTCCACCGATGTCCTCAGCGAGGGCCTCAACCTGCAGGACGCCAACCACATCATCAACTACGATCTGCATTGGAACCCCGTCCGCCTCATTCAGCGTGTCGGCCGCGTGGACCGCATCGGTACCGAGCACGACACCATCTATGCCTACAACTTTCTTCCCGAGAGCGGCCTGGAGCGCGAGCTGGGCATAGATCGTCGCTTGGTGCAGCGCATCGCTGAGATCCACCTCACTATCGGCCAGGACGCCGCCATCCTGCACAAGCGCGAGCAGATCAACGCAGAGGCCCTCTACGCCATCTATCGTGGCGACCCCAGCGTCCTGGAAGACGAACCCAAGGCTGACATCTTCAATCTGTTGGAAGCTGAAGAACTCATGCGCCAACTGCAACGCACCGACCCTGAGCGCTTCCAGCAGATCGCTGCCATGCCCGACGGTGTGCGCAGCGGACGTCAGGCCGTTGGCGAGCCAAGCCTGTTCGTCTTTTGCCAGGCAGGGAACTACCAGCGGCTCTATCTCGTTGATGAGGACGGTCATCGCACAGCAGATCCACAGCAGGCCATCCGCGCCATCCGTTGCCAAGAAGACGAGCCTACCTTGGCGCTGCCTGCGGGCATCAATGAGCGTATCGCCGCCGTCAAACGCGACTTCGATGCCGAGGTCCGCGCCCGCGAGTCCGAGATACGCCACACCGTAGGCAGGGCGTTGGGTCGCGAATACGCTCTCTTGGAACTGAGGCTCGTCTTTGGGGGCGAACAGGATGCTGGGGAAAAAGCGCGACTGGCTCTGCTGTCGGAGATCTTCACCACGGTACCGCTCACAGCGCGTGCCCACCGAGAACTCAACACGCTGCGCCGGGGGAAGATTTCCGGCCAGCCTCTGGTAGCGCAACTCCTGCGCATAGTGCGCGACTACAACCTGGAGGAAGCCCACCGCGCTGCCACGGACCAGGCTGAGGAGGCGGTGCTGATTCCACGTATCGTGTGCAGTGAGTCCCTGCTCTGACGCCGAGAAGAACTCGTTGTCGCCTATGATGCAGTGGAGGG
>Ga0208279_1001845_pt1 | contig 10940 bp, 6 predicted proteins | sample AntAceMetag02UKM_FD_184766 | JGI IMG/M metagenome (GOLD analysis project Ga0208279, IMG submission 184766) | Saline lake microbial communities from Ace Lake, Antarctica - Antarctic Ace Lake Metagenome 02UKM (SPAdes) (version 2) | ecosystem: Environmental > Aquatic > Non-marine Saline and Alkaline... | reverse complement strand
CATCTATTATTGACTCCGATCTAACCAAAGTACTTGGTGGAAATATGCTTAAAATAGTTTCTTGGTATGATAATGAATGGGGTTATTCAACACGAACAGTAGATATGGCGGCTTTGATTGCTAAAAGTCTCTAATCAATTAGGAAAAAAAGCGCCCCCGTTAGAACCGGGGGCGCTTTTTAATTGGAGAAATTGACATGTTGAATAAAAAAACTGTCCGTGATTTTGATGTAAAAGGTAAAAAAGTTTTAGTGCGAGTCGATTTTAACGTGCCGTTAAAAGATGGAGCAATTACGGATGATACAAGGATAAAGGCAGCTTTGCCTACTATTGAGTATCTGTTAGGTAGAGGCTCCGCCGTTATTCTGGCTTCGCATTTGGGGAGACCGGGGGGCGAAGTAAAGCCTGAATTTTCATTAAAAACAGTCGCTAATTATTTAGACGATCTTCTTGAAGCTAGAGTCTATTTTTGTGAGGATTGCGTAGGCGAGAAAGCAAGCATTGCTGCTCAAGCGATTAAGTGTGGCGAAGTGTTGGTGTTAGAAAATACTAGATTTCATTCTGGAGAGAAAAAGAACGATCCCGGTATGAGTAAAGAGTTAGCTTCTCTGGCCGACCTGTATGTAAATGATGCTTTCGGAACAGCTCATAGAGCTCATGCCTCAAATGTTGGTGTTGCCAAATATTTACCTGCGGCTGCCGGATTCTTACTTGAAAAAGAGATCAATTACCTGGACAATGCTATTGCAAATCCAGCAAGGCCATTTGTTGCTATTCTGGGCGGCGCTAAGGTAGGCGGGAAAATTGGGTTGATTAATAATTTGATCGAAAAGGTAGACCACATTTTAATTGGTGGGGGGATGGCTAATACATTTTTTGCCGCACAGGGATATAAAATGGGCGATTCTTTGGTTGAATACGAAGCTATAGAGCTTGCAAAAGAATTGCTTGGCAAAGCAAAAGGGAAGCTTAGATTACCGGTAGATGTTGTTGTAGCTGACGAATTCAATAATGATGCAAATAAAAAGATTATGAAAGTGGGTGACGTACCCGAAAATTGGAGAATTCTTGATATCGGGCCAGATACTTTAGAGGTATTTGGGAAGATCATCAATGGTAGTAAAACAGTTGTTTGGAACGGGCCGATGGGGGTGTTCGAATTTCCTTCATTTGCAGAAGGCACTTTTAAATTAGCAGAGAGGATTTCTGAAACAAAGGCAATCACAATAGTTGGTGGTGGGGATTCTGCAGCTGCAATTGCGCAAGCAGGACTAAGTGAGAAAATAACGCATATTTCAACCGGTGGCGGAGCATCTTTACAAATGCTCGAAGGTGCAAAGCTACCTGGGCTGGAAGCGTTGGAAGACAAATGAGGTTGATTAAATCAAACAGACTTAAATTTGAGATAATATAAAAAGAAGGTTCATGGAGAACCTTCTTTTTATATGGGGGATGAGAGAACTACAATTTTTCTCTGCTACTCATTGCTTTTTTCTTGAGGCGTTTCAAACGGTGGTCTAATTCTTTTTTGTATTGATTATTAAATATTCGGGTTTTATTGGATGATGATTGAGCTGATAAAGTCCAGTGAATCGCTTCTTGAAAGTCAGTTTTTTTATGTTCATAATACATTGCTAATTCAACCTTGGATTGAATATTATCCAGGGAAGCGCATTTTTCCCATAATGGTACCGCTGAGCCTAACTCGTTATTTTTCTTGTATATTGAAGCAAGCGATATTAAACCTAAGAGTTTTGACTCATCAGAAAGAGACTTGTTTTTGAGAGCTTTTGATAAAACTTCAATCGCTTGATCTGGTTTGCTTAGATAATATAGATAACGACCAACTTGTACGAGGTCTTCGCGATTGCGATATGGAGCGGATAACGGATTTGCCAAGCGGTCGGTAATATAACCTAGCAATGTTATCAGGGAAATTACATCTACTTCGTTATGATAAAAAACACCTTTGAGGGGATCGGGATCGTTATTTTGAAGATAATCGAAGAATTTCTCTGAAACCTGCCAGCCGGGGATGTCATGTGACTCGCGCTGAATGCCTAAAAGATGGTATTCAACATCTCCAAGCGAACAGGTAGGCAGCTGAGTTTTCCAGAGACGCCTGACAATATGGAGCAGATCTATGTGAAAGATGTTTTGAAAAGGCGCAGGCCAACCATGGAAAAGATATCTATTCTTGATCCGGGGGAGGTCAAAAGATTTCCCATTATACGATACAACTACCTTGGCGTTTGCGAAAAATTCTTCCATGGCTGCTAGCTGGCATGGCTCATTTGCTGGATCTTTAAGGAAAAACTGAGCAAAATGGATCTCATCGTTTTCGTACTTTGCAGCACCAACTAAAAAAACATATGTTCCGGCTCCCCCAGATAGACCTGTTGTTTCTGTGTCTATGAAAAGATATTGCTCGAGAGGGATTTCTGATATGCCAGAATATGCACTAATAGACTCGAAAATATCAATTTGGGGAAGATCCGACAATTCCAGGTCGCCATGCTGGAGAGAAAATGGAAAATGTTTGCGTACAATAAAACAGTCGCCTGCGCTGGTTTTTTCCAAGCTTCCAGGGAGGGTATCTGTCAGTGAGGGTGGAGGAACCGTTTTTTTACCAGGTTTAATTTGAGAAGTACCAACCTGGACTCCTAAATCTTTAAGTTTGTCCGTTAAAGATGGCATCACAAGATTGTACTATATCTAAAAACTGATATATTTAGCGGGATAACAAGGACTTTTTGATTCTTTCAAGAGCGCTGGAAAGAGTATTCCTGGGGCAGCCAAAATTAATTCTAACGTGATCTTTATAATTTTCTCCAAACCATTCACCTGAATTTAAGGCTACTAGAGCCTGTTCCAGGAAAAATTCAGCAGGATTGGCAAGATCCAATTTAGAACAGTCTAACCAGGCTAGATAAGTCCCCTCGGGAGGGTACAAGGCTATACCAGGAAGTTCATTAGAAACGAAGTCTAGCAAGAATTGCCTGTTACCTTCAAGGTATAGAAGTAGTTCTGAGAGCCATTCAGATCCATGTTCATAAGCTGTAGCCATGGCAATTTCCCCAAGCATATTTACGGAACCTACAAAACCTGAAAGTTGTTTTGTATATATCTCTCGTAATCTGGGATTGGGGATAATTACTGCAGAGGATTTTAATCCAGCGAGGTTGAAAGTTTTTGTTGTAGAAACCAGGGTCACGGTTGATTGAGCTATTTCAGAAGATAGAGATGCAACAGGGATATGTTTATTTCCTGGGTGGACAATGTCGCTGTGGATTTCATCAGAGCAGATTATCGTGTTGTTTTCGAGACAGTTCTGGGCCATCGATAATAATTCGGATTCAGTAAATACACGCCCGGTTGGATTGTGTGGATTACATAATATAAATGTCCTGGTATTAGGACGCAAAGAATTATTAAATGTTGTGCTGTCTAGCGAATAACGTCCTTTAGAATCGGACGGAAGGGGAGACACAATTTGCTTCAACATGGAGTTTGATGAAATATCGAAAAATGGATGGTAAGCCGGGGTTTGGATCAACACAGAATCGCCGGGTTGAGAAAAGGCCGCAGCGGCCACGTTGAACGCTTGGATAACTCCCGGGATAATTAGAATGTCGTCGGTCTGAACTTCCCATCCATGCCGGTTTGCTAACCAATTTTGAACAGCGAACTTGGTTTTTTCCTGGGGCTTGGAATAGCCGAATAAGCCATGATCGACTCTTTTTCGGATTGCATCGAGCACATCTGGCGGAGACAAGAAATCCATATCAGCTACCCATAAAGGCAATACGTTTTCTTCAAAAAGATTCCATTTAATTGAATCTGAGTTACGGCGATCTATAATCTGGTCGAAATTATATTTCATAATAGTGTATCCAGTTTTGCTTTACTAAAGTAGGAACGATAGGCAGCAACTTCCCTTAACATGAACTTGAGCTTTTTGTCAATTACCTGAAAACCATCTAGATTTTCTCGTGGCCCTGGAAGAATTTGACAATCCAAAGAGAAAAACGATAAATCATAATCTCCATGAAAATGGATCCAATCCAGGCCAACATCGATCAGGGCAGGAGTAGCAGCAATGCTCTGTGCAGCCTTTTCGGAATCGAAAGAACTAATATTGTTTTCTAGCATGTATTTTAACAGTCCATGAAGCTTTGTAATGAATTTCCTCAAGGTCTGAACAGTTGGGTCGACTGCGATAAAAACAATCTTCTTAGGTTCGACTTGATCCAGGGCTTGTTTAAATGTCTCGCGGCTGGGAGGGGTAGTCCAGATCACTAAAGTATCTGATTTTTGAAGGCTTGATCGTTGGTAAGAATCGATTCCTTCCAGCGAGTTTGATTCGGCCCAAATAATTGACCCGGGTGTTGATAAATAAATCGATAATTCTGATTCTGGAGAGGGATTGGATCTAAGATCAAGCAATTCAAATTTAGATTGCTTCTTGATAAGAATAGGCGTACCAGGAGCTTGGCGGAAATGGCGCAAGGTGGCCTGTACTTGTAGTCTGTTCTTGTAAGACGTTAGATCTAGCGCATAAGCTACATCAAATTCGCCGTTGGGAAGGTCAATGTCTGCGCTATTCCACCATAGTAAGTCTTGTTGTGCGTTAGAGCTATCAATGAGGGTTATTTTTTTATGGTTTTTCTCTTTTCCAATGATCTTGATTCCATTGGGGCCTAAATGTACACTTCTGGTGGAAAATAGAAGTTTTGGATTGCCAGCGCCAAAAGGAGCCAGCCTTTGAAAGTCTTTAATAAATGAATCTGTAATTGCCTGAAAAGGAATATCTGCATCAATTTTTACTTTAGGAGGCTCTGGCGGTCCACCTACAATGCGGTGATAATTCTCTGCCAGATCTCGTCTGAATTGAGGAACTTTGTCCAAGGAGAGGCTTACCCCGGCAGCCATGGGGTGTCCCCCAAATGAATTGAGTAAGGTGGCCGATTCGGATATTAGAGCTGATATAGGAACGCCTGGGATGGACCTTGCTGACCCCCTGGAGATGTGCCCTTCTTGAGAGAGCATGATCACAGGCTTGTGGTAGCGGTCAACAAGACGGCTAGCTACGATACCGATAACCCCTGGGTGCCAATGCGCTGGACCCTGCAATACAAGTATAGGGTAATCCTGAACATATTCAGGATAATCATTAACCAACTTGACCGAATCCTGAAAAATTGTTTCTGTAAGAGCTTGGCGCCTGGAATTCAGGGAATCTAATTGCTGGGCCAATTCTTCGGCACGCGAGAGAACAGATGTAGTAAAGAATTCAACACAGCTGTTGGCATCATCCAGCCTTCCGAGGGCGTTTAAGCGAGGACCGATCACAAAACCGATTGTCTCTTCAGTTATATCCCCTAGTTTAAGATTGACTATTGCCAATAATTGTTGTAAGCCAAGCCTCGATGTGTTTTGAAGTAGAGCTAAACCTTTTTGAAGTAAATATCGGGTATCACCTGTTTGGTGGGCTACATCGGAAACGATACCCAGGGCGACAAGGTCAAGGAAAATTTCTGGATTAAGATCAAGGTTCGAATATAAGGCTTCAATCAGTTTGTATGCAACGCCGACACCTGGTAAATTGAAAAGCGCATGATCATCAGAAAGCATGTTTGGATTAACAATAGCATACGCAGATGGTAAATCTGGGGGAAGCTGGTGGTGATCAGTGATGATTACATCGACTCCTGAAGATTGAGCGAATTCAACCGCTTCAAAAGCATCTACACCTGTATCGCATGTGAGCAAAACAGAAGGAGAGTGCTCGGAAATTTTGTTTTGAAGAGCAACAACTGAGACGCCATGGGATTCGCGGGACCTGTTGGGAATATAGTGTCGAATTTGACTTCCTTGACCTGAAAGAGCAGAGACGAGTAGGGTAGTGGAAGTTTGGCCATCAACGTCAAAATCACCCCAGACTAGAATAGTTTGTTTTTTAGCAAAAGCTTCCAGTATTCTTTCAACCGATTTAGATAGTCCAGGCAACTGATTGGAAGGCGCGGGATGATAAAAACCAGGATTTAAAAAACCCTTGGCAGATTCGATCGTTTGAATACCGCGACGGTACAAGGTTTGAGTAAAAACCGAAGAACCCCCCAGCTCAGCCTGGAAGCTTGCTGGAATATCAAGAACATCTGGATAGAACCAATCTCTTTGGGAGTTGCGTATAGGCATTATAGTATTTGTTTCCTAAAATTCTATTTCACTAATATTATCAAGATCAAAATAAAAACCACTCAGGTCCTCTCCATCTATTTCGGTGAATAGATCAAGTTTACTGGCTTGAATACCTCTTTCACATAACGAGCGATAGACACATTTTCCGCAAAGTTTGCGATCGTTAGTCAGAGGAAATGGCTTTCCTGAATTTATATAACCGTCTATCTGTGAAATAACCTCTGTAAGATGAGCAGTATTTTCTGAATACAAAGTATCAGAGTAGGGGAATGTCTCCTCTGGATCAGAACTCATCGGATACCAATAATTCATACTGATATTCTTAGGGGAGGTTTGTTCGCTATTGAAAATGCTGTTTCCGCTTTTAACAAAAATAAACGGATACAGAAATGTTTGATATCTTTGACTAAGCAAAGTGCGGGTTGGTTTTCGTGAGGAGGTTTTCCAATCATAGATGATGAATTTTCCATAATTTGTTTTCAATAAAAGGTCATACTTAGCGATTAACTGGTGGCCTAAAAAAGGCGTGCTGAGGATAATCTCAGATAATCGATTTTCATCTTGTAGGTCTTTAGCGAACGTAGAAAATTTTTCCCACATAATTTTGAGATCAGGATTTGATATGGTGTGGCTAAGAGAATCTTGATCTATCCCAGTAAAAAACTGATGGCAGAGTTGGTGAAACTTATTGCCAATATCAGTCGCTTGTTCTAGCTGAGAAAGCGGCTCTAAATAAGCAGCTGGCCATGAAATATTGTCAATAATTTTCAGCTCAAATCTCCGGGGACATTCACTGAAGTCCTGGAGATTGCTTTGGCTGAGGTGGAGTACGGTTTTACCTGTTTCAATCATTATCGAGAGTTTCCAAATAATCTTTATAGTAGTTTGACAAAGCAGTTAATGCTGTTGCGGAAGAATATTTGCTGCTGTAACCAGTATTCCAGGTTATAACTAATTCTTGTTTTGCCCTTGTAATAGATACGTATAAAAGACGGAGACGTTCGCGAACATATTCGAGCCGTGAATGCATGGTTGCTTCACCTTCAATACAGGGGATAGATCCTTGAGAATTTATCGTTCTCAGCTGGGAAAGTGCCTCGGAAGGTAGGTTCAATTTATCACGAACGAACCATTTTTCAGCAATGTAATTATCTCCTGGATCGCCAGAAGGAAAATTGTAATTGTTGACGGACATCAAATAGACCCGATCCCACTCGAGCCCTTTGGCTTTATGAGCCGTTGTGATAACAACCTTGCCCTTATATTCATCAGGATTGAAATCGGACTGCTCTCCAGGCCCAAAGAAGCGGCGCTCATTCCTTGCTAGAGATTTTAATTCGTCAAGAAGCGCGGGTAGTTCCCAGTCTGGGTGCTGATTTGCAAGTTGTCTTTGAAAAACAGCAATTTTATGCGAGAGTGATAATTCTGCCGGGTCATGGAATATATCGTCCGCAACGGTGAGGATAAGTTGGTCTATGGGCAAGAGGGCTGCTTGATGCCATTTAATGACTAACTGGCGGAAATCCTCAAATTGAGCAATCTCTTTTTGGCCGAAATCAGATTGGAGGACTAGCTGGTCTGAAGACGGGGCTGGCGATATAAATAATTCTATTTTCTTTAAATTTCGTAATATTCCAGCGTTTTCCTGGACAATGGCCCAAATTTCTGGATCGATCATTTTCTTTCGATTACAAACTTCATATACAGCGGCTAATTTTTTAGGAGAAGCTGGATCAAGCAAATAGGATAATACTCGAACTAAAGCCCCAGTAGTTTTACGGGTTTCTATTGTTGTGTTGAGCATTTCTACTGGCTCAATATTAAATTGTGATCTAAGAATTGAAGCAATCTTTTTACCGCGTTCGTTCCGTGGAGCGAGAATTGCTGCCGTTTTATCAGGGTTATCAGATAACCACTTTGACACAGAACGAGCGACAAGGGATATTTCTTCATCGCTATCAAGAGATTGAGAGTGAAGATGGACCTGCCTTGGCTTATCAACAGGATTGGGTTGTGAGTCGCCGGTTGGTGTTGGAATGATCTTATTCGGAAAGAGGGCGTCTCGGACCAAGACTTCAGGATGAGCTTCGTTAGTCCAATCGACAAGATAATTGGCTAGGTTAATTATACTTTCTGAATTCCTGCCTGAATTAGGGAGAATATGGCTGTAGTCAGCAGACGAAACAAATCGATTAAATAAAGCCGGATCTGCAGTTGTGAACGATTCGTAAATCGCCTGATTGGGATCTCCTACCCGGACCCAATTGCATTCTTTTTCCCGGGTTGAAAGAAGACCTAAAATTTGCTGCTGCATAAGACTTGAATCCTGGGCTTCATCCTCCAGGATATAGGGCCATTTGTCCTGCAGACGGGATAATAAGCTTTCGTCAAGTGATAAGACCTGGTAGGCCTTGTTTATTAGGTCGTCGAAATCCACAGCGCCACTAAATCCAAGATTTCGTTGGTAAATCTCATAGATTTCAAGACCAATCAACGCCAGCGGATAATTTTGAACTTGATCACTGAGCTGTTGGCGAATTTGAACCGGCGACAAGAGGAGATTTTTAGCACTTTTAATGAATTGAAGAGATATTTGATTGATCAGAGCAGGAATCTGTTTTTGATAGAGATCAGCAATTTTGTTTTTATTCAGATCAGGAAGGAGGTATTTTTCTAGAGCCGTTGGATGTTTCCTTAACCAGGTATATACCGCTTCATCTCTGATGCGGATTGCTTCTCGGTCATCAATAATCTGGAATCCGGTGTCGAGGCCGGCCAATTCCGGACGTTCTTTTACGATATCGTGGGCCAAGCCATGCAAAGTCCTGACACGGTATCCTAAGGAGGGGATAAGCCCATAATGATCAAGAAAAGTACTGATCCGCTGGGAAAAATTATTGACTGCGGAATTTACTAAGGTGACTATTAAAATTTCCTGGCCCGGATCAAGGTGATTGTTTTTGATAAGTTCCGCAGCGAGGTAAGAAAGAGTCAAAGTTTTTCCGCTGCCAGGGACAGCAGATACACCCATTGTGCCATTCCGATAGGCGAGGATTTCCAGTTGAGCAGGGCGTGGTACAAACTCAGGAATAATTGAGTTCATTGAGGTGGTCCCCCGCTATTCAAAATCTCATTTACGGCCTGGATCAGCAAACCTTTCTGCTCGTAGCCATGTTCGTCTGTCTCGGTAAGACAAAGCGAGATACCCTTTCTGCATCTGCGTATCAATCCGGTTGTCAAACACGTTAGGTTTTCTAGGTTGAGCTCTTGTTCCTCAATATCCCTCCAGAGATTCCCAGTCTGCCAATCCCTGTGGAGTACATGAGGGTTAGTTAGCGGTTGGAAAATCCTTTCATACCACCCACGGGAACCGACATCAAGCCAAAATTGGATCAACAGGTCGATTGTTCAGTAGAAATGTATACGCTGGTGCAAGATAAACCGAATCTTCGGGTGCTTGTGTCCAGGATTGCAGATATTGGTTTGCTAATACGCCAGTTTTTACCATCTTGTAATATTCAGATCCCAATTGTTCAGGGTTGAAGTGTTGTACCTCCCCAGCGGATAATCGGAATTTCTGGATTGACTGAATGATCTGATTTGTTATCATAGCCATTGACAGATCATCACGGAAACCAAATCCCGGCTGAGATAGGATTTCTCCAAAAAGATGGACAAGAAAATAATCCAATGGGAGAGGAGGTCTTTTTGAATATTCAGCTAACCAGTTAATAAGGTCTTGATAACGACTGCCAAAATAATAAGTTATCCGTTCTTGAAATTCCGAGGGCAGGGATTCGAAATCGCTTAGCCCAATCACATTATTTTGATTTTTAATTGACTGCCGAGATAGAATATATGCCCTCGTTAGATCGAGATCTTTGATTGATTGGAGTAGGGCGAATGTCAGATCATGGGCAGATGGATGTATATTCCATTGGGGATGGGCAAATGCGGCCAGGGTCAATAAGCAGTGAGTTACAGGTTCATCGCGTAATGCGCGGGAAGGGCGGTGTGTAGAGCTGGATATTCCGTACTTGCCCAGTTCTGTCGTAAACATAAACCGTAAGGCGTCACTTAAAAATGGAGCAAGGATTACTATCTCGCTCGGAGCAGTCCCGGAATTTATAATTGACGAGATATCTGCAGCAACGCTGGAAACCATCTGAGGATGGGTAGAACGGTAGTTAACTGAAATTGCCTGATTTGTAACCTTGCCCTTATAAATTTTAGGAGAGGATGAGCTATCTAGGGCGGCTACTAATTGGGTAGTAAATATCGAGAGGTTATCTGAATTAGTGAAATTCTCAGAAAACTTTATGTGCTTTTCACAATAGCCAGAAAGCTCTCTCGCATTGGAAGGAGATGCACCTAGAAAACTTCTGTAGCCCGCATCGTCATCAAAGATAAGCAAGGAGGAATCTAAATCTGGGAGCATACTACTTATAAAATCATGACAGACTGGAATATCCTCTTCTGAATTATCGTATATCAAATGTTTATATTGTGCATGGTAGTGTTCCCGAATCAATGGAACGCTACTGAGCGATTTAGAAAATAGTTCAACCTGGAGGGAAAAATCCAACAGATTGTTGTCGTAGCAGTACTTTCTAAATAAGTTTGCGGATAGTTGGGCATGTTCGTATACAAGTGCCTGGGATTGATCTCCGATCCACGAGGATAATAAGCGATTAGAGATTTCTGTATGAGAAAAACCATGAACAGCTGCTTTATTAAGGT
>Ga0208279_1001841_pt1 | contig 10965 bp, 13 predicted proteins | sample AntAceMetag02UKM_FD_184766 | JGI IMG/M metagenome (GOLD analysis project Ga0208279, IMG submission 184766) | Saline lake microbial communities from Ace Lake, Antarctica - Antarctic Ace Lake Metagenome 02UKM (SPAdes) (version 2) | ecosystem: Environmental > Aquatic > Non-marine Saline and... | reverse complement strand
CAGAAAGTGGATGTAGTCCAAGTCGCGGCATTTAGGTGGATTCAATTTAATACGGCACCCCCATACATATCTAAATTTGAATGCATCAAATGGCATAAAAATATTCCGGTCAACTGCGTAAGTCCTAATGGTAATATACTTCATTTTCTACAAAAAGGCTGTTGCTTCTTGTCCGATCTTCATTCATATACAGTCTTCACAGTATTTTGTTTATTTGTATTTTACCATGAGACATATCTTCATAGCGAGTAATCCTCACGCCTCTTTATCTCAAGCTCGAACGTGACCATCCGGACGAACCCGCCGCCCTTTCCGCCCGGACTTCTTTTCGTGGCCCGGATTCGGCCTGGTGGCGTGGAAATGCGCGCGCCAAGCGACCCCTCCTGCACGACCGCACCTTTCCCGCGCCGCCTGGGCGAATCTGAAGGAAAGCGCCCAGTGCCTGAATATGAAGAAACGTTATCCCGAAGTTCCGACATCAGGTACGGCCAGGACCCAAAGATTCCTGCACCTCGATCAGCCTTTCCACGTCCACTTTCAGCGGGGGGATCTTCTTTTCCAGGACGATCCAGACCACCGCCCAGTCGACGCCGAAATAGTGATGGATCAACTTGTCCCTCATCCCGGCGATCTTCCTCCACTCGACCTCTGGGTGGCCCGCCTTAAACTCGTCTGACAGGTTCTTTGTGGCCTCGCCGATCACTTCCAAGCTCCTCAAACAGGCCCTCTGCAAAACCTCGTCCTCCAAGAGATCCTGAAGCTCAAGACACTGATAATTTTTGAGCAGGAACTTGGCCTCATCAAAGATGTGCCTTAAAAATACCAGATCTTTATCCAGCCCAGACCACCTCCTCTTCCACGAAAGGGGCGATGTGGGGGCTCAGACCACCAGTGGTGACAAGATCCACCTCCTTTCCGAAAAGGTCTTCCAGAAAAAAGACGAGATCCATGAAGTTATCGAAGGAAGGCTCCACAAACTCCACGAGCACGTCAACATCGCTCGTTTCCGTCTCCTCCCCACGAGCATAAGAGCCGAAGATCCCAATACGCACCACACCGAACCGCTTCTTAATCTCGTTCTCGTGTTCTTTCAGGACCTTAAACACGTCCATCCATCGATCACCTTCTGCATACCCTTTTTTAGCTCAATTTTGAGGCTTTGGTGTTATCTACCTTTTGACCTTCTTAAGGATCACTGATCCCCATCACCTCAGCAACTAAAAAGCAAATCCACCGCCGCCCTTCCCGCCCCGATCTGTTTTCATGGCCCGGATTCGGCCTGGTGGTGTGGAAATGCGTGCGCCAAGCGGCCCCCGGCGTGGCTGCCCCCACTTCCCGCGCCGCCTGGGCGAACCGAGGATATACCCAAACCCGCGACTTCAAGCCGAAATCGTCCCGAAGGTGATCGTTCGAAGCCGAAAGGCGAACATACCAAAAGATACGAAGTATAGTGCTTAACGATACGAATAGGCCAAATCTCAAACTCGTAAGAGTTTGAGATTTGGCCTATTCGTATCGTTAAGCACTATTCTGGCGAGAACCGATTAGTTTCATCTAATCGGTTCTCGACTATACTATTTGCTAGATCAAGTGGTTTGGATCATGGAAATCTACGACCTCCTCAAAGAAAAGCGGCCTGAGATCCTCCGCACGGTAGCCGAGCACGGGGCGCGCAACGTCAGGACCTTTGGCTCCATTGCGAGAGGAGAGGCAAAGGCCGCAAGCGACGTGGACCTCCTCGTCGATATGGAGCCTGGCCGAAGTCTCCTGGACCTGGGCGGCCTTCTCATAGACCTTCAGGACATTTTGGGCTGCCCAGTGGACGTCGTAACCGAGAAGGGCCTACGAAAGCGAATCCGGAACGAGGTACTGAAAGAAGCCGTGGCGCTATGAGGGGATATTATTTGCCACCTTTCGTCGGGGTTTTGCTCCAGAGTTGAGGGCACCTATCCATCAACCGCGCATAAATGGTGCTGGTTTCGCCGTATACAAAGTCATGATGGTTGATGGTTATAAACACGATCGCATCTCCAATAACTACGTAAGTGATGACAAAAGGGTTGATGTGTACACCACGCACACCTTTTAAATTATATCTCTTGGGCACGCCGATTTCAGGATCTTCCACTATTTTTTTGATCTTCTTTTTCACCTTTTCTTTAAAAGGTCGGTTTTTCTGGGTCAATTTTTTATAATTACTATCAAATTCTTTAGTAAAGATCGTTTTGGTAATCATTCAGCAACCTTAAAATTAGCTACAGGCTGTTCAAGTGCTTCAAAATTTCGTCTTTATTATGGCAGATGGTCACACGTCCCGCCTTGTAATCCTCTATACCCCTAATTATGCTTGCTACGAATTCATCTTCTAGATCAATGGAGGTGGTTTCAGTTTTTGCGGTTTTGATTTTGGCAGATACCATTCTAATAATCACCTGACTTAATTCAAGGCTTTGAAGTTATCTATCTTTCGCCTTTAGCATCCATACCTTTTTTCCCCAAGCCCGATAGTGAACACTTGACGACCACACCGCTCATCCCTCCCCCGCCTCTTTTCGTGGCCCGGATTCGGCCTGGCGGAGTGGAAATGCGCGCGCCCATCAACCCACCGCGCGGCCCACCTTCTCCCTGCGCCGCCTGGGAGAATCTGAAGGAATGCGCCCAGGGCCTGAACCTAGAAGAAACGTTATCCTGAAGTTCTGCCGTCAGGTACGGCCAAGACCCAAAGATTCCCGCACCTCGATCAGCTTTTCCACGTCCACCCTCAACTGAGGGATCTTCTTTTCTAGGACGATCCAGACCACTGCCCAATCAACGCCGAAATAGTGATGGATCAGCTTGTCACTCATCCCAGCGATCTTTCTCCACTCGACCTCTGGGTGGCCCGCCTTGAACTCGTCTGACAGGTTCTTTGTGGCCTCGCCGATCACCTCCAAGCTCCTCAAACAGGCCCTCTGCAAAACCTCGTCCTCCAAGAGATCTTGAAGCTCAAGACACTGATAATTTTTGAGCAGGAACTCTGCCTCGTCGAGGATGTGCCTTAAAAATACCAGATCTTTATCCAGCCCAGACCACCTCCTCTTCCACGAAAGGTGCGATGTAAGGGCTCAAACCTCCCATGGTAACAAGATCCACTTCCTTTCCGAAGAGATCTTCCAGGAAAAACGCGAGATCCATGAAGTTATCGAAGGAAGGCTCCACAAACTCCACGAGCACGTCGACATCGCTCGTTTCTTTTTCTTCACCCCGAGCACAAGAGCCGAAGATCCCAATCCGCTTCACGCCAAATCGCTTCTTAATCTCGTTCTCATGTTCTCTTAGGACCTTCAAAGCATACATCCATCGGCCACCTCCCACACACCTTTTTAACTCAGTTTTGAGGCTTCGGTGTTATCTACCTTTTGACATTCTTATGTACCGCCATCTTCCTTCGAAAATAATGCATATGTAGTAGCAGTCTACTTCCTGCCCCGCCTCTTTTCGTGGCCCAGATTCGGCCTGGCGGCGTGGAAATGCGCGCACCCATCAGCCCCCGGCGCGGCCACCCCCTCTTCCCGCACCGCCTGGGAGAATCGAAAGGGTGCTAACCTCGCCCCTCAGGACTAGGGTGACGAGAAGCGCGCCGGAGGTGACGCTCCTGGATCTGTACCGGCCCAGAATCAGCGTCGCACCTTCGGGGACACCGTTGAGCATGGGCCGAAGAGTGACAAAGCACGGTTCCCAGCTTTGGTTACATGAGACTCATGCGGGCTGTAGCGAGGGGCAAACGAATTCGAGTTACTTCATTACTTCGAGAGCGCGGAGGGTCACGGATACCCCGACCTTTAGGTCGGTCTCGTTAACTCTTGGAGTTAACGGGAGTTAGCGACGATAAGTCGCTAACAGGATGAAGTGAACCCTCACCAGTTTTTCGTGTTCTTTTAAATCGGTAAAACTTTGGAGAGTGTTCAGAGGAAACCGAACGTAGAGTTTCAATCGTGCTGATCAGAGAAATCTGGGCAACGAAGACTCGAAAATTTCTGAAATCCAGAAAACCGGGCGTGCGGCCCCGAAGCATACCCCGTCCTTTAGGGCGGGGTGGGCCGCACGCAATTTGATTTTGGCTTTGTTGAAATATGGCTATCCTCTTCAAAATCCCAAAACCCACACACATAGATTGTTTTGACCTCCAGGAAGATCTTCATTCAGGTGTTCCGACCCAGTGATATCACTCGATGTTTGGATGGTGCCCCCAAGACATAAGATGGTATCCATCAGAAGAAATCAGACACATTCCAGAGACCAGAATCTGCCACATCCAAACCAGAATAACCAAGATTGCAGCATGTGAGCCAGATTTTGTCCTCTTTTTTGTATGCGTCAAAATCATCCTCATAATCGACAAATGTAACCTCTGAATTCCTACTTGAGGGAACAAAATCCCATGAGCTTTCACCATCAGGGTACCGAGACCAAGCGTATTCGTCGTTCTCAGCATCGCTGAGATGTGGGGTTCGATCCACTTCGATACCGATCCAATTAAAGAGAACGATCACTTCATCAGTGTTACGCAACCAGTAATCTTCGCTTGATATCGAATAGAATCCCTCTGCGGGGATTATTGTCCCTGGTGAAAGAACCAACGTGATGTCCTGAGCAGTTACTAGGCTCCAGCCACTTATGTCTGCATTTTCGTATCCTCTGTTGTAGAGTTCAACCCATTCGTTGTCCTCGTCATATCCAAGCGGATTGAGCTCCACCTCATTTATAACTAAATCACCATAATTTAAGATATATTCAGATTTGTTATGAGCCCACCAGTCTCTGGGATCGAACTCATTGGTATCAAAATCCGTCACAGCCGCATGCCCTTCGTCCACCAGAATTCTGTTAAAGGGATGGGTGAAGTTGATGCGCCCATCATCTTCTTCTAGATAGATAACACATAGAAGCCGTCCCAAAGGATCGCGACCATCTTGGCTCTTGTTGTCGATGTCCATCCAGATTGTCTGACCCAAAATCATTCCTTTAGCAAACTCTTTTGCGGCTTGACCATCTTGAGTATCCAACGCTGGCGAATCTAGATCAGCAAGCCTCACTTGCTCAATATATCTAGCTCCAGGATCTATATTCACCATTTCGATCAGAAACGTATCTCCGCTCACTACCTGGATTACAACACCGCTTGTCTCGTTGGGCGCAGCCCAGACCGACCAAGAAAATGCCACAAGAGCAAACAACAGAATTGCAGCCTTTATCATCTCAACACACCTCGATCAAAACAAAAAAAGATGTGGATTTATGTGCAGCTCTGCCCCCGTTTCCGATTCAAAAAAAGAGCTGCAGCCATGATTCCACTCAAGGTCGCCAAGGGGCCGACCCAGGGAAGATGGTCTTCTTTATTGTTCTTCAGATCCTTATCTCCTTCTAGCCTGTCTTCTGACTCATCCCCTCGCACGTCTCTCGTCCCATCAGCGTTGGCATCAAACTCATCTCCTTTAGGTTCTTCATAAGCCCTCTCTCTGACCACCGCAAAGGACGTTTCAGTTTTCTCATCTAAACTTGGGACAAAAAGTCCCTTGTTCTTCCAGGCGTATTTATGAGAGGGGTCTGACAGGATTGATCTGTCATAACAATCTAGGGCTTCTTCGTGTCGTTCCAACTCTTGAAAAGCTGCACCCTTGTTGTTCCAAACGTCTGCATTTTTTGGATCAATTTTCAGAGCTTTATCATAACAGCCCACAGCCTCCTGATATCTACCCAAACCGTGGAAGACAAGGCCTTTGTTGTTCCAGGCGTCTGCATCCTTAGAATTGACCTTGAGTACATTATCATAACAGTCCAAAGCTTCAGCAAGCCACCCTAGTTTAGACAGTAAGACGGCTTTGTTGTGCCAAGCGTCGACATCCTTTGGATTGGCAGAGGTTGCTTTCTCATAACTGCGTATGGCTTCTTCATATTGTCCTAGATTTGAGTGGGCAAGACCCTTGTTCCGCCAGACATCTCCATCCCCAGGATCGATCTTTATCGCGGTCTCATAACAGGACACCGCTTCATCATATCTACCCAAGTTGCTCAAAGCGATGCCTTTGTTATACCAGACGTTCTCACTAGCAGAACGGATACCAAGCGCTTTTTCATAACATTTAATAGCGTCTTCATAATCACCCATTCTGACTAAGTTATCACCCTTATCAGACCAGTAGCTAGAGGATAACTCATCTCCCTGAATCGAGGATACACAAATGGACGAGGCGAGAACAAGAAGTATGAACCAATATATAGATCGACCCTTCTTCGTTGGGCCTTCTTCAAACATGAGCCTTCTTTCGTGGGCTTTTGGTGAAGATGAACGCATTGATATACTACTCCTTGTGGTTTTTGACTTTATCTAATTTGATTTTGTCACATTTCAGGACGAACGCAGCAGGATCCCCCCCCCTACGTTAGTGGGGGGAGGAATGCGTTCGAATTTGTGTAAACTAACATAGAGTTTACCTCCACGAATGGAGTTGTGCGTACCCAAGATTGTGGAGTCAATCCCAGGATCCGACTTCCTCTCGATCGGGTATGGAACGGTTTTGAATGGCACAAGCACTGCCCCTACCCATCAGGACTGTTTAACCGGTGCCCTTAGAGCCTGAAACTGAGGCGGCATTCCAGGGTAACTATAGTGCTTAACGATACCTTTGAGCCAAATCTCAAACTCTTGCGAGTTAGAGATTTGGCTCAAAGGTATCGTTAAGCACTATTCTGGTAAGAACCGATTAGTGTTATCTAATCGGTTCTTGACTATAAATTCGTTCCTATCGGTTATCAATTATATTATCTCCCAATTGATGATCTGGTAAACCAGGGCACGTCAAATGCCCGTCACTTTAGTGATGGGTGATTTACGCTTGATTGTAGGCTAACTTAATAGAATATTCACTCAATCAAGCCCCAAATCTTTTGCCCTTTCAAGGGCCTCTTTTGCCTCATCATCTCGATGAAGGGTTTTTAGCGCGAGCCCCAAATTACGCCAGGAAGTGGCATATTCGGGCCAAATCTCCACCGCCTTTCGAAAACATTTAAAAGCTTTTTTAGGTCGTTTCAGAGCACTTAAAGCTACCCCTTTATTGTTCCATGTGTAAAAATCAAACGGATCAACCATTATAGACTCATCATAGCACTCGATAGACTCTTCATGTCGCCCCAAGTTGTCTAAAGCGACACCCTTGTTATTCCAAGCACTTCCAGCTTTTGTTCCCAATGGTTCAATCTCAATAGCCCGATCATAGGCTTCCAACGCATCTTCAAATCGCCCCATGGAATGGAGCGCATAACCTTTGACAACCCAGGTTCTAGGGTTGGTCGGTTCCACCTCCAAAGATCTATCACAGCATTCCAATGCATCTTCGTGCCTGCCCAACTCGTTAAGAGCAATTGCCTTGTTCCGCCAGGCGCTGGCATTTTCAGGAGTTAACTCCAAGACCACATCAAACGAGCTTAGCGCTTCTTCGTGCCGGTGTAATTTACGCAAAGCGACCCCTTTCAGGTACCAAGCGTCGGGATGGAGGTGATCTTCGTCTATGACCTTATCGAGACATTCTATCGCTGACTCAAACCTACCTGAATTATAGCGGCCAAGACAATTCCTGTGATAAATATCTAGGTCTAACATATCTCCACCAACCGTCCCCATATTTGAGACACATATGCCTTAGATATTTCCATCCCACCGCCCATTATACCCTTCAGCTGCCCTTCCAGTTGGTTGTGCCCTGCTTTGTAAATATCGAAAAGGTCTGATTGGACTGAGCCCCAAGATCGATGAAATCGAATCTGTTTTTCCAAAAGATCGGGAAGGTCACGAGTGGAGTCTGGCCCAATGAGAATTATATAAGCAAATAATATGGCCAAGATTACGAGAAACACGACGAATTTTATCTTAGATCTCTTTTTCTTGGGACTGGGCCCACCCCTTATGGGATACTGTCCTTTTTCAGACTCAACGGCCTCTTTCTGAACCCGACCCCTTTTTTGGCGAATATTCCTCCGAAGGTTCTCGATCTCGACTTCACCCCAGAATCTAACCCCAAAAGTTTCGGCCATTTCGCAAGCCCCTCTCGTGAATCCAGATGAGTCCGAGGCCACAACCGCGATGCTACCAGGAAATTTTTTTTGGACGCCTAATATCTTGTCTATTTCAGCCCGGTCAATCGGATTGTTCAGCTTTTTGCATTGTATTATATAAGAGATTTCATGACCTACTTCATCGGCTTTGGTGGCGATTATATCCACACCACCATCGTTAGACCTTGCCGTTTTGTTCACCTTGTAGCCGTTCAGCTCCATGAGATCGGCTAGGTCTTCTTCAAAACCATATCCAGCTTGTTGAGGATCCATCTTTTCACCTCAGCGGCAAAGGCTCCATCCTTTAAAGGATCCAGATCGAAAGATCTGGAGCTCTTCAGCGTAAGCTGAAGTGTGGGGAAGAGCCACATACATGCCGAAACTTATATATCTTTTCAACGTCGACACCGCCTTGCTCAAGAGCTATGCTCCGCCAGCACGCCTCAGTTAATGAAGCCTGGAAACTCTTACGAATATTGTGAGATAAATACAGCGTTAAGTGACTGGCGTTCTGAATCCTACCACAGTATGACACTGCCCCGAGAAGCATGGAGGGAAAGATCCCCGACCAGATGTTGCTTATGATGACATTTCTTGGAGTTAGGATGCTGGTGGTTCTCACCATCGCGAGTGCTAGCAGGCACGAAGTCAACCAATCGAATGTAGCAACGTGGAAACATGTTATAGTCGAGAACCAATTGGATGGAATTAATTGATTCTCGAAAGATTAGTGCTTAACGATACGAATAAAGCCAAAATTTCAAACTCTTGCAAGTTTGAAATTTGTCCAAAATGTATCGTTAAACACTATATTTACAAGCCATTGGCCTTTAGGCCATGGTAGTTGGCACTATCACAACACAATTTCGTCTTAGAGGATAATAGTCATTAGCTAAATATTGCTGTAAGTTCACATCCCACAACGCTGCTGCATTTTGTTGCCCCAAGTTTAACTGTTTAGCCTCACTTGGCAGTTCACAGAGCCACTGCCTTTGAGCCATGGTAGTTGACATCATATCAAGATTGTCGCCATGTGGCCACAATGTCACTGCCCGCCTCAGTACACACAATACAGAACTAAGTTCATCTTATAGTCATGAACGCTAAGTTTGACACTTATTCAATGCGCAAAGACTAATGCCTACCCAAGAACCCGCGGGCCTTGTAGCAGATGATGTCTTTGGGATGCACCATTAGGTATCAAGTCTAAGGTTCACGACTATAAATGCGCATGCGCAAGGAGACCCCGCCCTGAGGGGCGGGGAGGAATTGCGCCCTCCATCTTATAATGGTCAATATGGTCAAATCCAACAATCTTGCAGTCTGTGTAATCCGTTTCCCAGATACGATGTTATGCAAACTGACATTCCCTTTCGAGGATCCACCTACATAGCTCAAACCACGTTTGGCATGTCTTACTAATGTCCCTCTTGTCAATCCCATCGATCTAGTTCTCCCACATTGCGCCCTAATACCGCCTTTTTTCGGTTGGAATCTGTGTAACTGTCTCCTATGTAACCTAATAGGAGTCCAATAATACAAACCACGTTCTGTCAAAGCACCACCAACCACCGATCTGACCAGAACAAACGCATCTACACAATGTGAACTAAACGTTTTTTTGGATTTTTGTGAAGTATTTTTCAAACGCAGTTCGTCTCTAAGACCTTTCGTTTCAAATCCTTGTTTTAAGTGCAATTTTAGATCTCGATCCATGATCTCTGCATAAAACCACGTTTTGCATTGTTCTAATGGTAAAAAGTTTTTGTTCCACCTTTTTTTACCTTTTTTAGTCATAGCTTTGACATCTTCAACGACTACATCTGTTATCGGTATGATCTGCCTGAGCTGATCTACTATTCTCAGTTTAGCGTGCCACCTGGCGTGGGTAGAAGGTGGTAACGATTTTTTGTTTCGAAGTCGGTTGTGGAATCTGGCGGGTCGTCTCCAACAGTTACGAAATCGCCCGGATCGTCGCATATCACGCCTAACTTCCAATGATTTCTTGATGTGATGTGGTGCTTCTGACATTCCATTCAACACAATTTCTTATGTGCCAACTACAGACCATCCTTCGAACTTACTGCCAGGATCGATACCTGATGCGATGGGTTGGTTATCTGGTTCAACTTCTTTTTTCAAAATGATGCAAAATACTCCTAATTTGTTCCAGTAAGGACTGGCTTGGCCATTTTTCAGAAGTAACCTGGCCCTTGTTGGAGTGGTTGGCATCAACTGACGCGTCTTGGCGTCCATGACAGGAATGCGCATATTATGCTCTCCAGATCGAGTCTGGATGAAATGTCCCTTCGGGGTGGCGAAGCAGGCTTAGGGTGAAATCCCATCGGATTCGGCGTGTCCAGAAGCGGGCAAAGCTAGGGAAGTACTCTGCCGTTCTTAACAGCCCACAAAGCTGCTGCATTTTGTTGCCCCCTAGTCCAACTGTTTAGTCTCGCTTAGCCGTTCGCAAGCCACGGCTTTTAGGCCGTGGTAGTTGACCTCGCTCTCTGAAAGAAAGATGATCGGATCGGAAGACATGCAAACATCATATCTCAAGATCCCCATCCCCACAACTTTGCAATGAAGCCTTTTGACCACGACGTTATCTTGGAAACCAATATGTTATATATAATGATGTTGTACTACTTTATGCCCATAGGATGCAGCCGGTGAGGTGATCAAACAATCCCATAGGCCATACGACGGGGAACTGAGCTGAATATGGGTCCATTATAGTAAGATATATAGTAACTACTCAGCCCCCAACCACAAAATTTATTATGTTTAACGATATATTATTCCGTCGCAGTGGTTGCGAGCAATAGACCAGATGGAAACTTCAATGAGGATACCTACCCACGATGAAATTCTTGA
>Ga0208279_1001839_pt1 | contig 10967 bp, 11 predicted proteins | sample AntAceMetag02UKM_FD_184766 | JGI IMG/M metagenome (GOLD analysis project Ga0208279, IMG submission 184766) | Saline lake microbial communities from Ace Lake, Antarctica - Antarctic Ace Lake Metagenome 02UKM (SPAdes) (version 2) | ecosystem: Environmental > Aquatic > Non-marine Saline and... | reverse complement strand
AACTGCCCTTTTTTATCTCAGTCTCAGATAAAATTTCATCCTCAACACCTTAAAAGGTCAATCTATTTTCTTTAACCCTCCCATATACGGCTGAAGAACTTCGGGAATCATCACACTGCCGTCTGCCTGCTGAAAATTTTCCAGAACAGCAACCACTGTCCTGCCCACAGCAAGGCCCGAGCCATTTAATGTATGCACAAATTCGGTCTTTTTCTCACCCTTTTTACGGTACCGGATACCGGCTCTTCTGGCCTGGAAATCTCCAAAATTACTGCATGAGGATATTTCCCGGTACACGCCCTGCCCCGGCAGCCAGACTTCAATATCATACGTCTTTGCAGCTGAAAACCCAATATCACCCGTGCAGAGATTAACTACACGATAATGAATACCAAGCCGTTTCAGAACCTCTTCCGCGTTTAAAAGCAGATTCTCAAGTTCATCATCTGAGGTTGCAGGCGTTGAAAATTTTACCAGCTCTACCTTGTTAAACTGATGCTGACGGATAAGCCCTTTAGTGTCCTTGCCGTACGATCCGGCCTCTTTCCTGAAACAGGGCGTATGTGCAGCAAAATAAACAGGGAGCTCTTCTTCATTTAAGATCTCTTTCTGGAATATATTCGTCAGAGGAACTTCGGCAGTCGGGATCAGAAAATAATCCAGCCCTTCAAGTTTAAACAGATCCTCCTCAAACTTGGGGAGCTGCCCGGTACCAGTCATAGTGGTTCTATTCGCAATAAATGGCGGGAGTATTTCAGTATAGTTATGATCTTCGGTATGCATGTCCAGCATAAAATTTATCAGTGCTCGCTCAAGCCGTGCGCCTGCTCCCTTGTAAAGACTGAAACGCGATCCCGCGATCTTTGAAGCCCTGTCAAAATCGAGTATACCCAGTTTTTCTCCAAGCTCCCAGTGTTCTTTTGGTTCAAACGAAAGCTGTGGAACTTCACCCCAGGTCCTGACTGTTTCATTATCCTCCTCGGTTCTGCCAACAGGGACAGAATCATGGGGCATATTGGGTATGGTAAGCAGAAAATCATTTGTTTCCTGTTCAACATTTTTAAGTTCCTCATCCAGTGCCTTAACCTGTGATGACAACTCTTTCATAGAAGCAAAGACCGAAGGATCAACTTCTTTCTTTTCCTTTTTCAGCTTTGCGATCTCATCCGATGCGCGGTTCCGCTGCGCCCGCAGGACTTCTATCTTTTGAAGCACTTCCCTTCTTTTTTCATCTATAGACAAAAAAACGGAAAGATCTATATCACTTCCACGTGATTCGAGCTTCTTTTTAACAAGCTCACTGTTTTCTCTTATAAATCTAATATCCAGCATACTGCTACTCCGTTAAAAATAATAATTCTGCCATCTAATGGCTAATAGCTATTAGATGCTTTTATTGAGCCAGGTTTGAAATTCAGGATATCCTTCGACCTGCCACTTCTTCTCATAAACCTCACCTATAAAATATTCATAGAGCTGATCCAAGAGACTATTTAAGGCCTCTATGGAAAGCATACGATCAAAAAACCGTTCATCCATATCATTTGTCTGGGGCATATCTATCTTAAGTGAGGAAACCTCAAACCTTTCTGCCTTAAAATTAAAAGACCAGACATTAGACCCCTGCTCTATTCTCAGTCTTGCCTCCCTGACCTTTTTACCGGAACGAATTGCCTGCCGAAGGTCATCAACCGTAAAATCATCACCAGAATATGAAACAGTATTAGGCGGCGGTTCGCGGTCATCCGCCAGCACGATCCTTCCATCAAGCCAAAGCAGAAATTGATCATCGCTTCCCGGAATCATTATTACTCCGGCATTTTTATCACTCATATAGCAGATATACGTGATAAAATCCTTTCCAAAGCTGCATTCTTTTCTTAAATCTTCTTTATCCATCGACAAAATCAACCCTTAAATTTTTTAAGCTTACGCTCTTATTTTGTTTAGTTACGATCTCTTCCGCAAGGTCATAGGGGACCAGAGGAACAAGCTTCACATCAAACGATCTGTAGAAAAAAGTGATAAATTCATCATTTGCGCTTTTGGAATTTGAAAAAAAGAATATCTCCTCTGTTTTGGTATTCCAACACACATCATATACAACCGGTGTGGGTAAGGCTTTTTTTAAAAGACTTTGCCACACCTCTTCTTTGAGCATATCCCTGTCGTGTTTTGCAAGCTTCTCTTTGCCTGAGTTCTCCTTAAATTTTATTTCCTCACCCAGAAAGGCTGCCTTCGCTGCAAGTGCAGGTATACGACGTGTATCGACCCTGAGTGCGAAAGCCAGATAGGGTTCCTTTGAAAAATGCATGTCATCAAAAAATGTTGATGCCATGTTTTCCGCTGACACCCACCCCATGGACTTTTCCGTTATGGTCGCAGGATTAATCTCCTTAAAAGGAAACTCTTTCAGCTTTTCAAGCACAAACTCTTTTATATTGTCAGGGAGCTTATCACCTGTCCTGTAACGCTGATAACTTGCAGCTCCGGTATAAATACCCATCTTCTCTCCATTTTTTCTAACAGTCACGCTTATTCAAACAAAAAAACATGTAATAATTGAACTTAGAATATTACATCCAAGAGACATAAATATCAAGCAGGAATAATAAAAAGCATCCGTTTAAAACTTAAAAATACTTTCTTCTTTGACATATTTCACTAAATCATTATATATTTAAAAATTAAGCACGGCTATTACCCGCAACTACTAAAAAGGAAAATCGCTATGGATATCATCACCCACAATAAAATTGACTTCTCCCTTTGCGGAAAACCCCTTTTAACTGAAAAGGATTTCAGCAAAGTTGAGCTTAAAACCTCTGAGCAAATGTCAGTGGATCAAACAGGACTTGTGCACGGAGGATTTATTTTTGGACTGGCTGACCATGCTGCAATGATAGCAGTTAACCATCCCAACGTGGTACTGGGCGCTGCAGAGGTGAAATTTTTAAAACCTGTTAAAGCGGGAGAAACAGTTATTGCAGAAGCAAAAGTTGAAGAAAAGAAAGGCAAAAAAAATTCTGTGACAGTCTCTGTTTCAAGGGGAGAAGAAAAAGTTTTTGAAGGGATGTTTACCTGTTTTGTACTTGAAAAACATGATCTTGGCTAATTAACGTTTGTCATCCCCCCCTCTTACACCATCCCGGGCCTTTTCTTAATCAATTGCCCCCCCCCGAACGTCGCACATCAAACGCTTAACATTGAATTATGAATAAAAAAAATAATGTGACAAACAGAACAAATGATCATTAAATCTTTGAAGTTATTTTTTTATTCAGCATTGGACGTTCAATGTTGGACGTTCATTTTTTAAGACCATTTTCCCACGACTCAAGGTCTGCAAGCGCTCTTTCTCCATAAAGCTTTTTTCTTATTTTTTTCGGCGCTCTTTTTTCAAGAGAAGGAAGAATTCCAAAATTGGCATTCATCGGCTGAAACTTTTTCACAGTAAGATCTGTAATATAGGAAAGAAGCCCGCCGGTAACAGTTGTCTGTGGAGGAACATCAGTGTCAAGGCCCATAACATATCTTGATGCCGTTATTCCGGCAACAAGACCGGTGGATGTTGACTCTATATATCCCTCAACCCCTGTTATCTGCCCGGCAAAGAAAATATTTGGCATTTTTTTCGTCTGAAGGGTGTTTCTAAGAATCTCTGGAGAATGGATAAACGTATTTCGGTGCAGGCTGCCATACCGCGCAAAAGCAGCATTTTCAAGACCCGGGATCATGGCAAACACCCTTTTCTGCTCAGGCCATTTTAAACGTGTCTGAAACCCCACTATATTATATATGGAGGCTTCCCTGTTCTCCTGCCTGAGCTGAACCACAGCATAGGGCTGTCTACCTGTATTCGGATCAATAAGCCCAACAGGCTTCATGGGACCAAAGGCAAGGGTCTCAATTCCCCTTTCCGCCATTACTTCAACAGGCATACATCCCTCAAATGGAGTTAAGGTCTCAAACTCCTTTAAAGGAACCTTTTCAGAAGTTTTAAGCTCCTCAATAAATCTGTAATACTCCTCTTTCGACATGGGGCAGTTAATATAGTCTGCCTCGCCCTTATCATACCTTGTCGCTGCAAAGGTCTTTTGATTGTCAATTGAATCAGCCTCAATAATCGGAGCGATTGCATCATGAAAATACAAAAACGCATCACCTGTAATTTTTTTTATATCATCAGCCAGACAATCTGATGTTAAGGGCCCTGATGCAATAATTACGGTTTTATCCATGGGAATTTCCTTAACTTCTCCTCTTACAACAGTAATCCCGGGATGCCCTTCCACTTGTCTGGTAATACTTTCTGAAAACTGTTCTCTGTCAACAGCCAGAGCTCCTCCGGCAGGAACTCTGGTTTTATCAGCCTGTTCAACAATAAGAGACCCAAGCCTGCGCAGCTCTTCTTTTAGTACCCCTGATGCATTTTCAAGACTGTCAGAACGCAAAGAGTTACTGCAAACCAGTTCGGCAAGGTTTTGACTCTTATGTGCGGGAGAAAAAAGATCCGGTTTCATTTCATAAAGAAAGACCCTGCATCCTGTTTTTGCAGCCTGCCATGCAGCCTCACAACCGGCCAGTCCGCCGCCGATTATGTGAATTTCTTTATCTTGATTCACAAAAATACACCTTTTAATATGGGGTCAGAGTTAATAAATCAGAAGACACAATCAATCAGCATCTCTTTTGTACTTGCAGGATTTTACAGGACACTTGATCAGGTGACCAGAGCGTTTGGTCGTGTTATCCACAAGAACCGGATAGCCGCAGTCAGGACAGGGTTCATTGATCGGCTTATCCCATGATGCAAATTTGCACTTGGGATAATTTGAACAGCTAAAAAATATTTTCCCGCGACGGCTCTTTTTTTCCATCACCTCACCGTCTGAACAGTCAGGACAGTTTACCCCCAGAGAAACCGGTTTATTAAGAGGCCTGATAAATTTACAATCAGGATATTTTGAGCATCCGTAAAAAGGTCCATATTTCCCCTGTTTCATGACCAGTTCGTTTCCGCAGTTTCCGCATTTTTCATCAATAACAGGATTTTCCTCGCCATCTTCACCCTTTGGAATTTCAAGAGATCTCACAAATTTACAGTCAGGAAAACCGCTGCACGCATAAAACCTTCCATACTTACCCAGTTTAATAACCAGTGGTTTTTTACATTCCGGACAGATCTCGTCAGTTTTTTCTGTGGTCACATCAGATTTTTGAACTTCTTCTTCTTTCTGACCAATTAGTGAAATAAAAGGCTGCCAAAATTCCTTTATCGCGGGCTTCCACTCTGCCTCACCTCTTGATATCGAATCAAGCCTGTCTTCAAGATAAGATGTGAACGTATAGTCCACATACCTTGAGAAATGCTTTACCAGAAGATCATTAACCACCATACCAATATCTTCTGGAAAAAAACGTTTTTTAACAAGCTTTACATATTCCCTGTCCTGCAGAACATTTACGATCGATGCATAGGTTGACGGTCTGCCAATGCCATACTCTTCAAGAGTCTTTATAAGAGAAGCTTCGGTATATCTTGGAGGCGGCTGGGTAAAATGCTGTTCAGGAAGAAGCTTTAAAAGATCCAGCACCTGTTTTTCTTCAAGTGGAGGAAGCATTCCAGCCTCCTTTTCATCACCAGTATCGTCCTTACCCTCAATATAAAGCTTCATAAAACCGGGAAATCTTATGGTGGAACCTGTGATTCTAAAAGTATATTCATCCTTCGCAGTTATATCAATCGAAACAGAATCAAGAATAGCCCGTGCCATCTGGCTTGCAACCGCACGTTTCCATATTAGACTATAAAGTTTATACTGATCCTGAGTTAAAGATGACTTTATCTCATCCGGAATAAGGGTTGCATCGGTGGGCCTGATTGCTTCATGCGCCTCCTGAACATTCTTTGATTTAGACGAAAAGACCCGGGGAGTCTTTAACGCATAATCTTCCCCATACTCTTTTGTAATAACTGTATGTATATCACTTACCGCAGAAGCAGCCAACTGCACACTGTCTGTTCTCATATATGTAATAAGACCCATGGTACCCGTGCCTACATCAATACCCTCATAAAGTTTCTGGGCTGTGGACATGGTTCGCCTGGCGGAGAAACCAAGCTTTCGCGAGGCTTCCTGCTGAAGCGTACTTGTTATAAAAGGAGGAGGAGGCGTTCTTTTTATTTCGCGCTTTTTAATTTTAGAAACAATATACTCGGCAGCTTCAAGCTGTGAAACAATCTCATTTGCCTGTTCTTCATTTTTTATCGCAAGCTTGTCAAGCTTTTCACCTTTAATCTGAATAAGCTGTGCCTCAAAAGGGCTCTCAATGTCTTTTGGAGTAAGACGGGCTTTAACAGACCAGTACTCATCTGTTACAAAAGCCTTTATCTCTGATTCTCTTTCACAGATGATACGAAGCGCAACAGACTGAACCCTGCCGGCAGAAAGACCATAACGAATTTTTTTCCACAGAAAAGGACTTAAATTAAAACCCACAAGATAATCCAGCACAACCCTGGCCTGCTGAGCATTAACAAGATCAATGGCAATATCACCGGGGTTCCGAAGCGATTCATTTATTGCTTCTTTTGTGATCTCGTGGAAAGTAATCCTTTTCACATTATACTTGGGCCCCTTGCTTGTTTTTTTATCAAGCTTTAGTGCCGACACAAGATGCCAGGCAATGGCCTCTCCTTCCCGGTCAAGGTCAGTAGCAAGGTATACTGTGTCACAGCCCTTTAATGATTTGTTGAGTTCTTTCAGATATTTTTTACTTCTTGGAATAATATCGTATTTAGGAATAACATCATCTCCGATATCGACAGAACCGGGCTTACTGGGCAATGCCCGGACATGACCCACACAGGCTTCAACCCTGTAGTCTTTCCCCAAGAACTTTGATATTGTTTTTGCCTTGGCAGGAGACTCTACAATTACAAGCGATTTTCCCATTTCAATCAATCACCACTTAACTATTCGTTAGTATTTAAAATATCTTCTCAAGGTTAGTAGTAGTTTCTAACATTCTAGACAACGTTTGTCAAAGGGACTTTTAACACTTTGTAAACATTTTTCCAGGCAGTTGTTTCAATATTTCGCTCAATTCAAGATCAAGAAGCAATGCCGAAATCCTGCCGCTTGAAAAACCTGTTTTTATAATAATATGATCAATATGTATTGGCTCATCCTGGAAAATATCATAAATCTTTAAAAGTTCAGGGCTAAGTCCCTGAATCACATTCTTATTTTCTTTTATAGGTTTAACTGTAATATTTAGTTCTTCAACTATATCATTGGCATTATCAACCAGTTTTGCACCGCTTTTAAGCAAAGAATGTGTTCCCTTTGCTTTATATGAATAAACATTTCCAGGCACTGCATAAACATCACGTCCCTGATCTAAAGCAAGTTTTGCAGTTATAAGTGATCCGCTTTTCGGACTAGCCTCTACCACCAGAACCCCGAGTGAAAACCCACTGATAATCCTGTTTCTTGGCGGAAAGTTATAGCTGTTTGGCCGGGTTCCCAAAGGATACTCAGAAACAACAGCACCATTTTCAGTTATTTTTTCAAAGAGCCGCTTATTCTCAGGAGGATAAATAACATCCAGCCCAGATCCAAGCACCGCAACAGTCCTGCCTCCACCCTGAATTGCGGCCATATGCGCCGCAGAATCAATTCCACGCGCCATTCCACTTACAATCGTAATCCCTAAGGAGGCAAGGTGTCTGCTTATCTCCTGAGTGACCTTTATCCCATATTCAGATGCATTTCTTGAACCCACAACTGCCACTGAATTCTTGTCCCCCTCAATAAAACTGCCTTTCACATACAAAAAAGGAGGCGGATCATAAATATTCTTTAGATTTTCAGGATAATCAGGAGAATTAAGAGTAATAATATTAATTTCTTTTGACAGGATCTCATCAAGTTCTCTGTCTATCTCATCCGTTGGCTTAAAGGCTGTTATAGCTTCAACAGCCTTGATACTAATACCTTCTACATTTTTCAGCTCTTCAAAAGACGCATTAAAAATTTTTTCGGGAGACTTAAAATGATTTATCAAAATTTTATAAATTACATTTCCAACACCGCAGACCTGCCGCAGAGCAACCCAGTAATAAAGCTCTTGCACAAAAAATCACCATTAAATGGATTAAAAAATTAAGCTCAAATTGTTATCGTTATATACAAAACATGTTAGAAATTAATTATTAATAAAAATAATACAGGCTGATTTTTACTGCAAACATCCCACTAGATTATTAAAATAAAAATCTCTTCATACTATTCACCTAACATACAGGCATATTATTATAAATCAACAAAAACAGCATGTTTTTCAAACATCTCTGAATTAAGAAAAACATATTCTACATCTTTGTGTTAACATTTAACTTTCGTTTGTCAATCACCTTCCCGGCTGTACGCCGGACAGAAGAAAAACTGCCAAAGCATATCAGGAGAATTTACCAGATCGTTGATATTTTAAGATTTTTTATCTTCTTATCCTTTAAGTTTTTATCTGAAAAAAACCCTGCATATTAATTATACGCAGGGCATCATAACGTCATTGTAAAAAAGTAAATCATTTGCAAAGCAGGACGTACTCAGAAGGTCATTCATCATCCTTGCTGTAATAACCATCCTGATAAAGTCTTTCATCATCTTTTCTCTGGAGATTTACAAGATAAACACATAAAATAATAATTGCCCAGAGAGCAATAAGCCCGTAAACCCTTATTCTACTTACTTCTCTTGCCTTATTTACTTCTGAAAGGGTTATTTCTACAGGACCCTCATCCGTGTCATCTTTCACCTCAACCGCTTCAAGAGTAGATATTTCTTGTTCCGTACAGAAACCGGTTAGTGTCCCGATCGTAATAAAAGAGACCATTAAAAACAAAAAGGTTACAGAAAATAATCTCATGAAACCTGGTATATTAAAACGACTCATTATCGTCTCCCGCCTTAATTAAAGATAACCGATTACAGTACAAACAACAAAAACAATAAGACTTATTACACCGATAAACGTAAATATCGGGCTAAGCTCATTTTTTTGAGACTTCCAGTCAACAAAAGGAACAAGGGCGATAAAGCCCGCTACCATTGAGAGAACCACTATCCCGAAGACCTCACCCTCAATACCCATCACATAAGTCGGTATCCATTTTAAGATCTGATACACCCAGAGAAAGAACCAGTCCGGTTTTACCCCGTCAGGCGCCGGCTTCAAAAAATCAATATCCGGATCCAGACCTGAGGGCATCAGGACAGCCAGGGTCACCACGACCCCCAGAAGAATGAGACAATTCACCACATCGTGCCACAATAAATGGGGAAACATGGGTTTATAAAGTATTTTCTTCTTTTTCTTTTTCATCTCTTTTTCAACAGAAACCGGAACACTCATCCCGTGAAGCTGTACCAGTAGAACATGCACCCCGATAACAATCAGCAAAGCAAGAGGAAGAATACCCACGTGCATTGCAAAAAAGCGGTTAAGGGTATGCGCACCCACAGTCGCTCCACCGCGCAGAAACTCCATGGCATACTTGCCCACCACCGGAATCGCTCCCGGAATTTCAGTCCCTACGTTAAGCGCAAAAAATGCTCTCTCATCAAAAGGCAGGGTATATCCGCTGTAACCGAGAAAAAGAACCAGAAGCAGCATCAGCATTCCGGTCAGCCAGGTAATTTCTCTGGGTTTACGATAGGCTTTTACGATCAGGGTTGAAAAGAAATGAACAAACACCACCACAATCATAATATTGCTTGACCAGTGATGGACTGAACGGATCAGCCATCCATAAGGCACGTTCACCATGATCTCTTTCACGCTCTGATATGCAGCATCAGCAGAGGGCTTGTAGAAAAAAAGAAGCAAAGGACCGGTCACCAGCTGTATCAGCAGTAAGAACAGAAGCATTCCACCCATATAATACCAGATTGTATGGCGGTGCTGGGGAACCATTTTTTTACGGGCAAGAGATAGTATTGAACCCAGCCCGATACGTTGACTTATTTCATCGATAACATTAATCATTTTTTCATCTTCCGTACAATTGATATTTATACGTGATTATTTTCTTTCGTCTCATCAAAGGTAACGATCAGCTGGTCCCCATCCATTTTCATGTCAAACACAGGAAGTGGTCTGGGTGGCGGCCCCTTTATGTTTACACCAAGATCATTAAAATATCCGTCGTGACAGGCACAGTAAAACTTTTTGGACTTCGGTTTATACTGGACATTACAGTCAAGATGCGTACACTTTGCGGAAAAGATCCTTAGATCACCCTCCGCTGTCTTTAAAAGAACCGCTGGAATATAACCATACCTGAAATACGATACAGAATTCGGCAACATCTTATCAATATCCGCGATCGCTATTTTAACCGCCTTGGGAAGCGGCAGCTTTTTCTTATGAAAAAGAAAACGAACCACCGGGTTTACAACATAAACAGTCAGTGCAGTAAGCGCACCGCCGATCAAACCAGTTAAAAACCATCGCCGCGAGAGTAATGACTCCTTGAGTTTCATCTTGTCTCCTATTACTTTACCAGCCGGAAGAATTTTTTAAATCTATATTTTATCAGCCTGCGCCTGAGTGCCTCAATCGTATCCGTCGGCCGGATATCCTTTGGACAGGCATCAATACATCTGAATATGGTATGACAGGCCCATAATCCCTTGGGGCTGTCGACTTTTTCCAGGAACTTATCCCCTCTCTGATCACGGGAGTCTTCCATATAGCGGAAAAGTTTTGCTATAGCAGCCGGACCCAGGTATTTCTCATCCATACCCAAAACCGGGCAGGCTCCATAACAGCAGGCACAGAGAATACAGTTAATATACGGATCCAATTTATTCACCTGTTGAGGTGACTGATGTCTTTCCTTTTCCGGTTGTTTTTCTTCATCTACGTGGAGCCACGGTTCTACCTTCCGGTATGCG
>Ga0208279_1001834_pt1 | contig 10987 bp, 10 predicted proteins | sample AntAceMetag02UKM_FD_184766 | JGI IMG/M metagenome (GOLD analysis project Ga0208279, IMG submission 184766) | Saline lake microbial communities from Ace Lake, Antarctica - Antarctic Ace Lake Metagenome 02UKM (SPAdes) (version 2) | ecosystem: Environmental > Aquatic > Non-marine Saline and... | reverse complement strand
ATTCCTCCGTTCGCGTATGGCGGTTGTACTGCAGGAGGTGTTCCTCTTCTCCGGCGACATCATGGAGAACATCCGCCTGCGCTCCGAGATCCCGGAAGAAGAGGCCATGGAGGCGGCTCGCTTTGCCAATGCTGCCTTTGTCGAGGAACTGCCGGATGGGTATGCAACCGAAGTGAAAGAGCGTGGGGTAACGCTCTCCGTCGGTGAACGGCAACTCCTGTCGTTTGCCCGCGCAGTGGCTTTTAAGCCGCAGATCCTCGTCCTCGATGAGGCGACAGCGAGCATCGATTCACAGACCGAAAGCATGATCCAACGCTCGCTTGAGAAGATCATGGAGGGACGCACATCGATTGTCATTGCCCATCGCCTCTCCACAATCCGCAAGTCTGACAATATTATCGTCCTACACAATGGAAAAATCATAGAAGAGGGGACACACGAGGAGCTTATCTCGCTTCGCGGGTTGTATGCTGCCCTACACGCCCTGCAGTTTGCCGAAGCTGGAGCGGAATAAATGGGATAGTCCCCTTTTTTTCACAGATGTGCAGTGTCGTTCCAGAACTCGAGAATCCACCGGCTGTCTGAAAAACTGAAGGAACTGATGCTTGTGTTATCGCACCGCAGGCGTGAAATGGCGTTATAGGGGAACCTGAGGATGTGCCACAAGAGCACGCAGAGGATCCCTCCGTGGGTTACGGCGACGACGGTCTCTCCCGGGTGTTTCGTGCGGGTCATGTCCAGGAACTCAGCGATTCGCTCTTCGATCTGAAGACCGCTCTCTCCTCCACCAGGGAAGACGTATTTGGGCCCCATTTTCTCAAGCTCCGCAAAGACCTGCGCGTGCTTCACCCGCGCAACGGCAGCTAGTTCACCCTGCAGCAATCCTGCGTGGCGCTCACGTAATCTCTGATCATGTGTGACGGTAAGGCCGCATGATTTGGATATGTCCTCAGCTGTCCGCACAGCGCGTTCCAGGTCGCTGCTGTAGATAGTATTAACGTGGCTCGCCGCCACGCGCTTCGCTAAGGCATTCACTTGGGAAAGCCCAACCGCTGTCAGCGGACTATCAATCTGTCCCATGTAGCGATGTTCGACATTCGATTCCGTCTGCCCGTGTCTGACAAAGAGAACACGGACGCCGTTCTTATTCTTTCTTTGAGTGGTCATAAGCAGTTGATTGTCCCTGCTCTGATTCGTTTCTGCAACAGGAAGTGTGTCCTGTCGCCTCGTTATCCCTCTTCAATGGATAGCGGACACAAGCCTTCTTGACGAACGAGCGCATCCCACAGCTTGATACTGTTTCTGATGATGCGCTTGCATCGCTGGTGGAGAGGCACGATAGTGGTCAGGTGCTGCATGTTGGATTCGGCTCTGTTCTCGACCAATTCGGAGACAGGCTGAAGGAGCTCCTCGCCTCTTACGAACAGGAGCACTATGCAGGTCTCGCGCAGCATGTCGGGAGACATCTGCAGGGGTTGGAGGTGAACGATGAATAGGTTTGAAGGTAAGGTTGCCATCATCACTGGTGGCGCGGGCGTCCTATGCTCGGCAATCGCCGAAGGGTTGGCGCGTGAGGGAGCAACAGCCGTTCTTCTTGATATCGATGAGAAGAGGGCGCAAGAGACGCTCTCCCGCGTGCGCGCGGCGGGGAGCGATGGACTGTTCATCAAGACGAGTGTGCTCTCCCGAGATGAGTTGAATGATGCGATGCGCCGTACGGTTGAGGAATTTGGGCACATCGACTTCCTCGTGAACGGCGCTGGCGGGAATCATCCCAAGGCGACGGCCAGCGCAGAAGTCCCGTTCTTCGATCTGCCGGAAGAAGCGATCAAGTTCACCTTTGACCTCAACTTCATGGGGACGTTCCTTGCTAGTCAAGCTGTGAGCAAGGTAATGGCAGATCAGAAGATGGGGGCGATCCTCAACATCGCCTCAATGAACGCTATCAGGCCGCTCACCCGCATCCCGGCATATTCTGCAGCGAAGGCGGCGGTGGCGAACTTCACCCAGCGGCTAGCGGTGCACATGGCGCAGGAGTACTCGCCGAGCATTCGGGTGAACGCGATTGCGCCTGGGTTCTTCCTCACCGCTCAAAACCGGTTCCTGCTGAAGGACGAAGGTGATGAGTTGACGTCACGCGGGAAGCAGATCATCGACCATACGCCAGCCGGGCGGTTCGGTGTGGCGGAGGACCTTGTTGGTACGGTCAATTGGCTATTATCAGATGCAGCGGAATTTGTCACCGGGATCATCGTTCCGATCGACGGCGGGTTCTCCGCGTACTCAGGAGTCTGAAGACTGTCATGCGTGATCGGTAATCCGTGATGGATAGTGATGGGAAGTTGTGCATAGACCAGGCCGAACGACGATCATTAGGGAAGGAGCTTTCAGGATGAAAGCAAGAAACGTTGTCATAGCTCAGTCGGGCGGGCCGACTGCGGTGATTAATTCGTCACTTCTCGGCGTAGTGGAGGCCTGCCGATGCTATCCCGAGAAGTTCGGGAAGATCTACGCCGCCTATCACGGGATCGAGGGAGTCCTCAAGGAGGAGTTTCTCGACCTGTCGGCACAGCCTGAGGAGGAACTAGCGCTTCTTCGCACCACACCGGCGGCCGGTGCGATCGGGACGTGCCGCTACAAGATCAAGCCTGAACAAACTGAGGATCTGGAGCGGATCATTGAGGTCTTCCGTGCCCAGGAAGTCGGTTTCTTCTTCTACATCGGTGGGAATGACTCCATGGATACGGCAAACAGGGTGAGCGAGCTTGCACAACAAAGAGGACTCGATCTTGTCTGCGTCGGTGTCCCAAAGACGGTCGACAACGACCTCGGCGATCAGGAGTTCGCGTTGATTGACCATACTCCCGGGTACGGATCGACGGCGCGGTACTGGGCACACATGATCCAGCACCTGAATGAGGAGAACCGTGGCTCATGTCCCTCCGATCCGGTATTGGTTGTGCAGGCGATGGGGCGGCGGATCGGCTTCATCCCGGCGGCGGCACGCCTGGCTGACCCACAGCGCGAGATGCCGCTTCAAATATATCTTCCTGAGACTGAATGCACGCTTGCGGAGCTTGCCGAGAACGTGAATTCCGAGCTTCAGCATAAGGGAAGGTTGATCGTCGTGGTGAGCGAGGGTTTCAACGTCGGCGATCTCGGAGAGAGGAAGGACACGTTCGGACACACGCAGTTCAGCGCAAGCGAGATGTCGGTGGCGCAGATCGTCGTCAATTACCTGAACGGACACGGGCTAACCGTTCGTGGTAGCGCGCGCGGGCAGATCCCGGGCACAGACCAACGCGATGCGATGGCCTATGCATCGACAGTCGACATCAATGAGGCCTATTCTATTGGGCACCATGCGGCAGAGATAGCCGTCACTCAAGGGACAGGATACATGGCGACGATCATGCGTGATCCGGAATCGGAGTACAGTGTTTCCTATGGAATAGCCCATCTTGCGGACATGGCAAACTCAGAACGGGTCTTTCCCAAAGAGTGGATCGCGTCAAACGGAATCGATGTCACCGATGAATTCCTGAGATATGCGCGTCCTCTTATCGGAGAAACTGGACCTAGCATTCCTCTTGTCAACGGACTGCAACGCTTTGCCCGCCTGAAAGAGATCTTTGTCCAGAACAAATGTCTGGCGTACGTCCCACTAAGACACCGATAAAGATACGGATGTGGAGGACGCAGAGACGCGGTGACGAGAAGACGCGGAACGTCGCAGACAAGCTGCGACGTTACAGAAGAATGTAAATGTTGAAAGAGAGGATAGATGGACTATCGCAACAGATTGGAGGAGTTTAAGTCTACTAAAGATTATCTAGTCTGCATCGACTCGGATGGCTGCGCGTTTGACACGATGGGGATCAAGCAGCGAGAGTGCTTCTGCCCGTGGATGATCTCCTGCTTTGGTCTCCAGCCGGTGGCACAGGCGGCACGGGAGTGCAAGGAGTTTGCCGATCTCTACTCCAAGACTCGAGGGGCGAACCGTCATGTGACAATCAAACGCATCCTCACTGAACTCCTGCCGGGCCACCCGCAGACCAAAGGGTTTGGATTTCAGGTCCCGCAGTTTCCTCACTACTTCGCCTGGGTGGACGATACACAGAGCGTACTCTCAAACGACGGACTGAAGCGTGCTATCGCGGGAGCGAGAGATGCTAAGGCACAAGCCGAGCTCGAACACGTCCTCGCATGGGCAGAGCGGGTGAACTGGGCGGTGAAGGAAATTGTGAAAGGGATCCCGCCGTTTCCGTACGTGCGCGAATCGTTGGAACAGATGAAAGAGAAAGCGGATATGGTTGTCGTCTCAGCCACCCCGCTGGAAGCGCTAGAGCGAGAGTGGGCGGAGCATGGAATCGCGCGTTACATCGGGCTCATCTGCGGTCAGGAGATGGGGACGAAGAGAGAGCAGATCGCAGCGGTAGGTCCGCACTACAAAGAAGGACACGTTCTCATGATTGGGGACGCTCCCGGTGATATGAGGGCGGCCAAGGCGAATGGGGCGCTCTTCTACCCGATCATTCCTGGAGATGAGATCGCCGCGTGGAAGCTGTTCTATGAAGAAGCTATGGAACGATTCCTCTCTGGCATATACGCCGGAGAGTACGAAGAGATGTCGATCGAGCGGTTTGAGCGGGCGCTCCCCGAGCGTCCACCATGGGAGGTAAACGAATGAGCGCTGATTGTGGAGTGATTGGCCTGGCTGTGATGGGACAGAACCTGGCGCTGAACGTGGAGAGCCGTGGATACACGGTAGCGGTGTACAACCGAACGCGCGCACGGACGGAGGAGTTCATCGGCAAGAGTGGCGCTGGTAAGAACATCATTGCCTCCTACTCGCTCGCAGAGTTCGTAGCGTCCTTGGCCGTGCCGCGGAAGATCATCATGATGGTCAAGGCTGGTGGGCCCACCGATGCAGTCCTGCAGCAACTGTTTCCGCTTCTCTCTCCTAAGGATATCGTGATCGACGGAGGGAACGCACATTATCTAGACACGGAGCGCCGGATTGAAGAAGCAAAAGAATACGATCTTCGCTATCTGGGGAGCGGAACCTCCGGTGGCGAGGAGGGAGCCCTGCACGGCCCGGCGATCATGGCCGGCGGCGACGCGGATGGATACAGGCAGGTGGAAGAGATCCTGACCAAGATCGCAGCCGTTGGCCCGGAAGGACCATGTTGTGCCTACTTCGGCCCCGGATCATCCGGCCACTACGTGAAGATGGTGCACAATGGGATCGAGTACGCGATCATGGAGACGATCGCTGAGGCCTACGACTTGATGTCGCGTGGACTTGGGATGAGCGCTCAAGAGATGGCTGATGTGTTCGGAGAATGGAACAACGGTGATCTATCTTCCTACCTCTTCGAGATCACGGAGGAGATCCTCCGGCGCGTCGACCCGGAAACCGGTAACCCGCTTGTGGAGATGATCCTGGATCAGGCGGCGCAGAAGGGGACAGGGAAGTGGTCCACGCAATCAGCACTCGACATTGGTTCACCCTCCCCGACGATCGCCATGGCCGTATTCGCGCGTGTCATATCCGCCCTGAAGGAAGAGCGCGTGCGTGCGCACAGAGTACTCTCCGGCCCGGATGGACAAATGGATGTCGATCGCGCTCAGTTCCTGCAAGACTTGTTTGAAGCCGTTCAGATAACGGTTCTCTCGGCTTACGCGCAAGGGTTCCGGCAGCTGCAGGACGCATCGCGGGAACGCGGATATGACCTCGATCTTGCGGAGGTAGCGCGGGTATGGATGGCAGGATGCATCATCAGGGCACGCTCGCTTACTGGGATGGCAACGGCGTTCCGCAATGATCCCAAGCTTCCTCTCTTGCTCCTCGTCGATCCGTTCAGAGGGGTGTGGGAGGAGGGTCAGGACGGGCTGCGTCGGGTCATCGGACAGGCGCATGCACATGGAATTCCAATCCCGACGATCGACTCGGCGATCGACTTTGTGGATGGATACCGCAGCGCGCGCCTTCCAGCAAACATGATCCAGGCGCAGCGCGACTTCTTCGGTGCTCACACCTACAAGCGTATCGATAAAGAAGGAGTATTTCACACGAAATGGGAAGAGAAATGATCCTCTCCTACACTCCCGGACGCCCAATAGGCAAACAAGAGGTGGAGGAACTCCTTGGGGAGGCGCTGGGAGAGATCGATGTTACCGGGAAGAAGGTGTTGGTCATTGTCCCGGACAATACTCGTACCCTTCCTATGCCAACACTCTTCGAGACGATCAGCGGTAGCCTTGCCCCGCGCGCCTCTACGGTCACCTTCCTCATTGCCCTGGGTACGCACCCGCCGCTCTCGGATGACGAGCTGCACGTACACCTCGGCCCGCGCCTCGATAATTTCCCAAACGTCCGTGTTCTTCAGCATGAGTGGGATAACCCAAGCATGCTGTCTCGGGTGGGGACGATAACCCGCGCGGAGATGGAGGAGATCTCGGGAGGATTGCTCTCCGAGGAAGTCCCAGTGACGATCAATCGGGCGGTACTTGAGCACGATCTGGTGATCATCCTCGGCCCGGTCTTCCCGCACGAAGTCGTAGGCTTCTCAGCCGGGCACAAGTACTTCTTCCCCGGCGTATCCGGCCCGGAGATGGTGCATCACTCACACTGGTTAGGCGCGCTGATCACCAGCCCCAAGACGATCGGCCACAAGGAGACACCGGTGCGCGCGATGATCGAGCGCGCCGCGGAGCTTGTCACCACACCGCAAGTGGGGATCTCGATTGTCATGCGCGGGAGCGACTTGCTTAGCATCTTCGTAGGTGATGTCAATGAGTGTTGGTCGGCAGCAGCCGACATCTCGGCCAAGGAGAATATTGTTTGGGTCGAACATCCGTTCAAGACGGTGCTCTCCATGGCTCCTCCCATGTACTGGGAGTTGTGGACGGCGGGGAAGTGCACATACAAGCTTGAGCCGGTGGTGGCAGACGGTGGGCGAGTGATCATCTACACTCCCAACTTGTCTGAGATCTCCGTGACACACGGGAAATTGATCCGCCAGGTTGGCTACCACACGCGTGACTACTTCCTTGGTCACTGGGACAAGTTCAAGGATGTTCCTCGCGCCATCCTCGCTCACTCCACCCACGTCAAAGGGATCGGAACCTACCATGACGGGGTGGAACACGATCGGATGGAGGTCATCCTCGCCACAGGTATCCCAGAGAATATCTGCCGCGAGATCAACCTCGGCTACATCGACCCAGCTACTATTGACCCGTCTGAATACGAAGGCCGCGAAAATGAGGGAATCCTTGTTGTCCCACACGCTGGCGAGATGTTGTTTCGGCTTGCCGATGGAACGGTTCCCGATATCGATAAGCTGTAGGGAATTGGGCCCACTCTTGGATTGTATAGGAGATAAGCTGTGAAAATGCGCGATCAGCGGCGTTGGAGCTTGGCGGTGGTTTTGGTTCTCATCGTATTTATTGCCTCCAGTTCAGTGTTTGGGCAGGCATTGGGGACAAGAGAGAGACCGATCTACATGCTCCTCGTCCCATCGACTGAAGCGTCTGGCCTTGAGGCCCGTGGTAAGCAGATCGCTGAGGCGCTGTATGAGAGAACAGGGCTTTACATAGAGGCAAGCTTGCAGGCCGATTACGCGGCGATGGTCGAGGCGTTCGCATCTTCTGACGCTGACGCATTTGGTCTTGTAACTACCGATCAATACATCCGTATCTACCAACTGACAAATGGGAATGTCACCCCTCGGCTTGGCGCGGTGCGTAATGGTTATCCCTACTACTTTTCCAGGATCTACGTCCCGCGGGATGCGGGGATCGATTCGCTGGAAGATCTGAACGGTAAGACATGGATCTACAGCGATCGCGGTTCGACGTCTGGCTACGTTTTACCGAAGATGCTGTTCGATAAGTTAGGGATCAGCTTCAATGGCATTGTCGAAAGCGGCGGGCATATCAACTCTATGATCGCGCTACTCGAAGGGCAGGGCGACTTCTGCGCCGGTTATGGCAACCCACCACTTCCTCCGCCCGGTTGGAATGGGGTGACATGGGAGAGTGGTGACGATCCTGAACTGTGGGTCTGGGATCGCTGGAACGATGACCTGTATCGCGATGGGTTGCGCGGAACCTGTATGGACCTGCGCAGGGGAGTCAGAAACGTCTACAACCTCGATGATGTCATCCGGAAGATCGGTGTAGTAGCGGTGATCGGACCTATTTCAAACGATTGCCTTGCGTTTGGTCCCGACTTCCCAGCAGGTGTGAGCGAGCGAATCGTTGCCGCGATCGAGGAGCAATTTAGCACTGAAGAGGGCAGAGCGCTGTGGGGTGATGGATTCTACGGCTGGACCGCAGTCACCGAGATAGATGACTCGTACTACGATAGCTACCGCCAGCTTCTAGGCCTACCGATTCCCGATAGATCTGCTTCCCCGCAGTAATAGGGAGAAATTTAGTCGATTACGCGCCGCGTTCCTTTGGCCCAGCATGCACTATTTTAAATTTCCCCTCAGAGTCTTTTCGGGTATTATCACGTTTCTATGGCAATTCGCGCTGTGTTATTTGATATGGACGGAACGATCTGGGATGCACCGATCGATTGGCTGGCCGTACGCCGTGAGATCGATCTTGCTGTCGACGGGCGTCCGATCTACGTGCAGCTCATGGATCTTCCATCACAAGAGCGGGATCGAGGTATACGGATCCTGGAACGACACGAAGAACTGGGGGTCAAGAACGGAAGGCTTGTTCCCGGGGTGGAGGAGCTATTGCAGTGCTTGAGGGATGCTCATGTCAAGTGCGCACTCGTTACCAACAACTCTCGTCGTAGCGTCGAGCGTGTTCTCGCGCGGCATCCTCTCTCTTTCGATGCCGTCCTCAGTCGCGATGACGGTGCCATGAAACCCGATCCTCAAGCCTTTCTCTCCGTCCTGAAGAAGCTTGCTGTTCGCCCCGATGAAGCGATTGCAGTCGGTGATGCTCACCTGGATCTCATCGCGGCCGAGCGAGCGGGGATAGCGGAATTCATCCTTGTCGGGAACAAGCCTTGGGTACGCGAATTGCTTCCTGTGGGTGTGCCACATCACAAGGCCGTCGATTTGGTTGAGGCAAGGGCAATTATTGACCAACTCTTGCAGCCGACTGTATGATAAAAGGTGGCGGGCACCGAATTGGTTAACTGTGACACGATATGATTCGTGAGGCAAAAGCACCCTCTCGCAGAAGCGTAGAGAACACCAAGAAAACCTAAGTCAGGGAAAAGGACAAGAAGAACAAACCTTCGCTAGCTGCCTTAGGATCTCCAACGAACGAGAGCGAACGGACGAGAATTGCTAGTCAGAGGTTCGTTCTTCACTCCAAACAGCAGACCTTTCGATCACAGCTTCGCAAGGGCTCCTTCTAGATCGGCGGTTATCACTTTTGCGTCTTCAAGGCCGACCGAGAGGCGAACCAGATTGTCCGGGATTGCCGCCGCCTTACGCTCCTCGTTGCTCATCGATGCATGAGTGTTTGTGACTGGCTGCGTGGCGAGTGTGTCCACCCCGCCCAGGCTGGTGGCTAGGGTTATCTCTTGTAGCGAATCCATGAACTTCTTCGTCCCCTCGTAGTCCGAGGCAACCTCAAAGCTGACCATCCCTCCGAAACCATGCATCTGCTGTTTGGCTATCTCGTGATCAGGATGTGAAGGAAGCCCGGGATAGTGGACTCGTACCACCTTGGAATTCCCTTCCAAGAACTTTGCCACGATCATGGCCGTCTCGTTCTGACGAGCAACACGGATGGCTAGTGTCTTCATCCCGCGCCACACGAGGTAGGCACTCATCGGATCCATGACACCTCCCAGCGTGCGGCGCATCTTCCAGACAGGCACCCGATTCTCCTCGTTCATACAGGCGAACCCGCCAACTAGGTCGTGGTGCCCGCCTAGGTATTTTGTTGCACTGTGGATGACAACATCGACTCCCAGATCGAGCGGATGCTGGTTCACAGGTGAGGCGAAGGTGGAGTCGAGCACGACGAGTGCGCCGTGCCGATGTGCATGCTCCGCCAATGGTTTGATGTCGACCACCCGCAAGAGCGGGTTCATCGGGCTTTCCAGGTAGAGCACGCGTACACCGTTCTTCACCGACTCGATGCATTGGCCAACCTCGTTCGGGCCGAATCGCTCAACTTCAACTCCCATCTTGGGGAGAAAATCGGAGACGAAGCGCACTGTCTCCCCGTAGGTAGCAATCGAAATCAACCTATCTCTGGGGGAGAGGAGGCCGAGCAGCGTTGAGGTGATCGTCGCCATTCCGGAAGAGAAGGCGACGGCATCCGTGTACCCCTCCATCTTTGCAAGCACATTCTCCACTTCTCGCACCGTAGGGTTATCCCAGCGGGAGTAGATGTAGCCGGTTCGATTGTGCACCACTTCAATCATATCATCGCTCTTTTCGAAACTGTAAGTGGCCGAGAAGACCACCGGCGGGGTGATCGGTTCTCCTTTCATCGGTTCTTGCTTCCTTCGCGGCTCGTAAGAATCGTTTTCCGGCGGTCAGACAGCAGCTATGCCGATATGTGCACGCAGTTTGGCACGTCTATCGTACAGTAACGGTCACCGGTAGCAAAGGTGCTCTTCCTCTTGGCGTGAAACTGAGCCCTGGCGCGATCTTCACTTGGTGATCAATGAAGCTGCCTGTGTTCTAGGGGAAGTTAGCTCTTGCAAGAGAATCGGGGGCACTGACTTCTTTGCTTGTTCCATTAGATTGGGTTCGTAGTTGCAAGAACGCGGCCGGATCTGTAGTTGACCCGGCCGGCATAATACCAAAGTGTTGATCTGTCTTTGTTATCCGACCTTCTCCGGTCGATTGGGGACGTCGTAGAGTATGTCGTCCAATGGATGTCGGTAGAGCGGTTGTGCGAGCCGCTTCTGGTCGAAGTAGTGCCCCATCAGGCCGATCGAGCGGCCGAGGACGAACAGGGCATTGAACAAACCGGCGCTGATCATCTCATC
>Ga0208279_1001832_pt1 | contig 10991 bp, 4 predicted proteins | sample AntAceMetag02UKM_FD_184766 | JGI IMG/M metagenome (GOLD analysis project Ga0208279, IMG submission 184766) | Saline lake microbial communities from Ace Lake, Antarctica - Antarctic Ace Lake Metagenome 02UKM (SPAdes) (version 2) | ecosystem: Environmental > Aquatic > Non-marine Saline and Alkaline... | reverse complement strand
GGATGAGTGGCGATCTAACTTGTCATAACGCTGGAGAGGGAATACCTTTTGCGCTTCCAATTCGGTGGTGGTATAATGTTGATAAACAGACGAATTCACGCTGGAGATAGCCATATTCCCAGTCTAGCTAGGGGCACATATTCTAGATGCTGAAGGGCATATTCAAGAAGATCATCGGCGATCCCAATCAGAGAGAGATTGACAGCCTGTGGCCCATTGTGGACGAAATCGTTTTGCTAGAGGCCGAATTCGAGCGCATGTCTGATGAGGCCCTAAGTGGCCTCACTGATGAGTTCAAGCAGCATTTGCATATGGAGACGGCCGCTCTGCGCTCAAGATTGGAGAGGTCGCATCGTGATCTGTCTCTTGAGGTAGCGCCGGGTCGCCGCGAGCGCTTGAAGGCCGAAGTCCAGCGGCTGCAAGAAGACCTGGATGAGACACAGGAGGAGGTACTCACCGAAATCCTCCCCAGGGCGTTTGCTGCTGTCATGGAAGCAAGTAAGCGTACCATCGGAGAACGTCACTTCCGGGAACAGCTCCTGGGGGGCATCGTCATTCACCGTGGCGAGGTCGCTGAGATGAAGACCGGAGAGGGTAAGACATTGGTCTCTACCCTCCCTTTGTATCTGAACGCTCTGACTGGTCGTGGCGTTCACCTGGTTACGGTCAATGATTACCTGGCCAGACGAGATGCGGTCTGGATGGGGCCTATCTATCATTTGTTGGGACTGAGCGTCGCCGTGCTACTGGAAGGAGGAAGCAAGGCCGCCTTGTATGTCCCCGGCTACACCAAAGGCGAGTTTACGGATCTTCGAAGCGTAGGTCGGGGAGAGGCCTACGCGGCCGATGTCACCTATGGGACCAATCACCAGTTCGGTTTCGACTATCTGCGGGACAATTTGGTTCTGGATCCCTCCATGGTTGTTCAGCGTGAACTCAACTATGCGGTGGTGGACGAAGTGGACAACATCTTCATTGACGAGGCCCGTACACCTCTGATAATCTCGGGACCGTCCAGCGAACCCTTAGAAGAATACAAGCGGTTTGCCAGTGCCGTCGGCAAGTTGAGTCCAGGTATAGACTATGAGGTGGGTGAAAAGGAACGCTCCGTCTCGCTAACCGAGCAAGGTCTCGATCACCTGGAGCGAGAGACGGGCATCCTCGATATCTACGACGAGGCTAACTTCCGATACGTACATTTCATGCAACAGGCCCTCAACGCCAGAGCATTGTACCGGCGGGATCGGGACTACATCGTGCGCGGGCGCCGCGTCGTCCTCGTGGATCACTTTACCGGCCGTCTGATGCCAGATCGTAAGCTGAGCGATGGCTTGCATCAAGCCATCGAGGCCAAGGAAGGGGTTCCTATTACTCCGCGCAACGTCATCCACGCTACCATTACGATTCAGAATTACTTCCGCATGTATCGGAAACTGGCCGGGATGACCGGCACCGCCGCCAGCGAAGCTGAGGAGTTCGACAAAATCTACGGATTGGCGGTCGTCGTGATCCCCACACACGAGCCTATGATCCGTGAGGACCTGCCCGATGTGATCTACAAGAACGAATCAGCCAAGTGGCAGGCTATCATAAGTGAGATTGAGGAGTGTCACCGGAGGGGACGTCCTGTTCTGGCTGGTACGACCTCTGTTGAGAAATCGGAGCAGCTCAGCCAGAGACTGGCGCGGACGAGGATTGAACATCACGTCCTGAACGCCAAGCGCCACGCAGAGGAAGCTGGGATCATCGCGCGGGCTGGTGAGCCCGGTGCAGTGACGATCGCTACCAACATGGCAGGGCGTGGAGTGGATATCAAACTGGGGGGCGAACTTCTTGAGAGGACCATGGAGGCAGCCCAGAGGGTCCTGAGACAGCGGGGCATCGATCCCTTCAAGGCTGGGCCTGAGCAGGTGGGCAGTGCCATCGCCGAGGTCGTACCCGAATTCGCCCAGCGTAGAGAGCGTGTACTGGAGGCTGGTGGGTTGCACATCATAGGCACTGAACGCCACGAAGCTCGTCGTATCGATGACCAGCTCCGAGGTCGTGCCGGACGGCAGGGCGAACCTGGGTCGTCGCGCTTTTTTCTCTCTCTGGAAGATGATCTCATGCGCCGCTTCGGTGGCTCCAGGATTGCCAACTTGATGGATCGGGTGGGGCTCGAAGAGGAGATCCCCATTGAGCATGGTTTGGTGGACCGTGCTATCGGGAGTACCCAAGCACGGGTCGAAGGCTACAATTTTGATATTCGCAAGCACCTCCTGGACTACGATGATGTTCTCGATGCGCAGAGGAAAGCTACCTATTCCATGAGGCAGCGTATCCTGGCCGGCGAGTCCGTCTCTGCAGACTTGCACGCCATGATCGAGGAACAACTCGTGGAGCAATTCTCTCGTTTGGATGCTGGGGAGGTCTCGGTGTGGGAAGTGTTGTCACATCTGGACAGCCTCACTTTCGCGATTTCCCCAAGGGATTCTGTCTATCGACACTCACATGTCCTCGTTGGACACGCTAGTTGTTTCCCCCCACTCTCACTTTCGCTGCTGGCTGATGGACTGATGGGATTGAGTCTTGCAGAGCTTCGCGGTGACATCTTGAGACGCACTGAAAGCGCCCTGAAACAGTACCTCGACTATCTCTTGGATGACGTGATTGGACGGGGTCTTGATGAGATGACTGGGGGGGAAGCTGAGGAGCGCTGGGAAGAGAGGCTTCAAGACTTGCGTAGCAGTCTGCTGAATCAATTGGAAGCTTTCATTGCTCAGGCTCCAAGTCAGCAGGGCAGTGTCAGCTACCGCAGGATGCTGGAGAAGCTGCAGAGCAGTTTCCCCATCCAGTTGCACCTGAAGGCTAGCGATCTTCAAGGTCTTGATATCGAGGGCGCTAGGGACGAGCTTATGAGAGCCTTGGAGAGGTCTTATGCCTCCATCAAGTATCAGAGATTGGTGGGATGGGTGTGGAGGAGGATGCCGGCGGAGATCCAGCTTGGCAAGGCGCAACTGTCCGACTTGGATCTCTCCCACTGGGAGACTTTTGTTGCTCATGCCCTTTCACGAACGAGAACGGAGGCGGATAGGGACCAAGTCGAGAAGCTGGACCGAGCTGCAAGGCAGTCTAAGCAAGACAGCAAGGGAACGGGCTTACTAGCGCGCATCACTGAGGTCGGCCAGTGGGCCGAAATCGAGGTCGCGGAGTTAGAATGCCTCTTGCGCCAGATCGTGGCCGCTCGTTTTGACATCTGGGCTGCCCAAGTCAGGGTGGGAGTGGAGGAGGTCCTCGAGAGGTGTTTCGGACAGGGAGCAGAGGAGCGGAGCCGGGATGATGCTGTGCAACTGCTGCTCAATGTTTTCTATGTGGTGCGAAAGATGAGAGATCACTCAGGGCGCACTCTCCAGCGTCCGGCACCTCGCTTGCCGCTACATTTCCTTCTGGCAGAGGACGTGGAGAACGCAGAACCCTCGGAGTTGCGGGAGCAGATTCTGGAGCACTTGTTCCTGGCGCTAGATAGCCGGGAGGCCACCTGGGCTGGGCAGGAGATGACTCTGCTGGCGAAGCAGCGTTTGTCCAGTCTAGAGTCTCATGAACGAGGGGCTCTGGTTCACTATCTGGGCAACCAACAGATCCACGAATATGAGGATGTGCCTATTGGTCAATTGGAGGAGCGTGTCCGGAATGATCTGCTTTTCTCTCTGCGCGTACAGGCTTGGGGCCAGGTTCGGATCCCGCAACTGGGCGACAGTGAGTACGAGAGTGTAGGGGCATACCTTGAGCAGAAGCTCGCTGCCGTAGTGGCGGCCCTACCCGTAGCCGATCTGGATGAGCCAATTAGACAGATCGCTGAGACCCATTTGCGGGATAGAGGCTACTTCGATGACCGGGATCTGGAGGCACGTTACATGCAACGCCGGGTCAGCGACCTGGATGCCGGTGTCCGTGCCGGCATAGCTCAGTTTCTTGGACAGCGCTTTATGGAAGCGCACCTGGACACGCCTTTTGGCGAGCTTGGTGCTGAGGAACGAGAGAGTATCCGCCGCCTCTTCGAGGCGCGGCGCTATTTTGTCAACGAGGAGCGAGTGCAGCGCTTCTTTGTGTCTGAGTGTCTGAATGATCTGGCCGAAGAGATTGCCAGGCGTACTACGGAGTACTTGGCCAGGGAACAATTGAAAGGATCGCGCAGGAGACGGCTAGCTGATCTAGATGAAAGAACTCGACAACGAGTGACCGAATTCCTGCTACAGAGTGGGCGATTCCTACATGAGAGGAGGGACCAACTCTTTCCTGAGACCGGTCTGCGAGATTTGGAATCCAGCACACGTGAAGAACTGCTGGTGCGTCTCGGCGAAGCGAGAATCCAGCTTGAAGCTCCGATGTCCCAGCAGCCGGAAGATGTTCGGCAGCAAGCACTCAAGCACCTGAGGAGTGTAGGGTTTTTCCGGGACGAGAATCGGGAGAAGAGAGTGCTGGGACAGCGTCTGCCAGAATTGGGTCCCGAGGTTCTCGGAGTTGTTCAAGACCGGGCCCTCGCGAGCCTACAGGAGCAGCTTGTACCCAAAACCATGGCTGAGCTGCCTGGAGCAGTAAGCGAGAGAATCTACGACTACCTGTGCGAAGCGGACTACTTCATAGATCAGGGCCTGGCCAAACGCCTCGAGCGCCAGCCCTTGATCAGCCTAGATGTCCAAACGCTTCACAACCTTGAAGAAAAACTGGGCCAGGCGATCATACGGCCTCTGGGTGATGTTCCTTTCCGGGAGGTTGATCGTCGGGTTCGCGAAGATATTCTGAGATTCATGGATCAGAATGGGCTGCTTCGCAAGAAAAGCCGTCGCAAGGAGTTCCTACGAGGGAGCTTGAGTAAAACCAGCAAAGAGGTATACGACGCCATCGCTCATCATTTGGGGCGGAGCAAGCTAACGCCGGTGCGCCGGATGCCTCTTCGCGATGTGCCTTCCACACTGAGACAACAGATATGGCACCATCTGCGCTCAACCAGGTATGCCCTGGATGAAGAGAAGGTGCGCGCCTTTGATGATCAGCGATTGCAGGACTTTGGTCCGGCGCTGGCGGGTCAAGTAAAAGAGCACCTGAGTGAATGGCTTGGGGACCAGTTGCGCCACAAGCCCATCGGTGACCTTCCAGACTACTTGCAGTCCTACGCGATGGAGCATGTGACTGAAGTAGGGTTGTTGCTGGATGAGAACCGTGTCTCCGCTTTTCAGGAGCTGGTTCCGGGAAGCCTGGACATGGAGCCGCGTCGCAGCCTATCGACGGAGTTGGGGATGGGGTTACTGCGAGGAGAAGGTGATGTTGTCTTCGGGCAGTTGAGCCTACCACTGCAGCGGCGGGTGCGCAGCATCTTGGAGGGAATGCGCTACTTCACTGATGAGGAAGCCTTGAACAAGTTCATGCAGGCCCGCGTAGAAGAGCTGGATGACGATACGCTGGAGGCTATGACGAGGTACCTGGGACACGGACTCACCCAGGATGTCGCTGGGCAACCAATGGCTTCTCTGAGTGAGGCCCAGCGGCGAACAATTCGCACTTACCTTGATCAGGTAGGTGCCTTCGTGGATGGCGACCGCCTGGAGGAGTTCCAACGCGAGACCTTCCGCGACTTGAGTAGAGGCGATACGGATGAGATAGCCCGGTCTCTAGGCGAAACGCAGCTCTCCCACTACGCACAAGAGAGGTTGATGGACCTGGGGCCCACTCAGCGGGATTTTGTGTCTGTATATCTACGTGGTCAGGAGATGTTCCTGGATAAGTCAAAGCTGGGGCGTTTCCGTTCGGGGACTATCAACGATCTGGAGGGTGAAGCCCGCGCGGCTGTTCTCGCTCGTATTTGGGGGGAGTGGGGGAAAGAACTCTCTGAACGCACGCTGGCTGCTCTGTCGCCGGCTCTCGGATCCTACATCAGGGAGTATCTGAGGTCTGACACCCTTCCGATTCCTGGCATCGACGTTGGTGATCTGAAGTCTATATGCATCTCCGAACTTGACCCCGAACAGTATGGCCAGCTGGCCGTGTACATGGGCGAGCAGCACATGGAACGCATCGAGATTACTCCGGTGGAGAGTCTGGCACGAGAGGATCGTGCTGTACTTCGCGATTACTTGGGCCGGCGTATGATGGAGGATGTGGAGAAGAGCGTCCTGCTCACTACTACCAGTGCTCTCTGGATAGACTACCTGACAGCCATCGAGGATCTGAGACAAGGAATTGGACTGCAGGCGTATGCCCAGCGTGACCCGTTGGTCGAGTACAAGAGAAGGGCCTATGAGATGTATCAGGAACTGCAGGCCAACATCCGGCGGATGGTAGTAAGCAGGATATTCCGTCATGCGCCCAGACGACCCAGATTGACACGAGCGGATGTGGGCGAGGAGAAGTCTGCCTCCGACAGTCGAGGGGCCAGTGAAGAGAAGGTTCTTTCCTCAAAGAAGAGGAAGCGTAAGAGGCGCTCTCGGAAGCGCAAGAGTTCCTGATAGTGTCTGGTCAGTTTGCAGAGATGTCTGTCTGACCAAGAGACTAATCTAGTCAGTACATGTGGAGGAGGACAGTATGGCGGTTGAGTCGTTTGCTGATCTAATTGAAAAGGCGGTCAAGATAGGCCCCAAGAGTATTGCTATTGCCGCTGCTGAGGATGAAGAGATACTGCTGGCCGCTCAGGAAGCGGAGCAGCGGGGGCTGGCCGACTGTGTGCTGATAGGTGATAGGGGCGGGATTCGGGCACTGGCCAAGGAGCACGAGATTGACGTCAGCCGGATGATGATCGTTCACGAGCCGGATGTGCGCATCGCGGCCCAGAAGGCCATGGAACTAGTTCGTATGGGGCACGCTGACATTGCTATGAAGGGACTGGTGAAGACGGGGAGGTTCTTGAGGGCGGCTCTGGATAAGGAGTATGGACTTCGTACCGGTCGTTTGCTGAGTCATGTGGGGATCTTTGAGATACCGGACTTCGGCAGGCTCTTGTTCGTGACCGATGCCGGCGTCGTCGTGGCTCCCACCATGGAGCAGAAAATCGAAATTGTGCAGAACGCAATCTTCGTAGCGCATGAGCTTGGAATCGAGGAGCCCAAGGTTGCCGTCCTTGCTGCCACGGAAATGGTCAATCCGAGGATTCCAACCACTCTGGATGCTGCCAATCTTTCCAAGATGGCTGATCGGGGTCAAATCCGAGGAGGTCTTGTGGACGGGCCCCTGGCCCTAGACAATGCCATATCTCCCGAATCGGCTGCTATCAAGGGTATCAAGAGTCAGGTTGCTGGATACGCCGATATCCTCGTTGCCCCGGATGTGGAGGCTGGCAACATGTTGGCCAAGGCCATCACGTGCTTTGCCAAAGCCAAGATGGCCGGCATAGTGGTGGGAGCTAGAGCGCCATTGGTAGTCGCTTCGCGATCGGATCCCCGTGAGACCAAACTCGTTTCCATGGCTCTGAGCGTGCTGCTTTCGAACAGCCTCTGATGTCCGAGGGCACGGGAGCAGTTGGTGGGAGTGGTGAACGGAGTAGCAATCCAAAGACAGGGTAGGTTCTCTAAGTGATCTCAATGTTGAGTCGCGGTCTTCTCGATGTAGAGAAAAGGAGATAACTGAATATGATCGAAATTCGTATCCATGGTCGCGGCGGTCAAGGAGCAGTCATTGCATCCAAAGTACTGGCCGCGGCTGTTTTTCAGGATGGGAAGTATGTCCAATCCTTCCCTGCGTTTGGAGTGGAGCGTAGGGGAGCCCCAGTCATGGCTTTTACGCGCATTGATGGGCAGCCCATACGGATTCGGTGTCAGATATACGAGCCGGATCACATCATCGTCCTTGATCCTACACTCCTGGAGGTCGTTGATGTCACGGCGGGTTTGAAGGATGGCGGTTGGGTCCTCATCAACAGCGAACTCGACCCATCGGCCTTCCAATTGCCGGACAAGTATCGTGTGGTCACAGTAGATGCCAGTTCCATAGCCATAAAGTACCATCTGGGTCCCAGTACCGCCCCCATTGTCAATACTGCCATCCTAGGAGCCTTCGCGAGGGTGACCGGTCTGGTTTCCTTGGAAGCACTCTCTGAGGCTGTGCGCAGTGCCGTACCCGTGAATCCAGATGGTAACGTAGCCGCTACTCGGGAGGCGTTTGAGCAGATCAGAGCAAAGGAAGGGGTGGAATGATAGTGATCAAGGAGATCGTCTTCAGAACTGAGGCTGATATGCCTCCCTTGCCCATGTCCATTGGAACAACGCTGGTTAACAAGACCGGCAGTTGGAGATACATCCGCCCCGTGTACGGCAACAGGACCGCTCCCTGCAATCACAACTGCCCTGCCGGTGAGGACATCGTGGTGCAGCTAGACCTTATGAAGCAAGGCAAGCACCGTCAGGCGTGGGAGCTTCTGGTGAGGGAGAACCCATTCCCGGGTGTCTGTGGCCGGGTGTGTCCTCACCCTTGTGAGAACGAGTGCAACCGAGCTGAGCTGGGGGGCGCAATCGCGATTCATGCACAGGAACGTTTCCTGGCAGATCAAGCGGTCGAGCAGGGATGGTTACTGCCCCGACCGGAGTTCTCCAGAGACGGAAAGGTTGCCATTATCGGGGCCGGCCCGGCTGGGCTTTCATGCGCCTATCAATTGACTTTGAGGGGTTATCGAACGGTTGTCTTTGACGCTGGCGAGGCCCCAGGTGGCATGATGCGCTTGATTCCTGAGTACCGGCTTCCTGCCAACGTGGTGGAAGCAGAGATAGAGGCCCTTGCCAAACTGGGGATCGAGATTCGTACATCCATGCGACTAGGGGAGGATTTGGCCTTTTCTGACCTCGATGGTTACGATGCGATCTTCATCGCCATTGGGCAGAGTCTGAGTCGCAATCTGGGAGTTCCAGGGGAGGATGCCAACGGTGTCATTCAGGGCATTCATTTCCTGGACAGGCTTCATCGGGGCGATAAGGTGGACGTGGGGCCAAGAGTGGCCGTGATCGGTGGGGGGAACACTGCCGTGGACGCTGCTCGTTCCGCTCGCAGGCTGGGGTCCGAGGTTACTATCCTGTATCGGAGGACCCGTCAAGAGATGCCTGCCATTGACGAGGAGATCGTCGAAGCTCTGGAGGAAGGCATAGCTATTGAGTACCTGACCCTCCCCGTAGCGGTGTTGGCGAGGAATGGCAGAGTCACAGAGCTGCGGTGCATTCGAACGACTCTGGGGGAGCCTGACGAAAGTGGCCGCAGGCGACCTGTGCCTGTGGCGGGTTCCGAGTATGAGATAGAGGTGGATACAGTTGTCCCTGCTCTCGGACAGAACGCGGATTTAGATCTGGTAGCGGGCAAGGTCGGGACGGAACGCGGCCGCATCGTCATCGACCGGGCCGGTCATACTACCGCTGGGTCAGTCTTTGCAGGGGGCGACGTGGTCACCGGAGCAGGCACCGTTGCCTCTGCTGTGGGATCCGGGAAACGAGCTGCCGTGGCCATTGATCTCTATCTTCAAGGGAAGTCCCTGGAGGGCCTGCCTCCATTAACGGAGACGGTCCATGCACTCCAAAGGGATCGAGATAGTACCGTGGTGAGCTTCTCAGACCTCAATTTGGACTACTTCGAAACCGAGGAACGGTCGAAGGAGCAACATCTGACTCCAGAAGAGCGAGTCGCCACTTTCCGTGAGATGAACCTGGGTTATGCCGAAGAGACCGCTCTGAGAGAGGCAGAACGCTGCTTCAGTTGCGGCACGTGCAACCGTTGCGACACGTGTCTCATATTCTGCCCTGACGTAGCTATTCGGCGTTCCGAAGATGGGATCTCCTACGAGGTGGACTACGACTATTGCAAGGGATGTGGCATATGCGTCGAGGAATGTCCGTGTCACGCTATTCACGTTGAGGAGGAATCACAATGGAAAAAGTGATGATAGGAAACCATGCTGTTTCCTATGGAGTAAAGCTTGCTAGAGCCCAGGTTATCCCCGCTTATCCCATTACGCCTCAAACCCAGATCGTGGAGATGCTCTCCGAGATGTGCGCCAACGGTGATCTGGACGCCCGGTTTATCAAGGTCGAGTCGGAGCATTCCGCGATGGCTGCCAGCATTGGAGCTTCCTCAACCGGTGCGCGAGCTTTCACCGCTACGTCGTCGCACGGATTGGCGCTTATGCATGAAGTGTTGCACTGGGCGGCTGGCGCCAGGCTACCCATCGTGTTGGCCAATGTGAACAGGGCTATGGGACCAGGCTGGTCAGTCTGGACGGAGCAGACAGATAGCCTGGCACAGAGAGATACCGGCTGGCTTCAGATTTACTGCGAAAGCAACCAGGAAGTCCTTGATACCGTAATCCAAGCCTTCAAGATTGCAGAGCAGGTGCTTCTGCCTACTATGCTGGTTCTCGATGCTTTTGTCCTCTCTCATACGTCGGAAGCCGTCGATATCCCCGATCAGGCGGATGTGGATGCGTTTCTGCCTCCTCGCCATGCGCAGTACAAACTAGACGTAGAGGACCCTCATTCTTTTAGCGGTCTCGTGGCGCCAGAGCACTACATGGAATTGCGCTACAAGATACAAAGGGCCATGGAGGACGCCATCGAGGTCGCGCGGAGAGTAGACGAGGAGTTTGGCCGGGCTTTTGGGAGAAGCTATGGTCTGGTAGAGAAGTATCGTATGGATGATGCGGAGTTGGTGTTGGTGACCTCCAGCACCATTACTAGCACCTCGCGGACCGTGGTTGATGAACTGAGGGAGCAGGGGAAAAGAGTCGGGCTTCTGAAGGTTCGTCTTTTTCGTCCTTTCCCCGCCGAAGATATCCGAGAGGCTCTGTGTAATGCTAGAAAGGTGGCCGTCATTGACCGCAATATATCCTTTGGGCATGGGGGCATCTTTGCAGCCGAGATCAAGTCGGCCCTATACAACGACTCAATTCATCCTCCCGTTTTCGGTTTCATTATCGGGCTTGGGGGCCGGGATGTCACGCCTGCCTCCATTCACAAGATTGTTGACTATGTGGATAGCCGCGAGACGCC
>Ga0208279_1001831_pt1 | contig 10993 bp, 11 predicted proteins | sample AntAceMetag02UKM_FD_184766 | JGI IMG/M metagenome (GOLD analysis project Ga0208279, IMG submission 184766) | Saline lake microbial communities from Ace Lake, Antarctica - Antarctic Ace Lake Metagenome 02UKM (SPAdes) (version 2) | ecosystem: Environmental > Aquatic > Non-marine Saline and... | reverse complement strand
CCATCCCAGCCCTCTGATCCTCAATCGGGCAGAAGATGCCGGTGTGCCCATATTGCTGGCCCGACGCGACACACTCTCGACCGTAGAGATTGCCGAGCAGTTCTTTGGTCGCAGCCGCTTCCAGCAAGACAAGAAGGTCGAACGCTTCTGCAGGATACTGGATGAGAAGTTTGATTTCGATGCGCTGTACCGGGTGCTAGGATTACAAGCAAAGGAATAGTACGTGACAAGTGATACGTGATGCGTGAGAGGCAAGCGTGGCAATTGGGTCACGTTTGCCGCCTCACTGATCACTGCGTGGCTGGCAGCCTCACGCGGAAGTTCCCTATCAACCAGCCAAGAACAGACGGACGACTGGAGACAAGTCATGACACTGATTGAAGAGATCATCGCTAGAGAGATATTGGATTCCCGTGGCAATCCCACTGTGGAGGTCGAAGTCCTGCTCAGCAGCGGGGCGATGGGCCGGGCCGCGGTGCCTTCCGGCGCTTCCACCGGGGTGCACGAAGCGATGGAACTGCGAGACGGCGACGCAGATCGCTTCGGCGGCAAAGGGGTGCTCAAAGCCGTAGAAAACGTGAATCTGACCATCGCCGAGGGGCTGTGGGGCTGGGATGCGCTAGAGCAGACTGCCATTGACGAGCATCTGATCGGATTGGATGGTACCCCCACCAAGGGCAAACTGGGAGCCAACGCTATCCTGGGCGTGTCGCTGGCCGTGGCCAAGGGCGCCGCACAAGCGCTGGGACTGCCGCTCTACAGCTATCTGGGCGGGGTCAGCGCGCGCACGTTGCCCGTGCCGATGCTGAACATCCTCAACGGCGGCAAGCACGCCGTCGATTCCACCGACTTCCAGGAGTTCATGATCATGCCCGCGGGCGCGGGCAGCTTCGCCGAGGCGCTGCGCTGGGGCGCCGAGATCTACCACAGCCTCAAACAGGTGCTGAAGGGCAAGGGCTACGGTACCAACGTCGGCGACGAGGGCGGCTTCGCCCCCTCGCTGGGCAGCAACGGTGAGGCCATCGAGGTCATCCTGGAAGCGATCGAGGCCGCCGGCTACCGGCCCGGCGAGCAGATCTTCATCGCCCTTGATCCCGCGGCCAGCGAGATTTATGACGCCGAACGGGGTCTTTACCTGCTGAAAAAAGAGGGGCGAGAGCTCAGCGGCGAGGAAATGGTGGCCTTCTACGAGGAGTGGGTGAACAAGTACCCCATCATCTCCATCGAGGATGGCCTGGCCGAGGACGACTGGGAAGCCTGGTCGCTGCTGACGGCGCGCATCGGCGACCGCGTGCAGATCGTGGGAGATGACCTGCTGGTGACCAACGTGGCGCGCATCCGGCGGGCCATCGAAGAGAAGGCCTGCAACAGCCTGCTCTGCAAGGTCAACCAGATCGGCACGCTAACGGAGGCCATGTCCGCCGTGGAGACCGCACACCGCGCCGGCTGGACGACAGTGGTCTCCCACCGCTCCGGCGAGACAGAAGACACCACCATCGCTGATCTGGCGGTGGCGCTCAACGCCGGGCAGATCAAGACCGGAGCGCCCTGCCGCTCGGACCGCGTGGCCAAGTACAACCAGCTACTGCGCATCGAGGAGGAACTGGCGGAGGCGGCGGTCTATCCGGGGCTGGCCGCCTTCGGCGCGCTGAAGCGGTAGCGGATACTGGATACTGGATACTGGATATTGGGTATTGGGTATTGGAGGTTCGAGGTTGGAAGTTGAAAGCTGAACAGTGAATGATCCCTCTCATCTACGTTCTTGACGAGGGGTGAAGGCAATGGGGAGATGCAAAACGGCAATGGCTTTCGTCGCCTTCGGTTCCGCCCTGCCTGGTGAGCGGAAAAACCTTGCCGTCAGGCCACGCATCCGGTTGATCTTCAATTTTCTCAGGCATCGTTCTGGGGCCAGGACCTTCACAAATCGCCAAACCCCGCCTTTCTCGGGCTAACTCCTCTCCATCAGCCCCACGTATGCACGGATCCCCGATTAGGCGTTTTGCTTCAAACGCCAAATACGAGTACATATGGTAGTAGCCGGCCTAGTTCAACATGGATTATGTGGCGGCTCCGCGCCACATGAATCCTTATTCGTTGGGCGGCAGTCGCGTCAGGTGATTATCAATGGTCTGAGTTGTCACTACTATCTACTGGAAGAAGAAGCAAAGGAGGTTCTCGAATGAAGGTCAGTCATAAGCAGAACTGGGACCAACTGATCGAGTTTGTCCCACAGTTGATGCGGAAAAAAGGGCGTCCCGGTGTAGTTGTGGGCATCCTGCACGAGGGTGAAACACGCGCCGCTGGCTTTGGCGTCACCAACGCGGACCACCCCCTGTCTATCACGGACGAGACATTGTTCCAAATAGGTTCCATCACCAAGACATTCACCGCCACGGCTATGATGCGGCTGGTGGAGATGGGCAGGCTGGAACTGGACGCCACGGTGCGGACGTATGTGCCGGACTTTAGGGTGGCCGATGAAACGGCCTCTTCCCAGGCCACTATTCGCCATATTCTTACCCACATGGGGGGCTGGTTTGGCGACTTTTTCCACGACACTGGCGCGGGCGACGACGCGTTGCCCAAATACGTGGCCGACATGGCCGACCTGGAACAACTGACACCTCTTGACGCCATCTGGTCCTACAACAACGCTGGTTTCTACCTGGCGGGCTATGTGATCGAGGTGGTGACCGGCAAACGCTACGAAGCAGTACTGAAGGAACTGGTTCTCGAACCCCTCGGCATGGAACATTCTTTCTTTGACTCCGGCGATGTCATGACGTACCGATTTGCCGTGGGGCACAATGTGGGAGAGGAAGGCGCTCAGGTTGCTCGGCCATGGCCGTTGCCCCGCGCGGCCTATCCCGCTGGTGGGATTACGTGTTCTGTACACGATTTGCTGTGCTATGCCCGTTTCCATCTGGGGGATGGCACAACAGAGGACGGAACCAGACTACTCACGCCGGAGTCCTTGTCTTTGATGCAAACAACGCAAGCGACTATTCGGAAAAATGAGACGTGTGGCTTGTCCTGGTTCCTCAAGGTTGTGGACGGGACGCTCCAGGTAATGCATGGCGGGGGCACAACAGGACAGCGTTCTCTTCTGACACTGCTCCCTGAGCACAACTTTGCCGTCGCTGTTTTGACCAATGCCGACCGGGGCGGGTTTGTGACCGATAATGTAACCCACTGGGCGTTGAAGCATTACCTGGAGGTGGAAATCCCCAAGGCAGAGCCTATCGAAACACCCGAGGAAGAACTAGCTGTCTACGTGGGTCGCTATCGCAATCCGTCTACGGAACTCGAACTCGGCATGTTGAGCGGAAAGCTCGTGGCCCAGGTGGTGTACAAACGAGGTTTTCCGGCTCAGGATTCACCCCCGCCCCCTCCACCGCCGCCGATGTCGCTTGCCCTGTGTGAGAAAGACCGCCTACTGATACTGAACGGACCCTTCAAGGATGAAACGGCCGACGTCGTGCGCAAGCCGGATGGCTCTATTGGATGGCTGCGGGTGGGCGGCCGTATCAGCAACCGCCAGGAGTGAAAGATAGCGTTCTACAAGGTCCCCGACTTTGCCGCATCGTCGGAGACGATGCACTCCACCTCAGAGCATAGTCCAGCGTTGACACTCGCATCAACACATCTGGGAAGTGTGTCCAGATAACCATTCGCTGGTGTGTCCTGAAAGCTGTCGTCTGCTAGCCGGTGCAAGTTCGGTCGGGGTCACCACCAGGGGGCCACGTACCCTTCGGCTGCGCTCAGGGCGTAGCAGGCAACCAGTGCTTCTGGGTGACCGGAGGTGCTGAAGAGCTGTATCCCTCCAGGAGGAAGTGCAAAGCAGCAGCCCGTAACATGCAGTGAATCCCTTCGACAGGCTCAGCACAAGCTCTGGAAGTGCAGCACCGAAGAACTCCCCGGCGTAGGGAGGGCGGGATGTTGGGGAGGCACTGACGGAACAGGAAAGGCTTTGTCCTGACGGTCGGTGGCCCACATCCATAATGACCAGTTATCTGCAAGGGCCATGCCAACGTAGAATCGATACAGATGTCTAGATGCAGAATACCGTTTGAGGTGTGGCCCGTGGACTTCGATCGCCAAGAAGCGGATGTGACGGCAGAGATAGAGTGCCTTCAAGCTAGCATTCCTGACTTACGTTTCCATGGTACTCACTCTTGTCCCTGGCTGCGAGATATGCACGCACATGGCGCACATGTCCTTTCAGCTTGGTTTCCGCTGCAATGCCGATTGCCCCTTCTGTTTTCTCTCCACCTATCAAGCGGACACACCCGATGAGGATGAGAAGTACAACCGGCGGGCCCTTCTCAAAGAGTTTCACCGGCGCAAGGGCGAACTGGAGGGGGTCTCCTTGACCGGAGGTGAGCCTCTGCTATACCTTGCTGAACTAGAAGTGGCCGTATCTGAAATGGCGAGGGCCAAGCCCGGATTGCACTTCTGGGTATACACCAACGGCATCCTCGCCGATGATGACCATCTCGGCATTCTTCGGGATCTCGGAATCGGAGAGATTCGTTTCAACCTGGCGGCGGCTAACTACAAAGAGAAGATACTGGAAAACCTCGAACGGGCCAGAGGGATGTTCGAGTACGTTGTTGTGGAAGTACCGTCGTATCCGAAGCAGAAGGATAGGCTGATGGCGTGCCTCGGAGAGCTGGACAGTATAGGCATAGATCAGTTGAATCTGCAGGAACTGTTGGTGACAGACGCTAACGTGCATCGTCTTGAGGGAGAAGGATATCAATCGGGCTTGCTGTTTGTCAGAAAGTTCTTCCTCTACGGAAGTAGAAGAATGACATACGAGGTGATGCAGCACTGCGTTGACGAGGGCTATTCGTTTACTGTCAACGATTGTTCAGCAAGCAGATTCGGCGCAGCGTGAAGTGAGTCACATTCTGTCTTTGGAGCACGAGGCCGCGATTGGGGCAGTATCTGGGAAGTTCCCATGCAGCCAGGGCTGTCACCTTGCCTGGTTCAGCGCGGGCGGGTGAAGCGCGTGCCGTTGGGCACGGCAACGAGCCATGGTTCTATGACACAAACGGAGCAACATGCCAATAGAGACTGAGACCCGCTATGCTGGCCTCTGGCGCCGCTTTCTAGCACTCCTCGTTGATCTCTTGCTCTTCTGTGTGCTCTTCTTCCCCATCACAAGAGCCGTCAAAGGGGTCTGGATTATGGCCCCTGGCGATCACCGCTGGGTCAAAGGCTTGTTCGTCACAGACCCGTTGTGCATTGTGTTCTTGATCTTCATCTTTCTCTACTTCGTCCTGCTTGAAGGGCTAGTGGGCGCTACTCTTGGCAAGTGGGCTCTTGGTCTCCGGGTAGTGTGTAAGGACGGGGAAAGCAAGTCAGGTCTGGCAAGAAGTGCATTGAGGAACGTTCTGCGATTGGTTGATGGGTTGCCTGCGCTGAACATCATCGGTGTTGTTCTCATACTTCGTTCGGCAGAGAGAGCGCGCTTCGGTGACCGTATTGCGGGGACCAGAGTCGTTCTGGTGTAGCGGATTGCACACTGGCAGGTCATGTCTGCCGCCCGACTAGCGCTCGGAGCCGACCAGGCCAGTCGCACGCCGAGTTCGAAGCTGGTCAGTGTTGTGGTTGAAGGGGAGGCTGTGGTAGTTCTTGGCTGCACGCGGAGATTGTCTGATTTTGACAAAAGAAGCAGAGTGAGTATAATGATGTGTCGCCAGTGACCGCGCTCCGATGAGCGCCTTGGCCTGGCGCGAAGCAAGCGAGAGGAAAGACAAAGCATGTATGCAATCGTGAAAACTGGTGGCAAGCAATACAGAGTGCAGCCCGGTCAGACCATCGAGGTGGAGAAACTTCCGGCGACGGTTGGCGATAGCGTGACCCTGGATCGGGTTCTGTTGATCGCGGACGGCGAGCAGATCACCGTTGGCCAACCAACGGTGGAAGGAGCCAAAGTCCAGACGACGGTCGTGGGCGAGGGCAAGGCGCGCAAAGTGATCATCTACAAGTACCTTCCCCGCCATCGCTATCGCCTAAAGAAAGGACACCGGCAGCTTTTCACTCGACTGAAGGTTGACAGTATTGAGCTTTAGGGCGGAGGTAGTAAGATGGCTCACAAAAAGGGTGGTGGCAGCACCAGGAACGGACGAGATAGCCAGTCCAAGCGCCTCGGCGTGAAGCGCTACGACGGTCAGGTGGTGAACTCGGGCACTATCATCGTGCGTCAGCGAGGTAGCCGCATCAAACCAGGCCACAACGTAGGCATGGGCAAGGACTATACCTTGTTCGCCATGACGGAAGGCTACGTGAAATTCGAGCATGTCTCGCGGGCCAGGAAGCGCGTTAGCGTGTATCCGACGCGAGTTGTGGCTGTCCAGTTCGCCTAAGCAGCAGTGTGGGAGTGTGGTTCATGAAGAAGGGTATCCATCCCAAGTATTATCCTAATGCCACGGTTGTCTGTGTCTGTGGCAACACCTGGACTACCGGTTCGACACAGGAGCAGATTCAGACCGATGTCTGCTCGGCCTGCCATCCCTTCTTTACCGGTGAGCAGCGCATCGTCGACACGGCAGGGCAGGTGGAGCGCTTTATCCGACGACTGGAGCGTAAAGATGTCATCGCCGCACAGGACCAACTGGAATCTGATGCGCGAGCGGCCAGCGAAGCCGCGCGCCGCAAGGCGGTTGCCCGCGGCGAGGATGCGGAGACAGCGGAACGTGTAGCCGATGAAGCACTCCGCGAGGCACTGGAGTCGGCAGAGAGCACCGCGCAGGCCGAGGTCGAAGGAGTGGAAGAGGCGACCGAGGACTGAGGCCGACAGAGGTAGAATCGTTCAGAGGGGCAGAACGAATTCTGCCCCTTTTCTTTGTGCCTCTGCCAGAGCTCAGGGAGAACGAAGATGCCCTACCAACAAGCCAAGGGGGGCTGGATTGAACTCATTTGCGGTGGCATGTTCGCCGGTAAATCGGAGGAACTGCTGCGGCGAATCAGGCGGGCGGAGATCGCCCGCCAGCCGGTGCAGGTGTTCAAGCCAGCCCTGGATGATCGCTACGGCGTGGACGTCATCGCCTCTCACAATGGCATACGCCGAGAGGCGTTCATCGTCCGAGAGCCCAGGGAGATACTAGAGTTTCTGCGGCCTGAGACGCGCGTGGTAGCCATTGATGAAGCACAGTTCTTCGATCCCGCAATAGCCGACGTTTGCAGCGAGTTGGCTGATCGTGGGCTGCGGGTCATTGTCGCCGGGCTGGACCTGGACTTTCGAGGGGAGCCCTTTGGTCCCATCCCTCATCTCTTGGCTCAGGCAGAGCGCGTGGACAAGCTGAACGCCATTTGCCAGGTCTGCGGGGCGCCCGCCTGCCGCACGCAACGGCTCATCAATGGCCAACCGGCCAACTGCGACGATCCCGTTGTCCTCATTGGAGCCAGTGAGGTATACGAGGCGCGGTGCCGGCATTGCCACCAGGTGCCGGGGAAGAAACAACGGATTGGGAAATAAGCGGATAGGGAAAGCAACGGATGGGGAAATAGACGGATGGGGAAATCAACGGATGGGGAAAGCAACGGATAGGGAAATCAACGGATGGGGAAAGCAACGGATGGGGAAAACAACGGATGGGGAAAACAACGGATAGGGAAAGCAACGGATAGGGAAATAGACGGATGGGGAAAGCAACGGATAGGGAAATCAACGGATTGAGAAACCAGGGGATGGAGAAAGCAACGGATTGATCGCGATCGTTTTGTCGTAACTGCTCAGCCAGGTGAGCATTGCACACAGATGAACACAGATTCGACGCATATGCACAGATACGGGCCGAGAAATCCGCGAGAATCCATCTAATCCGTGGGAATCCGCGTCCAATTCTCAGTCCTTTGGGCAGCAACCTGAGCAGCTCGCTTCTGCGGAAATGAAACAGTCCCGCTTCCGATAGGTGTCTCTTGACCTCTTGGAAGCGGGGCTTTGTTTTTCGTGCCTCCTTCTGCCACGCAACGATTCGACTATGCGGCTACCTGGCTACGCGGCCATTTGACCACGTGGTTACATGACATCCAACGTGCCTCTCCTCTTGGCCTGGATTTCGAACTGGCGGAAGAGCACGTAGCCAAGCAGGATGTAGACCGCACCGACCAGCACCTCACCTCCCAGCATCGGTCCCACGCTTCGCAGGCTGGCACCATCCACAATCTCGCGCGCCGAGGCGATGCCCCGCGTGAGCGGTAGGACGTAGGAGATGCGCTGCACCCAGCCAGGCAGGCTGCTCACGGGCACGTTGGCCCCGCACAACGCCAACATCAGGAAATAGACGGTGTTGTTGATGAACATCACATTGCGCATGATGAGGCTCAGACAACCCAGCAGCAGACCCATACCGGAGGTGCTAGCCGCGGTGATGAGGATGGTCAACGCCAGCGCCCCCAGATCAGTGTGCGACAGATCCACCCCCAGCAACAACACTCCCCACATCAGCCCTAGCATCACCCCCAGCATGCCGTCAATGATGTGCATGAATGCCCGTCCGACGAAGATGAGCATGCGGTTGGCCGGCGCGCCGAACAGGTAGCCCAGCGTACCCGCCCAACGCTCGCCTCCCACACTCATGGTCACGCCGTAGATGCCGCTGATGGCTGCCAGTTGCACCGCGTTGCCGATGACATAGAAAGAAGCCTGATCACGCCCGCTGGCATACATGCCCAGAAAGGCAAAGAAGAGAATCTGGGCCAAAGGCATGATGATCTTGGAGGCGATGTACGGGGCTGGCCGGAACCAGCGGAAGAGAGCGATATAGGAGTAGTAGGCACTGGTGAAGAAAATGCGCAAAGCTGCCTGTAGTCGTTTCATCATCACACCAACCCTATCCCCTGCCCCCTGTTACTGCAAGCTCAGTGTAGCATCCACGCGTGCCTTGTGCACCATGACCCGAAATAGCCAGCCGGAGAGCAGCAGGTAGATGACGCTGAAGAGCAGCATCATGCCCCAGCTCAGGAATACGTCGCTGAGGGGAACGTTGCCGCTGGAGGTGGCGTGCAGGGCGCGGGCAGCCCAGTAGGGCGCCAGAGCGTAGCTGATGGGCGTCGTCCAGCCGGGCAGCAGGGCAATGGGAAACATGAAACCGGCCAGGATGTACATAGGGAACTCCAGTGCGTTGACCCAGCCCTGCAATTGCCGATTGATGGCAAAGAAGGGCGCGATGACCAGGCCAAAGGTGGCGAAGGCAGCAACACTGCAGATCAGCGAGACAACGAAGAGCAGTGGGTGGGCAAGGGTCAGCGGGAAGCGGAAGATGAGCGCCGCCAGAACGTAGCCCAAGATCATCGAACTGAGGGACATGACCACGTTGGACAGCGTCTTGCCGATGACGGTCACCGCCAGCGGCGTCGGCGTGCCCACCAGCATCTCCAGCGTGCCCAGCCAGCGCTCGACGTTGATGTTGGATCCGGTAATGTAGAGCAAGCTGGACCACAGCCCTGTCATGCCACTGCCCACCACGATGAAGATGGCATAGTTGCCCTGCCGCTCGCGCATCATCCACAGTCCCATGATGGCGATGAGCAGCGGCTGCACCAGCACGATGAAGATGATGAAGCCGTCAATGGCCAATTGCTTGAATTGCAGCACGAACACCTGGCCAATGGTTCGCAGATAGCTTCGCAAACGCTTGGAGGCCATCACACCTCGCCTCCTACCAGCCGCACGTAGGCATCCTCCAGCGTCGGCTCGCGTGAGGTCACCTTGTCCACCCGTAGTCCTTCCAGGATATTCAGTATCTGCGGCACGGAGGTGGAACCGGAGTTGGAGTGAATGGAGAGCTTCTGCTTCTGCTCGTAGGGCTCCACGGAGACAGTGTCAACAAACGGCAGGCGGCGCAACTGCTCCACGCGATCGCCGGTAATGCCAATGACTTCCAGCTCGACAACCGACAGGTCTTGCACATGCTGTTTGAGCCCATCGGGCGTATCCAGGGCCACGATCTTGCCGCGGTTGATAACGGCAACGCGCTGGCACAGTTCGTCGGCCTCGAACATGTAGTGGGTGGTGAGTAGAATGGTCTTGCGCTCGGCCAGCAGGTCGCGGATCACGCCACGCAGCTCGCGAGCGCCCACGGGGTCGAGGCCCATGGTTGGCTCGTCGAGGAAGAGCACCTGGGGATCGTGCAGCAGCGCGCGGGCGATGTGCAGCCGCTGCTTCATGCCGCGGGAGTAGCCTTCTACCTTTTCGTCGCCACGATCCGCCAGCCCAACCAGCTCCAGCAGGTAGGGGATGCGCTGTCTGGTCACGCCGGGGTCGACCATGTAGAGATTGGCGAAGTAGCGCAGGTTGTCAATAGCCGACAACCGCCAGTAGAGCCCTCGCTCGCCCCCGAAGATGAAGCCGATGTGCGGGCGAATAGCTGCCGCTTCCTTCACGACATCGTGATCCAGAATGCGGGCCGTGCCCGAGGTGGGGATGAGCAGCGTGGTGAGCATTTTGACCGTCGTCGTCTTGCCCGCACCGTTGGGGCCCAGCAGGCCGAACAGCCCGCCTTCCTCAATGTCGAAGGAGATGCCGTCCACGGCTACGATCTCTTTGGTCTTGCGTCGTATCACGCCAACAGTGGTGCGGAACACGCGGCGCAGATCACGAACTTCGATGACGCTCATGGTTTCCTCAAGACAGGGCACTATGGGTGGGGACCCGCGTATTCAACCCAGACGATCTCACTTCCTTTGTCCACCCAGTATTGCACTCGATCCCGATAGTTCACGGTCAATACCTCCTCGGCGAGGATTATCTACCTCAATAAGGTGCTTTGTCAAATCCCATCTAGAGCACCTCCTCTGGTGTCTGTTCTCATCTGAGGAGGAGGGTATCCAGCACCTGCTGCAAGTCGGTTGGCAATTCGGCTGTGAACTCCACGAACTCGCCGCTCGATGGCAAGCGGAAGCCGAGGCGGTGAGCGTGCAGGAACTGGCGCGGGCAGCGCAGACGCTGCTTGCGTCGGCCGTAGACCGTGTCGCCCACCAG
>Ga0208279_1001825_pt1 | contig 11028 bp, 8 predicted proteins | sample AntAceMetag02UKM_FD_184766 | JGI IMG/M metagenome (GOLD analysis project Ga0208279, IMG submission 184766) | Saline lake microbial communities from Ace Lake, Antarctica - Antarctic Ace Lake Metagenome 02UKM (SPAdes) (version 2) | ecosystem: Environmental > Aquatic > Non-marine Saline and Alkaline... | reverse complement strand
TGATGAACCAGAAAGATATGAATATCTTTTTTTAAGGTTCTCAAGTCCCTGTGGTTTTTTGTCCGAAGCAATTGTGGTTTTCGTTTGAATATTATTTTTCAATAATACAAAACCATCTTCGGTACCTATTTCAATTTTCAATGGCATATCATCTGATATTATGTTGTGCTTAATTGCATTTTCAACCAACATTTGTAAACCCAAAGGCACTATTTGAATAGTATTGTTCGCCGGTAAATACGAATTGAATATCAGCGCCTCGCCAAATCTTATTTTTGAAAGGAAAATATAATCCTCTATAAATTTCATTTCATCATGTATTGAAGCCAACTCTTTATCGCTTCGCTCCAATACATATCGGTAAATATCCGATAGTTTTTTTATAAAATTAGTGGCTAGTTCAGGTTTTTGTTCTACAACACCACTAAGAGTATTTAAACTGTTAAAAAGAAAATGTGGATTCACTTGATTCTTCAATGCCTCATATTCAGCCAGCAGGTTCTCCCTTTTTAATTCTTCATTTTTTTCAATGGACTTTATCCAATATTTTGTAAGATAGGTTGAATAAAATACTGAAATAGCAATCATGTCCAGGGAAAACATGAATAAAGCCATTATTATAGTATTCATAATAAGATCTTGTCCGGACATCTCCAACACAAAACGGCTAAATCCATAAGATAAAATTGGACAACCTATTAAGCCGAAAACTATGTACATTAATAAGCTAATTACATTTGCCTTTTTGGGATTTTTCGTCCAATTAAGCTTTTTTTCAGTATAGTAGCCAATTAAGGTGTGCCCTCCCAAAAAAGTGAAACCAATTGCCCATCCAAATGAGGCGTACTTTACATAAAAATGGAATGATGAAAAGAGGTGGAGACCATGAAAGATCATACCCGCGATGGTTGAAATTATAAATATAAATAAAACCGATTTTATGATGTGATGGTATATGTTCTTTCCATAGATATAGTGTCTTTCCATAATGTCGAAATTAAGTGAAATTTTTATAACGGGAAAAATATTTACATTATATACCCTTATCAGGATTTAAAATTCTGTTATAGCCAGTGCATTTTGTCCATTTAAACAATCTTTAAAATATTTTTCTTAAACATCAGAAGAGCAATGAAATTTAAAGAAGTACCAATGCCAATTAAAACAAAAACTCTTGACATGAATGTGATATTTGCAATTGGAAGAAGCCTCATGAAGATGTCATAAATCCCCTGAATACCCCAATAATTAACCGTAAAAACAGCAATCTTTTGCATAAGTTCCGGCATCACAAATATAGGTATCATACTACCTCCTAAAGCACTCATTACAAGCACAATTATAGTTGAAAATCCCTGCACCTGTTGTCGTGTTTTTGCAAATGAAGCAAGAAGAACACCAAAACTAGCACATGCATAGGCTATTACAATAATCATTAGAATAAGAGAAGGAAGATGATGCATAATGTCTAAGCCAAAAACCAGCCAAGCGTAAATAAACATAATTGACAGCTGAGCAATGGAAATAATATTTGCAAATACAATTTTCCCATAAAGGATATGCTTAGGGGGCATTGGTGAGCACAGTAATTTCTTTAACATGCCTTCCTGCTTTTCATCTATAAGACTACCACCTATTCCTGCAACTGAAAACAAAAGCATCATAACGGATGTACCTGCCACAACGTGAACAAGCCCTCCTATATCATTTTCCTCGGAATTACCCATGTTCCCGAAAATAAAAGAAAACAGAGTAATAAAAATTATAGGCAATAAAAAGCTTATCATCATATCTTGCTTATTTCTTAAGAATAATTTCAAATCTTTCTTTACTAGCTTTATCATATGTTTCTCAGTTGTTTACCGGTTAGACTTAAAAATATGGTTTCAAGGTTTATCTTTTTGATATCAATATGCAGGATGTCAAGTCCGACCTCATTGCACTTTAATATTATTTTTGATAAATCTCCCTGAATATTCATAGAATAAAAATGTATTGTATCGCTGAAACGCTGGAGATCTCCCCAGTCCTTTGCGATTGCAGTGTAGCTCTCATCCGAAAGATTGGTAAAAGAAATAACAAGAGATTCTTTCATCGAATACGATGTTCTTAATTCATCCAATGTTCCTTGAGCAATGATTTCTCCATTGTCAATAATTCCTATGCGATCACACAAACGTTCAGCCTCTTCCATATAATGCGTGGTATAAACAATTGTCATTCCCTCTTTATGGAGTTTTTCTATTACTTCAAAAATCAAATTCCGGCTTTGAGGATCAATGCCAACGGTGGGCTCATCCATAAATAGAACTTTAGGCTTATGAAGCAATGCTGAAGCGATATTAATTCTGCGTTTCATTCCACCGGAATAAGTTTTCACTTTATCATTCTTCCTGTCGCTTAGTCCGAACAGTTTTATCATTTCATCAATACGCGTTATTAATTCCCGTTTCGGAACATTATATAGGCTTCCCCAAAATAGTAAGTTATCATATGCCGAGAGCTCATTGTAAAGTGCTATTTCCTGTGTAACAACGCCAATTTCCTTCTTACATTTCAAGGGATTCTTCTTCAAATCATATCCGGCTATGTTTACTTCACCTTCACTTGGCTTTATAAGTGTGCTCATTATGGAGATTGTTGTTGTTTTACCAGCACCATTCGGCCCCAACAGCCCATAACATTCACCTTGTGGAATATTGAATGAAATACCTTTCAGTGCCTCAATGGTACCGAATGTTTTTCTAAGGTTTGAAACATTAATCATATAGTCTCTTTTTTATTATTTATCTTTTACTATCCTAAAACCAATTCCTGCTCCCCTGTTTACGGCGGGAACACCAACACGGCTTGCCGAACGGCATTCCTGTGCTGATACCCAGAATCCGCCACCACGAAGAACTTTTTGTCCGCCAGTTTTTGGCCCCTTAGGATTTGATGTTTCTTTTAAATCGTATTCGCCATACCAATCACTGCACAATTCACCCATGTTACCGTGCATATCGTATAAACCAAATGCATTGGGCTGAAAACTTCCAACAGGCATGGCTTCCCTTCCTGATTTGTTATTAAAATATGCCTGATCAGATGTAAGGCTATCACCTGCATAGAAAGGAGTAGTTGTGTTTGCACGGGCTGCATATTCCCATTCAGCTTCTGTAGGTAATCTGCATCCCATCCACTCTGCAAATGCCTGGGCATCATACCATGTTATTTGTGATACCGGCATGTTTCCACGTTTAAATCCAAATGGTTTTTTCCGGCCTGTTGCTTCACAAAATGCATCATATTGCTCAAAGGTAATCGTGTATTTACTCATTTTAAAGGCACCTAAAGTAACCTGATGTTGTAGCTCATCTTCATTTCTTCCTTGTTCAGTAACAGGGCTTCCCATTACAAAGGTTCCTCTCGGTATATCTGCAAATTCAATAATGGGTTTATTTATCGAGGAATCGTTGGTTCTCGTGTTATTTTCAGTATTTATTATAACAGGGTCAAATCTTTTCGTAAATTGAATTTGAGAAGTATTATTGTAGATTTTTTGTAATTTCGAAATATTATCAGAATCAATGGACTTCATTAATTCATTGATTCTGTTCAGGATTTCAATTTGTTTTGGAGTGAATTGATTGTTTTGAAAAACATAATCTAATATTGGTGAATATTGGCCAATTGGATATTCGGTTCCCAATATAGATGCCAAATCATAACAAACGACTGTTGTTATTAGAGGTGATCCATTATATTCATTTTCGCCAGGCATCCCATATAATTTTGGATTAATTTCTTTTTTTTGCATCTTTAACCAGACATCATTGCTGAAGTCAAATTCTTCTCTAGCAAAATCAATCCTATCGGCGCTTGGATCCACCAACATCCAACGATTTTCCTTTTCATTCCATACTTCACAAATGACGTGGTTCGCATGAAAACCAGGGATTAAATACGGAGCAAATCCATAACGAACCCTGGCTGGAATGCCGCGATATTTAAGTATGGATGCCAGCAAGAGGGCATTATCCCGGCAAATCAGCATTAATCTATTTTCAGGTTTACGATCTTTGACTAAACCCCTGGAGTCATAGGATAGAAGTCCCTCCAAAGCCGATTTTACTGTCGGATACTTTGCTGATTCATTCCATCTTTCCTTGGGAATTTGTTCACGGTACATATCCAGTTCCCACCCATAATTTATATATTGTGATCTAATAAGACGACAAAGTTCTGGTAATGAATCAGGAAGATTTTTATACAAATAGGCATATTCTCCAGGATCGGTAAATTCACTATACTGTTTATAAAAATCTAAAACAGATTTGTTATCGGTAAATTTAACTTCTTGTTGAGAACTGCATCCTGTTATTGTCAAGATCGTAATCATAATAATTAATACTGTGTTTTTCATAATTAATATATTTAAGTAATTTATATTATTCATCTTTTACCAATCTAAAACTAATACCCGATCCCCTGTTTCCTGGAGGAGTACCTCCTCCACGGCAGGCCGAACGGCACCTATGGGTAGCATCATAAAAACCACCTCCGCGATCAACTTTTTTAGTTCCAGTTTCTGGTCCTTTTGGATTTGTGGTGTCATTAACATCGTACTCACCATACCAATCATTAGTCCATTCCCAAATATTACCGTGCGTATCATATAAACCAAATGCATTTGGCGAAAAACTACCAACAGGTAGTAATTTCTTTCTATCTTCACTTTTATCACAGTTGTCATATGGTTTTCTTCCATTAAAATTGGCTTGTTCAGATGTTAAGCAATCTCCTGTATTAAAGGGTGTAGTAGTTTTTGCGCGGGCAGCATATTCCCATTCAGCTTCGGTTGGTAGCCTACAACCCATCCATTCGGCAAATTCATTGGCATCAAACCAACTTACTTGTGAGACTGGAAGATTTCCCCGTTCAAGTCCCCAAGGTTTAGTTCTTTCTGTGGCTTCACAAAACAAATCATATTGCTCATAGCTTACGCAATATTTACTCATTTTAAAAGCACTTAGTGTTACTTGATGTTGTATTTCATCATCTTTTCTACCATCTTCGGAAAGAGGACTGCCCATTTTAAATGTTCCTGCAGGGATATTCACAAATTCAATAACGCATTTATTTATCGTAGATTTTTTGGTATCTGTGACATTTTCATCCTGAAAGCTTTCGGGATTTATTCTTTTTAAATCCAAAGTTTTTGTAATCTGAATTTCAGGAGTATTATTATAAATTTCCTGCAATTCTGAAAGGTTATTAGCATCAAGCGATTTCATTAATTCATTTATTCTATTTAGCATTTCTATATGTTCTGAAGTTAGTTGATTATTATTTTTAGAGGCATAATCCAGTACAGGTGCATATTGATAAATCGTATATTCGGTTCCCAATATGAATGCTAAATCTGTATTAAATATCGCTAATATAGAAGCCTTTCCGCTATATTTCCCGGGTAAACCATATAGGTCAGGGTCTATTTCTTTTTGTTGCATTTGTAGCCAAGCATCGTTGCTAAAATCAAATTTATCTCTGCTAAAATCTACCATATCCATACTGGGATCCACAAGCATCCAGCGGTTTTCATTTTTATTCCATACTTCACAGATTGCATGACTTATATGAAAATCAGGCATTATGTATGTAGCATAACCAGCACGAAGCCTGACCGGAATGCCGCGATATTTAAGTATGGATGCGAGTAAGATTGCATTACCCCGGCAAATAACTACCAGTCGATTTTCAGGTAAGCGATTATTCACTAAACCTGTGGAGTCATAGGACACAAGCCCTTTTAAAATTGATTCAACTGTTGGGTACTTAAATGACTCATTCCATCTCTCTTTAGGGATTTGCTCAGAATATTGTGGCAATTCAGCATAGGGATGAATAAATTGTGATTTGATTAAACTGCAAAGTTCTGGTAATGAATCAGGAAGATTTTTATACAAATATTTGTACTTTCCCGGATCGGTAAATTCACTATACTGTTTATAGAAATTCAAAACAGATTCGTTATCGGTAAATTTAACTTCTTGTTGAGAACTGCATCCTGTTATTGTCAAGATCGTAATTATAATAATTAATGCTGTGTGTTTCATTATTTTAATATTTGTTGAATTAATATTTCCTGACAAAGCAACTTTATATCATGTATTAATCATAATTTAAAACGACGAGTTGTTGAATTTTGCAGATGAGTTGTTAAAATGGAATAATAAAGACTTATTGGAAAAATATCTACATTAGCATTGTCTTATAAAGGGGGATACTACAGCACTATCTTGACCAGTATAGAATTAATGAAAACACAATGGGAATCATGTATAGTATTCTTACTTAATTATCCCTACTCATTTTAGTTTAGAATAATTAACCATTTATCATACTATTATTATTTTCATCAGTACAGATTGTCTGATTTTTAAGTGGCATTAAATCAGGATTATTTAATTAATAAAATCTAAACAAAAAACAATGAAATTATTTGAAAATAATTTTTTAATGATTGATAATTTCGTGTTTAAAAACTTACGCTCTATCTTTTAAGTCCTTTAGAGCAAATAAGTATTTTACTATCATCCATATTTCTTCAAGCATAGCCTAGTTTTTTCCCTGAATTTCTCTATTCAAGATTTCTTTTTTCAGACAATCATAGCAACAATGGTACTTTGCTCTATTGCATTCTTCCTTGTTTGGGTATTGCTGTTAGTAGGATGGTTATTGCTTGGGCTGACATTGGGACCAAATGCTGGGATTCATTATGTATTGCCTCAATAATTACTAGGGCAATCAGAGCTAATCAGTATTATCCTTTGCAAGAAAATTCTTTAGTGGAATAAGTTTGTTGATGTTATCCTTTTGAGTAGTAGTTAGTGATGGAAAATCTATTCCATATATGCTAATGCTATAATAACTTTGTAGGCTCCAAATAGCATTGTCAATCATTTTCATAAATGCTTTATAATCATCCCTATTTGTATAAACACTTTTTCTAACCAAGAGTTTCAAATCGCATTTTGCATTAACAATTGTTTCGGGTGTTAGTTCACCATACTTGTTCTCTATATGGGTAATAAGAACTTTCTTAATTGCATCACTGGTACTATCAAAGGCAGCTGGGCCTTTATCAATTAATACATTTGATGATTTGTTAATGAAAACCCGAATAAGATTACTAAAGTCAACAATCTGACTTACTTCAATGCTTTGGTATTGGATATCTGAGTATTGATCGGGCCCTAAAGCCTTTACTGTTATAATTATATCTTTGTCTTGTGCAAACAAATTAGATGAAAACAGCGTAACAATAAAGAATGCTACACATATCATTGTTTCTGATATAGGCTTATGTAATTTAGCTATTTGTTTCATAGTACTAATATTTTGATTTATGATTTTGAAACAAAAGTGATATAATTGACTAAACCAAGTGTTTCAAAATTGTTTCATTTCTGTTTCAGCTGGGTTTTAGTCAACATTTTCAATATTTTTACTCTTTCAATAAAACGCATTGATAACTGTGATGAATAAAAGTGACTCAATAAAAAAGAATCTTGTAAGGTGCAGAAACATTATCGAACATAAACAGGGATGGGAACCAAATAATGTGTTGACAAGAAGAGAATTTGAGTTACTGATAGAAAAAGTATTTGATAAAACAGGCGTATTGCTAAGCTTGTCAACAATCCGAAGGATATGGAATAATGATTTCAAAAATATACCTCACAAAAGCACATTAGATGCGTTGGCTGAATTTGCCGGACAAAAAAATTGGCAGAGCTTTGTTGAATCACAATACAAATATGAGGTTAAAACAGAAATAAAAAGAAGTAATAGATTATTTATAATTGGAATTATTATCTCATTTGTAATTATCTTATTAGCTATTGTATATCAAACAGTCGATAATAATGGGCAAATTGAAATTACCGGTAGTGTGGTATTTGAATATACTCAAGAGAGTAATTCTACAATTCCCAATATCATAGTCTTTGATTATGATGTTACTAATATTGTAGCTGACAGTTTCTTTATTGTTGAGTCAACAAATGATTATAAAAAAAGAAGACTTTTCATAAAAAAAGGCCAGATGACAAGTGCATATTATCGGCCGGGAAATTATGAGGCCTTTTTAATGGCTGATGATTCAATTATAAAAAAAATTAATATTGAAATTCTGTCTAATTCATGGGTTGCGATACTTAACTATGGTGATTTGCCGAAAAAGGTTCCTTTTTATTATTACCAGTCTGATATTATAAAAAATGGTAAGCTTTGTGTTACCAGAAACATGATAAAGGCAAGTGATATACGTATTGAAGATGAACTATATTTGTTTTTATCAAGAACATTCAATTCAAAATTATCATTATCAGATGGTTATATTTTTGAAACAAAAATTAAGCTTGATAGCATCGAAATTAATGCATCTTGTCCTGAAATATATATCGGGCTGCTTTTTGAAAATGATATATGTTATATCCCACTTGTTCAATTTGGAGGGCAGGATAGGGCTCAGTTGAAATTTGGAAGAACGTATTTATCAAGTAACGATAGTGATTTAAGGGGATTTGGTTGTAATATTTATAATTGGCAGAAAGTTAAAATCAATTCAACAAACCATCATATAGAAGTACTTCTTAATAATAAAATTATAACATCATTTATGGATTCAACAATGATGGGAGAATTCAATGGGTTTTCTTTCACTTTTGATGGTATTGGTTCGGTAGACTATGTTATGCTTTCCTCAATAGAAAAGGATACGATTTATTATAATGCTTTTTAGGCCCTAGTTAAGTAGCCTTATTATATATTACCGGCATCTGTTCTTTCCCCCTGCTCCAAAGGTCTTCTTCAATAATCAGCTCTGCCATAAAATTACCAACATTTATTCGGCTTGTTATTCCAGCATTAAAAATTGCACTTCTTATGGGGAAGCGAGGACTTCGTATTCGGTTATTTTATCTTCATTAAATAGTGAAAATATACAACTTCCTTTATGCTGATGAGATCTGTATAACTATAAGAGATTAGCTCACATTAGATATAAATCTGCTTTATCATAAATTAAAATCCCGAAGAAGTAATTCGACGTCTAATAACTTTACCTTCTTTTGTAATAGCAACTGCCCATCGATCTTTCAGGTATATAAAAGCAACTCCATATCCATCAAAATCAGGCTCTTGCATTTCTGCTGCCTTTGTTAGCTTTGCCCCTTGGTAATTATCCATGATTGTAGCGCTTACCTCTTGAGGAAGTTGGTTAAGTGAAATGTACTTAAGTGTAAACATCCAATTTGCTTTGGAGTCATATTTCGTCTCCATACTATCAGTTCCAACAGTATAATTTGCTCTCCAGTCTTTCATCCTTTCACTTCCTTCAGCAGTCCATTTGACTTCAATAGCTTGAGGTACAAGCTGCTCAAAAGCATCCCTTATTTTTTTCTGTGGCTTTGTTTGAGAAAAAGCTGTAGGTATAAATACTAAAAGTGAGATTAAAAGAAATAGATTTTTCATGATTTTGAGAATATGTTTTAGATTGCCAAAAATAAGAATATTAGACACTTGAAACTATATTACTTTCCTTGACAATAAACTTTTTTTATTGTATATTCGCATCAAAAACCGTGCTCTATGAAAAATCGATATATAGGCAACCTCTATTAATTAATATTTCATGTTTCATGCTTTTCAATATCAGGAAAATTTCTGATCTAGAACTTGTTTCTATTTTCTATATTTAAATCAATATTTCATAACTAACTCATTGTTAATATATTATACTTTTCTATTTACCAATTGGACATAACTATCCCATCTAGCCTTGTAACTTGCTCGTATCTGAACAAATTATAGGTAAGGTTTACAAGCCCAACAAATCCCACAGCTCGCTTTATTCCTACGGAGTTAATGTATAACTTGTTCATACTCTGCTCCATAAATCCAAACACATGTTCCACGCGTGCTCTTGTTCTTGATTTTTCTGTATTGGATTCTTTTTGTGCTTCTGTTAGTGGTCTGTTCTTATATCCTTTTTCATGTACTTTGTTTTTTACTTTGTATTTTTTGATTATGTTTTCTTGTTCTTCTCCTGTATATGCACTATCAGCCCAAAGATTTTGACCCGCATCTTTTTCAGTTAACAGATCCTCTAATGCTTGTGAATCATGAACTGAAGCAGCGGTTGTTGTATAAGTATCAATAAACTTGTGCTTATTATCTACTTTTGCGTGATCTTTATATCCAAAATGCGTTTCGTTATTCTTTTTTGTCCAACGGGCATCCACGTCTTTCTGTCGCTTCTTATTTGGTTTGTCATCCCACTCGCTAGGCGTTTTGCCCGCTTTTATTTCTTTGTTTTTTTCTCTACTGTTACGCTGGCGTGGAGCTTCTATAAAACTTGCATCAATAATTTTTCCTTCGTGTGCTATTAACCCATGTGTTTCCAATAGGGCAGTGAATTTTTCGAAAAGATCTTTCTCAAGTCCTTTTTCTATGAGCCTATTTCTAAAATCCCAAACTGTTTTTTCATCTGGAACTTTATCGTTTAAAGACAACCCCAGAAACCGACAGAAAGTTAACCTATCCAATATCTGGTATTCAATCTGAGAATCACTCAAGTTATAATACCGCTGGAGTATCAATATTTTAAACATTAATAGCGGATCATAAGGTTTAGGTCCTGCACTGACCATTTTTTTCTTGTTGACCTTTTCAATTGTATCTCGAAAATATTCCCATTCCACAACTTTGTCCAACCTCTCTAAAGGATCTCCTTGTTTGCTGAGTTTATCAAGCCTGAATTGCTCTGAAAACAAGGATGTTGTGCCTGATGACTTATATTTATCCATAGTAAATTTTATAACTGCAAGATACAACTATTTATTTGAATATCAAACTGTTAATTATAGAGGTTGCCTTAAGTTAAATGGAGAAGAACATAATAGTGTAGCAAATTGTTATCAAAGTCTAGGGCTTAGTTATTATTGGAATGAAAGCTATGAGCTATCAATTAAAAACTATATA
>Ga0208279_1001817_pt1 | contig 11066 bp, 9 predicted proteins | sample AntAceMetag02UKM_FD_184766 | JGI IMG/M metagenome (GOLD analysis project Ga0208279, IMG submission 184766) | Saline lake microbial communities from Ace Lake, Antarctica - Antarctic Ace Lake Metagenome 02UKM (SPAdes) (version 2) | ecosystem: Environmental > Aquatic > Non-marine Saline and Alkaline... | reverse complement strand
ATTAATGCCACAAAGGCTATTGTATAAGCCAGGATGCTGGCCACATCAAATAGCTGAAAAAATAAATGTAACTGGTAGCCCATGCCATCACTACGCCCCAGCATTTCTACAACCAAAACGATTTTCCAGATTAACGCCAGGCCCGTACGTGTTGCTGCCATAACAAAAGGATGTAATTGTGGCCAGATAACATGGCGTAAGGTTTTACCTTTGCCAAAGCGATAGCACTTTGCCATATCTAATAATTCGCTATCCAGAGAGCGAGTGCCTTCACGGATAGTAACAATTACATTTGGTAATTTGTTGATTACGACAGCAAGAATGGCGGCAGACTCGACTAATCCAAACCAGACATAACAAAGAATAATAGTGACTAAGGCGGGAACATTCAGAAAAATTACCAGCCAGTTATCAAAAAAATAATCTATTTGCTTATGTCTCCCTAACATAATGCCGATTGCGCAACCTAGAAACATGGCTATGCTAAAACTAATTATGAGACGATATAAAGTCTTGCTTAAATGATGTGGTAATTGGCCACTAGCGATTTCTTCTAATAGTACATTTGCGACCACAAAAGGCGTGGGCAAAGTAATGGTATCTAAATAAATGGCAAGACCCTGCCAAAGCGCTAAAAATACACTGATGGAAAGCAGCGCTAATATAGATGGACGGGAGATAAAGTCCATAGTTATCTGCTTGTTGGAGTTGTGGTGTGGTGCCTTTGTGTGCGCTGTGAATTATTTATTATTATTGCATTTAATTCTTCTAAACGCTCCGGCGTACCAATATCCATCCAGAAGCCTTGATATAGTTCGCCAGTTACTCGATTTGCTTGCATAGCATTTTTTAATAAAGGGGCGAGGGCGGATTTGCCGCCGCTGATATTGGCAAATAAATCCGGGTGATAAAGTCCTATGCCACTATAAGTATATTTTGGCGCACCTTCAGGTGTCAGTGTAAATTGAGAGTTGAACGCAAAATCGCCATCAGGATGGTGTTCAGGATTATTGACTAAGATTAAATGCGCCAGGTCACAATCTTTGTTAATTAAACTCTGGAAAGGAAAGTCACAACTGATATCTGCATTAACCACCAGAAAAGGGGAGCTGCCTAGTAGTGGTAATGCTTTTTTGATACCGCCGGCAGTGTCTAATCCAGTTGCCCCTTCATCCGAATAAGTGATGTTGGCGTGATAGTGTGAACCATCTCCTAAGTTATGTTTTATTTGTTCGCCTAAGTGAGCTAGATTAATGACGATATCAGTGATGCCTGCAGTCACCAATGCTGCAACTGTATATTCAATAAGTGATTTTCCCGCAACTTTTAATAAAGGTTTGGGCGTATGGTCAGAAAGCGGGCGCATTCTTTCGCCACGCCCTGCGGCTAGTATCATCGCTTTCATAGTACGCGTTTACTGATGGGTAATACAATATCCACTAAAAACGCATGAAAGTCCTTTAATTCTGGATAGCGCTGACTAATACTGATGACATAATTCAGCGTACGCGGAATATCACCCAGATAAGCACTTTTTCCATCTCTGATATTAAGCCGCGAAAAAATACCTATCGCTTTTAAGTGTCGTTGTATGCCCATTAGATCAAAATCACGTTTGAACTGATTAAAATCACATGCTATCAGCTTAGCTTGTTTTAATTGCTGGTAATAGGGTTGTAAGCAGTGATCAATTTGTGCATCTGACCAGCTTATATAGCAGTCTCTTAATAAGGAAACCGCATCATAAGTTACCGGGCCGATAACTGCATCCTGGAAGTCAATAATCCCCGGAGTGTTGTTATTCAGGTGCATTAGATTGCGTGAATGGTAATCTCTATGCACGCAGACCTGAGTTTGCTGTAGTGCTGAACTAATTAAAAAGGCATAAGTAGTCTCAATAAGGGCTTGCTGTGCATCACTTAGCGTGAGTTTACATTGCTGTTTTAGAAACCAGTCACTAAACAACAGTAGTTCAGTCTGGAGTAATTCAGAGCTGTAATGTGGTAAAGCACAAGTGAGTATATCTACATTTTTTTGTAGAGTGATCAGACTATCTAATGCATGTTTATATAGAATCTCTACCGTTGAATCGTTTAGCTGGTCTAGCAGGCAAGAGGAACCGAAATCTTCGAGTAGTAAAAAACCTTGTTGGCTATTTTGCTGAATAATATCGGGTACATTGACCTGTGCCTGAGAAAATAGCTGTGCTACTTTTATAAAAGGAGCGGTATCTTCTTTATCGGGCGGGGCATCCATCACTATATAATATTGTTGTTGATGCTGTACGCGAAAATAGCGCCTAAAACTGGCATCGCTGGAAGCGGTTTCAAATTGCGTTATATGCAGATTCAGATCGTTTGTTAACCATTGCAGAATGGCTTTTGCTCTATCATCGCTTGCCGTTATCATTCTTTTATAAAGAGGCTTGAAAAGTAAGGTAAAATGGACGATTGTTATTTTATGATATTTTGCCTGACTGTGTGGGCTTTATTAGATTTTTTATTTTCAGGTTTTTAGTATACATGTTGCTGCGTTTATTACTATTTTTTGTCAATATATCAATGATGGTATTAACGGTTGCTAAAGCAGATGAACTAGATGCGGAATGTAATACCAGCAGTGCTGCGCAGCAATGCGCGCTTCAAGAGGCCGAAAAACTGGAGGCTCAGGAAATAAACAACAGTTTTTGGTTTAAAAAAACATTTGATGACGAGCGAGAACAGGTTTTTTCGCGCCTACAGGCAGAGTTTGAACAGGATCCTTGGTCAGTCTGTAGTTTAAGATTAGGTCCGCAGCCAACATATACTGTCGATAAGCAGTTGCGCGAAAAAACTGCAATGGATGTTTTTGCTGGTGGAAGTGAAATGTTTGATGCAGAATTTTTTAGCATGACAAACAATATAGATTTAAAACGTGCTGATCAACACGTAATGGCAAACCAGGCTGATTATAATCAGGCTTCCGGAGTGCTAAATTTATATGGTGATATCATTTACAGTGATGGTGCTATGGCGTTGCATAGTACTTCAGCACAAGTCAATTTAGAGAATGACTCCTCTTTGTTACGCAACGTGTCTTTTATAATCCCATCTTCGCCTATACGTGGAAGTGCCGATACCGTCTATCGTGACAGCCCTACATTCAGTCGTTATAAAGAAGTGACATACACCGCTTGTGAGCCCGGAAATCAGGACTGGATGTTGCATGCTTCCAGAATGAAGGTTAATGATGAAACTGGTCGCGCAACAATAAAACATGGCTGGATGGAATTCAAAAGCGTTCCAGTCATGTATTTTCCTTACGGATCTTTTCCTATTGATGATAGACGACTAACAGGGTTATTAACCCCTAGCGTGGGATTGTCCGGGCGTAGTGGTGTTGATATCAGGCTGCCTTTTTACTGGAATATGGCACCTAATTATGATTTGCTTCTAGCGCCACGATATATGACCGAGCGTGGCTTTATGATGGGGGCAGACTTTCGCTTTCTTTGGCACAGAACACTTAGTGACATTAATTTTGAAATCATGCCGGAAGATCAGCTAACAAAGACTCTGCGTTGGGGAGGTAGTTTTCAGAATAGTACCCGGTTTACAGATAATCTGAGTATGAATATTAATGCCAATTATGTTAGCGATAGTGCTTATTTTACGGATTTAGATGGTTCTCTAGGCTTAAATAATCGTAACCGTTATTTGGCAAGTAATGCCAATGTTGCTTATACACTGCCTTGGATGTCGATGAGTGCAAGGGTTGATAATTATCAAAATATCGATCCGGGTGCGAGTGATGAAAATGTCCCTTATCGACGTTTACCGCAGTTAAAACTGGATATGTTTAAAGCCTTCAATGATCTTCCTCTGGAAATGGGGCTGGATAGTGAGTATGTTTATTTTCAGCGCCATTTTCCTGATGGCCAACCGCAGGGGCAACGTTTCAATATTAAACCATCAATCAGCTTTCCATTGGCTTCGCAATCAGGCTTTATTATCCCTAAGGTAGCGCTGCAGCATACACAATACTGGCTTGACAATCAGGCACCAGGGGGGGCAAATAGTTTAAATAAAACCTTACCCATGGTGTCTTTAGATGGGGGGTTATTTTTCGAGAAAGACTTTGATACCATAACTCATACCATTGAGCCGCGCTTATTCTATTTATATGTGCCTTTTACTGATCAAAGTGAGATACCTAATTTTGATACCTCTAAATACGATTATAATTTCGGACAACTATTTAGAGATAATGAATTTAATGGTGTAGATAAAACACAAAATGCCAATCAGTTGTCAGTGGCCTTGACCACTCGCCTAGTGGAAGATGGGCGCGATCGCTTGAAATTTACTGTAGGTGAAATTTTTTACTTTGCGGATAGAAAGGTTAATTTAGTAGGAAATCAAGTTCATACTGAATTCTTATCAAATTTAATTACAGAATTTAGTAGTCAAATAACGGATGAATTACAGTTTATTTCTTCCATGCAATGGAGTTTTAAAGATAATGTGGTGGATCGGGGTAGTGCTGATTTACGTTATAGGGGATTGGATAATAACTTTATTTTTAATCTCGGCTATCGTTATCGTCAGCTACGCCCAGAACAGCTGGGTCAAGATCAGATAGTTGCATCGGCTATTATTCCCATTTATGATGGCTGGAGTGCTATCGGTCTGTACCGTTATTCCTTTTTGGATCGTAAAAATCTAGAGTATTTTGTCGGTATTGAAAAGGATAGTTGCTGTTGGCGCTTAAGAGTTATTTATAGACAATTTCTTCTTAGTACGGCATCAGGGGGATTCGATGGAGCAGAACCACAAAATTCAATATTTTTTCAACTTGAATTAAAAGGTTTTACAAGTTTAGGTGAGAAGGTAGAAGACTTTTTACTGGAAAATATTTCCGGTTATAGAAAACCAAATTATTAAAATGATGAGAAAAATAACTACACAGATTATAGGAATATTATTGTTGGTAATAGCAAGTGTTCCATTGTCAGCCGCAGAAAAACTGGATGGGATTGTGGCCGTTGTTGAAGATGATATCATTCTGGAAAGTGAGCTAGCTCAAGAAGTAGCTGCTGTTATTAATAAATTAAAAGCTAATAATGTTCAGATGCCACCAGAGAATATTTTGTATAAACAAGTGCTGGAACGTTTAATAATCGGAGCCTTGCAAAGCCAGTTAGCACAAAAGGCAGGTGTTAACGTCACGGATGAAATACTGGAAAGCTCTATGAGCGAAATTGCCGGGCAAAATGGAATGGATTTAAGCAGTTTTAAGCAGGAAATAATAGCACAAGGGATGAGTTATGAAACATTCAAAGAGAGTGTACGTAAAGAAATTATAATTAATCAATTGCGTAACCATGAAATTGGTAGCCGGGTAAAGGTTTCCGAGCAAGAGATTGATCACTACCTGGAAACTGAAATTAGTTCTGAAGAGCAAAAAGTTAAATATTTATTAGGCCATATACTAATTTCAGTCCCTGAAGGTGCTTCTGCAACAACTATACAGACCGAAAAAACGGAAGCGTTATCAGTCATTAAACAATTACGTAAAGGATCTGATTTTAAGCAAATGGCGGTCAGTGTTTCAGATGGTGCTAATGCGTTACAAGGAGGGGACCTAGGCTGGCGAACTTTAAATCAGCTTCCTAGTCTTTTTGTTGATGTAGTCAAGACTATGAGTAAAGGCGAAGTAGCCGGACCTATTCGTAGTCCGGGGGGATTTCATATTCTCAAATTGCTTGATACTACCGGCATAGAGTCACATATAATTACGGAAACACGGGTACGACATATACTGATTAAAACCAATGAATTAATTAATGACGAAGAAGCACAAAAACGCCTGCAAGTTATGGCAGCTCGTATTGCCGATGGCGATGATTTTGCTGCTTTAGCAAAAGCTAACTCTGAGGATACCGGGTCGGCACTAAACGGAGGGGAATTAGGCTGGGTGACACCTGGTTTATTAGTCCCGCCTTTTGAAAAATCCATGACTGAACTGCAAATTAATGAATTAAGTGAACCAGTGCAGACTCAGTTTGGCTGGCATTTGATTCAGGTATTAGAGCGCCGAAATAAAGATAATAAGGAGCAGCAAAAGCGCAACCAGGCGCGTGATGATATTCGTAAACGAAAAATAGAAGAAGAAACAGAGTTGTGGTTAAGACGTTTACGTGACGAAGCGTATGTTGATATTCGTTTAGAGGCGTTAAATGAATAATCAAAGCAATGTCAGTACTGAAATAGCAAAGCAGACTAGCCTTGAAAAGCAATTAAGACAAGTGATTGCCAAGGAGGATTTAACTGCGAATAAAGCACTAATTGAGGTGAGTGCCCGTCATTTGCAGTTAGATTATCTTGATTTAGCCGCAGCCTTATTATTTATTAACAACCCTCAACCGAAGCTTAGTGAGCTTGTGAATAATAAGTTCACTGTGGAAAAACAAAAGGCGTATGAGTTACTACATGCGGAAATGGTTCGCTATCGAATTGAGGTTGGGCGTACTCATAAAGTTAGCGTTAATCTTATTAAAGATATTCTTGTCGAAGAGGCGGGTGTTGAGCGTAAGAAAATTGGTTATGTAGATATTTTTGATCATTATACTGTATTGAGTCTGCCTCCCGGGATGCCTATTGAAATATTACAAACGTTTAAGGCATTGGAAATAAGTCAAAAAGCTCTGGATATTAAACGCATAAGTGGTTCGGGCAAGAAATTTCAGGCAGAAAAAAATTATCGGCGAGGCACGCGCAGGCATTATCTTGCGGCGAATAAAATAAAAGCCGGTCAATCCTAGTTTAGGCCAGAAAAATTAAATACTCAGCATCTGGGTGTTTATTTTCTTGTGTACTCTATTCCTATAAAAAAATTAAAAAAGTATGAATGAAATTCAATTTGTTGATTCTGTAGCTTTACTACAGGACCTTTGCCAGAAAATGAAACACGAGCCGTGGCTTGCGATTGATACCGAGTTTCTACGCGAAAAAACCTATTACCCCAAGTTTTGCCTGCTACAAATTGCGACGCTGGAATGGGTGGCTTGTGTTGATCCCATTGCACTGGAAGGGGAACTAGATGAATTGTTTGCCATTATCAATGATGCTGCAATTATCAAGGTTTTACATTCTTGTCGGCAGGATGTAGAGATTTTCTATCAGCTTAGCGGTAAATTGCCAGCCCCTGTTTATGATACACAGTTAGTGGCTCCCTTACTGGGCTTTCAGGAAAATACGGGTTATGCCATGCTGGTTTCCGGGTTTTTGAATATTAACCTCAGCAAAATACATACACGCACAGACTGGAGTCAGCGGCCCCTATCGGCCGAGCAAATACAATATGCGGCAGATGATGTTATTTATTTAGCTAAAATCTATCAGATGATGCAGCAAAAACTACAGGCATTAGGTCGTGAAGATTGGTTAAAGGAGGACTTTGAGCAATTAATGAATGAGGACTTGTATGATATACCTCCCGAAAATGCGTGGTTAAAAATACGCGGAAAAAATAAATTAACCGGCAAACAGTTAGCGATTGTACAAGTGCTAGCCGAATGGCGTGAACAAATCGCAAAACAAGACGATAGACCCAAAAACTGGATTTTACGCGATGAACTTATTCTGGATATGGCAAAATTGCAGCCGGTTAATTTAAAGGCTTTGTCTGAAATTCGGGGCATGAATGATGGTTTTGTCCGACGCAGTGGCAAGCAGATATGTGAGCTAATTGTTAAAGCACAGGACATGCCTGGCTTGAAATTAAAAAACAAGGTAAATAATAAAAAATCCCAGCAACAAGAAGCGGTTCTGGATATTTTAAGCGGAATAGTACGTTTACGTGCCGATGAAAACTCGTTAAATCCAGTGATTCTCGCCACTCGTAAAGATCTGGAACAGTTATTACAAGATGATCAGGATAGCCTGTTATTGCATGGCTGGCGATATAGTATGGTAGGGAAAGAATTGCAGCAGTTGTTATTAGGTAAGCTTTCCTTATCTATTAATGAGCAATGCCTGACTTTGCATACTATTGAATAGTGCTAAAGAGGTTTAAATCGGCACTATCAATGTGTTGATTATTGCCTGGCAGAAAAATGCTTTTTTAAATTACTCAGAGTGACAAAGGCGGCATTGGTAATTCCCTGGTTCGCTAGGGTAGAAGGAATAACACCGGCAGGATCGCCATGCATTTGATAAGTAATATCAATACTCGAGCTGTCGTTTAGTTTAAATTGCCAAAAACCATCAGAGTAGCGCATTTGCACTGTATTTTCTTGCTCAGGTAATTGCGCCTGAATATGCGCGGGTAATTGCTTGCGTGGGATATTTTTTAAGCTCAGGGTATAGATGTTATTTTTTTTGTCGAATTGTAGTTGTGATTGCATCACGGTATAACGATTATTTAAAGGCCAGGGCAAGCTACTGAGTTTGTAGATATAGCCATCACTGAGATTAAGCATTTTGATGCATTTATAGCGCCATGCTGCACAGAAACTGGGGTTGTTAATAAATGATAATAGCTCATCCATACTTGTGTTTAGCAGCATTCTTCCTCTGAACTCTTTATAATCGGAATAGGGAAGCTTGCGCAGATAAACTTTTATAGCATTTTCATCTTTTACTAATTGCCAGTTATGGGTGTTTTGCTGAGCATTCACCTGGGCTAGCGAACTAAAAAAAATAGATAATAAAAGCAGGAATGGTCTTATGTTGAGCATCGGTCAAAATAGTTTAAAGCTTAATATACTCATAAGTATAATTTGGTTTATGTGTGTTTTGTTAGAATTAGTTTCCTAAATCCCGGAGTATTTAAAGTGAACAATATATTTGCTGATATTCCAGGCCAAATGCCTGAGGAGTTATTTACCACTCTGTTGCAACATAAAAACTTAAAGATAGAAAGAATTGTTTCCAGAGGACATGCAAATGCTGGGGAAGAATGGTATGAGCAGGATCATGATGAATGGGTATTGTTAGTACAAGGCGAGGCAATTCTGGAATTAGCAGAGCAGAGGCAGTTAATAAAACTACACGCTGGCGATTATTTACTTATTCCGGCATATCGTAAACATAGAGTAGAGTGGACCAAGCCAGAGATAGACAATATTTGGTTGGCGATACACTTCTAGTTATTTAGATGGCACAATATGCCGTTTCAATTGCACAAGGCAGACAAAAATAATACGCAAAGTAGGGACATTGTTTATAGCAATTTATTTAGCGATGCGCATCACATATCTTAGGCAAGTTACCTGAGCCGCTAAGATCAAACCAGTATTTTATACATAATTCTTAATATCAAACAGAACTTCGACAATAAAACATGAAAATACCCAAAATTGGATTTATAAGCCTGGGCTGCCCAAAGGCATTGGTAGATAGCGAGCGTATTTTAACTAAATTACGTTCTGAAGGGTATGAAGTTGCACCTAATTATGATGGTGCTGATCTTGTAGTGGTTAACACCTGTGGTTTCATCGATGCTGCAGTAGAAGAATCGCTCGACAGTATTGGAGAAGCCATTACAGAAAATGGAAAAGTGATTGTTACCGGTTGTTTAGGTGCGCGGGCAGATGAGATTTTAGAACGTCACCCTCAAGTTCTGGAAATTACTGGTGCTCATGCCTTAGAGGAAGTGGTTAGTGCCGTGCACAAACATTTACCACCTATGCATGACCCCTATACTAGTTTAGTGCCACCGCAAGGGATAAAGCTAACACCCAAACATTACGCCTATTTAAAAATAGCAGAAGGCTGTAATCACCGTTGTACCTTTTGCATAATTCCCTCTATGCGTGGTGATTTAGTCAGTCGTCCGGTCGATGAGGTGTTGTTAGAAGCCAGGCGCTTGGCTGATGCCGGGGTTAAAGAGTTACTAGTCGTCTCTCAGGATACCAGTGCTTATGGGCTGGATTTAAAATATCAGACATATGAATGGCAAGGTAAACTAGTCAGGACACGTTTTTATGATATGGCGGAAGCTCTGGGTGAATTAGGTATATGGGTACGTATGCATTATGTTTACCCTTACCCGCATGTAGATGAAGTCGTACCTTTAATGGCGGCGGGCAAAATATTAGCGTATTTAGACATTCCTTTTCAGCATGCCAATACGCGTATTCTGAAATTAATGAAACGCCCCGCCGCAACGGAAAATAATCTGGCGCGGATTAAGGCATGGCGTAAAGTTTGTCCTGATATTATTCTGCGTAGTACCTTTATCGTCGGTTTTCCAGGTGAAACTGAAGCAGAATTTCAAGAACTGCTGGATTTTCTGACCGAAGCGCAGTTAGATCGCGTGGGCTGTTTTGCTTATTCTCCGGTTAAAGGTGCTGTAGCCAATGAATTACCAGATGCTGTCCCGGAAGAAGTCAAACAAGAGCGGTTAGCCCGTTTTATGGCGCATCAGGCTGATATAAGTGCCGCAAGATTACAGCTACGTGTTGGTAGAATCGAACAAGTCATTATAGATGAGATAGTAGAAGAAGGTGCTGTTGCTAGAAGTAAAGCAGATGCGCCAGAAATCGATGGACAGGTATTTATTGATGGTGCGACGCATTTAAAAGTCGGTGACCTGGTCAATGTAGAAATAGAAGAAGTGGATGATTATGATATGTGGGGGCGCTTGATTGATTTAGAGATGTAACGGAGTTGCCTTAATGAGCAAATGGCGACTACTCTCAACCGTATCAAATTACTGCGCATAGCCTGAATTATTGGATATTCTTTTACCCATACCCGGTCTGCTTTATTTGGGGTAAGGTCTTTTGATTATATTTCGCACATCATTACTTCAGACATCAAAAATAAGCAAAATTTCTTTCCGTGAACTGTTTAGAATGTGTAAATTAACCCAGTTATACTTCGCGCGGTGACGGTTGCGGATTTTATAGCGAGTTGATTTTGGTCGAGAGAAAGGCTCTGAAACTGGCGCATAGCCAGCTACGCAACTGTTTTAGCAACGCAGCTATCGGCAAAAATCGGCCGCCAGAAAACCGCAATCGTGGCTGTGCGAAGTATAAATAACAATGCAGTTTAAAAAATTGATACAATTCACGACTTTTT
>Ga0208279_1001816_pt1 | contig 11067 bp, 14 predicted proteins | sample AntAceMetag02UKM_FD_184766 | JGI IMG/M metagenome (GOLD analysis project Ga0208279, IMG submission 184766) | Saline lake microbial communities from Ace Lake, Antarctica - Antarctic Ace Lake Metagenome 02UKM (SPAdes) (version 2) | ecosystem: Environmental > Aquatic > Non-marine Saline and... | reverse complement strand
TCAACTGAATCACGCTTAAAATCTAGTCTGCATTTACTACATTGCATTTCGCCATCATCGCCATACAAACTTTCTTGATGCCCATGTTTCAACCACAACAACTTCCGTAATGTTCTTTCTGCTGTCCACACTTCATTGAACAGTACTTGCCAACCTTTAGGACGATCCTGAGTATATGCATCTGCAGTACATAAATAATATAATGCATTTAAATGTCGTCCCACTTTATCTTGAAATTTTAAACATGAAATAGGTTTCCATCCCCCTTTCGGTGTGTACAATACCTGCATATGATGTCTTGTACAAATCTTCAATTGATCTACTAGGTGGTCACTCATTTCCAATTCGCCTGCCAAACGGCCAATAATTTTTTCACCTTCCATATTATGATTATGAAATGAATTCCAATCACCATATATTGAAGGTTTACCACAAACTGCTTTGCCAATATCATGCATCAACGCAACAATTCGTAATTCTGGGAATTCAATTCTTTCAACAACACCCAAAGTATGATCCCAAGTATTTCCCTCAGGATGATACTTTGGGTTTTCAATTAAGAGATGAAAATTTTCAAACTCCGGAATTCTCGATTGCAGATATCCAGACTCGTACAATTTTTTCAGACCATATATAAAATCTTTTCTCTGCAATACTTCCAGAATCTTTTTCATGTTTCATCTCCTTTATCATTTTTCGGACAAACAGGAACATTACAATTACGGCCTCCACGGTAAGGACACCCATTACATCGGTATTCATCATCTTGTGGAGTAATTATTTTCTTCCTGAGTTTATATGTTACTTTTACGGCACGCCCTTTGGCGTCTATAATCGTACTCATGGTTTTCTTATTTCTGCTGCTGCTGCCGAAAGCATTGCCGCTCCAATATCACACCATTTGGATAATGATATCTTGCCATTTGACGTTAATCCACTTACCAGTTTTTCAACAATAGATACTACTTCCGCTTCTGAACCTTTCCCATTGTCCGGAGGACTCGCTTCAGTGGACAATTCATCATCAATTGATGCATGATTATCATCCGTTAATGATGCCGCAGGATCAATTTTAACCTCATCGGGTATTGGTAATACATACTCTTCATTGCCAGTATATTTTACCTTCCACGCTGAACCAATTTTTTCCCACTCTGAAACTCCTTTTAAATTCTTTTGTAACAACTCTCGAGCATACCACTTTGAATTTGTATTAGGACATTTTAATTCATCAGGTAAAAATTTATAAATGTCTTTCCAAAATGCCCATTCCTTATACTTCCGGATTAAATTCATAAGGAATGCTTGCCGTTCTTTAGAAATAATTATTGGACGATCCGACTTTTTCTTCTTCAGTGGTTTTTCATCTTTTGGTCGAAATGAAGAAGGATTAAACATTGCCTCCCAAACGTTATTTCCGCCTCGCTGTCTAAAATGAACGAACCCATTTACTTTTTTTGCTATTGTTACAATTGATGATACTGCTCCTTGATCCATTTTGTATGCAGTTGGAAATGCTTTGATAATGGCCCGAATCTTCATCCAGGCCATGGGTTTTTGCATGAGGCGATGTGTAAGTGCCTCGATTTTAAGTCTCCTCGTATCTGAAGTAGACAGGCCTGCAATTACATCATTTAGAGGTAGGCCATTCTGATGAGCCCTTCCATAAACATTCAAATCAAAACATTCTCCTGGTTTTTGATTATTATCGTGCATACTACCCGCCTTTCTGCCTATATGTATTCTATTTACCTTCCCCAACGCACATGTTGAGGAGGTGAGATCTTCGTCTATCTGTTTCTGTTCTTCCTTATCATCTATCGCTGTGTTTTTTCCAGGTACAATCGGAACTTCTTCATACCCTGTTTCTTTAGTAATCATAGAAAATCCTGTTGGTGATGTTTTCATATCAATTCCACCCCTCCTCCTTTTTATGCATATTTTTCATTATTTTCACAACTTTATTTCTATAGTTGCGACTTTTATTTCTATCTTTTCTTTTTTCTTCTTGTTTACGAGTTTCTTCTTTTTTTATTGTTTGAGCGTCCATTGTAATACATCAACTCCTTTCTTTAGGTTAAATTATATGGTGGGGGGTGCAGTGTAGTCACTCCGCACCCCCACGACCCCGCAATATCCTTTGTTTCCGATGACTACCTGACTCGGAAATAAAGACCTACTGCAGTGCTATCATTTATTATCCTTCTATATAATCTACACTCATTTCATCAGCAACTTCAGTTGTATGTTGTTCTTCATTGAAGTAAATCGGATGGACCTCGGTAGGCAATATATCACCAAAACATTTAATCGTATACAATTTACCTCTGAATTTTACTGTGTTGCCTACATCAATTGGTTTTCCTGTACTATCAGCATATTTACTCATAAACCTCCTATTCTATTTTCTTTCCTCTGGGTCGCCACAAAATACGCATGTATCATGTGCCCCATCATGAATTATATGATACATACAAAGTCCAAAAGGACTACCCGGACAATCCCAAAAATCACTTATGTAAAACCATTGTGCATCATCATTTATTCCCTCAGTTTCAGTACCATCCATATTAGTACTTGGTATTGATACGCCTTCTTCCTTCATTGCTCTATCTGCTTCTTCAATGATTTTATGTTCAAGTTCCCTGATGTTCTCACGCATTGTTTTGATAAAAATTTTCGATTTTTCAATCATTTAAATCTCCTTATAAAATACGTTACAAATCCTTCATTTAGAATTAATATATATAACTAAAAGTTCCTTAAATAATGTCTATTTTGTAATCAAAAATTGAGGTAAATTTGATTGAACCATATTTTTATCAAAGAATGATCCTGGGCATGTAGATCCTTTCGCCAATTCATTATGCAAAAAAATCCTCGTCTTCGGAATTTTAAATTGATAAATCAATGGTGCTAATACACTATAACAAAGTTTTTCATATAAACGTTTTGAAGGAATTGAATAATCATAATTGCCCATTATACATACATGAAATGCGAATACATATTGACTGGGTATATCTGGATAATAACATGCTACTCCCAATGGTCTTCCTAATATAACTTCAAATTCTTCTCCGATTTCTTCAATAACAAAATGATAATTTACATCTGGTTCCATTTTATTCAAATATAATCTAGTACGCAATAAATTCATCTGAGGTCTTTTATTATCTATTCTGAGAGCCGGATCTTCAGGTGCTTGACAACTTACATCATGAATAATAATAAAGCGTGGAGTTTTCCGTAATCTATCAAATAATTTAATCTTAAGTGGAATTTTCATATAAGTCCTCAGTAAAATAATGTTTTATATTTGTTCTAAATGGTTGGATGACGCTATATATATTAAATTATGAATGCTATTGAAGAATTCATTTGCCGGGAGGAAACATGACATTATTAGAATGGTTAAAAATAAAAGTAGATAGTGGTTTACTTAATAAATCAGATTGTGAATATTTAAAAGATAAACGTGTATTTTTATATTCTAGTGTAAGACAACCAACTGCACATTTAAAATTTGAATGGTGGATTCAAGATATAGTGACCGGTGATCCTAATTCAAATAAAGTAACAGGGTTTAGATGTTCTCATTTTACTATGGGTAGACGATATATCCCATTAAACATATTCATGGATCAATTGGTTGATTTTATGAATCCTGATGAAGATGCATTAGATGCCATGTTATTTAAATTACAGGAGTGATAAATGAAACCAGTAAAACAAAAACAAATTATTGAAGAGTATATAGGAAGATGGTTTGTTATCAATTCTATTGAAGCAGATCCTGCAACTCTTGTTATAAAAGAAAGAGTATATAAAATAATTAGTGTTGATTATATTAAACCTATATATTCTGGAGTATATACATTAAAGGTTACTGTGAGAAAACGATATGGTCATTTCGAAACATTATTTCAATTAGATCGATTTTTAAAAGACTTCATTGAAATATGGAATGACCCCGCTGAAACTATAATCTTCAAATTAAGGTTTGATTTATGAAGGAAGAATTTTTAAAATTTAAAGGAAAAATGTGTTGGTTGTATTTGAATCATGAAGATATGGATTATATATCAGTTTATAGATCATCTAGAAGTTATGAAGATGTTGATAGAACTTATAAAGGTCGATTTATAATTAAAGATATTCAATGGTATGAGATGAAACCATATGGTGATGATAAATATAATCAAGCAGTATTTTATATACATCCTCTGACATGTTCCACAGTAACTATGAAAATAAGATTTCCTGATTTTAGAAAATTATTTCAAAAATTTGAAGATGATGAAGATACAATAATCTTTAAACTTTTGGCAAACATGGGATTGATTAGATGAAGGAATCGATTTTTGATTCCTTTTTTTTTCTAACCAATACTAAATGGTGATGTTGAATCCATATAATCTGCCCATGATATTAAAGGAACCGATTCATTTTCTACAGGAATCTTTGATACCATTTCAGGTATTTCGGGATCATCAGGATCAATGTAAAAATCTTTTCCATATACATATCCGTTTCCATCAATATCTTCATTGCCTTGTTTTTCTGTTATTAATGAACTTGCAGATGCTACTGCTTTTGTTAATGCAGCTCCATTAATAGTATTAACATCTGCAGATACATGAGGTTGTTCATGAGAATGTGAATAATGATTATGTGAATCTAATTTATACATACCATCTATCAAGTCATGCATATTATTCATCAATTGTTGCATATTATCCATTAATTGATATATATTATTATTGGTATTATATATATTATTATTAGTATTCCGAACAGACTGAATAACTTCAGCACTACATGTATTTGCTGTTGAATCCCACCATTTACATTTAGTTTCAATACATACAATCCATATCATTTCAAGTGCTGTAGAATCAGGATTAAATGTTGGGCCACTATAATTTGGACATCCGTTTATATATGAAGGTGGTGGTGTAAATGACATTTAATTTCTCCTAAGTTTAATCAACAAAAACATTATCAGATCCTTCTGCAACTTGTGAGCCACAGTCGATAGGATCGCCAATTGTTTGAATATCTAATCCGTTTGCAAATACAGAATGTGTTCCTTGATGTACACCTCCATGACAACCCGATCCAGGACAACAATGTGATTGCATCATATCAGTTTTACGTTCAACATTTAATTTATTCACATATACATCGCCACTCCATGTTGCGGATGGGCGTGGGGGAAAACAATTTTTAACAAAAATCCCAGACGTTAATGCAAAATTATGATGTTCATCTACTGTAAAACAATATACATCTTCATATCCATAAAATTCAATGGATTTAATTTTATGATTTCTCTTCAATTGGGAAGATATAACATCTGCTCTAACATCAACAAGTTCTTCAATTTCAACAAATTTTAATTTGAAAATATTTTTAAAAAGTCCTATAATATCAAGATATTGTTGATAACTAACAAAATCGTGTTTTTTTGCAAATGTAGCCCTTACGGATGTAGAAATTTTTTCTTTTATTTCAGGTCTTTCTTCGTATAATTTTTTAGATGATAATTTTATTTTTTCAGAATGTTTTTTTCGATTATCAGAATCCAACCAATATTTTTTCAATGAATTTTTCATTTTTTTTACGGTATCTTTATTATGCATTGGATTATCCCACCCTTCCTTCTGACGATTGTTCCAACAATTAATTCCCCCTTGTCTACATTTTTCTTTTGCGGTTGGATTATATTCATAGTATTCTTTCAATGTATCACTAATCTGTTTTCTCTGGATAGGATCTTCAAATCGTTTTTTTGTAGATTCAGACATTTTTTTTCTTGTATTAAAATCCTTCATAGGATTATTTTTTTTCATTCGTTCTAAATTTTTGGTAGATCCTATTCGATTTGCTTTTTTTATATCTTCTTTAAATTTTTCACTATGCCAATATGATTGCATTGATAATTTCATTTTTTCTATATATTTAGAAAACTTCATTGGATTTTCTTGAAGTTGAAATGGATGGATTCCACTTTTAAATTGTTTTTGACAATTCTTTCCATGATATTGGAAATGTTTTTTATTTTCACATGATACTAAATTTCGTGGATCATTATTTCGACTATTAAAATCTCTATGATGGCATGTATTCATTTTTTCAATATAATTAAAATTTTTCCATAATTGAACAATTTTATGTGTAAATTCCCATATTCCATTTGGTTGAAGAAGTTTTTCATAACCATATTTATATTCATTAATTTTCATTTCAACCTTTTTGTTTGACCATGCATTTTTAATAGTAGATCTATATAGAGGCATCATAGAATCGCCAGTTTTCAAATCTTTAACTTCTCTATAATGAGCATTTCGTAACATAAATTCTTGATCTGGTGTTGCAATAATTTCTTCATCATTATCCAATATAATTTTATATAATGGTTGATTTCTTCTTGTTATACAACAATCATGTGCTCGACCCGGAACAATTTTATTCGTTTTGAAATCATATGAATATACATAGAATTCTTTCAAACCAACCAGATCTTTTATTTCAACTTCAGTACCATTTAAAAGCAAAATTTTCGTTTTTTGAAAAAAACATCCATGACCCGTTCCTTGATCTGTTTTTCTATGAACTGGTGGCATTATATTTCTCCTTTATATTACTTGACCCATTAACATTGATCTTGGTATTGACATACCTCTTAATTGCACAGGAAAAACAGGTGAAGCAGGATCATTTGTTTTTAATGTAAGTATTCCAATTTCTTGTTGAATAGGACCGCCTAAAAATGATACGATAATCATTCCAACAGTTCCAATGAATGGAAGAGTGATACTTGAATTACCAATTCGAAATCTTTTATTATCACAGGTTGCGCCGATTACTAATGGTGCAAATCCCATATTCATACATATTAAAGGCAAAGTCATTATTCCATGTTCGGGAGCAACAAATGCCAATATCGGCATAGGACATAATAGAATTGGTCCTGTTTGTATATCTGCAATATCAAACATATGAGGAATGGTTGGGGGATATGTTGATGCTATAGCGGCCATAAGATACATTGAATTTACTGCAGTATCCGGCATACCTTTCATAACAGGCATATTCATAGATGACATTGTTTCAATACTTTTCATTATATCCGCAGTCGGACTTTGAGTTGCAGTTGCACTTAATGATGTAAGACCACTTGAAGTAGATTCCACTGCTGGCATTGAACCCATATTACCACTTACGGCCATTGCTTCAGCGTTTGCTGTAGCACCTGTAGTCATTGCTTCAAAATTTGTTGATGTTTCTGCAAGATTTGCCTGACCACCGCCAGAAACTGGTGACAAATCAGGGGGTGCCGGGACGACTCCATTTCCATCTGGTTGCATTGCAGCAATAATCCCTTCTGCTCCACCTAAAGTAGCAGTTAAAGCAGCAGAACCACCAGGACCTAATAATCCACTTTGTGCAATTGAGGTTACGGCACCCATCGCTCCTCCACCTGCTAATGAAGAAAGTTTTTGAAGACTATTTGTAATGGTAGGGGATATAATACCCATATCTTGAAGTTGTTTAGAGTCTGATAATACACGGTCAACTGTATATTTAATTTTATCTAATACAGCAGCAGATTCTGTAAGGTTTCCCATATTACCATTGAGGTTACTCAAAGCAGTATTCATAAGTGCTTGAGGAGTTGACCCCAATGATTTTGTTTTAGCATCATTTAGAATCGCCTCAAATAATGCATTCTGCCCATCAACTGCCTGAGGAAGACTAGATAAATTTGAACCTGCAAAATCTCCAATAGACGCTGCCAATGTTGGAAAGTCGGATGGATTGGTAGTAACAATCGCTTGCATGTCAGATAATAAATTTGTATTAGTAGTATTTAAAATACCATCCATTCCGCCAATTGTATTTGGATTTAAATTCTCCAACTCATTACCGAGACCATCAAGAACAGTTTGATATAATCCTTCAACACCAGTTGTAGTTGTCAAATCAAATGATGATAATTGTGAATTGATATCTTGACAATTGGGCATAGATTCTGAAAAACTACTTTTACATAAATCTTTAACATTGCCGATTGTATTATTAGTCTTTGCCAATATAGTTTCAGAAGGATTCATAAATACTGATTGTTGACGATTTAATTCATTCATCATATTTGTTTTTGATTCGCCAAAACCACATTTACTAATAGAGTTTGTGAGTTCTTTTTGTCCAGATTCTAATATAGCACTCGTAATTTTAATTGTTGAATTTGTATAATCAGTTGTATTAGAATCAGATGGGATCAATCCTTGTGTATCAGATAACAATGAAATATTATTCATTTCAGGAAGAATCGTTGAAACTTCATCTTCAGACATTGTGGTTAAATCATCAGGCAAATTATCCACCTTTGCAGCGAATAAGTTATTTTTTTTACCTTGAATATTTACTAAGGATTCTATACCTGCCATTATGTATCTCTCCATCCCGAAGGAACTAATGTTGGTGGTGGACTTGCTCCCGCATAATCTTTATGCCATACCGAAACCATTGCCTCTACTAATGTTGCCAGAAGAGGTTTTGCAATATCTGAATTCAACCATATTTGTGCGGCATCACAATTTACATTACCTTGAACATAAGCGTTTATTGCTTTATTAACCCATAACATAAGATTATCAACACCAATCCATGTTTCGCCCATGTGTCTTGAATTTGTTGCACCTTGAACACTCAAGTTTTTATTTTTTCCAACAACGGTGAAATCAGATCCTTTAATACCATGTTGTTGATTGTTTCCGACATTTATATGTCTATCATTTCCACATGATGTTTTAAAATCGCCCTGACATTCTAAATTGATATTTCCTCCCGCATTCAAATGAAAATCAGCATCAGTTTGTAATCTAATATCATTTTTGAAATATCCTTGTAGCATTCTCTCATCAATATCAATATGAAGATAATCCCCATGATGTGTTCGTATCAATACTTTTTCTTTTCCTTCACGCTCATCAAGAAGTATAGATGTTTGATTGAAATCGATTTGATATACTGACAAATCATTTCCATTAGGAGGCATATTCATTTCTCTTTTTTTACCTGTTATTTCAATACGTTCATCATATGCATCATCAGACACTACAATACAACGACCATTTTTTGTTTTGATAGGTACCCATTTTTTCCAATATTCAGGTCCTTGTCTACACTCTGCAACTACCGAAGGATCTGTAAGACCACCATCAGTTGTTGCAATATCCAATGCACCCATATAACGAGGTTCAGAAGGATCTCCATTTTCAAAAAATACATATAACCATGAACCAATAGGAGGAATATAACATGAACCTTGATAATAATGATCTTCACTATTTTCAGTCAGGTTACGACCACCTAAAGGATTATTTGCAGGACGTGCCCATATACCTTGTGTTTCTTCAATCTCCGGCATAAGATCTGGAATCCATACTTTAATACGAGCCTGTTTATTTAAATCGACTGTATCAATACATTTAGCACGAATGATTTGACCCCATTGAAAATTCCTATCTTCAGTTCTTACGGTCATTTTATGTCCTCTAATATATCCTTTAATATTTGTTCTAATTATGGAAAAGAATGGTTATATATATAAACAATTGAATACATTGAATTTAAACCACTTAATTTAACAAGGAGAATTCATGAATTTAAAAATGACACCATACGAAAAAATGAAAACTTCATTTTCATTATATTTTAAAAGACAAATTAATGATGAATGGTTTCATAATTTTCGTAAAAAAATAGTTGAACAAGTTTATTCTCAATGTTCGGATGGTGAAGATAAACTAAAAAAATCATTACATTATAGTAGTCAAATTTTAGATCAATATGCTGGTAAATATTTTTCTATGATGAATTCTATGATGAATTTTGAAGATATGGATAAAATCAAATATGCAATGTATGCACCAGGACTTACATTTTGTTCAGATTTTAATATTAGTAAAAAAATTTATCGACTAACAGAAACACTCATATCAGATTTATTAGATGAACAATTTTTAGAACTTCCTAATGAAGTTATAATTTCCCCATATCCCATTATATATATCGATGTTTCTTCTTATGACTGGAACTATAAGTGCAAATGGAAATCTTCACAAAAAATATATGGTGCTCTTCAAGGTATATTAGTAGAATTAAATGAAATTGATAAATTTCAAGGTAATGACCATATTATTAGAGAAATTGCATGTCATGCCGTATTCGATAATCATGAGTGGAAGGCATTAGATATGTTAGGAGGTCATTATATTCATAGATTTGGAGGAGATTTAAAGGCCGGTAGTAATATTAATGATAGAGGATCTTTCACGTTGAATGGTGAGAAAATAGTATCTACCGATCCATCACATATTGTAACTGATACATTAATGGATTTTGTTATAAAAGCATTAGTTTATATGTCATATAACAATGCTCAAATTAAATGGTATGATTCCGCTTGGTCGACCAAAATTGAATATCGAAAATCATCCAAAAAATGGTCAAAACAAAATAGGCAATTGAAGAAATCATCAAAATTTTCATATTCTTTAGTTGATGTAGAATTAAATATCAAACCAGGTCCTAAACCAGAATATGATCCCAATTACATCAATGAAGGAACAGGAGGTACACATACATATCAATATCCAGTTTGTAGACATTACAAAACTGTACGTATTGGTCCTGGAAAGAAAATCAAGAAAAAAATAAAAGTTGGTCCTTTTATGAAAGGGCCAATTAACGCACCAATCAAAGTAAAGGTTGGAAATGTATTAATGAATGTATCATCATCAAAGGAAGCATTTGCTTTAATGACTAAAGTAAATAATTAAACTTTTTATATAAACAACTGAATATAATGAATTTAAACACTATTAATTTAACAAGGAATAATGATGGATACATTAACAAAAGATAATATTTTATATATTAATTTTTGAATACTAAATTTATTATTAATATTTTAATATGGAGACTTGATATGCCAGCAAATGCAACAAATGTAACAGTTCAAAAAATAACAATTGCGGCAAACGTAATAATGTT
>Ga0208279_1001809_pt1 | contig 11084 bp, 19 predicted proteins | sample AntAceMetag02UKM_FD_184766 | JGI IMG/M metagenome (GOLD analysis project Ga0208279, IMG submission 184766) | Saline lake microbial communities from Ace Lake, Antarctica - Antarctic Ace Lake Metagenome 02UKM (SPAdes) (version 2) | ecosystem: Environmental > Aquatic > Non-marine Saline and... | reverse complement strand
TTTATGTTACTTGCGATTTCTGCATGGCGCATCTCTTTTACAGAATACGACCACAAAGTATATATACATGTGCCGTATATACATATATAACCCAAAGGGGCAACCACCATGACCACCACCACACACAGGAACCACCCAGCCAACAACGGCGGGAAATGGATCAGGCCAGAAAAGAGGCTTGCCATTTACCTTCGCGACGGGATGGCTTGCGTTTACTGCGGATCATCGGTCGAGGGCGGCGTAGTACTCACCCTCGATCATGTCAAGCCCTACAGTAAGGGCGGCGACAACAGCGCGGGCAACCTGGTCTGCTGCTGCAAGAAATGCAACAGCAGCCGAGGGAACCGCCCGGTCGCAACATTCGTCCGGTCGGTCGCAGAATACCTCGGCGAAGATACCGGAGACATACTCCGGCACATCCGGAACTGCAGATCGCGCCGCCTTGATATAGAGGCGGCAAAGGAAATCATCAACAGGAGGGGATAATATGAGTGATGTTGAAAGCGGTTTAGATAAAGCTTGCGGAGAATTGCTCGTCCTCGCGTATGACGCGAGAAATCAGCAACCCGGCCACACATGGACGCCGGGATGTCTGATAGTACACGAGTGTGCTTCATGCGCACACGAGGATTCTGGATCCGCGCGATGTAAACCATGCCATACCATGCGCACTTGCGCATGGGAAAAAAAGTGTGATAGGGACGTGAGCACATCAAACAATGGTGATAAGATGAATACGAATGGTGATAATATGACGACAAACTACAGATGCGAAACCCCGGAAGGGGAATATGTTGATCGGATATCAGAGGCATGCGAATTCGCCCGTGAACACGGGCTCGAGACAATCATCAACGAGGAGTGGACTGAATACCCCGAAGGGGCGTTAAGGTTCACTGACGGATTCGAAGACCGTCCTTGCGTTATCGTTGAGGTTAGGGGCGAGGATGATGGTGGAGAGCGTATCGGAATCATATGGGAATCCTGATGAAGTATAGTTCGTGTTGGCATGTTGTCGTCGTCGTAGGCGCTGCTGCATATCGTTTATTCGGATGGTATATCAGCAGATGCCGTTGCAGGGAGTATCGAACCAGATCTGCATCAACTGCCGCAAGCCATACAGCCTGCTGACGAGAACGGTGCTTACATATACAACGTCGCCCATAATACGCTAACAGGATAAGATACACACCATGCGGCCCAGGACTGACTCCTCTTTTTTACGTTCTGTACACACCCCGCTCTGCTGGGCCGCACCCTTTCTTTTATTCGATGGGTATAGCAAAGACCAAATACGCCCATCGAGATACACAACAAGACGAGCCCTCTACTTCTGAGCCTGTGTAGCTTGGTTGCCTCTATGGGCACTCGATCGCACCCTGCGGTCGGTACAGGGCTCGTCACCCTTCTTTTTAAAAAAAGAGCCTGGGCCAAAAAAAGAGCATTGGGTCGTATATCATGCATGGCCTGAACGGGGCTGGCCCAGGTATCTGAGGGACTGTTTGCGATGTTATATGCTTTTCGCACTTATCTCTTCTTCTTCTTCTTCATCCTATGTAAATAGCTAGTAGTAGTAGTAGTAGTAGTAGTAGTGAAAGAAGGTGTATGTCCACGGGAAGGCAATTTGAAGTTATGTTAATATTTTTTTTTAATATCATAACTTCAAATTGATCCCAGCGGCTCACCACCCAAATCTAACTTGCAGTGGAAGTAAAGGGGTTGAATGTGAAAAAAGCCCGTGAGCCAAAAGTTCAGGTTGGTGACCTTGACCACGCGGCTCAGGGCAATATTAAGCAAGTCAGGCAGTTATATAAACATTTTGAACAATCGTATGGTTTGATGTTATTATTAATATACTACTCTAATAACCCTAAAATAACGATTTGATGTTATTTTAGTGGCAAGTTTTATAAACATTGCCGCACTGTGATTCCTTGGTGACCTCAATTCCACGCACCATTACAACACAGAAAACACTCATGCTTGTTGACCTGAGCACTGGTCAAACGCATATTCTCAGCAGCAGAGCATGCGAGGTTTTACGTTCGCGCAAATCTCTTCCATACATTGATGACGTTGCTGAAAACTATGGCGCATCTATAAATTTTGAGTTCGATGCTTTGCCGTGCAGAGAACGAAGCGTCCTTGACTACCTCAGAGAGAAGAAGGTCGCGACTATGCAGCAGATCAGATGCATGAATATTGATTATGTTAAGCAGAGCGTCCAGCTCCAACCGATCTGCGAGTCACTGAAACGGAAGGGATATCCTGTTGAGGTATATCGCGACAGATATCCATTTCTCTATACATACGGCACACCGCATGATGAGGCAGTGCGGATCGCAGGAAGTTCAATACGGCTTACAGATAGGCAACGCAGAACCATTACTGAGTTTGAGGTATGGGTTGTAAAGCGCAGCGAGTTCATCAAATCAACTGGTTACCCGACAAAAAACAAACCAGACGAAACGGCCGTACGTGAACACCAGATAAATGCGCTGCGCCGCGCCGTGCCGAAACTGAAAGAGTACGACGACGACGCGATATCGAACGCCGTCGACGAACCCGACGGGATCCTCGGACTGTTCGGGCTGAGGAGGAAGGTGAGTGAATGATGGAGTACCTATCTCTGTTTTCTGGGATCGGTGGTTTGGACCTGGGGCTCGATCGTGCGGGCATGACTTGTTGTGGGCAGGTGGAGATAGACAAATACTGTCAGAAAGTTCTAACAAAACACTGGCCCAATGTACCAAAGTGGGGAGATATTCATGAGTTCAACGACATGCTTGAATCAGGATCGATCACCGTCACAGCAGACCTTATCTGCGGAGGATTCCCCTGCCAACCATTCAGCACGGCAGGGAAGCGGGAAGGAACGAAAGATGAAAGGTGGCTCTGGCCGGAGTTCTACCGGACCGTTTGCGCAGTTCGGCCCGGATGGGTTGTTATTGAAAATGTCCCAGGGCTGCTTTCAATCGACAATGGACGGGTCTTTGCAGGAATACTCAAAGACCTTTCCGAAGCAGGGTATGATGCGGAATGGTGCGTTATCAGCGCTGCGCAGGTCGGAGCACCACACCTCCGGAAAAGATTGTTCATCGTGGCCTACGCCCACGGAATCCATGCAGACGGTGGGCGACATGGAACAGGCGAGGTATGCGGGGAACGATCCACGCAGACCATCGTACGCAAAAGCGAACCGGACGAAGTGGCCGACCCCGAACGCCGGCGACGGGAAAAGGGGGCGCCGAGATCCAGACGGAAGGCGCGGGAAACTGCTGACGGACTGCTCACCAGACGGGTCGTGGAAGGGGCAGAAGGAATCGACGCTACTGAAGGACAACCATGCGCCGAAGAACGAGAAGTTCAACCCGTCATGGGTAGAGTGCTTGATGGGGTTCCCTGTCGAATGGACGATCTGTGGCCCTCGGGGCCCATTGAGCAACAGCATCAATGGGAGCCGTCAAGAACTCTTGCTGGAAAGCAAAAAGACAGGTGCGCAAGACTCAAATGCCTCGGAAACGCCGTCGTCCCAGGTGTCGCGCAGTTCATCGGATCCTGCATAGTAAAGAGAGAGGGATCGAAATGATGGATAAAGAGATGACGCAGGAAGAACTCGAATGGTTCATCCAGTTCAACGATATTCTGGCTGTAAAGCCAATGACGCTTGCGATCAGGATGTCCGGGCAGACGCTGGTCGTCACCGATAGCCATCTGCTCAATACAGGCATGTGATAAAATGAAACGCCGGAAAATCTACATAGCAACCTCATGGAAGAATGAGGAACAGGTGAGGCTTATGGCGAGAGTGCTCCGCGAGTGCGGGCACGAAGTGTTCGCGTTCTGCGAGAAAGAACGACCGGGCGGCCTCGAATCGTTCGTGTTCGGCAAGGGCGACTTTGAAGAGGCGTTTTCAGGCGGCGAGATCCCACCATGGGATCTGTTCTGCGATTACGACATGCCGACCCGGGCATACGAGTGTGATAAGGCAGGGCTCGACTGGTGCGATACCGTCGTGCTGCTGCTTCCTTCCGGGAGATCATCCCACCTCGAAGCGGGGTATGCGGTCGGCCGTGGCAAGGATCTGGTGATCTACGGAGACCTGCCTGATGGCGAATATGATGTGATGTATAGCTTCGCGCAGGCACGGATCGCCCAGCTACCCCCTCTGTTCAGGATCGGCTTCTCAGTCTTCGCCGAACTTACAGCGAGGTTCCAGGAACTCGTGGACACCCTCGCCAATGAGCTGCCGCTGCCCGCTGTCAGGCAGGGCACGCTGAATGTAACAGAGGGCGACCGGGTGACGATAAGAAACGGTTCCTTCGATGCGACGGGCATACTCGTCAAATCAATCGAGCTGTCCGCCGAAGACAACCAGATCGTGGAGATCACGCTGGCACTCAGGGCGACCGAGCCGCCGAGACTGGAACCGCCCGAACCAGCGCACGGGGAATGAGAAAGCATATATACGATGATGTATACACAATTTTAATGTAAGCCTGAACGGAGACAACACTATGAAATTCGATGCAGCGCCGAAGCCGACCCCTGCAGATACTGGAGGACCGTCCGCCGAGTACCAGGACCCCCTCTTCGATTACTGGGAGATAATGCGGGGTGGCAAGATCATCGCCCGATCGTGCATCCCGACTTGGGTGCAGCGCCTCACACGGAGGGGCGTCGGCAGAATGTCAGGGGCGGCAATGATGGAAGTGCAGCGGCGGTTCACACGGATCTGCATGTCGATCGAGAAATCAATCGAAAGAGGTGACAATGGAACCGAGCAGGCGAACCGTGGGCAGGCGATGGATTACTTCAACTCAGAATGGGAGAAGTATCCGAAGGACGGTCGAATAATGAAATGTGCGTATAGCGCTGCCGTGGCGAATGCGCGAGCGATTCTCTCCGGAGAAATGGATGATACAGTAAGCAAAGGAGATGATGTATGTGAAAAATGAGACAAATGAAGAAGAGAATGATGCGGCGCCTGAGAGGGTACCCTGGGATACCGTCAGCGCGAGGAAGCTGTGGAAGGCCAACGAATCGACCGTCGGATCCATACCGAAACAGTTCACCGAGTTTCAGCCGGGCTCGACTGTCAGGGTGTGGAGTCCGGGTGTAGGAACCGTTGTGATGGAGCTCGTTGAGTGAGATGGTGCTATGGACCCACTGCTGCACACGGTAACAATCGCCGTCAACCGATCCCGGAACTATAATTCGGGCAAGGAAGAGCTCAGCGAGTCGTTCTATGCCGAGCCTGGAACGCCTCCGGAGAAACTGAGGTTGGTGCGTCGCGAGATTGCGATCAGGCTCGCCCATGAATGCGAAGAGATGGTCGCCTCGATCCTCGCGGGCGCCCACATCAAGGGGAAGCGGTGATCGCCAGTGCGCCAAGTTCCAAAAAGGGGTGTCTACTTGTATCTTATAGGCGACGGCCATGACTCAGAACCGGGTGTTAAAAAAACTGACACGGAGGAACATACATGAGCGACACAGATTTGAATTGTCCTTATTGTGGGTTTATACATGACCCTACAGAGATAGAGTGGGAAAGTGACGATGAAGAAATAGAGTGTGTCCGTTGCGAGCGACCATTCATGGTTTCTTGTAGCATGACATACAGGGTTTCAAAGATGCATGAAGGGAAACCGCGAGTGGATGATGAACATGAAAACGGGTGCGACTGTTGGCTTTGTCGTCCTGGTCCGCAAGTTCGACAAACGGACGGTAGCGGGTCACCATCGCGGGAAAATGGGAGGGATGATTCGTGAATTGTCCACGATGCGGCAAATTCATGCAGGTTCATTATGTTGATGGATCAAAAGAGGAAATCGACTATCTATACTGTCCATCCTGTGGGGTGGACGCATGACCGTTCCGAAGACGCAGGAAAAGAGAGGATGGTGTACGATCTGTGAGCGATGGGATATCCTTGACTCTGACCACCGGTGCATGACTTCTTGCTCATATTCAATAACGCAGGACGGTGAGTAAATGCCACGAGTCTACACAATCAAGAAAACATATGTGTGCCTTCTGACGGGGCAACGGTGCGATGATGGTGACTCAGGCAAGCCCCCATGCGCTATTTGTTCGGCACATAGAGACTGGAAAAATAGCGGAAAGACAATCGGAGAATGGGTTGACTCAGAATCGCACGATCCAGCGGAGGGGGACTGATGGGGGAAGCACACTGCTACTGGTGCGATGAGCCACAAGCAATGGCTTCAAAAATCTATGTCGAAAAAGGTCTTGTCCACATTCATGAATCTTGTTTAGAAGATATGGTCAATCTATTCAACGATGCGAAAGATGTTTTGAAAAAACTCGATGGTGGTGCCGATGTTCCAGAGATTGTTGAGTTTATTAAGAGGATGAAGGCGCAAGACAAAAAATGGAATGAGAGGGCTGCCAAGATTGCAAATACGGAAATCGGCCAGCATGTACCTTATTTCAAGAATAGGGTTCCCGTAACGCACGAAAGGGGGAAACAGTGATGCGCTCGCGTTATGTCTCAAAAATGAAGTGCCCGAAATGCCATGCTGAATGGATTGTTGGTGTCCATCGAGACTCAGATGACTTTGATAGCCGGGGATTGGATGGGTGGGAATATGACGATCCAGACGATACTATCTGCGGATACTGTGGAACGGACGGAGAGCAAACAGAGGAAAGGCCAACACTCCGTCCCAGTGGGCATCTCGGCGATGTTTCACCGGGAGATGTTACCGTTCCACCATCGCAGGAAAAGAAGATTGAGGTCCGCGAACCTGATTATGAAGCAGCGCACCGGGAAGCGCCTGAAAGGAAGAAATCAATAGATTCGTTCAGTCGTCATGCAAAACGACATTGGACAAAATCACGGCAGATCGTTCCAGAACAGCAGGAAAAGAGAGGGTGGTGTACGATATGTGAACGGTGGGACAAACTCGACTCTGACTGTCGGTGCATGACCTCTTGCTCATATTCAATAACGCAGGAGATTGAGTAGATGGGCGGAATAGTGGATGCTGTGAAGAAAGAACGATTCTGGTAGGTGTCCAAATGCCAAAAGACAATGCGAAGAGGTGATACTATGGCGAAGAAGAAAATAACGAAGGATGATGGTGGTGACGATCTGAAACTGATCTATGCCGACCCGAAGGATCTGAAGGAATGGAATAAAAACCCACGGGATAACGATGAGGCTGCAGAGCGCCTGGCCGAAGTCATCGGAGAGCATGGATTCATCGACCCGATAATATGCGATCAGTCAATGACGATATTCGCAGGCCATACTCGGAGGAAGGCTGCGATATCAATGGGCCTCGATAGAGTCCCGGTGATCATCGTCGACTTCCCCGATGAAGATCATGCGAAGGCATACTCGCTCGCAGACAACAAGGCCGGCGAGTGGGCGGAATGGGTGGAGCGTGACCTTGCGGAGATCCTTGCGGAACTGACGCTTTCCGATAAGCTGCCAGACATTTCAGCTGCGACGGCATTCTCCGAAGATGAGATCGCGGACCTGCTGAGGAAGATCAACGCCGACGGGATGGGCGACGATGACGACTACGAGGTGCCACCGATCGACGAAATCGAGACGGACATAAAGGCGGGCGACCTGTTCGCTCTTGGTGATCATCGATTGCTGTGCGGCGATGCAACTGTGGCAGAGGATGTCGAGCGGTTGATGGATGGGGGGAAGGCTGACCTTTGCCTTACTGACCCTCCGTATGGTGCAGGCATAGATTATGATGGGTATGATGATTCGCAAGAATCGCTCTCGGCAATCATTGAACAATTCATGCCGATTGCGAGAAAAATATCGGCAGTGGTAGCACTCACGCCTGGGATAAATAATCTATTCAAATACCCAAAACCTGATTGGGTGTTATGCTGGTTCTACGCGGCTGGTACGGGTAGATCCCCATGGGGGTTTAATGCATGGCAGCCATTTATGGTATATGGCAACGACCCAAAACTAGCTGCAGGTGAGGGGTGCCATCCAGATGGTTTTCAGTGTATGATGTCGGGCGAAGATGCTGCTGAGAATAGGGCAATCAATCATGTCTGCCCAAAACCACTTTCTGTGTGGACGCGATTTGCTGAAAGGCTTATGAGCACCATAGGGGATGTCATATACGATCCATTTGGTGGATCTGGAACGACAATCATCGCGGCAGAGCAACTCGGGCGGAAATGCTACATGCTGGAGATCAGCCCGAAATACTGCCAGGTCATAATAGATCGTTTCGAGAATTTAACCGGGCAAACGGCGCAGCGCATCGACGCGCCGTAGCGCACCTTAACGTACCTTACATCAGTGTACATCAGTGTACATCAACTTTTAAAAAACTGTCGTCATCTTATCGACGGGGAACTGCAGCGCGGCAAAGTTACCGCTGAACTCTTCGCCGAAGAAAGAGACGAGGTCCCACTGTATCGGACCTCTGATCACTCCACCAGGGGATGGGAGATCGCGGTTTTCGAGCAAGATCTGCTCGCAGTCTTCCGCGATTGATACTGCAGTCCGCTTGTCTGTGAGCCCATACTTACCCTTGACGAATACGACTATGCTCACCTGGAATGAGTGCTGCTCTTTCGATAGTGTCGCGGGCGTCACATCGTCGAAGAGCGGGCCGACCCAGACCTCCTTGTCTGCGATGACGACATTCGTCTGCCTCGGATCCTTCTCCCCATACTGGATGTTGTTGTTAGCTACTGCCGCGACGTTCGTCTTTGCGGATGCTCTGAGTAACGTCACGATCGCGTCAATGATTCCGTTCCTATCCATGTAGCTGCCTACCATGCGATCACCCGAAATACTGCTTTACGACCTGGCCGATGACCATGTCGGATTCGTCGTCTGTACGCTTCGCACCGATCTTCATAAACGCATACCTGCGCTCGATGAGGCTCGCGTAGTTCGTGTGCGGGCTGATGGTCACTCGGTTGCGCCCCTCGAACTCGGGGCGGATGGAAGAGCGCAGGCGCCCCGTGACCTTACCGTGCCCCGGATACAGTTCAAGTTTCGAGTAACGCTCGACTCTGAACCCCAGCGCACGCACGATATCTCGCATCACCCTCGGTATGTTCTCCCGATTCTCGTTCATTCGCCCCGTGTATTTCGACAGATTGACCTTGATGCCGATCATTATGTCTCATCCCATGTGTTCGTCGAGGTGGCCTTCGTGGCGAACTTTGTCGGTGGAACCCTCTTTGTCACCTGATAGTTCACGATGGTGAATTCATCCAGGTTCTTCATCGCACGCTTGCGCAGGCTCGACTCCCCGATCGTGCCACGGGTTGGGGCGAACCGCGCCTCCTTGAAGATGCCGGCCGCCCAGTCCGCCTCAATCTCCGCGATCTCCTGCGTGGGTGCAGCGATCGGCGTCGTCACATAGGGGGAGAGGCGGCTGTTGATCTCGGAGTATGCGGTGACGCGGAACGCATCGATCTCTGTGTCGAAGTCACTCACTGAGATGCTCAGGCGCACCTTCACTTCCGCGTCCGTGCTGTAGGTCGTCGTCATCTTTCGTCACTTCCTTCTCTTCCGTGGTTTCAGGAGCATACTCCTCGGCATCTGCGGGGGCCGGCTATGCATCCACAGCCTTCTCCTGCACCGGTGCCCCTTTCTCAGGCAGCGGCGCCCCTTGTTCATCGAACTCCATCGGACTCTTCAGGGCGCGGATGACGCAGCCCACCTGCAGCCCTCTCAACCTCTCGCTCATCATTACGCCTTGTGTGATGATTGAGATCTCGGGGCCGCCAAGTTCGATCATGGGAACCTTGGTGAGCGCCTTCTCAGCGATCAATGCAGCTCGGAGGTACATCTCCTCAGCCCTTCGCATCGCACTCCTGCCCTTGCTGATGTCGGGATCGTACGCTTCGGTGGCTGCGAAGATCGCTTTTCGAAGCGTCAGGTTACCTGCGACCTGCTGAATCTCCTGAGTCTTCTCATCGATATGCTGCTCGGGCCACATGACGGGGTTGCCCATGATCTGAAACTCTGCATCGAGGCGGAAAATGTTTGTTGGTTGCCTTGGTTGCTTTGGGGTATCTTGTCGCGTTGACATTGGGATCACCGGAGCAATATCATGCGTAGTGCTATTAAACATTTGGGTAAAAAAAGACTCCCAGGGGTGTGGCATGTAACGCGCCCGCCCAGGTGTGAACCTCATATGGCGTGAGGTCGTACTTATAGTTTTTCAGCCTCTACTCGTGCAGACTCGAACACGGCAGCATGCGCATTGATGACTTCCTTTCTCGCTACGAGGTTCAGCCATCGATCGTGCTCGAAGTCGAACAGACGCCCCCCTTCCCTGTCTTCATCGTAGTCTTTACTGAGCGGCTCAGCACCTGGAACGATCGCGTCTGCCTTATCGGACAGGTTCGATATTTGCGTTCTGATTGTGCGGAGCGAGAATGAATAGGGGATCGCGCCTTCCTGCCTCATCTCGAACAGCTTTTCAAGCACCGTGCCATTGGTGAGGGTCTCTTTCTCTTTCGAGGGTAGTTTGCCGATGATGTCCTCGGGCGGCCCTTGTGATTTTGGTTCCTGATCCTTCTTCGTGATCCGGTCTTTCATTGAAGTCGCTGGCATTCATGTCACCTCGTCGGCCTGTTTCTCGGGCTGGCACGCCGTGTCTTAGGGCCACATGCCGGATTGCGCCCCGCATTTGATCGTGTTCCTCGCCCACTTCCGTCTCGTCTTGGTTTACCATATATTGGCTTATTTGTCATTTCTATTCCTCTTTATATTGATAATTAGTTCCACATCCTTATTTGTGATTCGGTCTTTCATTGGTTTCTTTGGCATGTGATTGCCTCATGAGATTACTATTACTTGGGGGGTGAAGGTTGGTTCAGGTGCAGGGATGGTGCCTATCATGGCGATGCCGTAATCATCCCCACCATCGTCCTGAAATGCTACTACAAAATGTGTAGAATCAAGAGAAGAAACTGACATATAATTAGTAGTTGCCGAGTTGAATACATTCTCAGAGCCGTATGAAATAGTGGTGCCACTGACTACTCCAATAATAGCAGTTCCGTAATTACTATTACCATTGTCACTGTATGCCACAACGAAATGTGTAGAA
>Ga0208279_1001797_pt1 | contig 11145 bp, 15 predicted proteins | sample AntAceMetag02UKM_FD_184766 | JGI IMG/M metagenome (GOLD analysis project Ga0208279, IMG submission 184766) | Saline lake microbial communities from Ace Lake, Antarctica - Antarctic Ace Lake Metagenome 02UKM (SPAdes) (version 2) | ecosystem: Environmental > Aquatic > Non-marine Saline and... | reverse complement strand
CTCTTACTATTATCATACAAACTTATCATCATCCTTTGCGAAAAAAAGCCATAAAACACAATAGCTCAACGCAGGTGGTCGGAAAGGTTTGTAACTATTTAAATCTTTGTACACTTTGGTAGTGCCCTAACAATCCATGAATTTTCATCCTTTAGATATCTGCAGAGGCAAGCCGTGGAAATCCTTGAATTAAGCCCGACGGCCTTGTCGAGAAACATCTGATAGCCTCGTTATAATAGCCCTGGTGAGAGCGATAGGCGCCCTCTAATAGCCATTCATTTGCAGTCTGCTGGCAAAATACAGGCGTGGTCAGTGCTGCCAGCATCAGCACACATAGAACCAGGAAAAGTCTCATAGCTTTACCCTCCATGTTTTTTGTATCATCGCCTTAAGGTAAAATCCACCCGCTCAGGGATGGAGGTCCGTCCGGCACTGTGACGGTACGCTCAAAGCTCTTCGCTATATTGTGTGGGTGATCTTAACACCAGTTAACCCACTCGTGGTACTCTTGTCGCGTTATCCGGCCCATCTCAAAAGCAATTAACCGTGATGCACAACGATTTCTAGTTGAATCCATGTGGCCCCAAACACACATAACTGGTGAGTCAATCTTCCAGAGATTTATCTCACCTACACAACATAGCGAGGAACCAATCTATGCCATTGAACGCGAGATTAGGGGTGAAGGATGAGAACCTCCGCTAGGCGTTATTGTACACCAGTAACCTTTGGTGCGGGGATACTCACCCCCACACATAAAATATCCATCAGCTCATCGAGCCCACAACCTGCCCCGACCTCGATCACGGAGTTGGCATATGTCGGCTGGACTACGGGCTCGTCAATGGACCTTGCGTCAACCTTGACTGAACTACCAGCACATGCAAAGAGTACATATAGAATTAGTGCAATATTATGGTGTGGTATACTATAAGTGAGGTATTTAAAATGCCAGCGAAGTCCCAAACTGTTACAATATATGTAGAACAATCCCTAAAAGATAGGTTGATCGAAGATGCAAACGTACTAGGAATAAGTCAAGCTGCTTATGGCCGCATATTGATGAAATTGGGCAGAGATCAAATCAATAACGATCCAGAAGCTGTTGCTGAGCATATAAAGCGTGAGACGCGTGGACGCAAAAAACGGGACAGTAGCTCCAATATTAGACCCCCAAACGTGTGGATAAAAAAGGTCAAAAAGAACACCAAAAACGGCCCGACGATCCACAAGTACTACATGGCAGGATGGCGAGAGGGAGGCAAAACAAAGCTCTTCCACTTAGGGAGCTGTGAACGCTTGTGCCTAGAAGAAGCACAAGAGAAAGCGTGCAAGCTGAAGATGGGAAGGCTCTCTCCGAAAGCTTGATTTTAGTTGTAGGTCATAGTTTCAGCAACTACTTACAACCAGAGAGCAGACGTTTTTGGTGGTGTGGTCAAGGCCCACCCCCTCTAACCAAAACGAATCCCTTGAGTATGGCGAGGCACACTTCTCTATTAAATTAGTATCTCTTAATCTTCGGATAGTCTCAATCTGATTCTGGTGCAAAAATAAAATCCATATCTATGCTACTATTTGCAACAGTTAAATCGGGCAGATTTTGAAATCGATAGCAATCGCGGCATTTATTAGAGCGAGGATTTTTATTAGGGTGAGCCAACTTTCAGAGAGTTGGCGTTTTCTTGGATAAAGCGCTATCTTTGGAAGAGTGACGGGCCTCATCTAGCTCTGTAACAAAGAATGCTACAAGGGCCACGATGTAGAATCTCCATATTATTTGGTAGGCCACATCATAGGGCGATAGAAATATTTTTATGGCATAGTGGCGATTTCGACCTGTGGAGACTTAAAGATGAGAATTAGGACTATTTTGTGCGTGCTGATGCTCACGATGCTGGCAATGCCCGCAGCAGCCGATAATGTAGAAGATCTCATATTGCAGTTGAAATACGGTGTCGAGAACGCCCGAAGTGATGCTGCCTTGTATCTTGGCAATATAGGTGATCCTAAGGCTGTCGACCCGCTCATCGAGGCTCTCAGGACCGATGGGAATTGGGGGCCTCGGCGTGTTGCTGCTGAGGCTCTTGGGAAGATCGGCGATCCCAAAGCGGTTGATCCTCTCATAGCGGCCCTCAAGGCAGATTACGAATACCTCCGAACGGAAGCTGCTTGGGCTCTCGGCGCGATCGGCGATCCCAGGGCGGTAGATCCTCTCCTAGATACTGCTAAGGATGAGTGTGAGTTTGCTAGAGTGCAGGCCGCAGGTTCATTAGTGAAACTAGGAAGACCAGAGTATTTTAACAGAATTATAACGGCTCTGCGAGATAGTGACTATAGTGAGAGAAAGAATGCTGCTCGGGCTCTTGGTAATACAGGCGACTCAAGGGCGGTTGACCCATTAACTTACGTGGCCAATAACGATGAGTCCTCCTATGTTCGAGCAGCAGCGTCAGAGGCCCTCGAAAGGTTGTTAGCATCAACCTCGACTATGGTGAGCGGTCAAATTGATTCTGTGGGTTGGCCAGGTGTCCGTAGCTACGATTACAATGAAGAAATTCCTGTAGTTGTCAATTTCTCGAATGCCGGTACGCAGGCTCAATCGTTTTGGGTTGGATATTCAGTCCAAGACGCTAGTGGTGACTGGTGGGATGCAGCACCCCAGCAATCTTCACTAATTCAACCTGGTGACGGAGCCTCAGTTACATTGCAATGGCAGCCACCAAATATTGCCCCAGAGGGGGCTTACGCTTCGGTGGTGGCCTTGTGGGAGGGTTACAATAACGATACAGGACTCATGGAGGGAGAATTAGATCGCAAGACTAAGACAGATGCTTTCTGGTTAGTAGCTGAGTCTGGGGTGCCTTCCACCCCAGACGCTTCCTCGAAGGCTTCCGGGATCGATGATTCTCCTGAAGAGGAAACTCAGTGGGCAGAAGAAGCAGAGTTCTTGACCATAGGAGAGTTGAATGGGATCTTGTTGACAGATCCAGAGAGCATAGTAGACGAGAAAGTGACAACTGAAGGTTTCGTCTATGCATCCACCCACGAAGCCGCGGAGGGCGTCTTCATATTGAGCAACCTGTTGGAAGAGATTCTCGGAGAGAAGGGCAAGTATTTGGACCCGATCAGCGTCTGGAACTATTTCGCTGGGTTTGACTCGATGATAATCGTATCAACTTCGGAGAGCGATCAAGTTTATGATTATGGGGGATTGCCTTTCATTCAGGCTTATGGAAGCGAGGAAAATGCTTGGCCAGATGCCGGATCTGTGGTTAGCATCACGGGATCGGTGGAGAAGAGGAGCGTTCTTTGGAAGGAGATAGGTCACATCTTCAAGGTCGACGAGTTCTTGGTGGGCAAGAGCTACAGCACCTACGAAGATGTCGCGAGATCAGATGTGGGCTCTGAAGTGAAGATGATGGCTGTGATAAACGAGAGCCTCATGCTTTCAGACAACACCTATCACTACATCGCATCGCCCAACTTCGACCTCTACTTCATAATCCCTGAAATTGACCTCCCAGACAAATCCCTGGTGGAGATCGAGGGCACAGTAACCAATTTGGAGTGCAAAGAGGGAAGGACAACATGCACGATCACTGTGGATAGCACGAATATTATCTTAAGTATATAATCATATATTAATATATTTTTACAAATAATGGGCATTCCCCCAAGACCTTACAGAGTAGAGAGATTCGAGAGCCCCTTTATCGCGTAAAATTTATCCAATTCGTATGCTTCATGTATGCGGCCTTTATATACCCAACCCACTCCTCCCAACACCTCACAAATAGCTCCGTCGTTTGATATCGATGTCGTAATTTATACATAATACGACATGCATACTCAAGCCACGATGAGACCACAGGATTTCCTCACACGAGGAGAGTTCGGCCGCTTGAAGGACGCCTGCAAGGACGAGAGAGAGCTTGCCATTGTCATGACCCTTGGAGGAACGGGCATGAGAGTGAACGAGCTATGTAACCTCAAGATCGAGGATCTCGACCTTGATAACAACTACATCCATATCGAAATTGCCAAAGGTGGTCGTCCTAGAACGGTGGTGACTCCTGAGCCAGCAATTGATGCTCTACAAGCCTACCTCCATGGTAAGACGTCTGGATATGTGTTTCTTGGTCGTCAAAGCGGGCATATAAGCACACGACAGGTGCAGCGCATCCTTGATGGGATCGCCAAAAGAGCAGGCCTCCAGGATGAACGCCAAGTACTGCAAAGGAGCCGAAAACGCATAACTCCACATCTCTTCCGGCATAGCGCTGCATCGTGGTGGTTGGATGCTGGGATACATATCGGGGACGTGGCCGGACAGCTCGGTCATGCCAGCCTGAGCACCACAACACGCTACGTAGACCGTGCTCCAAATCACCGGAGAGAATCCTTTCGCAGGGCTGGTGTGGACAAGATGTTATGAGATTTTTTTGAAATGGGCACTCTATTCTCAAAGCGACCTGAACCTCGCCCAGAAGATCCTAATTCACGCATTGAGATTGGCAATATAAGTGCATGGGACTTCCAACCACCCCGCCGACCTTGAAGAAGAGATGATTCAAAATAAACTTGTGGTCGAGAAGGTCAAAAGTACGAAGGGTCAAAGGGCCCCTCTCCGAGAGGACGAGAAGGCGCAACAAGTGATAAAGGACATGTGGGAGAGTGGCGAGCGCAACCGCACCGAGATAGCGCGCAAAGTGGGCAGACCACCACGCACCGTTCAGATATGGATAAGAGAAGAGATCGAAAAAGGCGAGCTGCCCACGGAATGACAACCACGCGACGTAAAAGGTAGGGTGGAACCCACCCTACCTTTAGATTTGCGATTGACAACGAGAAAAGATGGAATAAGGGCGCGGCGGTACACATTCGAGCTGAGAGAAAAATCGGGATAGTATTTTGTATCAGGACCGACACAAGAGAGATAGATGGCTCTTGCAAAGGTCAACGAAGAAGGCGCTCGTTTACACGCATCCGACTCCTACGGCGAATTCAGCGAAGAGTTCATAGCCGACGTGCTGGAAGCTAAGAAAGAGTGTGAAATGGGCCTCGGAAAGCGTTTCGATAACGTTGACGACCTGATCGCGGATTTGCTGAACGACTGAAGCGTTTCTACGATTTTATGACTTATACCTACGAAACCGAGCCCAAGTTCAGAACTAATTTTAAACGTCTCACAAAAAAGAATAAGGTTTTAGCTGAAAGGATCGTCAACAAGATCAGAGACATATGTGAATATCCAGAACGCGGCGATCCACTGAGTGGTGATTTGGTGGGTATGTGGAGCATTCACATAGCAAAGCACTACGTCATAATTTACGAAATAGTCCATAGTAAAGAACATATAATCCTCTCTACTTTCCAAGTTTTCCCTCGGTCGCGCCCAGTTTATAAACGGTCCTTGCATCTCGCATAATACGAGAACTGTGAGAGCGGAACTAATTCGCGCATAGTTCAACAAAAATAGCATTAATTCGGCTTATGACCTAACAAATATATGCGAAAGCCAAAACTTGGAAAGTAGAGTTACATTTCAATCTGCCTGTATGCATGCGGTGGCCACCACAGATACGTCAACCTTGAAAAGGAAAAAGTAGGTTTACGTCAATCCACCTCGGCATGATTTAGGGGTTATAGTTAGTGTAAGTCACCTGGTGTACACAGAAACCAGCATCTTGTGGTGACTTTAGATTTCCAAGCGTTCCAATTTACCCTATTACGCATCACCCGAATGTGGGGAATAGCTGCTGACGAGATTAATACGCGATTATCAACATCTAGCGCCCACAGTATCTACTAAATTGCCACATTAATTCCCTAATTTCTGCCGAGTTAAGGTTCCAACCCTTCTGCCCTGGCTTTGGTGAATATTGCATCTTTTCGCCATCCTTCGCGATCTTCGCACCAAAAACTATTCACAGATCGAGGAGATATATGTCTCCGGTGGTGATGGGAATGCGATTGAAACTTGTCTTGCTTTCGATACTGATGGGTCGTGTCCGTGAATCGTTGAAAATCACCAACATGCAAACGGATGATTTCAGTATTCGTTTTTCAGATTTTCTTCAATGACTGAAACCCACGACCACAACAGGATGTTGAGCATATTCGAATAATCGAAGCGGAAAAAGAACAGAAAAACAATAACGTCGCCCTGTCTCCGCCAGTCATCTAAAAATTGGTGACTCAAAAATGACTACACTACCATCTGAACCTGTCAAATATGAAGGCATCGTTCTGTCGCGCATTATTGAAGCTGAAGTGACTGCTCTATATATGGCACCACCTAAGGATATCCTCACGCCATATTCAAAAGCACTTTTCGATATGCCGAGAGTGACCGACCTTTTTATGAAATTGATGAAAAGCGAGTTAGAGACAAGCAGGTTGAAACGCAAATTGAAAGCCATTTCAGCTACCCATGATAAGTAGCCGTTTTTTTGGTCGTGGGTGTCGGTCATTGAAGAAAATCTGAAAAAACGAACTCAATGATTCACGGCCACGACAAAAATCGATCTACGGTAACCACAAAAAGGCATGCGGTAACCAGAAATCGGTATGCGGTAACCAGAAATCGGTATGCGGTAACCAGAAATCGGTATGCGGTAACCAGAAATCGGTATGCGGTAACCAAAAATCGATATGCGGTAACCAAAAATCGATATGCGGTAACCAAAAATCGATATGCGGTAACCAAAAATCGATATGCGGTAACCAAAAATCGATATGCGGTAACCAGAAATCGGTATGCGGTAACCAGAAATCAGTATGCGGTAACCAGAAATCAGTATGCGGTAACCAGAAATCGGTATGCGGTAACCAAAAATCGGTATGCGGTAACCAAAAATCGATATGCGGTAACCAGAAATCGGTATGCGGTAACCAAAAATCGGTATGCGGTAACCAAAAATCGATATGCGGTAACCAGAAATCGATATGCGGTAACCAGAAATCAGTATGCGGTAACCAAAAATCAGTATGCGGTAACCAGAAATCAGTATGCGGTAACCAGAAATCGGTCTAAAATTGTCCACCTGTCAATTCCTGAGTTGAAACTCAGGGATTGTGTTGATACTGGATATGGAGGAGTTCCTCATGTTGCGAGATTTATTACTTCGGGAGCGCGGAGGGTCACGAATACCCCAACCTTTAGGTCGGGGATGAAGTGAACCATCGCCCGTTTTTCATGTTCTTTCTACAGCCCTTCCACCTCGAAGCCCGCCTTTTCATACGACCTCTTGCGGTGCGATATGTCGGCCCTGAGATAGACCGATGTCGTGGCTAGTTTTGTGTGTCCGAGCTGGTCCTGTATACCGTTCAAGGGGACGCCCGCATCCAAGGCCGCCACAGCGTGACTGTGCCTCAACGTATGCGGCGAAACGACGTTCAGAGCCCGTGTCCGTTCTTGTCTCTGGCATAAACCCTCTGAATCCCCGCGTTCTGGGCTGCCTGGGCTACGATCTGGCGGACCCTGCGCTCGGTTATGTGTTATCCAGGGTTTCGGCCTGGGAAAAGCCATCTTGAACCGTTTGTGCCGTCGTCGAGCCAAGTTCTGAGGGCAGGGATCAAGCCGGGCGGGACCAGAACCGACCGGTATTGGTGGGTCTTTGTCCTGTCGGCCTCGTAGTCGGTGCGATTGAATCCTTCCCACGTCACGCCGTATATTGGGCCCAATATTTCGGTCTCGTGGTCGAAGGATAGGTCATACGGCCCCACAGTCAAGTTCTGGGGAGTTCCTGAGGCCACAGAGACCGTGATCAACAGAAATGGCAGGGTGGGCTTTAGCAGCGTCGCGAATCTTTCCTGGTGTCCAATACGACGCGATCCGCGAAAAAGTTTTGGGGTAGGCGTAGACCCCCTAAGCTGCGTGATCGTCGCTGACCTGTCAGAGACCGGTCAGAGGAGAAGAGCCGGAGCGGAGCCTTTTAAAATGCGAGCAGGGTGATCTGATGCGCCCGAAGCTCAGTTCAGGCGGTCATCTTGGACTTGGCTATGTGCTTGATCAGGTCGGGCGCCAGTTTGGTCCTCATCTGGACGTGAACTGCAACCTCATCGCACACAATATATTACGAAATGGGCCTAATGATGGTGATTGGGGCAACCTAGTAATATAAAATTTTTAGATTAGTTTCGAGTCTCAGAGGTCAGAGGTTGGAGTTCGGATGTCAGAGGTAAGAGTTAAGATCTCTACTTTCCAAGTTTTCCCTCGGTCGCGCCCAGTTTATAAACTGTCCTTGCATCTCGCATAATACGAGAACTGTGAGAGCGGAACTAATTCGCGCATAGTCCAACAAAAATAGCATTAATTCAGCTTATAACCTAACAAATGTATGCGAAAGCCAAAACTTGGAAAGTAGAGTTAAGATATCTGAAGTCAGACATATGATGTATGAGGATCGCCATAGCGAACCATAAGGGAGGAGTAGGCAAAACGACCACCGCCATAAACCTCTCGGGATACCTCGCCGAAATGGGGTACCGAACTTTACTGATCGATGTGGACTCCCAAGCAGCCAGTACCCAAGGGCTCGGATTCGACAAAGGATCACTTGAACACACTATATACGACTCCCTCCTTGACGACGGACCACTTAGGCCCCTACCAACATCAGTTGACAAGCTTGACTTAGTGCCCGCCAACCTTGACCTCGCCGGGGCAACGCTGGAATTGTCGGGCCAAGTGGGGCGAGACCACATACTTTCGACGCAGCTCACGAACCTGCTAGATAAAGAGCAATACGATTACGTAGTCATAGACTGCCCACCGAGTCTAGACGTTCTCACACTGAATGCACTAGTAGCTAGCGATTCCGTGCTCGTACCACTCCAGCCCGAGTACTATGCCCTTGACGGCCTGAACCAGCTACTGAAAGTGCTCGACAGATCAAAGATCCGCCTAGGTGTAAACTTGCGCCGTTTCTTCCTCATCACGATGTACTCGTCAACAAATCTGCACAAAATGGTTCACCAGACGGCCATCGAACGGCTACATAAGCCAGATGCCCAATCAATCGTATTTGAAACGGTAATCCCACGCAACATCAGCCTTGCAGAAGCGCCGCTTGAAGGCGTGCCAATCAACATCTACGCGCCAGGGTCTACAGGAGGCATAGCATACCAACGACTCGCCGGAGAGGTGGTGAAGTACAATGCCGAAAGATAAGAAACGGATGAAACGCGGGCTTGATGCGATCTTTGATGAGTCGGAGGTCGGAGGTACAGAGTCGGATGTCAGAGGTATGAGCCAAGATGATCTGAGTAAGACGTCAGAGCAGCAGAAGATAGACGGAAACCTTTTGCGAGAGATGGTTGATGAAGTGGCAAATAACGGACGAGTCTCATTTTGGTCGCTCCAGGTGGCCCTCATGATGGCATATCTTGGAGCTACTAGGCCCGCAAGGGGGTTCTCGGTAAGCAATGAGATCCGGGACATACTTGAGCCCGGGCTCAGAGAGAAATATCCAGAATTGTATGAAGCGATTGAGGCGGAGTTGAAAGAAGGAAGAGTTCGATAGCATTTTTGCACCATCACACCCCCACCACCACTCATCGAGGCTGAATCCCTGTTTAGTCTTATTACAAGACCATGTCCAAGGCCATGAAGCTCTTCTTGGAGGTGCAGGGAATTGACCTTCTGAAAGGAGACGTCTGGGGCCACAGAAAAGACATAAACGAGTACTTTGTGGTCAATGAAAATGCCATCGAGGAGATCGGAAACGTGATCTCTAAAGGCGAGAGCATCGACGATGCTACAACCCAGATCAAGAGGAGGACACGGTTGGCACCTGACTTGATCAAATACATTGCCAGATCCAGTATCACCGCCTGAAAATATCGGGTGGACTTGGGTCCGCACATCTAAAAACCCCATTTCACCTAACGTTTTCTGATGCCCATTCATCTGAAGACAGAAAGCAGAATGTGATTTGTACCTGCCTTCGTCCTGGGTGTTTTATGTTTTGGGGGGGGACCGCGTCATTTCCTTCGACCTTAACGCGACAGTGGACTATGAGATCGAAGCGTTGGGGCCTGAATACTTCGAAACGGTTGACGGAGTCGGTTATGTTGAGCACACACTGATCTTGAACGGCACCGATAGCTTCACTTTCATCACACGCACACCACCACAAACGAACACTCAGAGATGCAACAGAACCGTTTTTCGAAATTGGCATATACAAGAAGTCACGACTTTTCCTCACACAGACTTTTAGGATGAGGGTGATCGAGACGGCTTCAGATGACGCAGGCGGGAATCCAGAAGAGATCGCACGACGACAGATCGACAAGCTCCTGGAAGCATCAGGCTGGGCTGTCCAGGACCGCGGAAACTATGATCCCCGAGTTTCGAAAGGCATTGCCCGCCGTGAATTCTCTTTGGAAACAGGAAGTGCCGATTATCTTCTTTTTGTTGACCGGGTCGTGGTGGGTGTCCACAGTGAAACCGCTATCGGGCCACCAGTATATGTGGCACATATACACCGATAGATAGCAAGTGTAGCTTTAAGCTATACCACATGAGCCCCAAAACTAACTTGACTTTGTCAGATTAGACAGTTACAACCCACCGGGCAAACCTTAAACTGGTGGTAGCCACCGCATGCATGCAAGTAGATTGAAACGTAATAAGAAAATGACTCGTTATCTGTGTGGCAACATGGGCTCGATAGTTACCGATTTAGCAATTGAATCTGAAATGTGACAAAGTCAAGCTATACGTGGCTACATAAAAAATCCACGTTATGTGTTATCACATGTCGTAACTGCGTAAGTCCTATTCTTATCTGACGCAAGTTGTTGGTCCACGTGCCTTCATTGGCCAAAACCAACATCAAGCGAGCAATTTTTGGGGGTTAAATACATACCCTAAAGCGTAGGGAGTCCTAATTCAATATATGAAAAGAATTTTAATAATTGCGAGGGCGTATATAGAATCAAGGGTTCTGGGACTATACACCCGCAACGGTCATTCAAAAGTCACTTATATCAAAGAATTTGGTAACTACTGTCTCTTAAATTTAATTATTATACATAATGTTTGGAGAGCTTTTTATCAGCATCATCTTTGGTAAATTTCCAATTGATTGTCTTTATTTGTGAATTTCTTCGTTCAGTCCAATATGCTACTTGTTG
>Ga0208279_1001796_pt1 | contig 11147 bp, 11 predicted proteins | sample AntAceMetag02UKM_FD_184766 | JGI IMG/M metagenome (GOLD analysis project Ga0208279, IMG submission 184766) | Saline lake microbial communities from Ace Lake, Antarctica - Antarctic Ace Lake Metagenome 02UKM (SPAdes) (version 2) | ecosystem: Environmental > Aquatic > Non-marine Saline and... | reverse complement strand
ATTTATTATGTTGTATGCATTAATATTAAGCATGTACGGTGGGGTGTTTTCAACTATTCCTGCCTATTTAGCCGATATATTCGGCACTCAATATGTGGGAGGGATTCACGGCCGCTTGCTCACAGCATGGGCAACCGCAGGTGTTTTAGGGCCTGTATTGGTAAACTACATTCGTCAATTTCAAATTGAGCAAGGTGTCGATAAAGCGGATGCATACAGCATAACCATGTATATTATGGCAGGGCTTTTGAGTCTGGGATTTTTATGTAATTTATTGATTCGTCCTGTGCATCAAAAACACCATATGAAACATTTTAATTTTGATGAAATTGATGGTATTTTCCCCCGTCCTGAGCAACCCGATCGAGAAAAAATAACTACGAATTAATTTCAAATATGGAGATACTATGAGTCATTCAGGATCAAACAGACTAACGGATCTGCTTCTATTATTGCTGTTTTGGCTTTATGTCAGCATACCTCTTGCATGGGGCATAGCCTCAACCTTGCAAAAAGCGCTTGCATTATTTAGCCCGAGCCTAGGTTAAGTAATAAGCCTGGTTAATCCGGCCATTCCTACAGTTTTTTAGCCCTAATCTGCTGGATTACAAACAGATTCCCGCTTACAGTGTGGCCGGAATAATGTATATCCAGCCTATATCACAAACCTAGCACCAGCTTGCTTCCACCCTGGGCTGCTTCAATATTTCATGTAAATTTGCCTGTATTATTCGATAGCCGACATTACCATAAAGTTTTTGCCGCCCTTCGTTAAGGATATAGGTGGGACTCCCTTCTACCCGGAATTCGTCTCTTAATTCTATATCACGACATAATGCTGCTAGCGCGGTGCCATCATCCATAACCCGCTCAATTTCAGCAAGCGGTAGTTGCATTGTACCGGCTATCTCCTTTAACACCTGCACATTGCCAATATCTTTAGCATCTTGAAAAAAGGCCAGGCGAACCTGCCAGACAAATTCTTCTAAGAGTGTTCTGTGCTCCAGGTCTGTACTGGCTGCATTATTGATTACTGCTTCATCAACTAGACACTGGATCGCTTTAATAAACAAATGGCTGGTCGCCGACGTTTTCGGTGTGTTTATTTTCCAGACATCTTTATGCAGGTTTAGATAAGGATAGGCGCCGCATACTTGATGAGTATGCTTGGCAAATTCTGCATAGCCTCCTTTATCTTTCCAGCCTTGGCCGATCCGGTGTTCCGTACAGCCGAAAATAGGCATAAAATGATAACTGATCTCTATATCAGCTGCATGATGCTTAATCAGTTCATCGAGTCGCACCTGTGCCAGATAGGCCCAGACACATAAGACATCAGTAAAATAATGAATACGTATAGGTGATGAAGTCATTAGTTAAAATCCTTTAGGTTGCTAGTGTAATTTAAGCTGGAAAAAGATAGAGTAAAATTAGGTTTTACAGAATTATTCCCACCTGCATAATTAAATTGTAATTCTTTCTTATATGCTTTACGGTAAGAATCTCTTACTTAATGAATTATACTATGTCTCAACTAGCCAAAATCAGTAGCAAAGGCCAGGTCACTATACCTGTCGAGGTGCGTAAAAGTTTACACCTTAAAACAGGTGATACACTTCCCTGGGATATTGAAAGTGACGGGTATGTAACTGTGCGTCGTATTGAGCCCATTGACGTTGATTACCTTGGTGCATTGAGTGGCACATTATCAGAGTGGAACAGCGCAGAAGATGACCAGGCATACCGTGACTTATAACCGTTACGATATTGTAAAAGTTCCTTTCCCTTTTACCGATCGCCAAGCCAGTAAATACCGACCTGCACTCATTATTTCTATGGCTGAACCATTTAATAATCAAATAGATACAGCGTAATGGCAATGATAACGTCTGTCTGGCCACTGGATACTCAAATTAGTGACTTAGATAGTGCAGGACTACCGGCCAAATCACTCATCCGCTTAAAACTGTTCACTTTAGATCAGCGTTTAATTGTCAACACCCTAGGGCAATTGTCCATCAACCATCAAACTATGTTTAAACAACCCTGCACACTCTTATTGGAATTCATTAACTAAACTGTCTTTACTGCCCTGCTTAATCAAGCAAACAGCGAGAAAGCTTCAGGCCTTTATACAGCACCCATAGCTAAAGTTACTGGACTGCGCTGTAAAATGCCAACTAAAACAAGCCGGTAATCACCCCCGCATCAGTAATATCAATGCGCTCTGCAGCCGGTACTTTAGGTAAACCAGGCATAGTCATCATATTTCCGGCAATAACAACGATAAAACCTGCGCCGTTAGCCAGCCTTGCTTCGGTTATTTCCACAGTATGACCAGAAGGTGCTCCTTTAGCCATTGGATCGGTAGAAAAAGACATTTGCGTTTTTGCTATACAGACTGGAAAGTGTCCATATTGCTGTTGTAATTTCTGAATTTCCGCTTTTACTTTTGGATTGGCAGTAATATTTGCCGCTCCATAGAGTTTTGTCGCGATGGTTTCAATTTTATCCCAAAGCGGCAGTTGATCATCGTAAACGTAGCTAAACCCAGGCTCACGATTATCTACGATATTTAGTACTTCCCGAGCTAATTCTTCTGCACCTGCGCCACCTTCTGCCCAGTGTCTGGAAACCACACACTTCGCGCCTAAAGCAGCACACTTATCCTTGATTAAAGCCAGCTCAGCTTCGCTATCAAAAGTAAAATGATTAATACAAACAACACACGGCAAACCATAGTGTTGCGTAATATTATTTAAATGACGTTCCAAATTGACAAAACCAGCGTCTAAAGCTTGCAGGTTTTCAATGTTTAAGTGAGCTTTGGCGACACCGCCATGTGATTTTAATGCTCTTACCGTAGCCACTAAAACTACAGCCGAAGGTTTCAACCCCGCCATGCGGCATTTAATATCAATAAATTTTTCTGCGCCCAGGTCGGCACCAAAACCTGCTTCGGTCAAGGTATAATCGGCCAGTTTCAAGGCTGTCTTAGTGGCGGTGACAGTATTACAGCCGTGGGCAATATTGGCAAATGGCCCGCCATGAATAATGGCAAGATTGTTTTCCAGTGTTTGAACTAAATTCGGTTTTATTGCTTCTTTTAATAAAGCTGCCATTGCTCCTTGCGCATTCAAGTCTCTGGCATACACAGGTGTTACTGCATCAGATTTATAAGCAACAACAATACGCCCTAAACGTTGTTTTAAATCAGCGCGACTAGTCGCCAGACATAAAATTGCCATCACTTCTGATGCCACCACAATGTCATATCCATCCTCACGTAAATAACCGTTTGCCGGACCACCCTGGCCAACAGTGATCTCACGCAAAGCGCGATCATTCATATCCACCACTCGTTTCCACTTGATACGCCGAGAATCAATGTCTAAAGCGTTACCATGCGTGATATGGTTATCAATCATCGCCGATAATAAATTATGTGCAACCCCAATCGCGTGAAAATCACCGGTAAAATGCAGGTTAATATCTTCCATAGGCACAACTTGTGAGTAGCCTCCGCCTGCTGCCCCACCTTTCATGCCAAAACAAGGCCCCAAAGAAGGTTCACGTAGACACATAATCGTGTTTTTACCCAAACGGTTCATGGCATCACCCAGACCAACAGTGGTTGTGGTTTTACCTTCTCCGGCCGGAGTGGGACTGACTGCGGTTACTAGAATTAATTTGCCGTCCTGTCTATCGCTGAGGCTATCAATATATTCCAAACAGACTTTAGCTTTGTAATGACCATAGGGGTCTAGGTGCTCGGCGGGAATCGCCAGTTTTTTCCCCGCCAAATCAATAATAGGCAGCATTTTTGCCTGTTGGGCGATTTCAATGTCTGACATGCTTTACATCTCCAGATAATATCAAATATTCAATAAACGCAAAAAGCCCGCTTATGCATAATGCGGGCTTTATTTATAATTCTTTTTCCATGCAGGGCGCGGAGCGTCTTGACCGGCATTCCTCGCAAAAAGCAGGAATGAGGATATATTATTTTCCTTTAATGACTATACACTGGAAAACGTGCACATAAGGCAGTAACTTTTTTGCGTACTGCAGCAATGACTGCATCATCATGCATATTTTCCATTACATCACACATCCAGTTTGCAACTTCAGTTACTTCAGCTTCTTTAAAACCGCGTGTAGTTGGGGCCGGTGTTCCCACCCGGATACCACTGGTGACAAATGGCGACTCCGGGTCGTTTGGCACTGCATTTTTGTTCACCGTGATATGCGCTTTACTTAATGCGGCATCCGCTGCTTTACCGGTAATGCCTTTGGGAATCAAGGAAACTAGCATTAAATGATTGTCTGTCCCACCTGAAACAACATCGAACCCACGATTAATAAAGACTTCCGCCATTGCTTTAGCATTCTTAATCACTTGTGCCTGATAGCTTTTAAATTCTGGTAACATCGCTTCTTTAAAGGAAACTGCTTTAGCAGCTATCACATGCATTAAGGGACCACCCTGTATACCTGGAAAGATATTTGAATTTAACTTTTTCTCTAAATCAGGATTACTTTTACACAGAATCAATCCACCGCGAGGGCCACGTAGTGACTTATGTGTTGTGCTAGTGACAATGTCAGCAATCGGCACAGGGTTTGGGTACAAACCTGCCGCTACAAGCCCGGCAACATGGGCCATATCAACTAGTAAATAAGCACCCACTTTATCGGCAATATCTCTGAAACGTTGCCAGTCCCAGATACGTGAATAGGCTGAAAATCCTGCAACCAATACTTTAGGCTTATGCTCTAAAGCAAGTCTTTCGACTTCATCATAATCTATTTCACCTGTTTTAGGATGCAAGCCATACTGAATAGCATGGTAAATTTTGCCTGAAAAATTGGGTTTTGCACCATGAGTTAAATGTCCGCCATCTGCTAGGCTTAAACCTAATATGGTATCACCAGGTTCAATTATCGCCATAAAAGCTGCCATATTCGCTTGTGAACCCGAATGTGGTTGCACATTGGCATAATCTGCACCAAACAACTCTTTGGCGCGGTCTATAGCCAATTGTTCTGCTTTATCGACAAATTCACAACCCCCATAATAACGCTTACCCGGATAGCCTTCTGCATATTTGTTGGTTAATTGTGAACCTAGTGCTTCTAGAACACGTGGGCTAGTGTAGTTTTCTGATGCAATAAGTTCTATGTGATCTTCCTGACGTTGATGCTCTTCAGCTATAGCTTGAAAAATTTCATCATCAAAGCCTTCTATGGACATAGATTTTTTATACATTGTGGTCTCCTGGTTGAGATATTTTATGATTTTGGCTGGATTAGCAAAATTTGTAAGTCGGCTACATTAGTACCCGTAGCACCTATGATCAGCAAATCCTTTGATATCTGTAAGGCATGATAGGAGTCATTATTGGCTAAATATTGCTCCGCCTCAATGGCTGCGCTATGCAAGCGTGAAATTGTCTTGCTGTCTACTATACCGCCTGCAGCATCGGTTGGTCCGTCTCGGCCGTCTGTCCCACCGCTTAAAAAAACCCAGTCGGCTTTAAGCTGATGCTGTTCAGCTGCCAGTGCAAACGCCAGTGCCATTTCCTGATTGCGTCCACCTAAACCGGTGCCCCGTAAAGTGACCGTCGTTTCGCCACCCGCTAAAATAGCGCACGGTTTATTAATGCCTTGCGCGAGCAAATTCTGAGCATATTGCAACAGATCTGCGGCCACATTTGATGCTTCGCCAGTCAATTGATCACTGTATAAATGCAGCTGGTAATCTAAACTTTGCGCAGCATGCATAATCGCATGCACACTAATAGCATTGCTGCCAATCAGTGTATAAGCAGTATTCTTGAATAGATCATCATCCGCTTTCGGTGTTTCGTCGATAATCCCTTGCTCGCCTTGCTGCAGGTGATTCTGTACAGAAACTGGCACTTTATCCCAAAGCTGCTTAGCAGTAAAAACTTTTATCGCGTCTCTAAATGTCGTACTATCGGGGACAGTTGGTCCACTGGCGATCGCGCTGAGTTCATCACCCAATACATCAGACAAAATAAGCGCATGTAAATCTGCAAGGGCAGCCATTCTCGCAAGCCCGCCACCTTTAAGCCTGGATAAATGCTTGCGTACGCAATTGACTTCATTAATGCTTGCGCCCGAAGCGAGTAACAAATCAGTCGTGGCTATTTTTTCTTCCAGACTGATACCATCTGCAGGATAAGGTATCAATGCCGAGCCTCCTCCTGAAACCAGAACCAGAACCAGCTCTCCGGCCTGAGCTTGTTGTGCTATCTCTGCTATGCGCAGTGCACCCGAAAATCCCGCCTGATCTGGCAATGGGTGACTAGCCCCAAGCACATCAACATGATCAATGGCAGTTATATTTTCATAATTACAGACGGCTATGCCTGGCCTTGCTAATAAATGTGCTGGAATCATTTCCTGTGCCGCTTTGGCCATAGTACAAGCGGCCTTACCAAAAGCAATCAGATAAATTTTTTGCCATGCGCCACTGCGCTTATTGCCACTACCATCCATGTCCAATGATATTTGCAGCTGCTGCGCATCACTGAGTAAACAACGTTTTACAGCCAGGTAAGGGTCAGCAGCTTTAATTCCTGACAGAAAAATCTGTTCAGCGTCGAGACGTAATTGATCAATTCCTGACATGATTTTAATACTGGATCAAGCCATTTCTTTGGCTAATTTATAAATTAATTCTGCATCTAATACCTGCTTATTATCCTCAAACAACCGGGCAATACAAGCACGATGCAAAGCGAGTTTTAAAGCACCAAATCCAATGGCGCCCCAGACTATTTTTCCATGCCGCTCGATACCTTTATCCATCATATCTGTACCGCCGATACCTGCTGGTGGCGTGGCATTAGCATCGGCAAGCATTTCCAGATTAGGGTTATTTTGCCAATGTTCCGGATTTAATAATTCAATACCAGCCGCACCGGTTGCCAGGACTATATTGGCATGCTTTATCGCATCACCACGAGCATCGCTATCGGCTGCGCCGGCAGCACTTAAATTAACATTAAAACGCTGTTTCATGGCAAGACAAGCTTGCTGGGCATTTACTTTATTGCGCGATACAATAGTCACGTCTGCACCTTCATTTACCAGCATAACCGCAGCACGCTGGCCAACAGGGCCTGTACCAGCAAGAATCACCGCTTTTTTGCCCGTTAAAGTGCCACTACTTGCCAGTTTAGCCACAGCGGCGGCAGCCGTTGTATTACTACCATTACTGTCCAGCATTACAGAAACCTGAAAACCGGAAAAAAAATAGGATTGTACTGCATTAAATAAAGCCTGCCCCGCAGCCATATTACTACCGCCGACAAAAATTGCGGTATTTTTTTTCTCTTTAGGAGGACGTGTAAAAATAGCCCCTTCAACCAAAGACCTTACATTATCAGCAGTCAGATTAGCATGGCCAATCACTTGATCAGCACCGCCATCATAGGCAACGACAGTGTCAAAAACAGAGGGGTAATTATCGGTATCAAATTGGAAAAGCAGCTTCTTCATTAGTCAGTGTAAAAGTTTTATAACAATTATGCGTTTAAACGAATATAGATTCGCGTTATTATAACGTATAAAAAAAGTTAAGCCTTATTAGTCGCGTTGATATAATTCTCGCAATAGTTAACTAGAACAACTTCATATAATTATAATAAAAATAAGGAAGGATGATAGATGAAAACACCCATTGATATAGCGGTTACCGGAGCAGCTGGACAAATTAGTTATTCATTATTATTTCGTTTGGCATCAGGCGAATTATTTGGCCTGGATCAACCCATTGTATTGAGGCTGCTAGAAGTCACTTCCGCTTTACATCGTCTACATGGCGTGCAGATGGAACTTGATGATTGCGCCTACCCTCTGTTACAAAAAATTATCCTCACAGATGATGCTAAAGTTGCTTTTAAAGACGTAGATTATGCCTTTTTAGTTGGCGCGAGACCTCGCGGCCCCGGCATGAAGCGCAAAGATTTACTGGAATGTAATGCCGCTATTTTCTCAGAGCAAGGCAAAGCACTGAATGAGGTTGCACATCGGCATGTAAAAGTATTGATTACTGGAAACCCGGCCAATACCAATGCCTTGATTACCCAAAAGAACGCGCCTGATTTAAGCCCAAGCTGTTTTTCTGCCATGAGTATGCTGGATCATAACCGGGCAGTTTATCAATTAGCTAAAAAATGTGGTGTACGCTCCAAAGAGGTCAAAAATATTATTGTCTGGGGAAATCACTCCGAAACGCAGTACCCTGATTTAACCCATGCAACCGTTAAAGGTCTGGAAGCCTTAACATTATTTAATCAAGCCTGGATTAAAGATGAATTTGTGCCCACCGTACAGCATCGTGGAGCAAGTGTTATTCAAGAACGAGGAGGGGTTTCAAGTGCTGCCTCTGCCGCAAATGCAGCGATTTGTCAGATGCGCTCATGGGTTTTTGGTACAGAAGTCAGTAATTGGAGTGACTGGGTCAGCATGGCGGTTATTTCTGATGGCAGTTATGGTGTAGAAAAAGGCTTGTTTTTTTCTTTCCCAGTCGAAGTTTCAAGCTCTGGCGAAGTATCAATTGTGCAAGACCTGGAATTAGATGTATTTAGCAAAGCACGCATTAAAGAGTCTGCACTAGAATTAAAAGAAGAGCGTAAAGCCATTAAGCATTTATTGTAAGTCCAGTATTCGCTTAATATTCATCTGACGGTAGCGACATTTCGACAAACCACCCCATCTACGGGTGGTTGTTGATTTAACCCCAAAGCTTCCCGTAAACCTGCTGCAAAATAGGGATGTTGCCGTCGTGGGCGTAAATACTTAAATCACTAACACGCGGGAAAAGTGGTTGCCACATTCCCTTTGCTGCGCCACAATCCCAATACCACAGAAGCTGGGGCGCATCATTTGGGCATTGAAAGAAAAATACCGTATTGCTCATTAAATTAAATAAGCCACCGCAATAATCCTGTTGGGTATATTTGCTAATAAGTTTGCTGATCTCGGTACGCTGTTGCAAATTTAATGTACTTTGCGGATCCAGTAGTGAAATTTCTCTGTTAGCATAGATCAGCCGAGATTGTCCGGGATGAATTTTCTTGAAACTGGCTCGAAGCTGTTCAATATCATCCTCTTGCTTGATACCCTCTACTCCGCACAGGATACCAACTAGCGTTGCATAATTCTCCTGATTAACCTGCTGAAAGGTTTGCACAGCCAGGTTATTTGCTATCAGCGTCGCCACATAGACTTTACCATAACGATTAAATAAATCAGGATGATCGTTGCGATAGCTAAAAGACAGAAACTAACAACCCCTTACCTACATAGTCATCAAGGATAACCAGAGCGCGTTTCGACAGATCCTCCTGGCTGGTTTCAAGAGCCTCAAGATTGGAGAACTCCACACTGCGCATAAAGTTTATTTTTCGGTAGAAATAGGAGACTAAATCGCCACTTTTTTGAACAGAATGAACGACTAAAATCAATTTGATCATAGCAGTGTTCGATATCCGTATCTGGAACAAAGCCATCTTTAACTAACTGCTCCATTAGCCGGAGATGTAAACTCCGTAAACCCTGATGTACCCGCTGATATCCCCAGTAATCAACTGAGAACTGCGGGTTCAAACTGCTCTAACCAAAGGGTAATTTGCCTACGGCTGACGCTTTCCTTGTTAAAGCGTTGATAAAGCATGTCGATATCTGTGTCGTTCATACAACTATCGCTGATTAATTTCGATATAGTCCCTTGCTGTAGCGCCGATATAAACCTGTCGAGGACGGGCAATTCTAGTCGCTTCACTGCCGCGCATTTCTTTCCATTGCGCTAACCAGCCAGGCATTCTGCCCATGGCAAACATCGTGGTGAACATATTGACTGGAATGCCTAATGCCTGATAAATAATGCCGGAATAAAAATCGACATTAGGATATAAATGCCGCTCGACAAAATACGGATCCTGCAATGCCTGCTCTTCCAAGCCTCTCGCGATATCAAGCAGAGGGTCATGAATGCCTAATTTTTCCAGCACTGAATCACAAGCACTTTTTATAATTTTTGCTCTGGGGTCGAAGTTTTTATATACGCGGTGACCAAAGCCCATCAGGCGGAAAGGATCGTTTTTATCTTTAGCTTTATGCAGATATTTTTGGTAATCTCCGCCATTATTTTGAATTTCGTTTAACATTTCTAGCACCGCCTGATTGGCGCCACCATGCAATTGACCCCATAAGGCATCTATGCCTCCGGAAACCGTAGCAAAAATATTAGCCTTCGATGAACCAATCACTCTGACTGTAGAAGCCGAACAATTTTGCTCATGATCAGCATGCAGAATCAACAATGTATCTAGGGCCTCAGCAACTTCTGGGGCAATTGCGTTACCATCTCCACCCTGTAGCATATTTAAAAAATCAGCCGCATAAGTTAAAGAGGGATCGGATGCAACGGCAAGCTGAGACTGAGTGCGACGGTAAAAATAAGCAATAATAATCTTTACCTGCCCCATCAGCTGTGCGACCGCTCGATCTAAATCCGCCTGAGACAGCGAAGTCGGATTGATAAATTCCGGATAAAAAGCTGAGAGAGCCGATACTGCTGCCGAGACTACTCCCATAGGATGGGCCTCAAGCGGGAATTGGTCGATAATATTCAAAATACCCTGCGGTAAACTCGAATAAGAAGCGACCTTCTGTTTGAAGATATTTAATTCAGACTGACTAGGTAACTCACCATAATAGAGTAAATAAGCCACCTCCTGAAACACCGATTTCTCGGCTAGTTGTTCTATCGGATAGCCCCGGTAATGCAAAATTCCCTTTTCCCCGTCAAGAAAAGTAATAGCCGACTCACATGAGCCAGTATTACCGAATCCATTGTCCAGAGTAATACACCCAGATTCGGCTCTCAATCGGGAAATATCCAGAGCCATTTCATGTTCCGACCCGATGATTAAAGGGAGTGAGTAGCTTTTACCTTGTATTTCTAGAGTTGCACTGTCAGACATGATTCCACCTATCGATAAAAAAGGCTCTGTCACCTTAAAATGTGGAATCCTTAACTAATGCGGCTTTGAGACTATGCTGTCAATAGCATCAAATAAGGCTTCTCAATGAAACACAAAATGTTTCAA
>Ga0208279_1001782_pt1 | contig 11210 bp, 9 predicted proteins | sample AntAceMetag02UKM_FD_184766 | JGI IMG/M metagenome (GOLD analysis project Ga0208279, IMG submission 184766) | Saline lake microbial communities from Ace Lake, Antarctica - Antarctic Ace Lake Metagenome 02UKM (SPAdes) (version 2) | ecosystem: Environmental > Aquatic > Non-marine Saline and Alkaline... | reverse complement strand
TCAGCTCAATGAGGGATTCAGCCATTTCAGCAACATCGCATTCATGCTCAGCTCCGCTCACCAGATAATAGTGGAGCGTCCTGGAAACCGATCCGTCTGCATCAAGCGGCATATCAAACACTGCGCATAGTCCCTGATCAGTCTCCACATCCCCATGATAACGGGCAAGATTATCCCACGAAATACCCCGTTTCTGCAGCCGCCTGTAACGACGGAGCTCTTCATCCGTAACCCCGCGATCCGAACGCCACTCAACTTTCACGCACTTTCCCTCATCGTCAGGATGACGGTAACAGACGCGCGAAGAGCCCTTGCCAACGAGAAGCGAACGATTGAGACGGATAACGCCCATACAGCACGGATTTATTGAAAGGCGGATGAAAGAATTCACGAAAATGTAACAATTCCTCAACAAAGGCGCAACAAAGCGAACAGCACAACGCACATGCCGAACCAGCAGGAAACCGCTGGCTATTTTCTTACCTTGAACAACAGAACCGTTACGGTACCACAACAGCTCTTCGCCCCAACCGCATGAACATCCTCTTCCTGAACTCCGCCAAACGAGGCTGGGGTGGCAATGAAAAATGGACCCGGATGGCCACCATCGCGCTGTCACAAAAAAACAGGGTCTTTTTTGCTTACCGTGATCACCTGATAGGCGAACGCTTTCCAGTACAAAAATTCAGACTCCCGTTTCTGGCCGAGATTGACCCGATTACCATTGCAAAACTGATGGCAATTATACGAAAGGAAAAAATTGATATCCTCGTCCCAACAAAACGGAAAGACTATGTGCTGGCCGGCATTGCCGCAAAACTAGGCGGTGCATCAAGCATTATGAGGCTTGGCATTGACCGGCCGATAAAAAACACATTCGTCCATAGGCTTGTCTACGACTGGCTGACCGACGGAATCATCGTCAATGCTGAAAAAATCAGGAACACCCTGCTGCAGGCACCATGGCTCCCCACCAAGAAGGTTCGAGTCATATACAACGGTCTCGACAGGGAAGAGCTTGACAATGGAGCCCGGCAGCCTTGGCCGAAACCCTTTCCCTTTACCCTGTCGGCAGTTGGCAGCCTCACACCAAGAAAAGGGTATGACTACCTGATCCGCTCCTTTGCAACATTCCTCTCACAGGCGCCCAACGCTGAAGCAGGCCTTGTCATTGCCGGCGATGGCCTTGAACGCCACCCATTGGAATCACTTGCCCGAAAACTCGGCATCGCCGATCGGGTTCGTTTTGAAGGATTTCAGGTGAACCCTTACCCAATAATGAAAGGCAGCGATGTGTTTGTTTCCGCATCACAGTCCGAAGGTCTCTCGAACGCCTTGATAGAAAGTATGTACCTTGGATGCGTCCCCGTCAGCACCCGTTCAGGAGGAGCCGATGAAATTATCCGCAATGGCGAAAATGGCATTCTCCTGAACTATGGAGACGAAAGCCAAATGGCAGCAGCCATCATGCAACTCTACCGAAATCCCGATCTCAGGGAAACGCTTGCTCTACAGGCAGAAAAAAACGCCCGAGAGCAGTTCTCCATGGCAGAAATGGAACGAAGTCTCATCGAGTTCTTCACCGACACCCTAAGCAACAAGAAATGAACATCCTCTTCATAAACTCCATCGGGAAAAACAAATTCGGCGGCGGCGAAAAATGGATGGTAAACGCTGCAAAGGGACTTACCGAAAGGGGCCACCAGATAACCCTTGCCAGCAAAAAAGACTCCAAAATCCTCCGCTACGCAAAAGACAACGGCGTCAAAACGGAAGTGATCAACATCCGCGGCGACTTCAGCCCCCTCGCCACCCTGAAAATCGCCTCCTGGCTCAAACAGCACCAGACCGACATTCTCATCTGCAACCTCAACAAGGATGTCCGCGTCGCAGGCCTCGCCGCCCGCATTGCCGAAACGCCAGTCGTTCTCGCCCGCCACGGCATGCTCCTCTGCAGCCGAAAATGGAAACACAAACTCACCCTCACCAACCTCACCGACGGCATCATCACCAACAGCCTCACCATCAAAGAGACATACGGCGAATACGGCTGGTTCAGCAAAAACTTCGTCAAGGTCATCTACAACGGCCTCGTCATCCCGGAAAAGGTTGAGCCGTTTGACTTCAGCAAGCGCTTCCCCGGAAAGAAAATTATTTACAGCGCCGGCCGCCTCTCCGAACAGAAAGGGTTCGCCTACCTCATTGAAGCAGCCGCCATACTCAAAAAGAGCCGCAATGACCTTGTCTTCGCCATTTCAGGCGAAGGAAAGCTCGAAGAAGAACTCAAAACACAAATCAAAGCTGCTGGCCTTGAGGACTCATTCGTCCTGCTCGGCTTCACCGCAAACATCTTCCCCTACCTCAAAGGGTGCGACCTCTTCGTCCTCGCCTCCCTCTTTGAAGGCATGCCGAATGTTGTGATGGAAGCGATGGGAATGAAAAAACCGGTCATCACCACCGATGTCAACGGTGCCCGCGAACTTATGGGGGGCGGCACCAAAAACAAGACGGGCATGATCATCCCGCCACGGGACCCAAAGGCCATTGCCGACGCCATCAGTGAACTCATCGACAGCCCCGAAACCCTGCAAGCTTACGGCCAGGCCGGCTACGAAAGGGTCAACAGCGAGTTCACCATGACCGCCATGACCGACAACCTCGAAAAGCACCTCCAGCAGAAACTCCGCGAGAAATCCATACAGTGATGAACACAGCACCAGCCAGCGCAATACCCAAAAAGAAAAAGAAGCGACAGCTACGCCAGGCATTTGCCCGAACCCTGCAGCGCCTCACGCCCAAGCGGGCAGGCAACACCCCATTCACTGGCAACCTCAACACCATTGCCATCCTCGCCCAGGAAAAGCTCGGCGACTCGGTACTCCTCACCCCACTCATCCGAACCCTCAAAAAAACCTTCCCTAAGCTCGAAATCCACATCATCGCCTTCAGCCGTGCAAGCGCAGAGTTCTTCCAAAGCGACCCCGATATCACCGCCGTTCACATGGCAAAAAAGGAACCCCGTACCTACCAAAAAGAGGTCCTCTCCAAGCAGTTCGATGTCCTCTTCAACACCAAGGACCATCCCTCCACCCACTTCCTCCTCCAGTCGGTGCTCATCAAGGCCCGCTGGAAGGTTGGCCATGCAAATAATTTCCATACCGGCCTCTTCGACCAGCTCATACAGCTCGACCACAACACCCACATGGCGCTAAAAAACTGCGCCATCCTCCCCCTGCTCGCAGTCAAGGCAACGGAAAAAGAGTGCCGTCCCTCCCTCGCCCCCTCCCCGCTCCCAATGGAAATGCAGATCTTTCTCCGCCAGATTGAAAATAAGCACCCAACAGGCATCAACATCAGCGCCGGAGAAGCGAACCGCTCCTGGCCCAAAGAAAAATGGAAAGCACTCGTTGACCTCTTTCCAGAGGAACGCTTCGTCGTCCTCTGTGGCCCCAATGAACTCATTGAAAAGAAAAACCTCGAACGAATCTGCCCGACCGTCATCCCCTCGCCTGCCACCAGGAACCTCTACGAAGCAAGCCTCATCGTCGCCAAACTAAAACTGCTCGTCACCCCCGATACATCCCTCATCCACATCGCCTCCGCTGCCGGCACCCCCGTAGTCGGCCTTTACCGTGAAGCCCCGCAAGACATCTCCCGCTTTGGCCCCTTCCTCATCCCGAGTGAACTGGTCATCTCCCCCACCGGAGAAGTTAGCGACATAGCGCCCAACAGCGTCAAAAAAGCCATGGAGAAACTGCTCCCAAGAGAACTCCCCGCATCTTGGGAAACAAGCGTATAATCGGCTACATTAGAGCTTAGAACCTTTTATTTCAAGCATTCAACGGCATATGCCCTTCGTCCTCACCATAACCATATCCGTTGCACTCGTCGCACTCACCATGCTGGTCAATTACCGGCTGAAGCGGCATCGCCAGAAACAGCATCGGCACGAGAACGAAGTCTGGTCCATCGGGCTCTACGAAGGCCCCGACCCGGTAACCCTTTCCCCTATGGAAGGCGTCCAAAACCCCATACTCACCGCCGACGATATTACCGATGCGCCAGCCCGCTTTGTGGCCGACCCGTTCATGGTGCAGCATGAAGGCCTATACCACCTTTTTTTCGAGTTCCTCAACACCAAAAGGGAGACTGGCGAAATCGGCCACGCCGAAAGCCGGGACCTGAAAACCTGGACCTACACCGGCACCGTCCTCAGCGAGAAGTTCCACCTTTCCTACCCCTATGTGTTCAGCCACGAAGGCGAAATGTACATGATCCCCGAATGCGCCAAGTCACAATCAATCCGCCTCTACCGCGCCACCCGCTTCCCTCTGGGCTGGGAACCCGTGACCACCATACTGAAAGGCAGCAAACGCAAGGTTCCACTCCTCGACCCGTCGGTTGTCCTTCATAACGGCACATGGTACCTTTTCAGCTACATGCGCAAGGCCAACAGTCTCCACATCCATCTGGCCAATTCCCTTAACGGACCATGGACTGAGCACCCAAAAAGCCCTGTCGTCACCGGCAGTGACCATTATGCCCGCCCCGGCGGCCGTGTTGTCAATGACGGCACAGTACTCTACCGCTACGCGCAGGACGGAGTTCCCCGTTACGGCAGCAAAGCATGGGCGTTCAGAATTACCGAACTCACGCCTGAAACCTACCGTGAAGAACAGGCCTCAACCACCCCCGTCGTCCAGCAGGGTAATGAAGCATGGAACAACCGAGGCATGCACACCGTCGACCCTCACCAGATGCAGAGCAGGCGCTGGATAGCCTTCGTTGACGGCCTTGAAAACCGGCAGGCAACTCAATTGACACAACAACAAGCACAATAGCATGAGCACCATCAACGCACAGAAATCCCCGAAAATCGCCGTCATCGGTCTCGGCTATGTTGGCCTGCCCCTCGCCGTTGAGTTCGCCAAGCACTACCCCGTCGCCGGCTTCGATATCAAGCAGCCACGAATCGACGAGCTTAACGCCTGGCGCGACTCCACCCTTGAAACAGAGGAACAGGAACTGAAAAGCTGCATCACAAGAGATAACCCGCTCCCAAAAGCAGACACCAAAGGGCTCTTCGTCACCACGAACCTGCAGGATCTTGCTGAAGCCAATATCTATATTGTCACCGTCCCAACCCCGACCGACAAAAACAACCGCCCCGATTTGACCCCACTCGTCAAGGCAAGCGAAACCGTGGGCAAAGTGCTCAAAGAGGGCGACATCGTCATCTATGAATCCACCGTCTACCCCGGTGCTACCGAAGAGGACTGTGTGCCAGTACTTGAAAAGGTCTCCGGCCTGAAAATGAACGAAGGGTTCTTCGTCGGCTACTCGCCAGAACGCATCAACCCCGGCGACAAACTCCACACCGTCACTAAAATCAAAAAAGTCACCTCCGGCTCCACACCCGAATCCGCAGCGGTTGTCAACGGACTCTACCTCTCCATTATAGAAGCCGGCACCCACCTCGCCCCCTCCATCAAAGTTGCCGAAGCCGCTAAGGTCATTGAAAACTCCCAGCGCGACATCAACATCGCCTTCGTCAACGAACTCGCCCGCATCTTCAACCGCATGGGTATCGACACCCTCGATGTGCTCGAAGCCGCCGCCACCAAGTGGAACTTCCTCCCCTTCAAACCCGGCCTTGTAGGAGGCCACTGCATTGGGGTCGACCCCTACTACCTCGCCCAGAAAGCGCAGGAGGTCGGTTACAACCCTGAAATCATCCTCGCCGGGCGGCGCCTCAACGACGACATGGGCGCCTATGTAGCCAGTGAAACGGTCAAGCTCCTCATCAGAAACGACTGCCATATCAAAAACGCAAAAGTGCTCGTACTCGGCATCACCTTCAAAGAAAACTGCCCCGACATCCGCAACAGCCGCGTGATTGACATTATCAAGGAGCTGCAGGAATACGGCTGCGCTGTTGAAATTGCCGACCCCTGGGCCTCGCCCAAAGAGGTCATGCACGAATACGGCCTGCCAATGATCCACAGCACCGAGACCATAGAGAACAACAGCTATCAGGCAGTTGTTGCGGCAGTAGGTCACAACGAGTTCAAGGCGCTCGACCCAAGGCAGTGGCTCACGAAGGACGGCATTATTTACGATGTGAAAGGCATTTACGACCGGAACATTTCAGACGGACGGCTGTAATAACGCACGGAATAGATGAGCAAACCTTCAATAGCATATATCAACAGCAACTACCGGTCAATCCTCTTCCGAGGGTTCCACTTTCTGCCGGAAAACGCTGCTGAAGGGTGGGTCTACTGGCTGCCACAATACATACTCAAGAACACCTCACTGCAGGTCTATTTTCTCACGAACAGCCACGAACTGTTCCTGCTCAACCGGAACGAAACACTGCAGAAGCTTGAGCCTGAATCTCTGGACTCCATCGACATCTTTTTTGGAAGGACTGCTGGCAGCTTCGACCCCCAAAACCGCCTCATCCAGAGCGCAAAACTGAAAATAGTTTACCCGCTCAGAAGCAATGCTCCCGAGTCATACAACGGACACAACATTATTGTGGTACATGATGACGCGTTCATCAAACCCCTTCCCGAACACGACCGCAGTTTTTTTTACTGCGACAGCACAAAAAAAAGAGAACTTCTTTCTCTATCCTGCAGCCTTCACAAAACTGAAAGGACAACTGAAGTTCGCAAAACGAATATCGAAGCGGGCACTCGGCGGAACAAAAATCATCTTCTGCGGTTCAACCAAAACCGAAAGCTACGCCGAGGAATGTTTCCGCATTCTGGACCGAAAAAAAATCGATTATGAATACCTGAAGCGGGTCTCAAAATCCGACATGGGCGACCTCTACAGAAAAACCCGGCTGACGCTCTTTTTCTCCCGCAGCGACTTCAACCCCAGAATCTTCTATGAAAGCATGGCATGTGGCACACCATGCCTCCTCTCTAAAGAGGTCAACATCGCCACCGAACTGGAACCTCTGGCATTCAGGACTTCGAACTTCATGATGAACCGAAACATCCGAAAATGCTCATTATACCCTGAAAGGGTACCACGAGTTCTTTGTGAAACAGCATTAGGACTGACAGAGGATTTCTGTTATAACAGGCTATTCAAATATGCTCTAAGTCAAGAACAATAGACACCATCAACCTCACAACAAACAGAAAAGAATCGGTGTGGTAAAAAGAACGCGCAAAAAAAAGAACACCTTCATCATCCTCTGTTCCGAATACCCACCCTTCATGGGGGGCATCGCACTCTGGGCGAAAAACCTACTGAGTACGCTGACCGAAAACGGGTACGAGGCAGTGGTGATGACGCCCATGACCCGGTTGAACAGGACAAAGGGCGCCCGTTCCACAAAACAGGTGCGTTACATCAGCGGGCACGACTGGCAGAAGCTCCACTGGCTCTACCGCCTGCCGGGGCTCTTCAAATACATGGTCACCCGAAAAGAACTGGTGCTCGTGGCCGCCACCTGGGACGACTTGCAAGTCATCCACCGCCTTAAAGCCCTCTTCGGCTTCAAAATCTACTGCGCGTCCCACGGCACCGACATCACACGGCATGTCTACCCAAAGAAAAAGAAGGTCATTGAGCGGATCAACCGAATATTCTCCTCCGTCGACCTTTTCATGCCGGTCAGTGAGTCACTCAACCGCATCGCCCGCAGCATGTACCCGAATCTCACCTGCCCAACTCTGGTGCTCGGCTGCAATGTCAAAACCGACATCTTCACCCCTGAACCCGACCCGACAAAAAAAGCAGCACTGCGGAAACAGTTCGGCATCGAGCCAACATCGAAGCTCCTCATCACCGTCGGCAGAATGATGGCTGTCAAAGGGTTCCGCCATGTCATTATGGCCCTGCCCGAGCTCAAAAAAACCTTCCCTGATATCCGATTCATGATTGTGGCCGACAAAGCCGAACCCGAAATCCTCCTCATCGACCGTCTCATTCAAGAACTGCATCTTGAAGGTCATATCATCATCCAACCCCCCGTAAGCAACACCGACCTCCCAAAACTCCTGCAGTCGGCAGACCTCTTCGTGCTCACCTCCGAACCGGTCTACTGCCCATTCTACCAGGAAGAGGGACTGCCAAGGGTAATCCCGGAAGCCAGCGCCTGCGGACTGCCAGTCGTGGTTAGCACCACGGGAGGACTGCCCGAAGGAGTCGTCAACGGCGAAACCGGATACACTGTACCGAACGGAGACCAGCAAAGCCTGAAAGCCGCCATCACCACCCTACTAAGCAATCCGGAAAAAGCCGCTAACATGGGCAGAAAAGGCCGTGAACATGTACTCAAGCATTTCTCATACGAGGCCATGGCCACCAGAATCCTCTCAATTGCAGAACAGGGGCGATGAGAGATGCAGACCCCGAAAGTCACAGTCCTCATGCCCGTCCACAACGGACAGCAGCACCTCCGGGAAGCCATTGAGAGCATCCTGAAACAGTCGTTCACAGACTTCGAGTTCCTCATCATCGACGACGGCTCAACCGACGGAAGCACAGCAATCGTCAAAACCTACAATGAACCAAGAATCCGCCTGATCGCCAACACGGAGAACCAGGGCACCGTCCATGTACTCAATCAGGGAATACAGGAAGCCAAGGGGGAGTATATCGCCCGCATGGACGCTGATGACATCAGCCTCCCACAGCGCCTTGAAAAACAGGTACGGTTCATGGACAGTCGTCCGGATATCGGCATCTCCGGCGCCGGCATGCGCCTCATAAAAAAGGGCAAGCTCAAAAACACCCGTACACAGCCAGAACAGGACAAAGAGCTCAAAATAACCCTCCTCTTCAACACCTGTTTCTTCCACCCCACGGTCATCATCCGAACAGCGCTCGCAAAAAAACACCCCTACCCGGACAATCTTGTCTACACTCAGGACTACAACTACTGGACAAAGCTGGCACCCCTTACCCGTTTCGCCAACCTCAAGGAAACATTGCTATATTTCAGGGAGCATGAAGGGCAGTTGAGCACAAGGAAAGCGGATCTCCAGATCACCAATGCGCGGAACATACGGGAAGCCTATCTGCGCCGACTGAGAGACTCCATTACCCCCGAAGAACTGGAAATCCACCACCAGATAGCTGAAAACCGGAAAGAGATCGACCTCAAAAAAGCAGAAAGCTGGCTCGTAAAACTGGAAGAAAGCAACGCCGCAAAGACTATCTTTGATCTCGACGCATGCAAGAGAGAGATATCCCGAAAATGGTGGCTCACCTGCCGCAAAAACACGATCTATGGACGAAATGTATTAGCGGTTTACCGATCATCGCCACTTGCCCTTCAGTACCGGCCGGAGACCATAAAATACCTGAAGTTCGCACTCAGAAGTGTACTCGGCCGAAACAGCGACGCAACAAACTGAACAGCAAAAGTATTGAAACTGCAAGACACCCCACAATACCTTAAAACCAGTCTGGAGTCCCTGTTCTGGCCGCCTCATTCAAAACTCTTTATCAAAGGCGATCATGCCAACTGGAGCCTGTACTGGGATGCCGTGGAACTCACCACCATCTGCCGGCAGCTTGGCATACCCGTAATTAACAGCAAATACAGACGACTCATGAAGAACCAGTGTTTCTTCAACATGAGCCGCTATGAGTTCCTTGAAAACTGGGAAAAACCCGACTGCCGCATAGCATTTCCATACTACCATGGGAACCCGGCACATGACGAGGGATCGCGAAAGATGCTCCAGACCATCAGCCAGCATCACAATGACATCGATCGCATACAGGTGAGCTGCCGATTCATGGAAGAGGTTATTCTAAACACCGGCATTGCACGCGAAAAAGTGTTTCTCATCCCCATTGGCATCAACAGGAACTACTTCACACCCACAACCCCATCACTGAAAGCCGAAGTCAGAAAAGAGCTCGGCATCCCGCAGCAGGCGGTCGTCATCGGCTCCTTCCAGAAAGACGGTAACGGTTGGCAGGAAGGTCTTGAACCCAAACTGATTAAAGGTCCCGACATCTTCCTCAAAACGCTATCAATACTGACAGCAGATATTCCGGAGCTCTTCGTTCTTCTCACCGGTCCGGCCAGAGGCTATGTAAAAAAGGGGCTTGATGCCATGCAGATCCCCTATACGCACAGACTCCTGAACGACTACACTGAAATCAGCAGATATTATAACGCCCTTGATGCCTACATTATCTCGTCCAGGGACGAAGGCGGCCCAAAGGCCGTCCTTGAAGCAATGGCAAGCGGGATCCCGCTCATCAGCACCAAGGTCGGGCAGGCGACCGACCTCATCCGGCACGGAGAAAACGGATTTCTTGCAGAGATTGAAGACGCCGAAGCGCTAGCACACTGGACAGGAAAAATGCTTCAGGACAGCAGCCTTCGCAAAACCTGCATAAACAATGGGATTGATACTGCACTGGCCAATAACTACCAACAACAGCTACCACTCTGGAAAGAGTTCATGACCAGATTTATCGAGTAACTGCCCAACCATATGACAGAGAAAAGCAAATCAATGCGCCTTCCATCCGTCCACATTGTCTGGGAATTTACCGACAACCCTTGGGGTGGCGGCAACCAGTTCCTGAAAGCGCTCAAAAAGCAGTTCATCCAGCAAGATATATACCGTGATGACCCTGAACAGGCCGATGTCATTCTTTTCAACGGCCATCAATTCCAAAAACGCGCCCTGCAGCTCAAGCGAAAATACCCCAGCAAAATCTTCGTGCACAGGATTGATGGCCCGATGAGCCTCACAAGGGGTAAAGCAGGGGTACCAACAGATAGAAAAATCTTTTACTGCAACAATTGGATTGCAGACGGCACAATATTCCAATCCGAATGGAGCCAGAAGGAATCCGCTCGGCAGGGAAAAAAGAATACAAACCGCTTTGAAGCATGCATCATCAATGCCCCTGACCCGGATATTTTCCACCCGCCCGTTCAACGGAATGCATCCATTACTGATAGCAGAACCCAACTGATAGCAACATCATGGTCATCTAACCCTAAAAAGGGATTCGATATCTACCACTTCCTGGACTTGAATCTTGATTTCAGCCGTTACACCATGACATTCGTAGGGAATACGGACGCCCCGTTTACCAACATCACCACCATTGGCCCCCAACCATCCATCCAACTTGCCAAACTGCTCCGAACACACGACATCTTCATTGCTGCCAGTCTGGTAGAGCCCTGCTCCAACAGCTTTCTTGAAGCC
>Ga0208279_1001779_pt1 | contig 11246 bp, 3 predicted proteins | sample AntAceMetag02UKM_FD_184766 | JGI IMG/M metagenome (GOLD analysis project Ga0208279, IMG submission 184766) | Saline lake microbial communities from Ace Lake, Antarctica - Antarctic Ace Lake Metagenome 02UKM (SPAdes) (version 2) | ecosystem: Environmental > Aquatic > Non-marine Saline and Alkaline... | reverse complement strand
TGATGGTGGGTTTGATGGTATAGATGATGGTCAGGTGGGACCCGTCTCCAGTGCCTGAGAGGTAGGCGAGTACCCCTCGAGAGAGCCACTCAGCTGTACCGTTGTTGACAACAAGAACAGTGAGGGGGTCACCAGAATCCCAGTCGCTGCGGTGGACTACCTCTATGGCGGCATCTTTAAAATTTGGGGTATTATAACTAAAGCCATACGACCAAGCGGCTGTTCCGATATTCCAGACAGTATTTGCGGTGGTTAATGTTCGGCCGTAGGGGCAAGAGGAGGAGGCGACGAATGTAACTGAGCCACTCGAATCTTCACAGTAAACCTTGGTGTTGATGTTGGTGGTGGTGTTGGCGGAACTATGAACGGTTAGAATGGCTGAACTAATCAGGGCGTATCGGGCAATGGTGACATTGAGAAATCGGAAACCGGCTCGGTGGTTGGTTGAGTAATATCGACCTATATAAATTCGGTAGTGGCCATTGCCGATGGCTTTGTTACACACACAAACTGTGTCATTGCCGTCAGTACAAGCATTGTCACATGTAGCGCCAACTGAGCCGCTAAAGGTTGTGTCAACGACCAAGGGATAGGTTCTTTTTGTGTCTAGAAGCCAGTTTTTGCCTTTTTCCTGGAGGACTTTTTGAATGGTGAAGGTGTCGGTACTGACTTGTTTAATATTATATTTGACGCCGTAACTTTCGGAAATGGTTTTGGGCCGAAGGTTTTTTTGAATAATTTCATAAAGTTTTGGGGGGGGGATGTACCAGAGTTGCTGATGGGTATTGAGATCGAGAAATTCGATGGAGCCGTCTTGGTTTTCTTGGAAGAAAGCGTTGGGAACTTTTAATTTTTGGACAATTTCAAAAGCTTTGAGGGCGGCTTGCGGATTTTGGACGACAAATTCTTCCAGGAATGAATCAACAGTGACAATGTAGCGGAAATCAACGTCCTTTAGGACTTGGGGGTAAGTGATGGTGTTATTTTCGATAGTGGGTGGTTGATCCGGTTGGTTGAGGGTCGGAGGGTTGACCAGGCTAACTTCCATGGTGGAGTTTTTGTTTTTGAGCTTAAGGAAAGGCTTGCCTAAAGCAGATTGGGCGAAATATACCTTAACATCATTGTCCAAGACGGCGAATTGAAAGTTGGGATCAGGTGAATGTTTGAGTGTTGTATCAATTTCCTCCCAATTATTACGTTCGTTTTGGTAGTGAATTGGTCCCATGGCACCTTTCCATGTGAACTGGTTTTGGCCTGCTTCTTGATAAGTTTTGGAGGTGAGGTTTCTTTGGTGGGCGAGTTCGGTTTTGTTTTCCGGTACTTCGAATGAGGGGTCGATGACGATGGGGAAGGCGCGATCTTGGTCCAGGATCCAGTCTTTGTCTAAAACTAATTTAAAATATTCTTGATTGTTTTTGATCACTTTCTTTATTTCAACCAGGCTGGTTTTGATGCCGTTGGCATCAATGGCGAAGGGGGCGGGAATGTAAAAAAGTGGTTTTTGGGTTTTGGTACTGATGAAATACCAAAGACCATCAAAAACATCTTTCTTAATTTCTATATTGGTGGTTTCAAGATCAAATAAATATTCATTGGGGGCATTTTTGTTGTGGAGAATTACTTTTTCTTTAATTCCTTCGGGGGTGGTTTGGTAAGAAATGTCAACATTGGCCACAACACCTTTAACGGAAATGCTTTTTTTGTCTTGGGCGTGAATTGGTTTGATAAAAGAATTGCCACCCACCAGTCCCGTTTCTATTGTTCCGTCTTGGCGAGTTATTTGAATTTTGGTGGCTGGGATAGTATTGGTCAATCTGGTTTCGCCTTTTAGGGGTGGTCGGGTAGGCAGAGTTCCTTGTTGGTTTTGTTGAGCCAGAGAAACGGTGAATTGAGGGGTTTTGGTTTCAAAAAGATAAAGGGAGTTTCCGACAGTTTGGTTGATTTCTAGGGCTTGGTGTTCATAGCCGATTTTTGGAGTTTCCATTTTGGTCTTGGGAGATGATTTGGTGACCAGACCGGTGATGGTTATACCGGCGATGAAGGCGAAGAGGTAGAGATGTGTTTTTTTAAATGTCATTGGGGTTGTGTTTGTATTTTACTTTAGTTTATTATCCACCCCGGTAAATCGCTTACTTGCTCTCGTGTACTTCGTGTACGCATTGCAAGAGCACGTTTACGGGGCAGGCCAATTAATATTATTTTCATTATTTTAATTTATGATCCACCAGTTAATGTCTAAATTATTATCGAGGGGTTGGTCGAGAGCAATGGTGAAGTAAGAAGTGGGGGTGTCTCCGGGAGGGGTGGGAGTGGGGGAGACGAATTTGTTCTTAATGTAGGCGACTTGGTTTTGAGTAGAGCCGGCAGGAGTGAGGTAGACCATAGAGTCGGTGGAGATGTGATCAGTAAAGACGGTGATTTCGGTTTTACCATTGGGGAGGGTGACGGTGCCGGCAGTAGCATTGCTGGCAATTTGGGCTGAGGCGGTGGCGGGTGGGGTGGGTCCGGATTCGGCGATGATAGTGGTGGCCGAGGCGGTGGTGACAGAGAATGAGTTGGCGTTGATTTCATCGGCGACTAGGCGACCGGAGACGGTGGCGTCCATGGCGGTGAGAAGATTAGCAAAGAGAGAGCCCGAGACGGTGGCGGTTTGAGTGGCGAAGTCTTGGCTGGTAAGAGAGTTGAATTGACCGCCGGAGGCGGTTAGGGAACCTTTAACAATAAGATCTCCGTTGATAGTAACCGAACCGGTGTCAGAAATGATCATGGTGTCGGAAAGAAGGTGAATGGAACCGAGGCCAGAGGGTTGGATGTAGAGAGTGTCGGCGGTGGTTTCAATGTAATTATCACGGACGGCTATTTGGCCGGCAGTGAGAGTGCCGGTAATAAAAGCATCAGCTAGTTGGGTTTGGCCTTCAACGAGTAGTTGACCGGCGATGACTAGATTGTGACCGATAGAGAGGTCGCCTTCAATGCGGGCTGAGTCGGTGGCCAGTAGGGTGGTCCATTCGGAGGCCTGGGCCAGCAGAGAAGAGCCGGTAATGTCACCACCGCTCCGATGCCCTTCGGGATACGGAGTGCCTTCGGCAGGGTCGATTAGTTTCCTGATTTCGGAACGGAGAGAACTGATTTTATCAGCCATGATTTCGGTAAACGAACCTTGATTACTGATGATTTGATTGGCATATAGGGTGCCGGTGACGGTAGCATCTTTGGTTTCCAGATTGTCGGTGGTGATGTCTTGAGCTTGGAGGGAGGTGGTTTGGATATCTTGGGCCCGGAGAAGGTCAGTGTCGATGATGCCGGTTTGGAGAGTACCGGTGATTTCGGTATCAGCGTCAATAGTGATGGATGAGTCAAGGTCGGATAGGGGAGAGATGGTGGTAGTTTTGAGGTTTTCTGATATAGAGGTTTTACTTGTGATATTATCTGTAATAATGTTGGTGGTGGTGAGAAGACCGGTTTTGATTTTGGCGGCGATTATCTCAGCAAAGGCGCCGATACGGGTGATGGGATTATCGTTTTTGTCTTCTAGGGTATAATCATTGTCAGCGCCAGTGATTTTAATATCTCCGGTGTCGGTGAGGTAGAGGTCGGGGTCGTACCAGGAAACGGTGACAAAGGTTAGGATTTTAGTGCATTGATAATTTTCATTAGGGGAGGGACAAGGATATTTTTCGGCGGTGGAGAAGTCTTGCAGAGCTTTGGCTACAATGGATCCGGCCTTGGTGGCTTTCATTCCGACACCGGAGATTCGGGAAGAGGTGATGGGATCGCCGATTTTTATTTCTCCGTTGATGTCGGAGACATTAGTGGGGATTCTGCCGGACAGGACGATTGGTTCGTCATCGGTGATAATGTTTTCCAGGTTTTCGTCCAAGTTAGCGGCAATCAGTATTCCCGGCGTAGTAGAGATAACTCCCAAAAGTTTTGGATCATAGGGTTGAGAGGAGAGTATAGTTGATTCGGTTCGATTGGGGTTGGCTGAAAGTAGGTCACCGGCGGCGGCGTTTTCCGGGGCGTCAATGTTTTCAGCGATGTCCGGAGCAGTGGAGGCATTGACGGTGCTGGCAACTTTTAGGACGCCGTTATTGTCCAAACTCATTTTGTAGGCGGAGGTGTTATACCAATACCATTTATAACTGGCACTGTTGACTTTGGTGGCTATGTAATGATTGGGAGCGTAGAGATCGAGGTTGCCGGATTGGGCGGCGACTTCGTAGCCGGAGGAGCCAGCTGTGATACTGCCGTTAGTCCAGATACCCGTTCCAATGGCAGTCTGAGTAACTCCATTATTCATAAATAAAGCCTGGTGGCTTAATCCTGACTTTGACTGACCGCCGATGTTTGTATGTGTCCAGGCAATTCCATAAAGGTTACCGGCTGTTGTACCATTTGCGGCAAGATTGTAAGCAGTCCCCATTGAAAATACATGCTGATATTTGGTTGCACTATAAACACCGTAAACTCCATGGCCATAATTTGAAGCAATTAGGGCTTTTTGGGTACCCATGGTCAATTGACCAGTAAAAGTATCATTAGCATTGCTTCTCAAAAAACTTCCTGAATCAATACCATCCAATGTATCAGCAGAACCGATGAATTTACCATTGTTGTCAATATAGGATTTGTCAGTACCATCTCTTCTGAATTGGACAATTCTGTTAGAGGCTGAGTCGCTAACTATATACCACCTGTTTGAGTGGTATTGTATTTTCCCATAACTGGCTCCTGGGTTTCCGGACCATGCTTGAGCTGCAGGGGTGTATATTGCTCCGTTCATATTCAAGTTTCCGTCTATTTGAGCGCCATCAAAGTAAGAATAACCATCAACATTTAAGTTGTCGGGAGTGTAGATCTGATTAGTGCCATTGTCTCTCCATTCAGCATCATTGCCGATGTAGAGGTTGCCACCACTCACTGTCAGATCGCCGTCCATTTGCATATTGCCTGACGTATCAATGTAGGCGGCTTCTGCACCACCTGTTCCAAACTGGATTTTAGTACCACCAGTCCCGAGGTATAAATTTGTATTTGTATAAACTCCTGGCATGCCCCAGGCGGCACCAAGTCTAACCTCGGAAGTAGTACTTTCTGCATTGTACACTTGAACTCCGCTAGTGTCATTTATGGTGGCGTAACCACCTGAATAGTCAAAGCGGGCATTACCTTCAACGTCTAGTTTTGCGTTTGGAGACGCATCTCCGATGCCGACGTTGCCGTCTGATTTTACATAAACTCCCAAATTTAAAGTCGGAGTTCGATAATCCGCTCCGGTACCACTTTCACCGTATAGTGCGATCGAACCACTTTCGGCATTCATCTGTATCATTGGACTTTTCTTGCTGCCAACCATAACAAAACGAGTAGTTCCATTACCATCGCTTATTGTGTAATTTGGAGCAAATTCCGTTATTAAGTTTGTGCCACCGCCATACGCATTGAGTCCAAACAATTTTCCACCGGACCCTTGGACATCAAAAATTCCCCCTCCTATCCCAAGGCCACCACTAGCAAGGCTAATAGTGCTATTTAAATTGACAACGGACAACTTCGCCCCCGGATTCGTCGTCCCGATGCCGACGTTGCCGGAGGTGTTGATGAATAGGCTTTGAGATTCCCAGTCGGAGATGGTGGCGTCGGCGGCGGCGGAGGAACCGACTCCGATCATCAGGCCGTTGGTGAAACTTTGGATTTTTGAGGCGGAGGAAGCAATAGTACGTTTCCAGCCGGCGCTATAATAGGCATTGAAGCGGATAGAGCCGTCGCGGTGTAACTGAAGAGAGGAATCGTTGATACTGGAGTTGGCGAGGTTAAGGTGGTATTTGTCGGTTGCGGTAAGGTCGGTGTATTTTTGAGCCATGATGTCACCATTTACTTCTAGTTTTGCTCCCGGATTAGTGGTGCCGATGCCGACGTTGCCGCTTGATTTTAAATAAAGATTCCCTGTACCTCCTGGCCCAACCGAGAAAAACCTGGCAGCATCAGCTGCCGAGTCATAATAATAACCAACATAATTGTTGCCACCATAAAGATTGATAGACGGTGAGTTTCCAGAAGCGGTTTTGCCGACAAGTTGTCCTGTTTCAAAATAAATAGCGGCGTAGTAAGGGTCACCCGATGTTCCTTTTACATGTAGAGGAGCGATGGGCCCCGTCGTCCCGATGCCGACGTTGCCGGAAGAATAATCCCAGAACATAACTTCTGTAGAGCCAACATTAAGACGAGCATCTTGAGTAAGAGCGCCACCAAGAGAGAAGGAGGAACCAACATCAAGAGTAATACCGGAACCCTCATAGTAGGTGGTTCCACCACCACTGATACTATTCCAAACAGGAGCATTGGCACCGTCACTCATTAAGTATTGACCGGAAGAACCGACACCGGTATTAGCAAATTTAGTACCGTCACCATAGATAATGCCGCCATCGGTAACAGCAGCACCATCAAGGAAGTTGATTTCAGCGGCAGTAGAAGTAACCACCGAACCACCAAGAGATAGGGTAGTAGCATTCAAGGTCTTACCGACACCAGCAGAATTAGTGACATAGAAGTCATAGGAAGCATTGGTGGAACCGATACCAACCAGGCCGGAGGTAAAGTTAATGTAGTCATTGCCGAATTGAATAGAGGGATCAGTGGCACCAGTGTCAAAGATCCAGGTCTGAGTAGAACCGGCTCCCCAGGTGGTAGTTCCAGTGACTTCAGTAGCATCCCAGCTTATAGTTCGACCGACACCGGAACCGGTGATGTCAATGGCGGTACCCTCGTTAAGAGTAGTAATGAAGGAGCCGGTGGAACCAACGTCAACAAAGTAGTCAGAATTGTGGCCGTCAAGTAGGTCAGCGCTAAGATTGGTGACGGTGGTGGTGTTACCGGAACTGAGAACAAAGGGAGCGCCGGCGTAGTTGACGGTGATTTGATTGGTAGAAGAAGCGCCTCTATCAGTAACCGATTGAAGAGTGGAAGCGTTGTGGAGAGTAATGGTAATAGCAGCAGAGGTGACTCCAATGTCATTGCCGCCGGTTAAGGTGAGAGCACCGGTAAGAGAGTTGGCGGAGACAACACCATCATTGGTGACGGTTAATTGATCAGTGCCAGAGATAGAGGTACCGATACCGGCACCACCGATGAGATCAACAGTGTTATTAGCAGAAATGATAGAGGTAGCACCGGCACCTTCAGCTCTTAAGAACCAAACATCGGTACCCCAATTATCACCACTGACAGCTGTCCAAACAGGAGCATTAGTACCGTCACTCATTAAGTATTGACCGGAAGAGCCAACACCGGTATTGGCAAACTTGGTACCGTCACCATAGATAATGCCGCCATCGGTAACAGCAGAACCATCAAGGAAGTTAATTTCAGCAGCGGTAGAAGTAACCACTGAACCACCAAGAGATAGGGTAGTAGCATTTAAGGTTTTACCGATACCGGCAGAGTTGGTGACATAGAAGTCGTAGGAAGCATTGGTAGAACCGATACCAACCAGACCGGAGGTAAAGTTAATGTAGTCATTACCGAATTGAACAGAAGGATCAGTAGCGCCGGCGTCAAAGATCCAGGTTTGAGTGGAACCGGCTCCCCAGGTGGTAGCTCCAATAATTTCAGTAGAATCAAAGCTTATAGTTCGACCAACACCGGAACCGGTGATGTCAATGGCATAACCTTCATCAAGAGTGGTGATGAAGGAGCCGGTAGAACCAATCTGAAGATAACGAGTGTCTAAATCAACAGTGGCAACGGTATCAACATGGCCCAGACCACTAGTATCAAAGGTAATGTCTTGAATGACGACGCCGTTACTGTTATCAGAGTTGGAGATAGCGGCCAGGTCAAGATGAGAGAAGACATTGGTAGCCGATAGAGAGATACCAACTCCAGCAGTGTAGGTGTTACTGGAACCAAGGTCACTAGAATCTATCCAAGCGATACCGGTACCGGAAGTAGATGAGAGAACGTAACCATCAGGGCCGGTAGCACCTGAGTCGAGGATGGTACCGGTGAGGTTAATGTCACCAACTACATCTAACTTGTACCCTGGTGCTGTTGTTCCGATGCCCACTAGTCCACCATTTGTGAAGACAAAAGCATCGCCAGGAGCGCCAGTGTCATAAACTTCAAAAAGAGGTGTTCCTGCAGTATCTCCAGAAATGCTGACTTTTTGATTGTAGCCGAGATTAATATCCAGTTTTTCCGCTGGTGCTGTTGTTCCGATGCCCACTAGTCCACCATTTGTGAAGACAAAAGCATCGCCAGGAGCGCCAGTGTCATAAATTTCAAAAATGGGTGTTCCTGCAGTATCTCCAGAAATGCTGACTTTTTGATTGTAGCCGAGATTAATATCCAGTTTTTCCGCTGGGTTGGTGGTACCGATACCGACGTTGCCGCCGTTGAAATAACTACCACCATCACTATTTAATCGTACGTCTAAATTTCCAGAGCCATCATAAAGAGATAAATATCCGTTAGTTCCGCTTCCTTCTCCAATTAAACCTAATACAATTCCATCTGAAGATTCAATGTAAAGTGGTGTTGTGCTAAGAGCAGACGATTTTATATGCAGTTTAGATGTTGGATTTGTCGTCCCAATCCCCACATTACCAGAGGAATCAATGTGGAGGGTTTGGGTATTAGAGTTAATACCCAGAAAGGTTAAGTCAAAGGAAGAAGTGCCTATGTTGGTGTTAGCAGTAAGAGTACCACCTAGACCAAAGGCAGAGCCGGTCAAGGTTAAGCCGTTGGTAGCAGTGTATGTGTTACTTTCACCAACACCACCAGGAGCTATCCAGGCTATACCGGTACCGGAAGTAGAAGAGAGGATGTAACCATCAGGGCCGGTAGCACCGGAGTCTAAGATGGTGCCGGTGAGGTTAATGTCACCGGCTACATGGAGTAGAGAAGTAGGAGTGGTAGTGCCGATACCGACGTTGCCGGAGGAATCAAGGTGGAGGGTCTGAGTGTTGGAGTTGATACCCAGAAAGGTTAAGTCAAAGGAAGAAGTACCTATATTGGTATTAGCAGTAAGAGTACCGCCGAGGCCGAAGGCGGAGCCGGTGAGGGTTAAACCGTTAGTGGCCGTGTAGGTGTTGGAGGAGCCGATGTCGATGGGGTTTACCCAGACGGGGGCCTGGCCGGTATCGTTGGTTTGGAGAACATATCCGGAGGTGCCGGCGTTGAGGTTGACAAGGTTTGATCCATCTCCGTAGAGGATTGAGCCATTGGTGGATAGGGTTCCGTCAAGCAGATTGAGTTCAGTAGCGCTAGCAGTTATAAGAGTGTTGCCGATTGACAGATTGGCGGTAGTCAGGGTAGTACCGACGGAAAGGGAGTCGGAAATGGTAACGTTACCGGAAGCACCGATGGAAAATCTGGTAGTGTAGGCAGTGGTGCCGACAGTGAAGTTTTGGAGTTCGAGGAAGTTGTAGCCCATGTTGTCGTTGCCAATTTGGGCATTGATCAGATTGCCGGTGGCCAGGTTGGCATTGGTGAGATCGACAAAACCGCCAACGGCGGTGGAACCGGCGCCCTCAGTGGTGAGTTTGATAATGCCGGCGGCATCGGGGTTGATTTCGATGTTGCCACCGGAACCATCAGTGGCCTTAAGAAGCATGGCTTGGCCTTCGATGCCTAGAGTGCCGGAAGTGGAGACTATGGAAGGGGAAGTTTCGCCTAGATTGATATTGCCGGAGGCATCAAGGACCATGACGGTATCAGCCATGCCGGTGGAGGAAGGGGGGAGGCCTTGGAGAGTTTCAGAGTTGAGGGCGTAGGCAACAGTGGCGATTTGTTGACGAGGATCCATGGTTTCAGAGTCGGTGGTGATTTCTAGCCAGACTTCGATAGACTCGGAAAAGACAGTAGCTGGAATTTCGGTACCATGGCTTTTACCGATAATGACGTTGAATATGCCGTCGGAGTCGGGAGTGACGGCTTGACTGTTGCCGATACTGGAGGCATAGAGCTCGGTACCACCGGTACCAGCGGTGAAAAGTTTGAAGACAATGCCGGTGGAAGAGGTGATGGGGTTGTCAGATGAATCAGTTAGACGACCTTGAAAGGAAAGAAATCGACTGGGGGTTTGGGGGCTGGCAGCGGTGGTGTAGGCCAGTTGACGTTTGGCTTTGAGAATGGTTTGGTAGTAGAGGCCGTAACCAAGACCAGAAAGCATGATGAGAAGAATGGCGACGATAACATAACGGTTGAATGAAAATGGATTGATTTGACGGACGAATCGTTTTAGCTTGGGGGGGGGTGATGGGGGTTGGATTTTGGGAGTGGAGACAGGCAGGTGGTTTTTTTTGATGAGGAATTTTTGAAAGGCAGACAGGGAGGAGTGTTTGCGCTTGATAGAGGCGGGAGATAGGCCAGTGGAGAGAAGATGATCTTGATATTTTTTGAATTGTGACCGGTTGAAGTGATTAGAGAGATTCATGGTTGAGTTTTTGTCCAGGTGATATATTGGCGTAGGTCATTGAGATAGTTTCGAATAGTGGAGATAGATCGTTTTTGCTTGATGAGGTGGGTTTTGAATTGAGTAAGGAGGTGGGGAGTGTCGATTGAAGGGGGTGGTTGAGGTGAGGTTTGCTTTTGGATTTTTTGAGCGGCCTTGAAGATATTTTGGGAGGCCAGGTTTTGGTCTAAGGCGAATTGGCAGAATTTGTTTAGAGATGCCAGGTAGCGTTTAGCGTTGTTTTGTCCGGATAGGTGGGTGATATAAGCGGAAATGGTGGAAGGAGAGAAAACTTTTGAATTTTTGACGAAACGGAGGTATTTGTTGGTGTCGGCGATATAGTTTTTGACAGTGGTGGGTTGGTAATTTTTGGCTTGAAGCCAGAGTTTAAAGCTGGGGAGGAGGTCTTTGGAATCCCGTTTGGGACGGGCTACCTCGGAGGAGTGAGCCCAATTCCGGTGGACTACCTTAGAGGAGTGACTTTGAGAGTGGTGGGATGATATGGTTATTGCCATAGCCAGACAAAAGTGGTGACGATGATTAAAAAGGGAACCAACTTTTCGGCCAGGAGGGAAATGTCGAAGCGACGACGCGGAGATAAAGATTTAGGTTGGAAATTATATTTTTTATACATGTTTATAAGATTTAATGATTATCTATGATTAATATATTACTATTAGAAAAAGGCTGTCAAGAGGCAGTTTTGAGGCTAAAATGTGGTGGTTTGATAGTAAGGTTATGAGATAATTGATGGGTTTTGTGATGGGTAATTAAGTTTCATGGGTACTAC
>Ga0208279_1001777_pt1 | contig 11256 bp, 11 predicted proteins | sample AntAceMetag02UKM_FD_184766 | JGI IMG/M metagenome (GOLD analysis project Ga0208279, IMG submission 184766) | Saline lake microbial communities from Ace Lake, Antarctica - Antarctic Ace Lake Metagenome 02UKM (SPAdes) (version 2) | ecosystem: Environmental > Aquatic > Non-marine Saline and... | reverse complement strand
TCAAACTTTTAGTACGTGGCTTCTTGAGCCCATCGCTAGATGGTGGCTTGCTGCTGTTTTTACTGTTTTTGTTTAGCTGACCTTTCAGGGCCTGTAATTCTGCTTTTACGGCTTGTAATTCTGCTTCATAGGTCATCGGTTAAGGATTTTGAGCTACATAATCAATCAGTTATTCACACGATTTATGCACTACATAAATGGGGTTGGATTCGGAAACGGATCCCCTGTACCTTTTTTAATCCAGTCGATTTCATCGTATTTGCTACCGAGATCATTGCCACATTGCGATTTTTGTCTTAACCGATGACCAATGAATTCTGCTTGCATTTCTTGAACGCCTTGGAAGGTGCGGGCAAATAGTTGGATGATTGCCTTTCCTCCTTGATGATATGCCTCAAGAATTTCATCCTCGGTAGGTAAGTCCATTGAACCCTCCATTCGTTGTATTATTTGCAATCACTGCGAGGAATTAATATATCGTTAACCATAATAAATTTTATGGTCAAGGGCTGAGTAGTTACCTCTTTTCCTTCAAATGATCAAACACCGAGCAACTGATCTTGGCCGAGGATCGAACCGCAAAAATCTTAACGGTGGTTGCACATTGGTGTATTACACATGCTCAAGATCATCTCTTTCGACATGGACGGAACTCTCGTCTCCTCCAACTACGTGGAGAAAGTGTGGCTAGAAGGCATGCCTCTCCTTTATGCTGAACGACACGAAATTGCAGACATTGAGGTCGCCAAGAAGTTCGTATACGACGAGTACATGTCTGTAGGGTCAAGAGACCTTCGCTGGTACGACCTTCGGCATTGGCTCGATCGTTTCGATATCAATATTGCCAGGATCGAGCTTCTGGAACTATATGGACATGAGGTGGAGGTCTATCCAGAGACCGAAGAGGTGCTCCGAGAGCTTTCCCAAAAATTCGATCTGGTGGTGGCCTCGAACGGTGCCACCGAGTTCGTCGAGTTCGAGCTAAAAGATCTCAAGCACTATTTCAAGGAAGTTCTCTCCACCACCTCGCTCTTCAAGAAGGTGAAAGACTACCCTGGAACTTTCGTGGACCTTTGCGACCACCTGGGCGCAGAGCCTCATGAGGTTTTGCACCTGGGCGATCATCGTTATTTTGACTACGAGGTGCCAAAAGAAGCTGGCCTTCGGGCGCTCTACCTTGATCGAGAGCGAATGGAGACCGGGCCAGACGTGGTGCACGACCTCCGAGAGGCGGCGGAGAAGATACAAAGGATGTGACGTGGTGTTTTGGTCGCAATAGTCCCCCGTTTCGCTATCTTTTCTCCACTTTTTCTTCCCGCCCTCGAAATGATAGCCTTCAAATACCAGCACCCCAACCCCATCCCAGCGAGGTACCCCAATGATCCGGCCCTGCAGCCCTGAAGATTTCGAAACCATATACGAGATCATAAACGACGTGGCCAAGGCTTGCAAGGGCATAATCCCTCCCTATCAATGGAACGAGCCTTACATGCCAAGAGAAGAGGTCAACTACCCGTCACTTTAGTGGCGGGTAGTTGACGACTATAGATGCACCGTATATGTTTAGGCCCCCATTACAGTCCGGCCAGATTGACGTGAAGGATCTTGCTTTGAGTTCTCAAGTCAGAAATCAAAGAGCGATTTCTGTTTCGGTCTTGCTGCACTTATCGCATCATCAGCAATAGTTTCTCCATAAAAAACACCATTTTGCGGTCTCTTCTCTGCACAAGAATCAAACTCGCAGAGCAGTTGCTGTTCTGAATCCCAGACAAGCTGCGCTTTGGTCACACCAAAGGGGGATAGTAGGCGGAGCACAGGTGGAAGGATCTGTTTTTCGATGTAATAATTTGTATCTATCTTCAGGTCATGTTCGAGAACGTACTCAGGATCTTCGGCCCTGTCGACGAAGAGGCCCTTTCCTTTTAAGATCACGAAAGGAACTCGGTCGCCAACCTGAGGCACGCGTCCGCCCCTGGCGCGCATCTTCTCGGCCAACTGAACGTGAGGCTGCTTGTTCTTGTAGGAGGCCGCACTCTTGGTGTAGCGTCTCGTCAGGATCAGATCTTCCAAGATTTTAGGGTCTTTCTGGAGGTCTAGTTTCTGGAGCGTCTCCACGACCGAGCGAGCGAGATCGACTGCCTCATCGACTTTGCCCTCTATTAAAACCAGGTTGAGGCACCTGTTTAGTGTCTTTGAGGTGAGCTCGCACCAGTCGCGGCGGACCGTTTCCATCCCTCGAACCTTGATTCTGTCCCTCCATTCGCCCCCTATTTTCTCGAAGACCCAAAGAGCGTACCGTTTCTTTACCAAAAAGACGCCTCTTTTGGCAAAAGACTCAAAAACCAGTTCCATCGGTGGCGGGAGCTTTGACGTCACTGTCTGGGCGATCTTTTTACCGATCGTCTCGGCTTCGGCAAGAGTAACTTTCCTTGATTTTGAGCCGTGGGGTTTGATTTGGATGAAGACGCTGTCGGTATCACCATAGACTACCGAAAGATCGTATCTTTCAAATGGTTCTTTGCCAGGGGTGGCCGAGTCCAGCTCCTGGGGAAAGAAAGCATTGCCTTCTCTTACGCAGACGGATCCAATACTTTCCACCATATTTTTGGTGTTTTGGATATTTGTCCTTCCAAAGCTGGTCACGGCATTGGCCAGTGGCAAGCTGTAGAGCCGGGCTCTGGCATAACCAGAATATCCATAAAAGGAGTTGAGCAAGATCTTGAGAGCGTATTGCTGCGCATCGAGAAGTTGTCGCTCGTCATCTGTTGCAGTCTTCATTAGCCCTTTGATCTTTGTCCTTTGATCCAGAAGGCTACGCAGAACTCCAGGTACGATTCCAGGCGACGTTTCGGAATCGACGAACTCGCCACCAGAGGGTGACTTTGTGACCTTTTGTGCGTGCCGATCATCGGAGACGACCGTGGAGTAGCAGAGGTTGTGAGCCATCATTATCGATGGATAGAGTGATCGATAGTCCAGGATGACCACGTCTTCTGATAGTCCCTTCTTGGGATTGAGGACTGCACCCCCTTTCAATTCGGCGCTTCTTGCGAGTCTCGCTTGGGATAAGTCAGCGTCAGGCTTTGGAGGTATGACTCTATTCTGCCCTTGGAACTTTCTGAAAAGGAGGTTTTCGACCATTCCGGTCTGGCCACCATTGACTACATCTTGAATCAGAGATCCGCTGGTCTGGGCAAGAGCTATGTATTTGTCCAAGAGGTTGAGGTCCAAAAGAAGGTGGAGCGCAAGGAAAGAGTCTCGGCGAGAGTAACTTACAAGCCTTGTGAACTCTTCGCCCTCACTTTTCCATAGTGATTCCATCTCTTTTGGCTCGACGTCGTGCTTTTCTATCCCGAGAAGCTCGTGGCTCGCGTTCCGCAAGGTATAGCGTTTCAGGCTGAAAGACGACCTGACGAGCGGCAAAAGGTCGACCACGATTCTTCCCGTGATCTCGACCCTGGTTTGGTTTACGATCTTTCTGACGATCCAGGGACTCTTGTCTCTGCCAACCCGAGAGCTCACCCCAAGAATCTTGGCCCGCTCGTTTAGGTAGGGAAAGTCGAACTCGTTGGAGTTGTAACCCATTATTACGTCAGGATCGTAGTCTTTTAATGTGGACATGAACCGTTCCAGCAAAGTTTTCTCGCTCTTGCAAGGTAAAACGTCAGGACGTGAACAATCCATGTCTTTTCCAACTAGGACCAAGTCGCGCACGCCATTGTGCTCTGGCCAGAACGCAAGGCTGATCATTATCACTGGAGATGTCTGGGGATTTGGCATCTCTCCGTTCAGAGGTAAACACTCGATATCGAAGGCAAGATACTTCAATGGCGCATTGGCATGGGATTTATTTGATCCTTCAGAGCTGATGGTAATCGGACTTAGGGCCTCGTAAGGTACTGGTTTTTCGCAAGGGCCCCCCACGTTGACCCATCTCATCCCACCCAGACCCCTATCTATCAAGAACCTGTTCTTGAACAGGATGTCGGTTTCGTACACCTCTTTCACCCCTGGGTGTGAAAGAACCGATTCTCTGAATATCCTGACCGATTTTGGGTCTTTGGCCTTGATCTTGATCATCTTCGAAGGATGCGACTGGTAGCCTACAGGCCTGAACTTTTCGACGACTTTAGCATCCAGATCCGGACTCATGCCCGTTATGGCAAAGGCGATTTCCTCTATCTTGGATTCATCGACTCGAGCGTAAAAGTAAGGCCGAAATCCCGCGACCTTGCAGCTCACAGGCTCGCCAGATGGCGCGATCCCAAAGAGCTGAATGAGGGGATAGCCTTCTTTGTCATAAGTATATTTGGCATCCAGGATCTGGAAGATCATTGGGGGATGGTTGGGAATGGTGCGGTCTTATAATTTGTGGACATATTCAAGTGTAGTACGGAGATTGGCCAGAGACGAATACGAACATGAACGCCACAGAAAACGCATACCTATCTGGTCCATGGTTCAGACCACTCCCATACATATGTCTATTTCCACACATACTCCTATTTCCACATATGTTATAACTTCTGCCCGTGAAAATGCAACATACACACCAAATCTAGTTTAATAAAACTCATTTTGGATGAATAACCTCAGTATACTCAAATATCTATAAATAGGTGATTCTCCAATAATTGATATGGGGGTCAAATACGGTGGTCGATTCAAGAACATCTATTAATGAAAAATCGTTCCAAAATGTCTTGCGGCTTCTTTCGCCAAATGGGCTAGAAGGGGCCATAGTTGTTGTAGAAGAAGAGATCAAAAAGGAGCCTGAATGTTGGGAGGCCTGGAGCGCCAAGGCCGATATTTTGTACTTGATGAAAAGATATGATGAGGCTCTCGAATGTTGTAATAAGGCGCTATCTTTCAACTCTGAGAACGCCTTGGCCTGGTACACCAAGGGAAACATCCTCTACATGCTCAAAAGGTATGATCAGGCTCTGGAATGTTACAACATGTCCATCAAGATTGATCCCCTTTTTGTGAGGGCCTGGTACAACAAGAAGTTAGCTCTCGATCTGCAGCTCAAAGAGGCCACACCCAAGATATCTCCAGTCAGAAAAACGAGGCCAACGAAGGGCACTAAAGATATGTCTTCGGATGGAGACACCACCCTCGGGATCAAAAAATAGCCCTGATCCAAGGGCACTTGGCCAGTAAGACCAGACCTGAAGAAGCATGACGAAGGTCGTGGCTGATGCCAAAGGGTGTTTTTTGCTCCATGTTTACGAGGCAACTTCTATCAGACAAAGTTGGAACTGGCGTTTCTGATCACCATTTTGTTCACCCACTTCACCCAGTTGTGTCCTTCTGTTAGGTATCTGCTCTCTGAAGATACTATCGCTATCCGGAGAGGTTTTCCGTTATGATCTGATAGCGGCTTTCCATCTATTTCATACATCAAGATCATATTTAAGTCGTCATGAGGAACTTCCCTGAATGTCTTGGGATCATAAGTATGAAAGTCCCCAAGAACCTGATCATGAGAAAAGACCATCATGTAACCATCGGGTGCAACGACTTGGAGCGTTCCAGATCGGTCAAGTCCATTAACCTGTTTGCATAGATCCACTACCAAGACGCCTTTGCATCTGCAAGGGTCGTTTACCACTCCGACCGTGGTGAAGAACCCGCCTAAACCTTCGACAGAAGGCATCCTCTTGATGTCTTCCAGCGTCAAAATTCGTTCATGGCCATTTCCAGAAGTGGGCAAAGCTAGGGAGGTACTCTGCCATTCTTAGTAGCCCACAACGCTGCTGCATTTTGTTGCCCTCTAGTCTAACTGTTAAGTCTCGCTTAGCCGTTTGCAAGCCACGGCCTTTAGGCCATGGTAGTTGACCGTCATTTTCTCTCTCGTCTCAAGTTCCCGATTGTTATCCAGGTCCTTCTCCAATTCAAGATAAACATATCAACTTACACAATTAACAAAGTTAAGCATATCAACTTTCATGGAGGTGGTGGGGGGATGCATCGAGTTTGGCGACTACGATAAGAACGCTGAAGGGACATATGAGATCCTACCTAAGCCGTGTGGATAAATAATACTAATAATAAGTGCGGGGAACGGGATTCGAACCCGCGAACTCCTACGAGACGGGATCTTAAGTCCCGCGCCTTTGGCCACTTGGCAACCCCCGCGCTAGTTGCTGATTTTTGGTGAGATCTCCAAAGATGAGACCTGACTGAGATCAATGAACCACTTCTGGAAAGATAAAGATGTCGAAGCGGTCGAACGTTAATTGACCCTGTAATCTCCAATCTTTAGCAGACTTCAAGCATGTTTGGTGGGATTTAGGAACTTACGTGGACTATTCTGCTCTAAAGGGCGGAGCTTCCTGACTCATCACCAGAACTTGCATCACAGAGATAGCGACGTAGAGGTTCTGGCTCGACAGGTCCCAATGGCAGTCCCATCCCTGATATAAGTATGTTTCTTCATGCTTTAACTGTGGAATCGATTACAATCGCCCGCTCAAAGCAGGTTTGTGCATCCTGCCACCGCTCGAGCCGCCAGAAGTTAAAGCCCCTGTGCATCCAGAGCTGACCGTCCCGAGGATTTATCTTCAAAGCCTCATCAAAGGTGGCGATGGCTTCCATGTACCGCCTCATCATCCCTAGAACCTGGCCAATCTTCTTCTGAGCGGTCATATCATAGGGATGCTTCCAGGCTTTGCTTTCCTGTAGAGTTTTAGAGCCTCACCGAGCCTTCCTTCTCGCAAGGAAGAGTCTGCACAAAGGTAGCAGGTCAAGATGCGGATCATGGCGTGCCCACCTCTTACTTTTCCTCCACCACGTCCATCCCAGGAGGCGAGAGAATAAAGTGGAAAAAAGGGCGCGCATTTTTTATCCAGCCTCGCCTTTAGATGGGGTTTTGTGTTTCTGGTCAGGGCTTGAGCCGCTTGATCTCCAAATACCGAACGTCGCCATCGTCCTCATAGCCAAAGACCATCTGCTTTCTCACGCTGTGAGCAAGCCTCACGGCTCTTGATATTCCAGGAAGATGGAATACGTAACCTTTTGGAATCGAGTGGACCAAGTACTCAGAGTGAGGTACCTTTGAAGGCCCCTCCACTTTCTTGTAAACTCTGAAATGGCTCCCGAATTTAAACCCGGTTTTGACTACCAGTTCGTGATCACGAAGGTCTCTGTAAACCCGATACTTCAGGTCCAAACCGTCCTCTACTTTTCGCGCCCGTTCCAAAAACTCTTCCAAATCAAGGTTTGACCCTGATCGATCCGCTACCTCTATGATCCCTTTTTCCAAGAGATAAGCAGACTCTACAAGAGAGAGCTGAAGCCTTCCGCCAACCGGCTTTCCGTAAAATCCCATCTCGTGGAGACTCTCTGAATACTCTGGATCCCAAAGAACTACTCGATCTTCAAGAAGCGTCGCCTTTCCACCTGGGATCTGGGTTTTCATCTTTCCTTGCAGAGTCTTTTCCCTCGCCTCGTAAAAGGTGATATCGCTCTCTTCATCGACGATGGCCAGCATCAACCTCTTTCTCATCTGTCTGGCCACTCTTATGGGTTCCATCATCTCTTCGAGCGAGAGCGGCAACCTTTCTGAGACCACATAGACGTAAAACTCAGCAGGGGTCTTGCCCGGCTTTCCGCCCCTGGGGTATACCCGAAAATCGGTGACACCGGGCTGGACGTAGTAACCCCTTTCTCTCAGGTCTTTGTAGACCACGTACCTGAACTCGAAACCCTTCTCAAGCCCTGAGCTTAGCTCAAAGAAGGTCTTGAAATCCAGGTTCACTTTGCCACGGCGAACTTCGATCCGGTTTCTGTCGAGAAGGTAAGCTGCTTCCACCAAAGATAGCTCGAGTCCCCCTTTCAGAGGTCTTCCGAAGTAACCTTGCTCGTAAAGCTCTTTTACAGCATCTCCGCCCAGCCGGACCTTATCTTTGGAGAGACTTCCCCCAAGTGTTTGATCAGACATAAAAAATATGAAGGGTTTTGTTCAGACGCTCAGCTTGTCAGGCCATATCCCATGAACACAGGAAAGGGCCCCATCCACGGCAGCGTGAACCTTCTCTGCAGGATACCCTGCACTGAGTAGGTAGGACTCGACGTGGTTGGGGACGGCGATGGACATCTGCTCGACCATCATCACCGTCTGCATGATGGTGTAATCGCCCAGCTTCACGGGGATTATGTTGTCAGAAACTATCAGCTCATAAATTTCAGGGCTGATGGGCCTCTCGAATCCTGAAAGGAACGCCTCGAGGATTTCGCTCGTCCACTCGTGAGTCTTTCCGGCCTCGTCTTGATAGGGCATGACCACGACTTCTCTGGTTTTGGCCAAACATTCGACGAAGTCCTCTGGGGTTGGATCCCCCTCGAATACGAACTCGAGGTAGCTGGTGTGAGGAACGGTGGTGGGTGCCTTGCTGGCCCTGATGTTGTAGGTGACTTCTTCAAAGACGGTTCCCGCATCGGTTCCCTGGTGGCCCACACCTTTTCCGATATCGATGGCACTGGGTGAAGCCCTAACCACGGTGTGGGGGTCCCCATGCCTTCTGTCGATGTTGCCCATGATCATCTTGAGCCCAAGAGGCCTTGCAGCAAGGGACGCTCTGCTGATCCCAGTGGTGTTACAGCTGGTACACTGGATCACCTGAGGTTTTGCCTTGGCAAACATCTCGTAGTTCTCAAGTCCAAAGAAGAACTCCCTTTCGAAATCAGCCTTGAGCTTGTCTGTGATCTCGACGCCCTTTTCTTCAAGCTCGGCCATTATCTTTGGCCTCTTGGCGCCGCCCATCATCGACATATGACAATCGTTGGCAAGTCCTGCCTCGACGTAAGACGTCTCCTGCCCTCCAGGAGTTCCTACCATCACGAAATCTGAGGACTCAAAGAAATCGTTGAACCCACCATCGATCTTGAAACCGAGCTTCTCCCACTTAGCTTTGTCTTCTTCGTCGGAAACATACGCGCGAACGCCACACATCCGGATGACTTTGTTCAGAACGCTTATGGCTCTGCCGTGGGGTCTGCGCAGCAGGACGTTGAGATCGCCTTCAACTCCTGTCGCCTTTTTCACTGCATCCACGGCCAGAAGCGTTCTTTTGTTCTCCGTGCCGTCAAAGCCTACAAACCCTGCATTTAATTTCAAATGTAAATCCTCCCTATGCATTGGATGACATTTCAGGACGAACGCAAGCAGGATCCCCCCCTACTTTAGTGGGAGGAGGAATGCGTTCAAATTTATGTGAACTATAGTGTTTAACGATACTTTTCGGACAAATCTCTAACTCGTAAGAGTTTGATATTTGGCCTATTCGCATCGTTAAGCACTATTCTGGCGAGAACTGATTAGTTTCATCTAATCGGTTCTCGACTATAACATAAAGTTCACCTCCATTTTTTGGAGTTATGCGTACCAAAGATTGTGGAGTCAATCTTGGGACCCGACTTCCTCTCGATCTGATACTGAAAGGTTTGTATGGTGCAAGCACCGTCCCTACCTCCCAGGATTGTTTAACCGGCACCCTTAGAGCCTGAAACTGAGGCGGCATTCCAGGGTAACTATAGTGCTTGACGATACCTTTGAGCCAAATCTCTAACTCGCAAGAGTTTGATATTTGGCCTATTCGTATCGTTAAGCACTATTCTGGCGAGGACCAATTAGTTTCATTTAATTGGTTCTCGACTGTAAATTCTTTCGTATCGGCTCCCGATCTTGTAAAACTCCTCGATCGGGGATCTGGTCAACCAGGGCACATTACATGCCCGTCACTTTAGTGGCGAGTAGTTGACTTGACATGCCAGGTCATTATTAACCTTTGGGATCGACGCCAGGCTGCCTAGATCAAGTTCCATGTTTGGAGAATGTTTCCAGTATCTTTTGAACCGCAATCTCGGCGTTAGACTCCGGATCGAAGCTCTCTGCATCCAGCACGATCTCCGGATTTTGGGGCTCTTCATAGACCACATTGACTCCGGGCACCGTTGCGCCCGTCAAAGATCCCTTTTTGTAGATACCTTTTGGAGAATGTGCTGCCTTTCTCTTTGCCTCGCGTTCAATGCATACTTCCTGCGGTACATTGACGTAAACTTCAGCAAATTGGGGGACGAGGTCTCTTGCTAGATCACGATAGCGTCTCTTGTTTGCGGTAGCATCGACGATTACGTTCGTTTTGGCCTCAGTTAGGAGTTTGGCCATGTAAGCGAGGCTTGCATAAACTACGCTTCTTTCTTCGTCCGTATAGGTGGGATTGGGTGTGATCACTTTTCTAACCTCGTCCAACTCGAGAACTTTGACCTTCACACCTTGTTCTTCAAGCTTGGACTTGGTCCGTTGAACGATGGTGGTTTTGCCACAACCCGGAAGTCCCGTAAACCAGACAACCCAAGACATGGAAGAAGGTGGAAGCTCTGCAAATATATACTCTACACTTGCAATCCAAGTTTCGCCGCAATGGTGGGACAAAAACGATCTTTGTTACAGCGTGCAGGATTCGTGAAATATTCGCGAAGGTGTGGGCGATATTCGTCTCTTTTGTGACGATTTTGTTCGTCACAGGGACATTTGTCCTATACGGAACTGCCATGCGCTACCCACTCTAGAGAAAATATTCGATCAAACAAAAGATTAATATAAGCGTACTTGTTATATAGGGATGCAACGGGACATATCTGCCTTTGGATAGGGGTAATATGAGGTATATATTATGGAAAATAAAAGGAATTTCGCGTTAAGAGATGCAGAAGGCAACGAGATAGGAGTTTTTACTGGAAAACAGCCCCGACAAGCGGCTTTGAAGGCTGCAAACAGGGGATACACTGATATTAGGCTTAGGGAACGTGGAACGAAGAAAGTGCATATATTCAAGGGCGAGCGCAATCCGGTGAAAAAACCTGCTAACGCGCCAGAGTGGATGCCAGAGGAGATTTGGAAACCTAACGTCAGTAAGATTGGCATCGAAAAGCTGGACAAGATCTGAAGGCCAAAATACCGAAATTTCCCATGAAAATAGCATTATAGCATATTGACTTTCATCTTAAATGCGCAATTCCACCCCGCCCTTCAGGGCGGGGTGGAATTGCGCCCTCCATCTTATGACGGTCAATATGGTCAAATTCAACACTTTTGCATTTTGTGTAATCCGTTCCCCAGATATGATGTTATGCAAACTGACATTCCCTTTCGAGGATCCACCTACATAGCTCAAACCATGTTTGGCATGTCTTACTAATGTCCCTCTTGTCAATCCCATCGATCTAGTTCCCCCATATAACGATCTTATA